>Ga0214168_1000012_pt1 | contig 79112 bp, 96 predicted proteins | sample LakMenepilimnion_FD_153002 | JGI IMG/M metagenome (GOLD analysis project Ga0214168, IMG submission 153002) | Freshwater microbial communities from Lake Mendota, WI - Practice 29OCT2010 epilimnion v4 | ecosystem: Environmental > Aquatic > Freshwater > Lake > Epilimnion/Euphotic zone | place: Lake...
CACTAGCATTATTAGCTGCTTCAGTTGAAATATGACCTGTGTACACAACAAGTTGTGAACCGACACTGATTGTTGAGCCAGATAAAGTTAGTAAATTAGCAAAACTATTTCCAGTATTGTTATATCGTTTATAATATAGTATGAATTTTGTTGGTGATAATTTGCAAATATTAACAGTAGGTGCAAAATAATTAGTATTGTCAGTAGCTACATTATATTGAATTACAGCACTAATCACATTTCCTGATATATTTAATACACTTACAGAAACAGTTGTACCAGATGTGTATCTATAACTAATAATAGCAGTTGTTGAATTAGCAACAACCATATCAACATAATCAGGGTCACTTGTCCCTATTACTGTATATACAGCACCAACAGATATAGTATTTCCTGAAAAAGTCAAAATTCGACCATAGGTGTAACCAGATGTACCTCTATAGAGAATAATAGCTGTTGTTGAAGTTAGCAATTTTAGGATATTAGTGGCTGATACCATTGTATCAACAGCATAGTCATATGCGGTAATAGTAGTTCCACTTATATTTAAAATAGAAGCTGATGTACCAGAACCGCTATTTGCTCCCATAATGAGCTTAGTTGAGTTAATAACTTCTACTGACGGAAAACTAGTAGCAGTTGAACCACAAATCATAGGGCTACCTACGGTTATTGCAAGTGTCGTTGTATTTATAGTAACTATATATGCAAAAACATTAGTTCCATTATAATAAAAAACTATTGCTGACGTAGCACTAAGACCATATGTTGAATGACATCCAACAGAACTGGTACTTGATATAGCTCCAGTTGTCAGATTGAATTTAGTAGTGGTATATGACCAAGTACCTTGAGTAGTTGATACATCAGCACACCATAATACAGATTGTGAATAAGGAGCTATTGAAAATAGATAGTTTCCCAAACTATCGAAAATATCTAAATAAATATTTGTGCTGTTATTATTTTTTATAAATATCTGTCTATTGATACCTTGTATCTGTGAAGTATCTGGTAAATAAATACCATTACCATTTGAATTAGTTACAACGATTGTATTCATCATATCTGATGATGACAGATACAAAGAAGCTGTTAAATTAGTGTAAAAAATTCCATACTTAGGTTTATTTTTTCGGCTTATCGCACCGTATGTTCCGTAGTTTGCCATATTCGTATAACCAATCCTTAATATTTGTTTTAATAAACTAAATTAGCGATATCAATCACTCTTGTTTGACAATTAGATACTGATGCTAAGTATAGAGTTAACGCTTTAGTTGTTGATAATTTACAAATGCTTAATAATGGGTCAACAAATGCGTATAGTGTAAAAGGTGCAGTAGCCGAAACACTTAACCCGTCTACCGAAATAACTCTAGTGGTTGAGTTAGTTGTACCATCACGACAAATAAGAATAGCATTACTTGAAGATAATTCGCTTAGGCAAGGATATCCAGATTGAGAATTTAGTGTTAATTGTGAACCAACAGTAATAGTTGTTCCATTTATATTTAAAGCATTTAGGCACATAGTATAATTGGTATTCCCATTAAGATACCCGACAAGTGCAACAGTTGAACTTAATGCACATAATGTGTAATTCCAAACATTATCTGTATAGACAGTGACCATTGAACCAACTGTTATTGTCGTACCCGATATAGTTAAGACTGCCGATAACGCAATTCTGTTATTTCCAATAAGAAATAAAATAATTGATGTGCTACTTAGCGTTGCAATTATATTACCAGCTGAAGGTTGCGCATAAATAGTAGTCCTTGTCCCAACCGATATGGTAGTACCTGATAAAGTTAAGACATTGGCGTAGCAATAGTAAGAAGTGTGTCTATAACATACAACAAATGATGTAGCACTTAATGCACATAGCGATTCAAAAAGGATTTGATAAGTACCGTCATTGGTAGCATAATTATAATAAGTATTTACAGTAATCGTTGTGCCAGATACCGATAATACCATAGCATAACCAGCATAGGTGTTTGCAGTTACCAATAATAGTGATGTGTCATTTATTCTTTTGGTATCGACAAAATTATTAACCCAAAAATAACCATTGAGATTTGTATTTCCACCAACACTAATTGAACCGTTAGTAGATATAGTTAGCACATTACAATAACAAAAATAACCACTACTATTTGAAATATAAACACCAACTGCTGTTGTTGGAGTTATTGCACATATCGATATGGCATACATACCGTTAGCACTAAATGCAGTGAAAGAACCACCTGCCGAAGTTTGGGTAAACACCATGTTATTTATTTTCCAACTACCAGATGTAGTTGATATGTTAGTACACCAAAATAATGCTTGCGCATAAGGAGCTAGTGTAACAACATAACTCCCAGAATTATCATAAACCGTAACATTTATTCCCTGCGTGTTTTTTAAAATAACTTGTCTATTAGCTCCTTGCAATGACATAGCATTTGGCAACCATATACCGTAACCATTTGTAATTCCTATGCGAATAGTCTTCATCGTATCGGATGGTGCTAAAATTTTATTAGCACTTAAATTCGTATATAAGGGACTTGCCAACGGTTTACCAGCAACCCTTGGATTTCTAAGTAAACCGTTATTGGACATTAGAAATCACCACCAATAGCAGTCACATTGATACCAGCACTTGTCTGAGTTGTACTAACAGTTGCGCGTAATGAAAATCCAGCTGGCAATAATATCGGCAAGATTTCAGGATTTAAAAAGCTAGATAACTGTGTGTTGAAGGCAGGTGTTGTAGCAGAAGGTGTAATTGCTGCGAAAGTTGTTTCTTTCAATAATGAGTTTTTAATTGATGCGTCTGCTCGCGTTGTCGCATAGTAACCAATTGAATCTGCTGCAAAATTATTCACGGAAACAATTTGGTATGTAAATGAAGTTGTTGTCACAACGGAAATAGCGACAGATTTAACATTAAATTCAATAGGCGTGCAACCTTGGACAGTAATTAAGTCACCGTTCGCCAAGCCATGTGCAGTTGCAGTTGTGACTGTTGCAGTGGTTGTAGAAGATGTGATTGATGATATAGTTTTACCGGCAATACCTTTTGTGATAAATAATCGCAATTGACCTGCAACAGTTGTTCCAATAGCTGATAATAAAATGTTATCAATTCTTGAGCCTAATGCGCCAGCAGTAAATACAATTCCAGTATTTGCAACAGCTGGTTGTGATAATGATGAATCTGCGGTAAGGACAAGTGCATTGTCCACTTTAGGGGTTGCTGAATATTGTGCTGTAGCTGCCATTAGATTATTCCTGCGTTAATTAATATAAAATCGGGCGTAGATTTTGGTGGGTCTTGCCAAGTTGCTGTTGTTGGTGATGTTGCTATAAGTATCTGCTTTTCTACTGGGGGTGTTGCTGCATTTATTATCACAGGTGAACCAGTAGTAGCAAGGGATGTTGCAACACCACCTCCAGCAGCACCTACTGAAATTACCCATGATGTAAAAGTACCTGTACCAATAACGCTATTGACGTTCACAGTCATAGCACCAGTTGTTGAGTTATACGCAGTTATCACGCCAGACATCACTGTGGCAACAGTTGAATTAGCCACGTTAACTGTTTGACCAAGTGAGTATGCCTTTCCAGTTTCATTCAATGTGAATGATTTACTCCCTATGCCTGAAACAATAGATGAGCTTGACGTAGCATTAGTATAAGGCGATTGCGCCACTGTTGCTGCCTTAGCATCAATTGTCGTGTAAGCAGTGCTTATTTTTGAATCAAGTAAGCTAATTTGTTGCTCACAATACAAAGCAATTAAAACGCTATCGGCAAACATTGGTACAAGATTTACCGTGTGCATACCACCGGCTAATCCTGTTGACTGATTGTCGTCATTTGTATAGGTATGGTCGGTTGTTCCAGTTATCCGAGCTGGTATGGTGACTGAATCTACCATTAGAGCATTTCCTCTATGTTAATTGTTGCGCCATATAAACCATAATTAGGCATTGTTATTGGATTTAATTGTGAGAATCTACCAATAAACGATTGTGCATATTGAAACGCATCGATTCTCACAGGTGAAAAACTATAAATAACTGGTCGAGAAATACCTTGTTGCCGATAGGCTTCGTACACACTTCCAAAGGCTTCTTGTTTATCCATGAAATCTAATACAATGCTCACAGTTCGAGCTTTTGCTTTTTCATGAAAATACTTTTGTCCACTATCAGATTGCTGTACTTCCGATATATCAATATAGCCTTGCTCAATAGCACCATACTGAGGATTGATTGTGGTTTGAAAATACTGACCGAACATGAAGTAGCCAATTTCAATAAATCCGTCACCGTTACTAGAGTCATCAATATCAATATGGATATGCGTCCCAATTGGTTGTAAATTCTCATTGGTTTTACTAGTAAGAAAATTTAAGCATAGTTTTGTATAACTTACACGTTGTTCTTCTTCAATAGCACCTGTCCAAAAATTAGATGATTCCCAAACAAGAGCAGGTGAATCGACTTCATATAGACGTTGCCAAACATTCACCCACTTGGGAGTATTGACGAGCATGGGTTCAACCGATGTGCTTACTGCCACATACCATAATGAATAACTAGTGCCAGCAGTACCATTGCTATCTGAAATGGTCATTGTGATTAAACCAGTTCCCAAGTTATGCGCAGTGACTGTGCCAGTTATGTAATTACCATTTGTAGCAACACCTGTATCGTTTGAGCAACCAAAGATGCGTAATTTTGTTGGTGGTGATGTCATCAATGTTGTGGTCAACGTGCTGACCGTAAACGATATACTTCCTGATGACACGATTGTCACAGGTGTCTTGCTGTAGCCAATAGCAGGCTCGTTAAATACAGAATGTTTTATTCTAGCGGCAGTTGTCAGATTGTGATTGAGTAGCGCAACTGCACCGATAGTACGATAAGGTATTTTTGATAAACTTAACCCAAACGATGCAACAAGGTCAGAAGTTCTAGCTGTTTCAGGTAGACAATCCGTCAGCATGTTCGTTAATGGTAAGTTTGAATTTTCCGTCCAATCGGCTGCGTGTAATCCAATAATAGCTCCAGTGGAACTATTACGAGCGACTTCGATTGCTCTATTTGGATAAACTAACGCAATATTGCTCATACTTTATAACCCATTAATCGCATTTTCATTGATTTCAATTGAACATTAATCTCACTACTGACAAGAATAAAGCTAACACCATTTTCATAACCAAGTCGCGGATAATATAATTTTACTGTCATACCTAGTGTTACACGCGGTAACTCATTAAAAACATATTCAATATCTATAATATCACATCGTTTTTTAAAAAACGATAATAATCTGTCAGTTACAGATTGCATTGCTGTCTGCGATATTAACAAACTCTCAAACTGAACTCGAAGTGCTTGTGGGTGACGCGCTTTGACATTCAAATCAGCGGATTCTTGGACTAAGCTATCTTGCGCTACAGTAGCTTTCCACGCAGCAGGTGTCGCACCGAGAACATCAGATTGTACTGTATAATTTTTAGCATAGTGAGCCAATACCGAATAGTACGGCAATCCATTTTCAGCAACACCATTTGAACTTCTTGTCACACTGCTACCAATAACTCGATAAAAATTTAAAGTTAAATCAGGTGTAGTGGACGGCTCTTGAAAAAGAGCAGCTGTGACTTGGTTGACATTATATGTACTGTTATCTGCTAATGAGTCACCAAACCACCAGTAAGCACCACATGATTTACAAATATTATCAAGGACTGCTCTGATGGTTATGTCTTTGTCAATGTACAAACCAATTGAACCGACTGTATTTAACTTCGTTACCGATGTCGCACTTGTTGTCACAGTGTAGGTGCTGGTCAACGTAACAGCTGAATCATAACCGTCGGCTGTGATAATTCCGATTGGGATTTCCCCAAATGGGTACTCACTATCAATAGCCGGAGTTATGCGAATGTTACCTTGGTATGAGCCAAATGTTCCTGCTGGCGGTGCGGTATTATTAAACTCAGTCAATGAGTTGTAAGTAATACCTCTGTCTATTTGTGTACCGCTATCGTAAACAGCATTTATCGTCATAGCGGTGCTTACCGACAATGAATATTTATGTGTCACGTTATCTGTTATTACAGGTTGTTCATTGATAACTGATTGAGGTGTTGAGAATGTGATACTGTCACAAACCTTTTTAAATACATCACCAGCAAGACTGACTGTATCGGTAGCATTGCAGGTTATTTGTTGTACTGCCATCGTGCCTAATCTGAAGTAACCTTGGAATCGGTCAAAAGTTCCAGCAGCAGGATTAGTGGCTACTAAATTTGCAAGTGATGTGTGCGTCGTACCTAATGTTATTGCGACACCTTTATCGTAAACGCTAGTCACAGTTGTTGTGGTCAAATCACTAACTTGATAAATACCAAGTGTCGCATAACATAATACTGGCGTGACATTAAGCACTGTTCCATATACTCTAGGTTTAACATTTCCTTTGATGTCAGAAGTTAAACCTTCTGTCGCACCTGTGCCTAAATAGCGTGTAACGGCTAACGGCAAATCTAACGATTCGGATAACGACTTTAGCGTCAATTGTAAATCATTTCCTGATTGATACATTCTTGTCACAATACCTTTAAACCATGTTGTGACAACACCTGATGGCGATACTAATTGTAATGTACATTCACGACCATCAAATGCGTAATCGATTAGGTAATTTAACTTACCGTCAATATTGGTCAAAATCATCTCACCAATGGACGGTTGGTTCATAGCTTTGATGATACCACCATCGTTCCCTGAAATGACCACACGAGCAGGCTGACGCATTCTAGGTTGGTAATATCGACCTGTCGTTGCGTCTTTGTAGCCTTTATCGCTGAAATATAACATCACGGGGTTATTGGAAGCATCTAGCGCATTGATAGTTGCTATCCAATCCCCTTGTAACTGACTAACCCCAAATTGTTGTGTCATGCGTAAGCCGCTTCCTTAGATGTTTGTTTGATTGATTCAAGTGACATATTTTGTGAATGTGCCTGTTCAATTAATTGTTTGAAACCTTCTTGAAGAATATCATTTTGAGCTTTCAATATTTTATTCTGAAGTTTCATTTCTACAATTTCTTCTTCACATTTTTTCTCATACGAATCGTTATTTGCAGCTTGAGTTTTAACTACGGCTCTCACACCAAGACCAGAACTTGTTTGGGTCAATGGCATGATAGCTTCAGAACCTGCTTCGCCCATCATACCGATGTTAAAGGTAGTTGGTTTCGATACAATACCGTTAGTGAATGCACCACCGTCAGCAAACATTCGCATCGTACCACCGCCCATATTGTATCCCGTCAACGTATAATAATTTTGAGCTGTGGACTTAGCAGTTTTTAATGCTTCATTGTAATAACCAAGTGCTTTTTTGTATTCATCAGTAGCAGAAGTTTTCTTAGACCCTTGCTTAGAACCAGTTTCATACGCTGATGTATTCACCATATCGATTTCTCTTTCTAAATCTTGATAAGGTGTAATTTCCATATCGATTTGTTTATCATGTGTGGCATTGTAACCAAGTACCCAACTTAAATTTTTATTGTAAGTGCTATTTGGGTCATTGAACACATTATACATTTTAGCACCAATATCAATAGCTGATTTTTCAGTTGTTTTATAAGCACCAGTATCTTGCCACTTTTGAACATCACTTGCTTTTGAAACTGACGATAAGTAATCCTCGATACCCATATTACTTAGACCGATATAGTTTTTCTTATTACGAGTTTCATTTTTAGCTGGAATGTAGGCTTCAATTTTGGCATTGCCTGTTGAGAATAAATCAATAGCATTTTGAACTTCGCCAGCTTTTGTAAGCATTGAATCAAAACCTGTAATCATGTTCAACACTTCCGTGACAGCAGTTTTAATTGCTGTAGTTAACGCATCAATAGTCGATGTGCTAATAGCAGGTATTTGGATATTGAATACAATTTTATCTGCTGCCATGTCTTTGACATTTTCAACTTTACCAAGAGCTTCATTGGATAAATTATCAATGTTGACAGCTAGTCCAACTTTGATATTTTTAATCGCTTTTGTTAAATTTGCAATTTCAGTATTCAAATCAGAACTTGCGCCAGATTTAACTTGTAAGCCAACATCGGCATAAAGGTCATTTATGTCAGAAACCTCTTTAGCAAGGTCAGCTTCAGAACTTGACGATACGTCGAAGTTCTCAATCGTTGCATTGACGCTTGCAGATAAATCACCAAATCGTTTCAACTTGGCATTAAGCGCAGCCACATTCGCGTCACTTGGATTTAAGACGACGTTGTTAATATCTGCTTGAATGCCAGTCAATGCTAATTTCAAACTACTTATCGCAGCTGTTTTTGATTCAGGTGATATTTTAGCCGTAGCCACAGCTTCAACAGAGCTAAACGCTCTTTCTAATGAATCGATAGCTATATTCTGACTGTCAGCATTGATACTACTTTCAACAAGTGATTTAACTGTGCCAAAGGTACTTGTCATTTCTTTTGATGCCGCTAATTTTGTCTTAGGGTCAACATTAGAAGTAATCAATACATCAACAGCGCTGAATGCTTTTTCAAGCGCATGGAGAGCCTTAGCTTGGCTTTCAGGTGCAATTTCAACTGTAATCAAGTCAGTCATTTTTCCAAATGCTGTTTTTAATTCTGATACCACCGATGCTTTAGCACCATCATCCAAATCGCTTATGATAGTAGCTTTAACAGCGCTAAATCCACGTTCCAATGCAATTAACGCTGCGTCTTGTGTTTTTTCATTTATGTCAGGATTTACTGATGCTATCACACTTGAGAACGCACTTGTTAATGTGCTGAATGTTGATTTAATTGTAGCTGGACTTGCTTTCGAATTGATAGTAGCTTCAATCGAGCCAAATGCAGTGTCAATTGCTTTTTCAGCTTTTGCTTGCAACACTGGGTTAACCATAGGTGCAATATCAGCTGTGATTGTTTTGAATGCTACTTTTAATGTATTACTAGCTTCAGTTAAAGCACTGCCATTTAGATTCGCATTCACTATTGCAGGAATCGCTGCAAAAGCTTTATTGAGTCTAGTCAAAACATCAGCTTTTTTAGATTCACTCAATGTACTTTCGATAGTTGCTTGAATATGGTCAAAGGCTGAGTGCATAGTACGCACAACTTCAGACTGTGATGCTGTTGACAATGTTGTGAATACTTTAGAATCAATCACAGCAAAAGTTTTTGTCAAACTATCTCTTAATTTTGTAGTAGTTGCTGGATTATCGGCAATAGTGATTCTTCCGATAAACGCACTGAATCTTTCACGGAGTGTTACCATCATTTCAACTAAACTTGAACCGCTTGCGGTAACAGGTACTCTATATGAACCTTGTGCAAGAAAGTCTTTAATACTTTGAGAAACACTACGCAATGAACTATCGGTAACATTTAATCCAGTTATCTTAGCGCTCAAACCTGTCAATTTATCGACACTTTGTTGTAAACGTGCAATTAAATCTTTGTCATTTGGATTCACTTTTAAATCTTTAACAATACCTAAGACTTCAGCTTGCAATGTATCAAATGTATCTAAATCAGCTTGTAATTGAGCAATATTTTCAGGAGTTGGTGTTGCTCTCACATTCTTGATTTCAAAGCGTAATGCTGAGAATGCTGTGGTCAACGCATTTAAAGTTTCTTCTTGTTTAGTAGTATCAATCCCAACACTAACTATGGCATCAATCGTTGTAACAAGACCTGTATCAGAACCAATAGCTTGAATAAATTTATTTAAGAATGCCGCATCACTAGCTGATGCACCTTCTACCATTTTTGTTGTTTCCAGCATTACGGATGCTTTTGCATCAACTGCCAATTTACTTTGAGTCACAGAACCTAAATTAGCTATCGATGCTGCTAAGTTATCAATAACTTTTGTAGTCGCATCTTCAATACCAGCAAATGTAGGTTTAGTATAAATGCCTACTTTAATCAATTTTAACTCAGCAAGCATGGCTTGTTGAACATCGAGCGCTTCAGGTAAAGAAGTCACCTTATCGATAACTTGCTGTTGTAAATCAACACCTGCTTTACTAGAGCCATAGAAGTTTTTAATTGCTCCTAAGTACGCATCAGCAACACTTGTGATTTTAGATTGTGCTATTTCTTGGTCAGCAGTTGATATAGGATTTGTGATACGCAACATTGTTTTTGAATATTGCATAGCCGCTGCATCCAACTGTGACTTAGTTGAGCCAAGTGATGTGATTTTAAGACCTGTCGCCCAATCAGATAATGATTTCTTAAACGTAGTCGCAGTATCATTTGCCGCTTTTGATGCGTTATCCATAGCATTTTTTAAATCTGATGCTGCACCCATTAAGGTAACTAATGTTGCATCGAGTGGGTTATTACGGAATGCTTTAGTTGCTTCATCGAGTGTTTTGAATGTAGTTGATTTCAAGATAGTATCAACGCGAGCTTGCGCTACGTCAATTTTCATTTGAGCATATTCGCTAGATGTCATTGCATATTTCTTAGCTTTATCAACAGCAGTAGCGGCTTTATCGATACCACCTAGCGCATCAACAAAGGCTTGTGCCCGCGCTCCAAAATCATCCTTGCCTGCAAAAATATTACTAAGTTTTTGGCTCGCGTTGATAAACATTTCAAAGACAAGACCCATTGAATTTTGAACTTCTTGGGTTGCTTTTTGTAATTGCAGTGCTTTATCGGCATCATACGCTAATTGTGCTTTTTGAATATCTTTATTGGCAGAAGCAATACCCGCTTTATCTTTATTCTGAGTTGCAACAATCAATGCGTTATTGGCGGCATCAAGCGCTTTCTTAGTATCAGTCGTGTATTTATCAGCAACCGCATTGATAGTAGTCAACGCATAAGTTAAATCACCTGTACCTATCACACCATAGTCTTGAGCTGTTCCAGCAACTGACATACCACCTTGTTTAAATGCGGCTATTAAGTCAGGTAACGATGAGCGTGAAATTTCTTTGTTAGCAGCATCTTTACCCATTAATTTTTGAGTTGTTAAAAACGCATTTGTTGTATTATCGATTTTTTGCATCAAATCAGTCTGCGCTTTACTAACCACATCAGTTGGTGAATATTTACCAGTTATGTCAAGAAGATTTCTGTTTCTATACTCAGCGGTAAATGCTGATGCCAATTGTTTCATACCCGCAACATTAGCCGCATACGCATCTTTGTCAGCTGACGTATAGGTCATCACCCAAGGCTGATTTACAAATTCTTTTGGTAATGTTTTTAATGCAGCAGTGACAGCTTTCACACTTCCGTAGTTTAAAGTTTCAATAGTTGTCAATTGCTTTTCAGTCAACCTTGGTAAAGTATCAAAGAATTTTTGGAATAATGGTAAATTACTTTCAACTGGGTTTAAGTTTGTAGTATCACGGACGTATGACTTATTACCATAAACATCGTTTTTACCATAAGTTAAAATACCTTTAGTTGTATCCATACCCAATTTATCAACAGTTGTTGGGTATTTTGTCAAACTTGCTGGCGCTTCAGTGATACCGCCTGCTTGTAGTTTATCGTAAATTTTATTAATTTCAGTACCACTTCTCACAAATATGTTATGCGCAACATCCGCAAGCGAACTTGTGTATTGCAGTGCTTGCGCAATTGACATTTTATATGCGTTAACAATAGTATTTACAATACCTGCTGTTTGCGAAATATCTTGTTGAGATGTTGTCGATTTGCCAGTTGTTGTCGCATTAGCAGCATCACCAATAACAGCTGTATTTATTTTCTTCTTGGCAAGAATATCCATCACAATGCCAAGTTTTATAAACTGCTCGTTAATGGCAGACAAGCCGACTGTCGAATCACTAATGGCTTTAAATGTTTCATCCGCCATTTGCTGAACAGTCTTTTTACTTTTGACCATATCACCAAGTCTTTTTTGAATAAACTCTAAAACACCGATAGGTGATTCAGTTGCCATTTTTTGTAGAATGGTGGTTGTTTCAATTGCTTGGGTTTTAGTATTTGTAATCTGTTTACTTTCAGTTAAAGCTAGTATCACAGATGTTGTATATTCTTTTGGTAAATTTTTAATAAATACAGATAGCCAGCCGCCAACTTGTCTACCAGCTTCAGTGTTCGTTTTCTGCAAATTAGTCACAACACTATTGAAAAGCCAGTTGGTCATTTTCATAGCATCAAAGCTACTTGATTCGACACGTTTCATCGTAGCGCCAATATTTCTAAAGATACCTCTTGTATAATCTTCACTATTACCAAGCGCTTTATCAACAGTGCCGACAACATTACCAATCGACTGTAACGTGTTACCAACTCGCGTAACAAATTCTTTTTCTTGCTTTGTGATGGCGTAATCCAAACCTTGCGTTCTGCCATAATAAACATCACCCATATTTGTTGACATCGCAAGAACACGATTTTCTTTGCTAACTTTATTAACAGTCGGTGCTTGAACGTCTGCGTATTTAGATTTGCCATTTTCACCAATGGCATTCATACCTTTAGATATGATAATACCGAAATCAATTTTCTTTTGATGTTCAAAAAGACTACCAATTAATTTACCAATCATATCGCCAATAATGATACCAAGTAGCGTGCCGATTCCCGGAAGTAAAATTGTCCCAATAATTGCGCCAGCCATCATTCCTACCATACGAGAAATATTCATAGGCGTGAAACCATCTTTGATGACACTCATAGTCGTACTAATCACAGATGCTGCTGCGGCAATTCCTAGTAATACAGGATTCATCGACGCAATAGTTGACCCCATTGTTGCAATACTTGCTGCAAATGCGACATTACCGAGAGCATCGATGACACCAATTGTTTTACCCATAACGCCATCTAACTTATCCCAACTAGTTGCCAAAGAGTACGCTTCAATACCTAGTGACGCGACAAATCCGATTGTTGAAAGTAATGAGCTAGATAAACCTTTTGATGCTTTTGCAGCACCATCAATAGCTGTTTTAGTAGATTCAAATGTAGGTGTGATTGCATTACCGATAGCATTGCTTAAATTAGTTGACGCATTTGTACCTAATGCTGCACCAGTTCCAGCAACACCCGCAGCCGATGTTCCCGTTGTAATAGCATTAAAAGTAGCAGGCGTTATCGCACTGCTAACTGCCGTATTTAAACTCGCAATAGCAGCGGACGATGCTTGTATTGATAGATTGCTTGCCACAGCAGCACCACTTGTCAAACCTAAGTAGTCGGTCACAGCTGCGTAGCCTGCTTTCACAGTTTCCGTGATTGGCGCAAGGCTTTCTTTAAATGCTGTGTACGCTGATTTAATCGCGCTCATTGTTTCAGGGAAATATGCTTGCAATGTGTCGCCAGCAAATTTAGAAATTGCATCAGATTGTTTATACATCAAACTGAAACCTTTTCCTAAGCCATCGCGCAAATCTTTATTAAACTGAGTTGCTTCCTTACTGTAAATTAAAAAGTCCATATTTGCCACAGACATATCAACTGCTTGCATTGAACTTGCATCAGCAGGTATTCCATTTGGATAGTCTGAAGTCATTGATGTTTGTGACGTATTTAGTTTAGGCTCTGCTTTAGACAGTCCCATATAAGTACCGATAGCGACAGCTCCAGCAAGTGCTGTCAAACTACCGCCCATTGAGAATCCTTCGCCACTCAATCCTGAAAATAATTGTTTAACAATACCTTGAGCAATGAAATCCATAGCTGCACCAATCATTCGATTGAGCATTGATTTGAACATGTCACCAAGTGCTTGTGTCGCAGTTTTACCTTGTACCAACATGTCGGTAAACATAGTCGATAATGATTGCGACAAGTTATCAACACCAAGACCTGCTTTTTCGATAAAGCCAAGCATTTCTTTTTGGTCTTGTAACTGAATAATATTTTGACCAGCTTTTGAATCAGCTGTCACACCTTTTGTTTTTAGAAGGTTTGCTGTTTCTACAGCTTTAGCTCCTTTTAATAAAAGTTCTAGTTGTTTCTCATTAGCAAGTGTCAAATCATCTTCAACAGTTGCTTGTGATTTTAAAAGTCCCATCAATGCAGATTGTTCAGATGAAATTTTAGTTTTTAGCAACGCTACTTTTTCATTGGCATCGAGAATATCTCTTTCGTACTCAAGTAATATTCTTTCATTCTCAGGACGTTTTAAATCTCTAATGTTTTTTTGTTGCTGAACCATGTCGGCTAACAATGCTTCTTGTTCACTTAATGATGACGTATCTGAAAGCATCATTCCTTGAATTGGTGCAATGGCAAAACCACCTTTGTTTTTAGCTAACGCTGCGAGTTCAACTTCATTTTGTAATTTTGCTTTAGCATTGATTAAAACCATTTGCGCTTCATAGGTACGTTTTTCCGCAGCTAGTTTGGCATCAAGACCCTTTATGTATCGGTCACTGGCTTCTTTTTCTATTGACTCTTGGTCATTAATTAAACTTCTTAATGTCGCTAGGCGTTTTTTGCCTAATTCAAAATCAGCTTGTTCTTCTTTGGTTTTAATAATACCCGCTTTTGACGATAGCTCAGTCATCAAGGTGTATTCTTCAGTCAGCAATTTAGCAAGTGCTTCAGATTGACCTGAGAAGTCAGGTACAAGTGCTTCTTTAGTAACTTTCTTATATTCACCAGCAAGACTTTGAATTTGAGCGATTACTTCAGGTGCAAGTTTACCTTCTTTGCCAGCGGCATATTGTTGGTAGTATTGTAATACTTGCGGAATGTAATTTTTAGTTTCAGCTGGCACACGCGATAAATCATTACCGACTTTTGCAAAATTCCCAGTACCGAAATTGTAACCAGCAAGTGCTTTTTTAACATCACCGCCAAAAGTATTTAATACTTCAGATAATATTTTTACACCAGCACGAATATTCTGTTCGATATTTTTAGGGTCGGTAATACCATACGCATCAAAATTAGATGGCTTAATTTGCATTAAACCAGTTGCACCAGATTTATTATGAGCGTTTACTTTCCATTGTGATTCTTGCTCAATCACAGCTTTAACTAAATTAGTGTCAACTTTAAACTTAGCCGCATAAGTATCAATATACCCAAGAACCTCTTTTGTCGTTGTTGCAACGCGAGGTGTCACAGTTTTAGCATCGATTTCTTGAACAGCTAAATCATAAGATTCGACCATTGCTTTTTTGAAACCGATATTATATTTTTTGTACATCGATTCCATCATTTTATTTTGTGATTCGACGTACTGTAAATTTGATTCTTGAAGTCTTGGTAGAGTTTCTTTGAAGTTTTCTAGTTCTCTTTGTAGCTGTGCGCTTTTTTCTTCCATTTTTTGTAAGTCAAAGGCTTTGCCTGCATCAGCAGCAACGCTTGCCATACCTTCCTGTAACGCAACTCCGCGCATGTAATTAGAGCTATTTTTAGAACCAAGGTCATTTAAATTACCTTCTCTAACTATTCTCAAAATGTCAGCTACTTTAAAATTACTTTCACCAGTAGTTGTGCGAATTTTACTTTCATATTTTTTAGCAAATTCATCCTGTGCTTTTGAAATAGCTTCTTCACGAGCAGGCATTGCCTTTTGATACAACTTGTAAGTTTCTTCTTCGATTGCTAAAATTTTTGCATTTGTTGCAACTTGTTGGTTAAGAATTCTTTGACCTTCAAGTAATTTTTGTTCGTAAGTACCTTGATATTTATTTAACTGGTCAAGCAAACCGATTGCTTCAAGTTGTTTTTCAACTTTCGCCATTTCATTTTTGGCATCAACGTCAGCTTTGTTTTTATCATATTCACTTTTTAATCCAGCTACATTATTGTTAGTTTCACCAGACATTGCTCTAGCCATTAGTTGTGGCATTGAGTGAAAACCAAACCCATAATCGCTAAAAACACTTTTACTTTTTTGCATTTCATTAAATTTTTCTTGAACAAAAGTGATTGTGTTTTTCAATCCTTCAAATTCAGCAGAAATTAATTTAAATGTTTTAACAATTGGATTTTCGGATTCATCAAATGTTTTCCAAAGCGCTTCCCAACTTGCATTAATACCTGTGATAGCATCGGTGTTAGTATTTTTAAATGTATAAATAGCAGTACCAAGACTTGCAACTAATCCAATAATCATCATTATCGGATTACGCGATAACGCCATATTCCAAAGATTTACAAGTAGTGTGCTGCCTATCACAGCAGTTGAAAATACACCAATGCCAGCACCAAGTGATATTACAACAGAACCGAGTGTGTCAAAATTATCAGCAAGTTTTCTAGCTAACTCGGCAAAGTCTTTACTGACACCACTAGATTCATTTAGTTTACCTAGATATCTAGTAAACGCATTTTCGATAATTGCAAAACTTTGACCAAAGGTTACTTCAACATCTTTTGATAAAGCATTCAACTCATCTTTGGCACGAAGTAATGCTTCGGCATAAACAGCTGAGTACATTTTTCCTTGAAGCATCAATTCACGACCTTGTGGCAAACTCATCACAAGACCTTTATGTGCTTCAACATATTTTTCTAAAGCCGCACTTCCGCGTTCAAGTCCTTCTTCGTTCATCCCTTTAAGCGCTGCTTTTGCTTCGTTGTAATGCTTGATTGCCACTTGCATCACAATTGGGATACCATCGTTGATAGACTTAAATTCTTGACCACGAACAACAACACCACCAAGTGCTTGCTCTAACTGCAATAATGCACCACGAGCATTTTGCGTATTTAAACCCATAATCATCAAGGCTTGACCAAGTTCTTTGGTCAAAGTCATTGCCTTATCGTTACCCATACCCATTGCTTCAACAGCTCGTGACATACGACTAAACAATGTCGCAGTACCTTCAAGCGATGTGCGGGTATCTTGTGATATTTTAAATACTTCATCGACTTTCATTTCGACAAGCATTTTTCGCTGTTCGGCATTTAATATTTCGGTTGCGCCAGTCACACGCTCTAAGCCATCTACCATTTGGTGCATAGCAACTTTTACCATTGATACAAAGTGCATCCAATGGTCAGCATATTCTAATAATTGTCTTGCTGATAAATAAACACCTAGTTGCATCAATACATTAGTCACCATACCCATTGTATTGTGTACCATACCCATTGCTGTATTTAAACCAGAATGTGCTTTGGTGTATTCTTGTAGTATTGAAATATCTTCACGCGATGTCACAAAGGCTTTACCTTGTGATAGCATTTGACCACGTTCTTCACGCTGTCTTTTCATATCAGCGTAATGCGCATTGTCTTGTATTTGTTGGATTTCAGCTTCTTTGATAATGTCTGCTTTTCTAAGTTCAAACATTTCTTTTTCGTTAGCAACACGATGTGCCATTGCAGCTTCAAAGCCGCGTGCTTCAGCTTCAGCTGCTAGTTGAATATTTCGTAGGATTGATTCTGTGACAATTTTATTTTCATTGATTTGAGCGTTGCCTATTTTTACAGCAGCATCAATTTTATAGCGTTCTTCAATAGTAGTGGATTCGTTAATCATTGACAGCATTCTTGATATTGAACCTTGTTGCAATGTTTCAATTCTATGAATGGCATTTTCACGAGTAGCAATGTCTTTTGCTGTCACAGCTGCATTTAATTTTTCTTGTTGCGACGCCATCATTTGCTGATACTTTTCAATCTTAGCAAGTTCGACAATAGTTTGGTCAGCAATTGCGCCTGTTGCCATTTGTGGAGGTATCGCAACGTAATTCTGTGGCTCTTTATATTTCGCGTAACCTTGAGCCGTCATTCCTGCATTTTGCATAAGGAACTCGGCTTCTGACATTGATTTACGAGCTTGGAACAACTCATTGTACATTTTAGTCATTTCTGACACTTTGGTACGTTCTGCGTTTAATTCAGCATTCCGATAAAATTCTTGTAACGCTGCTTTTTCAGCAAGCATTCGTTTTTCGTGTTCAACAAGTGTGTTGTCAACAGCAAACAACGCATCATACATACGAGTCATTTCGGAAACACGCATTCTTTCAGCATTCAAATCAGCTTGTCGATTAAAGTTACGCAAAGATTCTTCTTCACTTAATCTACGCTGTTCCATTTCAAGTAACATTGAATTCAATTCACTACGTTCTTTACGAACATTTGCTAATCGTTCTGCATCTTTTTGAGCAGCTGATTGTTTAGCAGATTGTTCTGCTAATAATTCCTTTTCTTGCGCATCAAGTAGCTTTTCAAATTCAGCAATACGCTCACCCATCATAAACTTATCACGATTAGCGTCAGCCTGACGATAAAAATCCCGTAACTCATTTTGTTTTGTACCAAGTCTTTCTTCAGATTCCATCACAAGTTTGAAGCGTTCATCAAGTGCTTTCTTCTCAGCTTCTTTTAAAACAGCTGCTCCATTAGGAACAAGGTTCTGACTTGTAGTACCACCAGTAGTACCAGTGCTTTGCAAACCACCGTAGGAATAATCACCACGTTTAAATACTTCAGATTGGTCAGGATATGCTGCCATAGATAAACCAGCTGGCATACCGTTGTATGTTCCACCAATCGCACGTCCACCAGACCCAGTTACACCTGCGCCCAAATTAACAAACGATTTTTCTTTTTGCTCTAGTACCGCAAGTGCTTCAGTACGTTTATTTGTTTCAGCTACTATAACTGCTGTTTTTTCTTGCTCGACTGATTTAACAATATCAACAGTTTCTCTACGCGCAGTGGCTTCTGCTTTCAAGCCGCTTTCAATTGCTTTAGTTGCTTCGTTTGTTGAATTGATTATCACATCAAGCGACAACTGTGCTGAAGATGCAATTTCTTTATTTGTGGCTTTTGCATTATCTGTGATAGCTTTTGAAGACTTAGTTAATGCTGAATCTAATTGACTTTGCATTGACTCAATATTACGCAATGTTTCTGTCACGGAAGATTGAATATTGGCAAAATTGGATGTTATTTGTTTGTAGGCTTTATCGACATCCGTGAGCATTCTTGTCACAGAATCAGTGGTTGCTGCATTTAATGTGGCGCGTAATTGGTCAGCTGCGGTTGTTGCGGCTTGCTGTGTTTTTTCATTTACCTTTTCAACACTTGCGGAGTCAAGTGTTAATTCGACAGGAACTGAGTGCTTACTAATAGCTCGTAATGACGCTTCAACTTGTTCATCGCTTGCGATGATGTTAACGCCAACATTAACAGTTTTATTTGAAAGTTTTGTAGACAGTTCAGTTTCAGTCACATTCAGATTGACATTCTTCTGAATTGTACCTTCGCTTAATGTTTTTATTTGTTCTTTGGCAGCAGTCGTGTCAGCTTGTACTTTGACAGACGGTTTTTGTTTATTGATATGCTCATTAAGTTCAGCTGCGTGTTTAATCGCAGCTTCACTATCTAAATCAACATTAATCTTTACACCAATCTCACCATCTATCATTTCTTAGTTTCCTTTTCTTGAGCCTTAGCTGCGAAGTCCATATAGATACCGTCGAGCCGTTTAATAACTAATACTTCAAAAGGGGAAATAGGTTTTTGCATCAACATTGACCAAGCGAGAATTTCACTATAGGCTAAGGGTGATGTCCCCATACCATTGTTTTGTCTGCCCGAATTCAGTTGTAGAAACCAATCCCATAAGTAACGAACCATATCGCTAACCTCGATACTTTTTAGTTGCTCAGGGATTGATTTTGTGTGTTTAGCGACTTTTTCCAAATGCTCTCTAAGTGTGCATCCGTCGCTTTGTTTCTCAGAAAGGGTTAGTTCTTTTTCTGCGAAATCAAATAAATCTGAAATCAGGCTGCTGTAAAATTTTTGATTTCATCACTAGCATCGTTTACTTGCTTTCTCAATTCAGGATTGATTGTGCAAAGTTCGATTGCTTTTTCAGGTGAGTAGTCAATGTCAATACCAGACCAGCCGATGATACGCTTTGCTGTTAGTTCGACAGAAAATTGGACATCGTCTCTTGCTTTACGAATTTCGATTTCTTTACCTTTACGCTCACTTAATTTATCTGAACGACGTTGCGCATCGGCATTTTCCAAAACAGCATCAGTGATGATGTTGCTATGGCTGCCAATTACTTTAACTTTAAATTCAGTTTCTTTTTGTGTGTTTGGGTCAATGTACGCAAATTCAAAAGGTTTGTCAGCGGTAGACACTAAGTCCATGTCTTTGAATGATAAAACTGCCATAAATAATTTCCTGCTTGGTTAGTTAATACGAATCACGATTGTTTCATACTCGTAAAGACTTGTCAAACAGTAATATATAAGGGGATGGCGGGAGAGAGTTCCCCCGCCAATAAACTCAGATTAAGCGTTTGAGTCGTGAACTTGAATCGTAGTTGCTTCAAATCCGTTTGTGCCTTTACCAAGAATCGCAGTAAATGGTGCTGATAATGACAAGCCTTTTTCACCGTCATCTTTTGTTGCGCCAGTTAATTTGATGCGTGGCATTGTCACAGTAAATGTTGAAGAACCTGCTGAATCGGTACTACCTGCACCAGTAGTCAATACTAATACAATAAAGCCTTCAGATTCATTGAGGAACTTATCACGAAGAACAGTGTTTTCGAAATACGCAGTTAAGTTACCAGATACGTCGATAGCGCCAACAAATACATCAGGAGTTACATCTGAGCCAACGCAATCACCTTTTGTACCATTACCGTTAATAGTAATGTCAAATGCCGTGATTAAGCCAGATTCGATAACGTCATCAATGTAAATCGCACCAACAGCTGATGAGAATACTGAATCTGTACCAATTGCTTGTGCGCCAGCTGCTAATACTGATGTCGTACCTGAAGTCATGTTTTGACCCATGAACGAAATATCAGCAGTAACCAAACCAGATGCAGGTGCTTTAATTGCTAACTGAGTTGCACGGCAACCTTTGAATACTTCAGATACAGCAATATCACTAAACCAATGTTCAACACTGAATGAATCATTAGTGTGACCTGTTGTTGGAATAAATGTATTTTTACCAACAGTTGCAAATGTCACAGCTGAAGATGCTGTGCCAGCAGCAGTACCATAACCAGCCGCACCCACCCACAAATCAACACCGTTAGCAATACGAACATCAATAACAGTTGAGCTAACAACGCGCAATACGACTAAATGGCGATTCAAACCACCAGCAGCTAATGATAACCAACCACCAGTAGCAGCAGTAGCTTTGATAACTGAACCAACTTTAACATTGGCAAAAGTACCAGTTGTTGCAGTTAATCTTGCACCAACAGCAGTTTCTAATGATGGTGTCACAGCAGTTGGGAATGTTGCAGCAGGTGTGCTAAAGTTTCTACGCAAAACAGCTGCAATAAAATCAGAATATGAATTACTTGATAATTCACCACTAATTGAACCGTCAACAGATTTACCACCGTGTCTGAAATCAGCACGTTGCATATCAGTACGAATTTCATTTGATTTGAAAGTTGCTTTTTTCAATTCAATGTTAGAAGTAACACGACGTGCAATTTTTGGAGTTGAGCCAGTTAAACTCAATGTTACCGCTACACCAGTTGCGATAGCTTGTGGTAAAGGTGGTACAAATGTAATTTCAGTTGTAGTTGTTGCATTGTTAGTAATACCTGTAACTGTAAATACTTGTGTAAGACCGGCTAATGTAAATTGCTGACCTAATGCGTAAATACCTGTCACAGCTGTTAGTAAAGTATTGTTATCACCAGCCATATTAGAACCACTAGTAGAACCAGCGGCACTTGGAACAGTGATGGTGTCAACAGCAGTTGAAGTTACTAGTGTAGCAATTGCATTATTTGCAGCAGCGACAGCAGCATTATTTAATGTTAAAGCAGTTGTCACGCCAGTTGCACTGTGTGTTGCCGCAGTTACTTTGAATGATTCACCATTGATTTTAATAACTTGACCAACAAGAAATGTTCCAGTTGTACCAGCTGCTAAAATCGCAGTTGCTACAGCTGCCGCAGTTGCAGCTGCCGCATAAGTAACACCGCCTGTAATGGTCGCAGGTGAGAGTAAGCCTTCACCAGATACTCGCGTACCTAGTACACCGAAAGTAGATTCTTTCGCGTAAGCCACCTGCTTAAATATACCAGTTGCTATAGTCATTTCGTTAATTCCTTAATTAAGAAAGTTAGAATAAAAATATACCTTCACAGTTACCACGAATCTATCACCATTGGTATAGTTCGAGGTTTCAGGTGTGGCGTATATTACCACGTTAATTCCATTTTTAGTTAAAACAGTTCCTCGCTTGAATTTATTTCTCACGAGGTCTGCTCTGCGTAATGCGTCACCAGTACCTTTACCTCTTGGATAAAGTAAGTCAACTTGAAGATAACCTTCTTCTCTGTGCTGAATATCACCTATTGTTGAGTTGACAGGTTTAGTGGATGTGATGGTTACATATTGAAACGGAACATCAACTTTTGGTGTATATGATGTATTTTCAAAAACCGTATCGATTGCCGGTGTCATTGTCAACAATGCTGACTCTAAAGCTGATTTAATGTTAATTAAACTACTCATTGTTTATATTCCATAATAGCTTTTCGTAATCCTTGTGTCATTGCTGCATCAATATCAGAAGCAGTAATGTTATCACCAAGTACAGCATCAGGTGACGTTGCTGTTGGTGAAGGCATTACATACGCCCATGTCGCACCACCATTACCATGACCATCCCATTTTTCAACAGCTTCAGCATAATATTTTTGAGGATTTCTTGAATTCGGTTTACTTCTAGCGTTGTTATAAATTATATACCGCTTTGGCTTAACGCCATCTAATCCATGATTTGTTTGTAATCTTGCAACTTCTGCTAATGCGCCAGAACCTGATGCGTCAGCTTCTCTTTGAAGATTTAAATCAAAACTAAATGTAGTTACATTCCAGTTATTTTTATAACCGCCAGCAGGTCTATGTGATGGTAATTCGGGCATAAAATCATTTTTACCACCTCTCCAAAACTCAGGATGTCGAATAGGTGACATCTGTATCAAATAGGTTGTCAAATCAGCAACACCGTATCTAACAGCACGATGCCCAATGCGCTCGGCTTTATTTATTTGAGCCTTTAAAAATTCTTCAAGGTTCATGTCACACCTCGTACTTGAACCTCGTACAGAACGACAACTGATGCCGGTTTAATAATTTTCACATCGATGACTGAAAATTTATCAGTACCAACAGTTATGGTGTCATTTGGTAAAATTGCAGATACCCCGACTGGACTAACTAATAACTTTCTATCTGAGAATTTGATTGAACCTGAACTTTTCTCATTGTCTGTAAACGTATCGACAACTGCCACAGTCGATACAGTTACTTCAGTTTCGCTATAGCCGCCAGTATTGGCATCATATTGACCTGTCGATTTAGAGGTAATCGTAACGGCTTGCCCAAACTCCGCAAGCAAATTATCCGCAGTTATGAGCAAATTTTCGTAGTTCATCGGATTACTCTACCACTACCAGTTGTATTCGATAATAAAGTCTTAGCTAAATTATCAGCCATGATGTATTGTGAAAACTGCTTTCTTGTTTCAGGCTGATTATATGGACGTTCAATAACATCAACTGTTTTAATACTACCGACAGTTCGTTCAGTACGGGTATTGATTTGCAACTCAGTATCGATATTATTTGCAAGTTCAGCCTTAGCTGCAATCACAGCATACTCACAAATAGCTTTGAGCATATTTGGTGGCATCGCTACGTCGCCATCACGAGGGAACGACAATGATTGTGTTTCAGTTAACGGTAAATCTTTTAATTTTGTTGCAAAGCGCATTTCAAAATAGTCAGTTGCTTTGACCAATGCGATTTTTTTCGCATCAGTAAACAAGTCTACCCAAGTCGCATTTCCGCGCAATGTGAAATACTCATTTGCAAACTCTAATGTACATAAAGAATTAGCATCCACTAATCCTGTACCATCTTCAGCAATAAACATGACCATCCTCGCTTAACATTATTTTCAACATATTACAATGTTTTTTATAAATTGTCATTATTAAATAAGAGCTATTTATCGCAATAGCTCTTAATGGTTTAGCCAAACGTCATGCCAATTTCAACATATTGGTTTTTTGAAAACTCAGGAACTTCGGCTATCGTACCGACAACTCCTGTTTCAACATCATAATATTTTTGAACCACAATTGAATCGATTTCTTCTTGTGATAGACCTTGATAAAAATGTGTGCAATTTGGCATTTTGTCTGCCAGTTTTAATGTTGCCATTGTCAACTCCAAAATTGAATTAAAGTTTCTGTGTATGTACCACTACCTGTATTTTGTTGCCAGCTTGCAGGTGGAGCTGAGAGAATACGCGCTAAATTGAATCCTGTAAATAAGACGGACGTATAATCAAAAATAAGCGTTTTCGCAGACGGGTTAGCAATGAGCATTGTGTTCATTCCCGAACCATAATTAAACATATCTGTGAATCTTGAATCGCTAATGGTTATTAACTTCACAGAACCTATTGTGGACGTAATTGCGAACACATCTCTAAAGTCTTTGATTGACACCACTCTACTAGCCGATATGAATGATGTTTTAAATAGTTCAGTATCTATGTAAAATTTAAGCGTGTTAATTTTAACTGAACCTGTAAAGCTAAAGAGCAGTCTGTCAATAGGTACGTTAAGTGACGCAAAAGTGACATTAGCCATGCTAACTGTCTGCATACCATAAAAATTACTTCTAAGTATCGCCATTGACGGGTTGTCGCCAAAAACATAATCGTATTTTTTAAAAGTTACAATTTTACCAAGTGGTACTGACGATGTTTTAAATAGTGAGGTGTCCCTATAAAACTTAGCTGTTGTTATTTTCGGCAAACTAATAAGTGACCCAACGTCAAATCTAAGAATACTTTTATTTAACATTGAAATTACTTTAACTGTTGTCAATCCAGCAAATTTATAAACATTTTTTAGATTTGATATTGTTGTGACGCTCACGGGTTTAACAAAAGTAACAAATTCAGGTCTAGCTATACTTCTTGTGATAACGGGAGCAGGTTTAATAAACGAATGGTCAAATCTTAATTTTACTGAGTATTTTGAATATAAACTTCCAGTGGGATTGGTTTTTAATCCGGCAAATTTATAAATTTGTTGAATGCCCGCGCTAACAAGTAACGCGGGTTTCAGTGCCGATATTTCACGAGTAAGCGAACCGATAGCCGCACTGCGACTACCAAATCCGAATTTATAAATTCCCGTGACATCGACTATTGGAATCATGCTGGCATTGCAATTTGACCAAGATTGATTGTACCAGTTGGATTTCCTCCAACTGATAATCCACCATTGACGTTACTGTAGACTTTAAGACCTGTATCAACAGATACATAAATACGCGAACCATCAAAGAATGCAATGCAGTTTGCTGTAGCAAACGCATTAGGTGTGCCTTGGTCAATCATCAACACAGGAGCAGCAAGCACAGTTGTCGCTGTTTTGCCTAAAGAAGATATGAACCAAGCATTAGCAACAGCTGAATTCTGAGGTATCAGCACAAGCGAACCTTGACATTTAAATGCAGCCATAGCTCGGTTTGCAGTTAGTGCCGATGCAGTACCAACTGACGTTGCACCAATTAACACACCTGTTCTTGGATTAAACTGAGTCTGATAAATTGTACTTGATGTCACAGCTTGCCAAGAAATAGCATTGTTGCCATCTAACATTTGAACATTGACGTTACTAGGAATACCGCCTGTTGCAACTGTTGTTATCAATGTGGGTGTTGTGCCATTAAAAGGAATTTTAATAATTCTAAAATTGACTGCTGCAACTGGAATTGGACTAGCTAAGAAATTACCTTCAAAATCCGCCTCAATATCACGAACAATTTGAGATTCTGATGCAGGTAAAGCAGGACTTGTTACCGTTGCAGGTGATGCTGCGGTTATTGCAGTCACAGTTCCTGTTGATGCTTGTGCAATATATCTAGCAAAAATCGGAGTATTCGATGCTGCGAAAGGTGCGCAAACAACTGTACCGCCATTGATACCAATAGCACTATAACCAGCACCAGCTGCTATGGTTGCAACAGTTTCATCAGCTGTATCGATACGAGTTAGAGCCGTTGCCGCTGTACTAGATGTCGCATAAACAAAGCGTTCACCATCAAATTCAATATCGGTGTAACCACCACCTGAAGCAACGGTATTTGCGGTTTTAGTATCAAGTCTAAATCTCACAATTGAGCCACCACCAGCTAAAATTGCGTAAATCGAAACACCTGTGTAACAAACAGCTTCGGGTCTACCGCCAAACGCATATATCTCATTTGTCCATGATGTATTGGCAAACCAAGATGTGTTATCGGTACTTGCTGTTTTATGGTGGCAGTTTAATAACCAATGAGGTCTATCAGTACCAGTGCCAGATGCGTTGCCATCTGTATCACAAGGTATTGTGATTTTATTCATATTTTGACCAATTGGCGCTAATACCTTTAAGCCAAAAATTTGACCATAGTTAGTAATAGTTGTTGCAAAATCAGAAATAGGTTTTATTGGCAATGTCAATCTACGAGTAGAATCCCAACCATTTGACACAAATTTATTACCTAGGTTTCCTAAGTACCAAATAAAAGGATTAACTGTCAATGCTAACCAATTTGGCATAAAGGTTGCGCCATAGTCACCACCCCATGTTTTAGCCGCGTTGATACCAAAATAACCTTGACGGGTTCTTGGCATGCAAATCAATGTGTAATCAGTATTGTTTAACGGTTTACCTGAACCACCTGCGGTTTGTGAACCTAAGCACCACAATGTTGACGACACCCATCCCCAACAAGGATAATTCGCAGTTGTTGTGTCCATCACATCTTCACGCGCAGTTTCAAAAATACCTGCCCACAGTGAAGGCTCGTTATTCACATAAGAGTGAATCATTCCCCATCGCGGTGCAAAATTTACAATGAAATCACAAGAGGTTAAGTTAAATCCAATTGGCGCACTATCCATATAAGTATAGGCTTCGTTGACACCTGTTTTAGATGAAGTCGCTGTTGGTGTAGCTGAATTGTAATTAACAGGGTTATCCCAATATTCAAAGCATGTGATATTAACAATCAATCGTTTTAAATTGTAACGTAATACTGCATTTTTGTAAGTCACACCGTCTTTATTTCGACATCTAAACACTTGTGTGTAAATTGGCGATTGTGTTCCTGAAGTAGCATCTTGACCACCCCAAAATGAATCGAATAATATCCAACCGCTATCAATTTGAGCTGTTACACCTGAAGCTGCTGTGAAGGTCACACCGGATAACGCACCCGCGCTGCCAACAGTCGTATCGGTAATTGCATCCGCAATCGCATTAGCAAAAGTTAAAAATGGCGTTAAATTTGCCGCACCCGATGTAGGGGTAAATTGTGTAGAAATTTGAACAGTGGACTGTCCTATGTATTTAGCTGAGATTGTCATGAGTACACCATAATTAAGTTTAAGTTTTTACCACCAGTTGTTAACAAATCTACCGTCAAATAATCATTTTCAGTTACGGTCAATGGTAATGGTTGTTTGTCTGATTTTTCAGTATCTGGCGGCAATGATATTGACCCTACCATAATACCATTTTTATTGACATTTACAGTTACTTCTTCTTGTGAATTAACACCAATTGATAAATACGCTTCAGTGATAACAATAGTCTTATCAGGAAAAAACTTAACTGTTCCTAGCATTGGAACAAGTGTACCAATCAAATTAAATATTCGTATGTCGCTAGGTTTTGGAATATTTTTCCAAAGATTAGTAGTAGCATCGTATGAAATAATATCATCGTCTTGTGGCGTAGTTATCGCAACATTATGGAGTTCTTCAAGCTCGTAACCATTTTGAACTTTTACTGAAATTGAGCCATTGTTTATTTGCTTACGAGTAACAACACCAAGATAAACTAAATGAGCAGGCGCATGTGGTTTGTCGGTATAGCCATAAATCAATCCGCCAGCAACTGTCGGACTTAGCCAAACTGGGTCGCCTTCTTGCGTTGCGGCATTAGTATTTAAACCACTAAGCAAGCCATCATTTACAACATAGCCTTGCGCATTTTTAGCTAAATCTTGTTCAAGCAATCCTAGTGTTTTACTTGATGTTAACTCAGAATTGGCTTTAGCTAATTTGACTAAAACATTAGCACCTGATGCACCACTAACGTAAACAGCTTGCCCTTTATATATAGTAAAGTCTTCGCCATTTTTCACATATTGGCGAATTTGTGTAGCCGAAATCTCACCGATAATTGAATCACCAACTGGCAATTCGCTTATGATTTCATCTATTAAAATTAACGGTCTTCTTGCAGTCATTTTAAATTTTAATCACAGGTGTGGAAATCGTAATGTACATTTTCGTAGCTGAAATCGCTGTTCCTATTAACTGGATTAATCCTGCTGTTGGAACAGTCGTTGTAATTTGACCAAGGTGTGTCAAATAATATTTGTCACCAATTGTTAAGTTTTGGAAATTTTCAATAAGGCTTCCCGATACACCTATGTCCAGTGTAGCACCAGCAACAGCTGCATTTTTAACAAGACCTATGATTTTTCCGTACAGGGCAGTATCATCAACATCAGCTACAACTATCCCAGTTGCGCCAGCTGCAATAACGGTATGTGTAGCAATACTAGGTATTGACTGAGGTAGCGGTAAGTGCAATATGGCATATTCGCCCGTGTCACCCTTATCGCCTTTTTCACCTTGAAGTCCAGCTGCTGTCACATGGATAATATTTTTTGTGACAGGATTTACTTCGATGATTGTTTTTGCTTTATTTGAAACTTCTATTATATGATTTTCAGTGGCGACATTTATCGCTCCAGCTGAACTGACTGATGCCACAATTGAATTCGATTTTGGTGCTACCTCAATAACAGTTTGTTTTTTGGTAGATAGGTCAATTGAATTCTTTTCTGTTGTGACATTTATTATAGTCATGTTGCTCTTGTGACTTCAGGTACTACTAGCACCTTGTCTTTGTAATCTGCTACAGGCGGAACGATAGTTGAAACAGTTGTGCCGATTGCATACTGAACGTCATAAAAATATGCGCCAGCAGGAATCAACTTAGTCATGCTAGAAGGCACGCATAAATAGGCTATGCCGCCAACAATATCATCATTGACATTATTACCAGCCGTTGAGCTAAATTGCAGCACAGCGTCAATATCAGCGTCATCGAGAGAAGTTTTTAGCGTTATCCAAAATTTATAACCAGTGATGTTCTGTGGACTACCGGCTAAATCAGTTAGGCGTAACTCAAGATTAAACTCGTCGCCTATGCGCATATCATCAATATATTTAGCCACGATAACCTCTTTCTAAAAGACTTCTCACAATGATTCCTAACATTAATCTACTTCGCTGTTATAAACTATTTTTGCAGATACAGTACCTGTTACAGCTGTCACATCCACAATCAAATTGATTGCCGATGCGATAACATAATTTGTAGCACCAGCGGTACTAATTGTCGATAACACTAAATCTTTAGCCGCATCGCCAAAAGGATTGCTGATTACTTTAACTGTCGCAGTACCTGTAATATGAACACAAACGGTACTCAAAGCAGGGCAAAAAAGCTCGCTAGAGCGTGTAGGCGCTGTAACACTTAATTTATCGGTAATTGTAGTTACATCATTAGCTGTAGCTACAGTTGCTGGAAATATAAATGCGGTTTTAAAATTATCGCTCATGGCATTTTACGCGCATCAATTGGATTAACATATCCAAGAATGTCATTAAGACCTAAGCCTGATTCAACAAAGGCTTTTTGGCGTTCTTCTTGCGCTCTGCGGTCTTGGTCTGCCGCTGCAAAGAATATTTGAATACCGCGAGTCAATTTTGAATCATCGTCTTCATGTGCTAATAATTTGCGCAATCCTGCAACTTCAACATGTGCAACTTCCAACTGTTCTTCAATACTGGTTTTTTGAACATTTAGTTCAGAAATAGTGGTTTCCAATGTAGTGATGCGTGTCAATAACTCATCATCGCTAATAACAGGTTGCTCATCAATAACAGATTGTTCAGGTACAGCATCTTGCGATGCTTGAGCTGGTTTTTTCTTAGGCGGCTTATATGTTGCCACATTGCTACGAAGTAAACCGTATGCCACATCGTTAATGTTCTCACGAGTGACTTCAACACCAAGTAAACCTGACACGATGTCAAGACGAGGTAAACCGTCATCAGTCCATAGACCGTCATCTTCAGGTGATAGTGATTTTAAAGTGCTTAATAAATTTTCCATGATTACCTCAAATTTGGAAATGGTGCGCATAAAATATGCGCACCAAAAGAGCAGTTAATTAGGCTTCGCGTGTTACTAAACGAGCAAATGGAATTTGCTTACGTTCTGAATAAACACGTTGCCATGAAGCAGCTGCTGCCAAAGTTGTATCATCAGCACCGCCACTTGGAGTAGTTGAGCCAACCCAACCACAGCCAACAGGTGCAATTGCCCATTCAACACGGTTGTAGAGTTCTTCACGACCACCGCCAGTACCAAGTTCAGGACGACGGATTGTTTCGGTAGGTACTTTTGGAGCGCCAAAGCCTAAGCGAACAGCGCCATCAGCAAATAACCAAGATTCATAAACACCAGTTGCAGGATTTGGCATAGCGTCATCAACAATTACTTCTTTACCCATGAAGTAAGGAATGCTCATTGCGCCTTCAGATGGTTTGATAAATTGAATCAAATCATTTTTAAGCATACGAGCGTAAACGATGCTGTGTACCATAATTGTGTTGATAACATCCATGCTATCGCCCATCGTTGCAGCAGCTTCAATGAATGCTGACGCGCTGAATGTGGTTGTTGATGCGTTATAAGTTGTCGCTGTATTCAAACCGTCTGTTGAGAACGCTAAGTTACGAACTAAGTCATAACGGACGTGTTCTGAAGCAGTTGGAGCTGCGTCATTGTCAGCAAAGATTCCTTTCATTGTTGCAATAAATGTAGCTTGATGCGCACGCGCCCAAACTGATGCAACACGATTAGCAATGCTCATCATTGGGTCAGCACCTGCTAATGCAGCTTCCAAATCGTAGCTTGACCATGCACCATTGCGTGATAAACGGATTTGAGTTTCAACTGCCGCAGTAGTTACCGCTGGAGTTGCTGCTGAAGAAGTTGCTGTTGATACGTTGATTGCCGAAGTTGACAAATCGCGGAATGATGGGATGTTGGTTGTGTAACCGCCACCAGCTAAGAATGAATCCAATAACGGGTCAAGAGTTACCGCACGAGATTGAATTAAGCGTGATTTTTGTTGTGTTAACTGTTGTACATAAGGGTTAAATACCTCTGGTACAATGATATTGTTTAAAGAAGCCATGATTGATTCCTAAGTAAAGATAAGTGTTTAATTTTTTCATAACTAAAATTCCTTTCCCATGATTAGAATTTATAAAAGAAAACGTCAACCATTTGACGCGCTTACCTTAACTTAGCATATCTAGCGTATTTTTGTCAATAAAAAAGCCACCGTTTTACGGGTGGCTTTAGTTGGCGTTGTTGCTTAGTTAAGCGACACACCGTGCATTGCCGCAAGTCGTACTGCTTCGGCTTTATTATTTGTATAAACCTCACCTTGTTTTGTGAGATTTAGCGTAGCCGGATTCCAAGGATTTGTTGCGCCACCATAACTAGTTGATGAGCCGCCCATCGAACCGCCACCTTGAGATTGACCCCACCAGTAAGGATTCAAAGGTTGTCTTTCAGATAACCAAACACTCACATCTAAAAATGGCGTACAGCCAGCATTTTCACGAGTGACTACTTTACCTTCGTCGTTCACAACAAATACTTTTTCAGCCAATAACTGAACATGCTCACGATGCTCAGGAACAATTTTGGCTTTGTTAATTTCGGCTTCAACAGCATCTTTAATTAAACGTGCATTACGTTCAGCTTGATGTTGTTGTAATAGTTTGTCACGGTCAGCTAATTGCTGTTGCAAAGTTTGTTTTTCAGCTTCAAGTGGTCTGACCAAGGCTTTGACACGCGCTTCAGCAACTTCATTAACTTTTGATTCGTCAAAAGTACCAGTGCCAGCAGCTTCAAGTTCAGTCAATTTTGTTAATGATGATTTCAATGTATCAATATCGCCAAGCTCAATGTAAGGACGTAGTGACTCTTTGACAAGACGATGGTCATTACGTTCTTTTGTTAACGAACTTGTTAAGCGTTCAATATCAGCATCGGTTTTTAAACCAACAACGCCCGTTAATTTATATGTGTCACCTTCTTGTGTGTAAAGCACATGGAAGGCTTCAGGAATGGCATCAAGTGATGCTTCAACTGGGTTTAACTTCATGATAATTTCCTAATTGGTTAGTTTATTTAGGTGCGTTATTGTAACCTGTTTTTAGCGTATTAGCTGGATTATCAGGTGGTACATTTTGCGCATCTGGTTGTGGTGGTACTACTTTTGGCTGCATTGCTTCTTTCTGTTTAATTGCCTGCTCGCGTTGGTCAGCAAGTTCTTTTTCAGCAGTTTGCAATTCATTTTCAAATTCAAGTTTAGTAAAGTTTTGAGTTTTAAGCAAGGTATGAATAGACTCATTTGCCAAAGGCGCACCCATAGTTTTAGCTTGCATAAGCTGAACAAAATCTTGACCAGTAAGTTTTAAATTCACGAAATCTAAGTTAGCTTTCACTGAAACTTCTTTTGGGTCACATCCCATCCACTCCGCAGCAATTCTCAAAATACGCTCAAGTCCTGACGCACAAGTTAATGCAACTTCCATCAAATTTGCAGTTTGTGCAGTCATTCGCAATCTTAACGCATCGCCTGATTCTTGAGTTGATTTTGAGTTAAGTAACTGACCTGCTTTTGCTTGTGCGGAAGAACGGTCATTTTCAATTGCCATACGCATTTCAGAAAGACCTGATGATGACACGCCTATGTATTTAGCATCGCCACCTATGTTCACATCAATTTTAGAGCCAGCACCAACACGCACATCTTCATCAGGATTTCCCATGCCGCCAATCACAATTAAAGTTTCTTGACCTTGCATGTAAAGCGTATGTCGATAATCTGCTTCGCCACGATATATCAACATGCACGAATCAACTAAACCTTGCAATGGCATTGCATCCACTTTAGCTAAGTTGTTTTTACTGTTAATAAACACAAACGGTATTTGCTGTAATGTTTCTGACCGAATTGCAGGAATATATCGCTCAGTCATGTTTTCAAGACTTATGGTATCGAAGCCTTGATAAACCGATTGCACATAACCGTAACCGGCATTTGACGGCTCATTAGCTTCAATGTCACCAAGTGTCAATACGCGATAACGATTTACCCATTGCCATTCAAACGATTTTCTAAAGTAACGTGACTCATCAAGTACGACTAAATTAAGACTGTTTAAACCACCAATATTATCGTTATCGTCCCAGTTAATGATTGTTTCAGCTGGATACATTGCAATGTATGGCTCAAGCTCAGTAACCTTATCAGCAGGTAAATCAAGCAATAATCCGACACGACCTGTTAATAATTGTTCGTGATGAATTTTTCTAATCAGAGTATTTAAACTATCGTTAGTAATTGTTGCCTTTTTACGCAAAAATTCCATCTTAGCCGGTAGCTCAATAATGGTTTCTTTGTTATTTAAAAGACCAATATAAGATTGCGTGGCAGTTGCTACATAATCAGGAAATACTGCACGTTGCTTATATGACTCATAATTAATATAACCGACTTCTTTAACATTCATACCGTCTTGCAAATGACTTGCTGTCGCTGGCAGGTACAATTGACCTTTGCGCTTAACGTATCTCTCGCCAGCGTAACAATCACGCGCTGTTACCCAGTCGGGTGCTTGCATTAAATATTCAGGGTGTTTTGTTGTTATCATGTTAAACGCCTACCTTATCGGAAGTAATATTGATTAGATAGACATTTAGTCCACCCATCGCACTCATGAATTGCGTATATTGGTCGGTTGTTAAATTAAAGTCGGGAATGAAACTGGCAATTGCGGGAGCAATGATGACAAAAATGTTTAAAATAATTTGAAATCGCTTAACGCCTGTTGCACATGATATGACATTTCCTTCTTTCAAAGCTGTGATTGGTGACATGCGCCATCCCTCGAAAATGTTAATTTTAATCACTGCTTATACCATATAGGTCGTTTTTTGTAAATAAAGCAACTTTCAAAAAAAAAAAACCGAAGCAGTGTGACGTACTTCGGTTAAAGGAGTTCCACTAATGGAATGACAATACTATATCACATTATGGAATCACTTAGCAAAGGCATGTACATTTTGCTGAAATATTCTTTTGAAATCCATGTGACATAATCGATATTTTCATTAATTTCAGTAACAACTAAATAACCATCTTCATTACTTTCTACCTCATCAGTTCCATCTGAGATGTAAATATCGCCACCAGTTATTGACAATTCATATTCAAACCATGTCATCGGTTTGGCTTTTACTTTTGCAAAACTCACATAACTTTGCATTCTATGCTCCTTTTGTTTTACCAAATCTCGCTCCGGTAGCAGTTGATAATATTTTGTATCGTAATTCGTCAGCAATATGGTCACAAGAATCCGTATCCAAATCGTCTAAGTTTTTAGAATCACGAGGGAGTGTTGGGAAAATTTCAATGAAATCTTTACAAGTATTAAAAACAAATAATCCTGCCTTTTCGCGTATTCCTGTAGGCGGTTTAAAAGAATTGCTCAAAAACTCTCGAACAGCAATCCATCCACCGACACGACTTCCAGCTGACTTATCTGACCTTGCCCATGCTACGCCTTGGCGTATTGTCCCATCGTCCAGTCTAACCGGCTTTAACATGTCACCAGCAATCGAAATACCTGATTGAATGTTCCATATTGCATTATCGGCTGCACCAGCGCGTACACGCCCATAGATGCCCATTTTTAGTTCTCTTTCGATGATGCCTTTGGAAATCATTTCATTTTTCATATACAAACCTTTGTTTGTATCATCAGGGTCACAACCATACCATTCACCTATTCTGAATACATCGCCTTTCACTGTTGACATCAATCGCCCATTGGCAAGAACAATATCTGAGCCATCAGAAGTCCAATACCAACCGACAGAAAATGGTGCGCTACTTCCCCAGTCAAAACATCTATCAATTGTACCCGCATTAGGAATATTAAAAGGTTTAACCACATGCACAAAACTATCCCAAACATCATCGAACATACCTCCGTCAACACCAGCATCCCAATCGCCAAATAACCAAGCTCTGCGTTTAGCAGGGTCTTTGATTTTATATAAATCGACAATATATTTTGGTGAAAGTTTTTTGTTTTCTGCCCAAGTTGAAAAAATGTGACACTGTGTCGTAGTTATTGGTTCGACTTCTTGGGTTCGAGGATTTAAAATTTCTACAGTTGTTTTTAGTATTTCACCCGATATACTTGCATCGATAAAGCGTTTTTTAAGCCAATTTCGACCAACACCTGATGGGTTGCTGGTATAAAATTGACACATGGGAATTTCAGGCAGTATTGTGCCATCTGATAATGGATTTTCTTCAGGTACAAATGATGACCGATTGAGTGATGACAATAAATCGACTATCACAGGTGTGGGTTGCTTACTGACCTCGTTAACACCGATAAATGGAAACTCTGACCCATGTAGCTTGTCATAGTCATCCATTGAACGTATGGCGCGTAGGAGTAATTCTTCGCCTGTTTTCCATACCCATTTGTACTCACCTTTTGATGCCAAAAATTTAGCACCATCATTGAACTGTAAAAAATATTTTTTAGTTTTTCCGATAATATCATCAAGTGACGATAACTGTGTATCGATGATTAATCCGCGCCAGAAAATACCATAACCTCTACCAACAGTTTGCCGAAATCGCATAATTTGAACGTCTGTCTTACCGCCACCACGAGTACCGTGATAGAGTATGGTATTACTTGGACAAGACATTGCCAATCGTTGACTGCCTTCCTGTGCTTCCCAAACTAATTTTTGATTTGGTTCTAATTGCATAATTGTTATTATTAAAATGGCTCAAAATAAAAAAGGCAACCAACGAGCCTGAAGGTTGCCTTTCTTTTTATAGCAAAATAATTATTTGCAAACTAGCAAACAACTTTTTTACCTTTACCTTTACCAGTGCCTTTTTTTGGCATCATTGGTTTTTTCATAGCAGCCATGATAGCTTCTCCAGTCAGATTAAAATCGAATCCTACTTTAACTTAGTACCGCAAACGGTACAAGTAAAATTATTTTTAGTATCTGAATTCATCACACGCATATCTTTGCCATGTAACTTATCTTGTGATTGACCTGCTAATGATTTTTTGTCGCAATTATTGCATCTTTTAATCTCAGCCGTCATTTTGAATTTCCTCGACAGGCGCTACAGGTAACTCGACATCAATTACGCTATCATCAGTTAGTGCAAATAGCGCTATTCTTTTTTCAAGTGCCACTAAGTAGCCAGTCATGTGTAATAACTGTGTGTTAAGTAAAGCTACATGTTCCTGTGAAATATCCACATTAATTGCGCCATGTGCAAGGTCTGTTAAGAACTTTGACAAGTCATTAAGTTTAACCTCTAAGGCTTCTTTTTCACTAATTACTCTTTCTTGGAATGACATAATTTTTCCTCTAAGTTGGTCAGTTATGAGGGACTTGCACCCCCGACCTCAGCGCTCTACCAAACTGAGCTAATAACTGTAATATAAACGTGGTGTCCTCACAGGGAGTCGAACCCCAATCTTACGCATTATGAGTACGGAGCATTGACCGTTATGCTATAAGGACTTACTCAATCACATACCAATCATCTGCAAGTGTGTCACTAACTGATGCAACCCATGTGTCAAATGAATTTCTGGTATTTTTAATAACAAAATGCGCACATAATTCTGAAAATTCAAAGTCACGCGCTTTAACTAATTTAACATACATACCATTACCGTTCCAGCCAGCGCGAGCCACAATGTGACCCACTTTAAGCGCTTCAATTGCCATACCAAATGACAATCTATCAACAGGGCGATAGGCTTTTGAAAAAACTTCTTTTGGCGACCATGTAACATAGCCGTCATACTGTACGGTATTAGCTTGACCACCATCAAGATATTCAACTAAATAACCTGCGTCGTTTGGGTTTTCATCTTTTGGAAGTTCCCATCCGCGAAAATCATTGTACTCTTGACGTGTCATTTCAACAGCGTTAATTACTTTTGTGCCGATATATTGTCGCATAAAATTTCTCAATTGTTGTAACGTAGTAAAATATCACGACAAATGCCTGACCGAACAACGTCATCGATGGTGAAATAGCAAAATTGAATGTTATTCACATTTTGTAATCGATTCATAGCATCTTTAAGTCCTGATTTACAACTTATATCACATTGATTCACATCACCATCGATAATTATCTTACAGCCTTCACCAACACGAGTTAGAAACATGCGCATTTGTTCAACTGATGTATTTTGTGCTTCATCAAGTATCACAACTGAATCGGTGAATGTCACACCTCGCATATAGGCTAATGGTTTGAACTCAATCATTTTCTTATTCAGATAATAATCCACCACAGGCTTACCCAAACGTCGTGATAATATCTCTATCATTGGGAGCATCCAAGGCTCAGTCTTATCTGATAATTCACCTTTCAAATAACCAAGGCTTTCACCAGCTTCAACTATTGGACGACAAATGATTATTTTGGTTATGTTTTTTAATTGCAATTGTTGCGCAGCATAACTTAGCGCAATATAACTTTTTCCAGTACCAGCGCAACCTACGCCAAAAGTAATAATATTGCCATAAATTGCATTTAAATATTGTTGTTGTGCATCGTTTAAAGCAGTGGGTGCTTTGACATGATATGTCTGCTCAACCTGATACGATACAGATTCTTCTAATTTAGCTTTACGTTTATCCCTTCTTTTTGCTCTTTTATCAAATTCCATAAAGTCCCTAGTTAGTTTAGAAGTTGATAGTTGCTGGTACTGAACTCCGGCTTGTGGTGCTGTTTAACACACGCTTACTCTTTCGAGATAGTTACCCCTACAGTAACACTCCACTAGGCTTTTGGGCTTCTACCCCGTTCCATAGCATATCAGCCTATGCTTTAACTATCACGCATGCCAACTGGTATGCAATTAGCATGCGTGATAATACTTAGCACATTGCGGAAAACGTATATATCCATTAACCGCATGTGCAATTTTGTCATTTACCCAATGGGAATTGAACCCATAATTTATCATAAATATCGTGTCGCGCTTGATAAGATATGATTTGGTTTACCTAGTTTAACCTATAGGTTTATCACAAGGTTTTATCTTACTGCTGGTTTAGGGCGCTTGTCAATACTGTTTGCGATTAGTTGCTAAAATACCTGTCACAATGATATGAACAAGTCCTAGCGTACTGATGCACAAAAATAAAATATTGCGAAAATCGTTATAATTTTGTGACCAATTATGCGTGTGGTGATTTTCATGTGGAATTCTCACAAGGAGTTTAAAAAGAAAAACCCCGCATCACACGGGCAGCGATACGGGGTTTGTCCTTATTTTTATGCCGATTCTGCATTAAGAGTCGTGGAGGATATGATGAGGTATCGGCATTAATAATATTGCCGTCTTTCCGAGCTGTCATTTCACCACAAAAGGAGAGTATAAATGTCACATGAACGTCACAAATAATACAGCCTTATGGTAAATAGTAATTGCCCGTATGTCAATAAATTATTCGATAGGTTCAGGCGCAGGCTCAAATGATTCGCCTTCCGCTACATCTGATAATTCTTTGGCAAATGAAGATATTTTTTCCATCACAGCTGCTACCGCAGGGTCGCTTAGATGGTTTGCAATGGGTTCGTATTTGATGCCAAAGTGACTGATAACTTCTTCCATTAGCGCGTCATCTAAGACTTGATTGTCCTGCATTGGAATTCTGATGTCAGAAGCCATGTAAGGCAATTGAATTTCTTGGCATGAAGCGACATAGGCAATTTGGTCATTTTTCACATAGCCAAGGATACCGCCATTTGTGTTACCTGTTGTGACATCGTAATGTAGTATCGCATGGACATCGTAGAATTTAATCACAGCAGTGTCGGTTGGGTAAGTTTGGACTTTGAGAATTGACTTTTTACGATTACTCACACGGTAAAGCGCATCTTCGGATACTTCGTGGGTCTTATTGACCAAATTGTTGAATACGGGATAGAAGTAATTATTAGCATCTTCTAAGACATTGCTCACAGAGAATAACTCACTGAAGTCGTCATCGTCGTCTTCAATTGGGGTCAGGGGTTGTTCCCATAGGAGCGAGCTGACCATACCACCTACTGCTGCGGCTGAGTGTTGGTTTAAGTTAGCTTTTTCGTCTTGAGCGAAAGCAGCTTGAAGGTCAGTGATGAATTTTTCAACGAGTGGGATTGCAACCGAGATTTCAAAGATACCGCGTGATTCTAGGTCGTCTTGCAAGCGTTGTAGTTCAAATGCGTGGTGTGTTGTCATAGGTGATTATCATTTTCTAAAATTAAGGAAACCCAATTTTAAGGATTTGCTTGCTGAAAAGCAAGTTTTTTGGATTGGGGTGGGTGCATGGCATGAATAGGAAGGTGAATAGGAAATCGTGGCGTAGAGGGCGAGTTTGGTGGGTTGTAGGGTGGGGAATGAGTAGGAAGGTGTGGCTGAGGGGAGAGTTTGAAAATCATGATGACTGTGTGGAGCTGGGGATTGGATAGATATATAAAATAGTTTCGACCTGTTTAGGGTAGGTTAAATTTACTATTTTCGTTAAAATTGACGTTTTTTTGCCGTTTTTTTCCTATCCGGTGGGGTAAAACCTTGCAAGCGATAAAAAAAAAGCGCCTTTTGAGCGCTTTTTTTCCGAAAATTATTTTTTTTCGTGCTATTCGTAGCGGTCTACCGTTATTTTTTCGCCTTTAATAATGATATAAAGCGTTCCGATATTAGAAAAAATGCAGCAATAAACGCGATACGCTCGCCCGTTGGTTAGCGCCTTATAAGGTGTCTTTAATTTTTTCCCATATCCTGACGCGGTTTGTTGTAGTCCGCGCGTGTGATACCACAAAGGCGCTTCAATGAATTCTAAGTTAACGGGTCGCATGTCTATTTTCTCCAGTGCATTGTGATTAGTGCGGGCGTGTCTGTTAGCGTTCCAAGTATCTCGCACTCTTTCAAGTCGTGCGGCTCTGCTATCAATTCAACGCTAAACGGTTTCATCTGAGCGTTTTCCCATTGTGCAAGCGCTTGCGCCTCACCATCTGTTAAACCTGTAATATCTCCATTTTGTAGCGCTGCAAGGTATGGCGCGTGGATTGTTGCGCGTCGCGTGTGCCATTTTTTACAGTGCCTTCTTATCCATACTTTCAACGCTTCGACGCTCTTAAAATATACTCTGATTTCATGCGCTGGTTGTGTGAAGTTCTGATAATGAAATAAATTGATAGTGTTCAGGCGTAAATGATTAATATCAAAATCAGTGAAGACTATAGGCGTGTTGTCATAACGTCCCGTGTTTATGCTGTAATCCTGACCATTTACACGAATTTTAAAACCGTGTAAGCTGTCAATTCTTTGCGCTCTGTCTCTGATTTTATACAATGCCAGTTGTTGCGGTTTCATAATATCGCGCTCCCGTAATCGATGGCGTAAAGTGGGCGCTCTGTCGCGCGTTCTTTGATAATAATATTGTATCCATCATCATCAATGCTACATCTTCCAGCGCTTGCGCTTGTTAAGTATCCTGACTCCCTAAAATGTTTCAATAGTTGGCGCGGTGTCCAGTCTAAACAATCAGCGCTAATTGTTCCGATTGTGTGCCAATTATTCCAGTCGTAGCCGTTGCGGTTATTTCCCCACGCATCAATTGATAATATTTTCAAATCATCAGGCGCGGGCGTTGGTGTTGGTGTCGTGTTAATTAATAGCATGATAAATGCCTCCTTTTGTATAGGTGTATTCATTTAAAATTAAATTTTCTTTAATGTTTTCTTCGCTTGTTTGGTTGTCGTGTTCGCGCTGTAATATCCGATATATGACGCGGTTTAGGTCAATCAATAAATCGTCAAAATCTTCACACTCTACCGCGTCGCCCGTTTTGCTGTTGCTACAATCTGCGCTTGTGCTTCGTTCGTGGGTGTAATTCCCTCGATGGGTTATCGTCGCCCGTAACCTGTAAAGGTGGCGCTTTTGGATTGCTTGCAAGCGCTTTGCAATGTCTAATAATTCCGACGTTGGGCGGTCTTGTTGTAGCGTTTTAAATGCGCCTTTATCATAGCTATAATTACCAGTGATGCACGCTCCTGACCCTTGGCAATGGCTCAAGTCATACATAATTTTAACGTCATAAAATCCCATAATTTCAAGCGCTGCCGTGATATCTTCTTCGATAAAGTCTAAAAAAGTCCATTCGTAGCGCTCGCGCTCTACAATTCGCGCTTGTACTGCTGGTGATAAGTCTTTGAAAAAATAAACCGGAATCACTCCAGCGGGTGTCGCTGTTGTTTCGTGTGTCATTGTTACGCTCCTATCTTGCGTTTGATGATGCGGTGGTTGTAGTGCGGCTGGTTTGCTTGATAGTCCGCAAGGGTCGCGCGTGCGGCTGTCATTGTGTCATCAACGCTTGATAATTCCCATTTTTTGCCATCATATAAACTTTCGATGTGATATTCAAATATAGGAATTTTGAGCGCTTGTTTTTGTGTGTCTGTGCCATTGTTCGCATAATAGGAAAGTATGCTCAAAAGGGCGTGCGGGTCGCGTATCTGGTCGCCTTTTGCGCCTTGTCGTAGCTTTGGTGTGATGTTCAGGCGCTGGGCGCTAAATGCTCTGTATTGTTCCGCGTGCGGCTTGATTTTCAAAAGGCTGTTGCCGTTTTTATCTACTCCATTAAAAAACGCGTCAAAATGTATAAAGCTGTCAGGTGTTGGCGCTTGTTCAGGCGCTGGCGCTGGTTCGTTTAACGCTCTGAAGTCGCGCGTGAAAAAATAACTTTGAGCGCTGTCGTTTGCGTATCCTGCAAGGTTAAAACCTCGCAATTCTAAAATGTCACGGGCGTGATGGTCGCATGTCTGAAAGCTGTCATCATAGCTGAAAATTTCCGATACTTTGAAGCGAGTATCTGTAATTTTAAAGCGGGTAGGCTTGTGGTCGGTTGCTCCTATATAGTTCACAATAAACAATTGATGATTGATAGAGGATAATAATTTTTCTTTCATGGTGTTTTCTCCAGTGTTTAAAATTTAATTTTACCGTATCTTTTAACGCTAAAATGTCGCGCTAAAATAATGACAATAATCAAAACAATAATAATGCTTAAAATTGCCTTTAATCCTCCCATTTTTGAATCTCCGATAATAATTGCATCAGGTCTCCGGATAAAGTGACGGCTTTAAAATCACCGTCCAATCGATAATATTTTTCAAGCGCTCCGCGTGCGTCCATAATATTTTGTACGGCTCTATTTTTCGCGGCTTGCCGATTTATAGCGCGGTCTAGTGTTTGAGCGTGCTTTCTTGTTGTCGTATCTCTAACGACGTATTGAGCAACAATAGCGCGTAATTCATCAGGCGTGGCGCTGGTATAAATTGCCTCATCGTTTTGTAGTGTAACGATGTATAAAACAAAGTCAGAAAAATGTAAAATGTCCATGGTTTGCGCTTCGCTGTCGTCTATAATTTCCACTCCCTGTGATACAGTCGCGCGTAAAGTAAAGCGCTGTATTTTTGCCGCGTTCGCGGCTCTTTCGTGTTCAGTTATCATTTTTTTTCTCCGGTGGTGGTGGTTTGGCGCTGGTGGTGTCCAGCGCCTTTTGTTTTAAATAAATCTCATTTTATAGAGTAGCGCATCCTGCAAGATAATTTGATTTTTGAATCCTGCCGCGGTCAATGCTTTGCTTGTTGCTAGCATCTCTGAGGTGGTCAAGTTTTTAAAGATAATCGAATACTCATCACTATTAAATGAAAGTACTCCAGCATTTTGCAGGTGGAGGCTGGTGTAAAGTTCTACTAATTGCGAGTAAGTCATGATTTTAATCTCCGGTGGTGGTGGTTTGTTGTTTGGGTTTCATTTACAGCGCGGTTAGTGTATCGCGTTTTTTAAAAAAGTTTTAAAAAAGTTTAAAAATATTTTTCTGTTTTTTCGTAACTTGTTGAATTATAACGATATTTATTTTTTTCAAAAATTTTAAAATAAACATTTTTCGGATTTTTTCCGCACTTGTTGCGGGTGTCATACTGGTAAGCGCTGCCGGTTATATCTCCACCTTGCAAGCTCTGCAGCTCTGCAGCTCTGCAGGTGTTCAGGTAGGTGTTCAGGTAGGTGTTCAGGTAGGTGTTCAGGTCTGCCGGAATTTTGACGCGTCAATTTTACAGCGCGTCAATTCTCTGGCATGTCAACTTTCTGACGCGTCAATTCTATGACGGTGTCAATTTTCTGACGCGTCAATTCTATGACGGTGTCAATTTTCTGACGCGTCAATTTTGTGACGCGACAATTTTTTGACGCGTCAAATTTCAGGCGCGACAATTTTTTGACACTCCCTGCCGCCTGTGGAATTTATGCGAGCGAATCCGCAAGGGGATGCAATGGCAATAAAAAAAAGCGCATGATAGATTTTACCCATCAATGCGCTGTCGTCTGTAAAATTAATTGCCTTGGTTAGCCTTTAGCATTAATTGCCTTGGTTAGCCTTCATGCCGTTAGCCTTCTTAGTGACGTTGCCCCATTGCAATATTGTACCCGTTAGCCTTCTCGATGACTGCACACATTTCGGTAAAAATAATTTCAACGTCGTTAGCCTTCTCGATTGTGAGTAAATCAATCAGATAGTTACATTCAAATCTACCTATAATTTGGATGCCCTTAGTATTATTGTCGTGGTTAGCCTTTACGCTAAACAGCGTTTTCTTTTCGTGGTCAGCTATGTCGTGAAATAGTAAATCGTTTCCATCCAGTATCACAGTCACACCTTTTGACTTATCCACTGATAATAAATTACTGAGGTTAGCCTTCAATCCTTTAAGCATTTCCTTTCTTTTAACTGTCACAGTGGTTAATTTATTATTGACATATTGCGCCATCAACCTGTCAAAGCTAGGATATTTAGAGTTGATTGGCGTTACATACAAGGCAAAGTCAACACCATTAAATTCAATAACGCTCAAATTACCTTCTTTTGTGTACCTGACGTAAACATCGACATCGGCATCAATAATGCTTAATATTTCGACGGCATTCCTTGGTATGAGTACATCAATTAAATGTTTGCATGGAACATCAAGTTTATCTGTTACCAGTCTATAGCCGTCACTCACAGCGGTGTTGATAGACTTATCTGTAAACGATACGAATTGACTGTTTAAGTAATACCTAACATCAGCTTTACCCATAACAGTCAGGTAGGCTTTGTTAAACAATTTTGCGGCATTTACTTCACATATTTTAGCCGTCACAGGTGATTCGAGTATGAGCGACTCAAAGCGTTCTTTAAGTACATCCGCAAAAACTGTTGATACCGTTAAACTCGGATAAACCGCATTTAAATCCTTACCGTGCATAAGCGCATCAACAAATGAAATTACTGACGGCTTAATGTTATTATTGTTCTCTGAAAAGTCATTGCGTACCACTAAAGATACCTCAGGACTTGTTGCAAAAACGTGTGATTCTGTTAATAGTACACCGTCACCAAAAATATATTTTTTGCCAACTGATTTAATAAATTTACTGATAATTTTAGATTTCATTTTAATTCGCCCGTGATTTTAATTAGTGTTTACTTTATTTAACCATTTCGCTTTTATTCAGCAAATAACTTTAACGATTTCGTAACCGTAATCATGCGCAATTTCAAGCAATGTTCGTTCAATTCTACCTTCGCTAATTGAACTAAATGCGCTAAATCCTGCATTTTGGACAGCTTCCTGAGCTGCGACATTGTGCTTATTGTATCCGCCACCGCTAGCCTTACCGTTGCCTTTTGAATAAATACCGTTTTCAAAATCGCCCAAGCCATAAGCGTGAAAGTCAGCATAGATTGTACTGGCAGAAGCACTGCGCCCACTATAGATACCCAGTTCCATAATGGTGCGAATTTCGTTATCAACTAACGCGACAACAACATACTTTTGCACGCATTCTTTATCAGAATGATTTTGAAAACGAGGTGATACTTTTGATACATCGAATTTAATAGCCATGTTAATCTCCAAATAATGTGGTAAAGTGTAAGTAAGACAGCGTGTTTTCTCGCTGTTGCTGAGTAATATACCGACATTTTTAAAAAACAAAAGAAATTTTTAAAAATTTTTAAAATTTTTTAAATTTGAAAAACTAAAGATTCGTCAATTTCTAGGCTATCTTCTTGTTTTATAACGTCAATTAGTGATTTATGATAAGTAACTTTACCGTCGCGTCCTTTGCGCAATAGGTGCAATCCTTGCGCAGTCGCGTCGCCTTCAGCATCAGCAATGCCTAAATCACAAAGAAGGCTTTTTATCACATTGCTTTTAACACGGGTCTTAATGCGCAAGGTGGCGAAACTCACAAAGTCAGGTGATGGCGTGTAATCGACATTTTTATGAAATACGCTAGCCGGTTCTCGGTCTTCAGGCAGCGGTCTTCTGTCAGATTTGTCGAAATTGGTACGCATTGCCCTGCTATTTCGCTTTTCACGTTGTTCGTTAGCCTTTTTAGCGTCAAGAAACTTCTGGCGCTTAGGTGACACCTTATTGCTTGGGATTAGCCTTTTACCGGTTTTGTCAAAAACAGATTTGATTTCAGTCAACGGTTTGAGTTTATCGTATTCAGACATGCCGTTAGACCTCGCTTTCAATATAATTGAGAACTATCACAGCAGCAAAGATTAACAATGACCATTTTCGATACCCGCTAATTGTCGCAATATACGGTGATGCGTTAGCCTTAGTTAGCCTTCTGGTTAAACCTTCGTTAACTATCTCAATTAACCCCATGTCACATAAATACTTATCGATGGTCGAGCGTTTCACGCCACCTAGCACCGACATTTCAAAGACACTCAGATAGCCTTCGTTAAAAGATGTCGTTAGCTGCTCTGCATAACTTTCGTCAATGTCAATGAAAAGTAAATACTTACTGATATAGGTATCAACAAAATGAACATCTATGTCAGTTGCTGTCGAATCGAGTTCCAGTAACACATTGCTCACAAGGTCTTTTCCATAACCAATTACTGAGATGATTGCAATATCAACTGGGATTTCATAATTTTTAACAGCTCTGCGCCCAATGCTCTCAATAGTGTAATCAAGTTTTCTAATTAGCCTGTCACTGATTAGCCTTTTTAACATAGCGTTGTAATCGGAACTGGTTAGCCTTTCTTTTTTATTAGCGTACTTATTGAACGCTTTAAGAAACGTAAATACGTTAGTTTTTTTCATGTCGTTAGCCTTTAATGCAGTGAATAGAATCGACGCTCGCTAAGTGTATCACTACCAAAACAGTCAGTCAAAAAAAAATCTCATGAATTTTGCACGAGTTTTAAAATTTTTTTGAAAAAAAAAATAAAAATAATTTTTCACCATCCGCACCCATTGCCGACGACCCCTAAAAAATCCGATTTTGTTGTAAAAATACCACTGATGTTTAGCCGTCTAAGTAGTATTTTGTCCGTAAGTATTTGATTTATATACATATTTTCAAAAATATTTCTTGCAAAATGAATAAAATCAATAGCTTGCCATGTTAATATATATGTTATATATAATATATATATTATATATATTTATATATAGTATATACTATATATAAATATATTTTTAATCGTTACACGATTTACCCCTATACACCCCGTTTTGCTCATCAGTACCTACCACAGATTAGCCCTTCCTGTCAAGCATTATTTTTACTCTATTTTCCACCTATCCGAAAAAAAAAACGACTACCCACTTTTTTAAGCACCACTTACCAATAGTGTACAGCTGGTCTACATATCATTTTGCCAATTCAAAAAAAGTCTGTGACGTTTTTTAATCGACCCTTTTTTAACCTATATTTCAATACGTTGCCACAAAGCCTAAATTTGCATTTTTAAAAACCCCCTTATAACTTATTGATTTATAAAAACAACAAGTTTCCACTTCACCTCAATTTTACCAGCTCTCTCATAAAAATTTTCTGATACCACCCACTATTTCCACCATCCCTACCGACCCCCATTTTTAAATTAAAAAGTTGCACACAACTTTCTACAATGTTAAGCTCTTTATCGACCCTGTGAGCGATAATGTTCCGCCATGAACATCTCTACCTATTGAAATTTATCAATACATCGCTCTCAGCGGTCACTTTACTAATTTCAACAGGACAACCTTACTAATGACTCAATCATCCACTGTGACCCCCATAGAATTAAATTTAACAACCATTGCACCATACCTGCACAACGTAAATGTCGCACTGCGGTCTTTCAACAGTCATTGCGAAGCCACATTAGCTCGCGGTGTCGCTTTAGGTATCGAACTCTTAGCGTTACGCGTGTCTGTTGTGACTCAATTTGAAAAAGCAAAATCAACTTCTATCGAATCGCGTGAAGGTCAAATCGCATGGCGAAATTACGCAAAAGAAAACATCCCTATCTCAATAACGCATTGCAATCGTTTCATAAACCTTGCACGATATTACATGCAACACGACGCTCTACCTATCCATAGCTCTATAAGCGCAGCATGCGCAGCAATTGGAGCATCGCCTGAAGTCCTAAAGTCACTTCAAGAACGTGAATCTAATGGCGAAAACATCAGCAGGGATAAAGTAACAAAAGCCATTAACCTTTCACGAAATACGCTTAACCTTAAAAAATCAATTCAGGCAGTTAATCAAAACACACTTAAAATCATCGACGGTCACGCACCTAATGAATTATCCAAAGACCAATGGTTAATCTTGCGTGACGAATTAACAGATATCGCTGACCACATCACTGCGATTATTAAAAAACTATGAAGAAAATTCGCAAAAGATACAAAACACTACGAATTTACGAATCGGATTACCCCAATTTGTTAAAAATTAAAAAATCTCTTAATTTACCTTCGCTATCGGACGCACTGCGATTTGCAATCAGTACCACTATGGAAATGCGGAAATGAATGACCAACTTAACAATTTGCCGCAAGAATTACGACTATTGCCACAATGGTGCTACACGTCACCTGACCGCAATGGTAAATACAAAATTCCAATGGGTAGAAATAAAACCTATGCTGCGAGCAATGACCCCGATACATGGTTAACCTTTGAAGATGCAGTTAGCCTGTCTGAAGGAAAACCTATTGGCTTTATGCTGTCAGCTAATGACCCCTATGCTGTGATAGACATTGATACGGGATATGCGTTTTGCGATATTGCAGGACAATTGCAACCCGACTTAGCCTTAATGCGCTATGAGTTTCATCAGCGATTATTGTCGTATTTGAATACCACGCCTACTTATAGCGAGATTACGCTGTCAGGCTACAATTATCACACTTGGCATCGATTGCTTGATATGTCGGAGATATTTGCAGGGATTCGTGTATCGAGAATGCCTATTAAATTGCCTGATGGAACGCACCATACGCTTGATAATGCGGGGATTGAAATTTACTCTAAGGAGCGATTTATTGTCTGCACGGGTAATTCGATTTCACTAGATACCATTAGCCTTGCGTCTACTGAGTTTTATACGTTTTTGGAAAAAGCGCGTAAATTGACGACAAGAGCCGGTGGTAGCAAAGCCAGTGATTCTAAACCGCAAGTGGATACGGATGTGACCGTCCTGTCGAATTTACTGGGCATTGACTTTGATGAGGATTCTTATGTGAGAGCCATTGATGTTGTGACAGCAATTACCACTGAAGGCAATGCTTTTGAGGAAACCTATCGTGAGTTATTTCGCGGTGATATGACGGATTATCCATCGCAAAGTGAAGCTGATTATGCGCTGATAATTGCTATAGCCAAAATATCCCCTAATGACCCGCAGGTATTTAGGTTGTTTCGATTATCTGCACTGGGTAAACGTCCAAAGGCTATGGACAATGATGTCTATTTGCAACGCTCTGTGAATACGGCTAGAGCTGAGATTAAGCGCGAAGAATCTGAAATGAATGAAGTGCGTGACTTTATCAATTCGACGAGAAAAGCCAAGGAGAAAAAACCTCAGCCTCGACTATTGACACAGACTGCGACGAAATCTGCGATATTGGATGTACATGGTAAGCCACTAGTGTCTACTAGAGTACGTCAGCATAAGAAAGCCATTATGCCTGATATTTCGGATATTGTGCCTGAAGGAACTGACCTCAAATTGGTGGGAACTGAAAATGAACTAGACTATCCGCCTGCCTTAGCAGGTGAGCATAGCAATTGGCTAATGGAACATGCGCCACAACCAATGGCAGAAGCCTGTATTGTGAACACGTTGTCACTCTTGGCAGGTATTGGCGGAGCGTCGTATAAAATCAACCCCATTAGACCGACGGGTATTAACAGCTATTTTGTTTTGATGTCACTGTCTGCGACAGGTAAAGATATTTTGCATTCGGGCATGGGGTATATTAAAAAATCGATGGCAGATGTTGCGCCAGAATTGATAGATTTTATTGATAATAATCAATACAAGTCACAAAGTGCCATTATGCAAGCCATTGATGTGCATAAATTTGATAGCTTTTTGCATTTGATTCCTGAATTTTCTAAATTATTGCATAGTGCAAATACTGTGTCACACTACGCAGAACTGTTAAACTTTACCTTATCGGCATATACGGCTTCGAGTGACGGTAATGAATTGCAAGGTGTGCGTAAGTCGGGATTTGCGACAGGTAAAGCTGGTGCAGAACTTAAACCAAGACCTAATGGCTTTGGGTATTCGTTTTGCGGTGAATGTACTGAAAATGATTTTAACTCAGCGCTCAATAATGGCATGCTAAGAGATGGCAAATTGTCGCGCTTTATCTGCGTTAGGGGTGATGACTATTTGACCATTGGCAACCCCACAAATCCGCATTTACCGCCTAAGTTGAAACATAACTTAGCTAAAGCGATTAAATTTAGTGCTAGTGGTCAAAAAAGAATGATTCACATGACCGATAGGGCGCAGCGACTTGACCAAGCATATTATGTGCTGATGTCAGATACGCTTAACCAGCATCGCTCGGTTGATGATGACCCTATGCGCGTTGTTTATAACCGCGCTAGGCTTAAAGTGTGGCGTGTTGCAGGTAGCCTAGCTATGCTTGAGAATCCTGATGCGCCTATTATCACAGAAGAACAATATTTGTGGGCAATGGGTCTTGTGAATCGTGATGTGTCAATAATGTCATACAAAATTATTAATCGCATAGTCGGTGATGGCGCGGATGACCATGACAGAATGGATAAGGTTAAGAGCCTAATTGATGATTTTACGGTTTATGGTTACACGCACAAAGAACACGACGTGCTGTATGGCAATGCGCTTGAGAAACATGGCGTAGTGGCACGCAGGGCATTGCGTGAAAGTGTCAAATATTTGCCGATATTTAAAAACCCGCGCACGGGGAAATCGGATGTAGCTTTGATTGATAGTGCAATTAAAAATCTTGTTTCAGAAGGCGTGATTAAATATTACGACGCTAAGGCAAGTAATGCTAATTTCGGTATTCGTACCGAGTGTTATTCACTGCAAGGAAAAGTAAAATGAGTTTACTAACTGAACAACAACTTGAGGACATTATGTCAAATGTCCATGTTTGCGATGAAGATTGGTTTGAAAGTTTACTTAGAAAATGGAACGACAGGCAATCTGACTTCCCAGAACCAAAATGGCAAACAGCACCTAAAAATGCAGTAGTTGCTCAGATAAGAGAATACTGGCTTGATGAAAATGACAATGTTATTGAATTCAATGTACTTAAACAAAGAGTAATCACAAAGGTGGAAGATGGACAATAAAGATAAAACATTCCTGTTAGAACGTCGTGCAGCGTTGCTAAAACAGCAATTCGATATGATGGAGCAGGTTCAAGAAATTGATAGGTTATTAGAAGCAAATAATGCAAAGCCTAAGTGGAATCCTGAAGGCGGAGATTGGTGGATTACCGGTAATAGTGACATCGTGCCTGCAACAGTGGCGACGCTGTTTGGTGCAAGACGACCAACTGAGCAACAAGCAGAACGCGCATATCAATTGAGATGCGTAGATTTAATCGTTTGCTTGCACTAAGGGACGAGCTTTGCGGCTATGAAATCAATTTTAATAATTTTTTTAATGTGCATGTCCAGCGTGACATTTGCACACGGTTCAAGTCACCAAACCAAATGGGAATATCACATTGATGATTTAGGCACGCCTTATATGCAATGCGGAAGACTGATGTATTCTGAATTATCTACATTGTTCGTCACTGTCGGTAATTTGCAGTATCGACTGCTACCAGAAATAATTGGTCGTGAAACAATGGCAGGTGCGGTTAAAGAAAAAGGTCAACGATGCTACGGGCATGGTTTTTATAATTCTTGGAGATAATGATGGCAGTATTAAGTGAAAAACAAATTGAAGAACTCGTCGCTCTATTTGATGTATGGTGGAATGGTGAGCAGTCGTATCGTGATTATTTAACTGAGTGGAACGATAAGCAACCTACTCAGCAGCATGCGTCAAGTGATAAGCCACCTAACTCATCAATTGGCGTTTCTGAAATAACCTTGCGTGACTATTTTGCAGTGGAAGCAAGTGATGTCGATGTTGACAAATTTATGCCTAAAACTGTTGGCGATTGGGACAAAATGCACAAAGAAGACGGTGAAGCACGAACTCGACAACGTGCGAGATACCTCCATGCTGATGCAATGCTTAAAGCAAGGGGTCGAGTATGAGTAAAATTAAAACTGGCGGTGCAGCATTTCCAAGTGGTGAGTCGTACAGTGTTAATGGTGCGATAAATCAAAAAGCGCCATTACACCAAGGCATGACCTTGCGCGATTATTTTGCAGCAAAAGCCATGCAAGCTGAAATAAATGAATACTCAGGCATACCGACGACAAAACAAGAATATTTGTTTGAAATTGCGGTAAACGCTTATGCTATGGCTGATGCAATGCTTAAAATGAGGGATGTGGAAATTGAGTAAGGTGACGATTATGCCAAATAATAACGATTTCAGAACCTATTTGCCGTCAGAAATTGAGTTTCGACAAAACTTTGCGGCTGAGTATGTCAAAGATAATGACGCGGTAAATGCACTTATGCGCTGTGGAATGGTCGCAGTTTATGCCATGCAACACGCAGCGGAAATTATGGAAGAACCGTATGTTCAAGAATTAATCAGCAGAGAAAGTTTTAAATTTCAAGAACTTGATGCTACCAAAGAATTAAAAGAAGAATCCATTATGGAACTTCGACGAATTATTAGTAGTAAGACAGCAAAAGATAATGATAAAATATCTGCGATTTCAAAGTTAAGTTCTATTTACGGTTGGGAATCAAACGGTAACTCAGAGTTACCATCGGGCGTGATGATAGTGCCAGCAATGACTGATATTGATAGTTGGTCAACAATGGCAGTAGCGTCACAAGACATGTTACGCGAGAAAATGTATGACATGGCTAAACAAATTGAGTTAAAGGAACAGGAAGATGTCGCAAAATGATGTTGTCTTACCTTTATCGAAAAAGCACATCGAAGTAATCAAATTTAAGCTCGCGTTGCAATACGCAGCTGACAAAGAATACACATGTTTGAAAAATGTTAATGCGCTAGTCAACATGGACTATGTGTTTTTTACTGTTAAGATGATAAATAATCACATTGAAAAAGCAATCATGCAAGGACATGACACGGTTTGTATTGAATGTGGGCATATTCATTTTGATGGTATTCGCAAAGTTGAATGGGATATGGTCATGATGCTTTTTGAAGAAGCTGATGCTTTTAAGATACGTTCACAAGAGTTTCAAATTACGCCAAATTTACCATCACGAAGAATCACAATTTACTGGGAGAAGTAAGATGTCAAAAGAATATTTAATTAACAAAATAGTCTATCACGACTATGCTGAGGGGTTTCAAGAGTTAATTGATATTGAAAAACTATTATCAAAATTTCCAACAGATGCTGTCATTGCTTTAGCAATCGATACATGCACTGATGTTGAAGCAATAGCCAGACACGGTAAACCGTCTGATAATGCAGCATTAGTGCGTAAATTATTGCTTTTAGTTGCGCTGGATTCTGAAGTACCGCCTATGATGGATAATAAAGCCATTGCCAATAAGATTGTTCATATTATGCGTAAATCTTTTATAGATAAATCATCAGCACTTGATTTACGCGATGCTATTTGCAATGCAATAACTGAGTATTTTCCAAGAAATACCACATCACTATTTCCTGACACTTTAAATGGACTTTATGAAAAATATCTTGTAGAAAATAAAAAAAGTATGCTTTTCACTGCTGGCGATTATGTTATCGATAAGAAAACTAAAGTCACCTATTTCATCACTACTTGTGAATATATAAAAGTTACAAAATGCGTGCAGCATACACTTTCAATTGTGCGCAATGGTATAACTACAACAATTGGTGTGTACGACAATGATATTTATGACAAATTTGAATTAATTGAAACCAAACCTCAGCGTAATCAAATTTATCAATTAAGACTTGGTGATTTAAAAGTTAGAGTTTTAAAAGTTACCAATCAAACTGTTTATTATGAAAACTTATATAACGTATCTTTACTTAGTCAGTGTGAACTAGAAAAGTTTATTCAAATATATAAACAAGTGAAAGTATTTGCAGGCGAAAAATGGATGGTCGATGGTGTAGTACAGGGTAATATTGTTTTAGTAAACACTAATGCCGACCATGTGACAAATGTTGTTATAAAGCAAAACAACGCTTCGTCAACTATTAGAATATTGCTTTCGTCATTCGTAAATTATCAACCAACCGAGGAATAAAATGTCAAATTTAATTAATTTAGTTATGCTTTGTATCGTAGCATTCGCTATGTCTTTGCACTATCCATCAGAAGCACTTTTTGTCGAACAATTTGTTATTTTGGTGCAAGGTTTTACCTATATTGTTGTATTAAGATTTATTCAAAGTGAATCGGTAAAATTAGCATTTAGCTTTTTGTCATTTCAGTTACTGCATATCGGTACAGCATTTGCGTTAGGCTTAGGATATGTTTTAATCACAAGTCCTATGACATTAGGTTAAAAATGAATATCACGCATATATACCAAAGTTTAACACCTTATTTGCGTGATAGATTTTGCAGTGAAGTTTTTACGCTTGGTTTGGTACACGAGTTAAATCAAGCCAAGTATGAAGCGCATTGCAGAAGGCTTATCAAGCAACACAACGGGTCATCGCGTACACTTTATAAAGCGATGATGAATCTTGATTTAGAGCAAAGAAAACGCTTTTTTGATGTGATTAGTGGAGTATTGGAACATGAGCTTACCAATTAACGGATTATTGCCGACGGAAGAAGAAACAGCGATACCAGTTTATGTGCAAATTGAATCTATTGTAAATGACCCTTACGCAATTTTGCGTGACTATTTTAAATATTCACCCGAAACAGGTGTTATTTCTCGCACACAGTGTTATCAATCGCGCTTTATTGGTAAACCAACGCTGATAAAAAGCCAAGCAGGTGACAACTTTCAAGTTTACATAATGCTTGGTAAAAAACGAAAAGTATTTGCTGCGTGGAAGGTAGCAACATATTTGATGACTGGGATATTTCCAAATAAAAATTACGTCGTGCATTTTATGGATGGCGATAAAAGTAATCTTTGCGCACAAAATCTATCAGTCATACCAAAAACATTTGCGACGCATTTAAATAACAATTTAATGGGTGAGAATCTATCGGTAAAACAAAATGGTAAACGGTTTGTGGTTGCCATAAAAAGAAATTCTGACCATCGATACCTAGGTACTTATGATTCTGAAAAAGAAGCACGGGTTGTGTATATGCGCGAGAAATTGCGCCTACGCAATGAAATTTTAGAAATTGTAAAGTTATCAAGACTTAATGTTGTTTCCATCACCAAGAGGTTATATCAACCATGTGCGATACAGTAGCTAGAATTGTTGTTGTTGTTTTACCTGATGATATTGATTTTTCAATTTATGTTTCGATGACACTTACTGGAAGTCTTATTCCAGCTACATTTCACGATGATATTGACGACAATCGTGAAATTGATGTGACCGATATTAAATTTGAAGAAGGTTATAGCGAGTATGACACTTGCGATTTTAAAGAAAAGGTCTATAATTACGTTAACTATCACTTGCCAAGAATTTTTAATGAAGTGCAACGTGATAGTGATTTGATTTTTCTACCACACAGATTAAAGGTCACAACATGAAGTTTGATAAAAACAGTTTGATTATGGGAATCATTCTAGGTATTTTGCTGAGTGTATTTTCCGTTTGGCTATTGCCATTTTATATGGTTCACGACGCTGATATTGGCGGCTTTGTGTTCCGCGATAACAAAGTCTATGAGCTAACTGAAATGCTCAACGAACCGCCACAACAGACACAACAACGGGTAAAATAATGATTAATGAATATTTAAAATTTATACTATTCACAGTAGTTTTAGCTGCGTTTAATGTAAAGATTCTTGACATGTCGCTTAAAGAATCTATTGATTTATCAATGCTTTCAATTGCAGTTGTATCAGTGATTGAGCTGAAATTCCATGTCAAGCGCATTTTGAAACAATTGCGCGAACTTGATATTCTTGATTAACACCACAAAAGGTAAAACCATGCGATTAAATAAAACAATGCAAGAAGTCTTCCTGTTGCAACTAACATTATCACAGACTTAAAACAATTGGGGTGGAAAAATGGCAAATAAAATATTATTAAATGTCGGCTATAACCGATACATCAAACTGCCAGAAGTTGCGACAGCTGAGTTTATTGTTGCGTTGCTCGGTGTGAAATCGTATTACGAAAAAAGTTACCAAACTGGTAAATTTACAGCGTTTAAATGTGATGGAGCTAGTGACATAGCTGAAATAATCTCAGTTGATGAAAACGAACTGCCTGATACAAATCCTCAAATAGTCGAAATGAATGACATTATGGCTGAAAACAATCGTTTGACGCGAGAAAATGAAATGCTCTTGAACAAACTAAAAGAATTATCACCATCTGAAGAAACTGCTGTGGTAGTGCTATGACTCTTGAAAAGTTGATTATCATTTTGAAGTCACATGAGTTTCAAAATAGTAAGAATATATCCATCATTCATGACTTTTTTGAAAAATTCACGGCTTTAACTATTAATCCCGAAGACGATTGGACTAACACTCACTTAATTCGTATCGGTAGTGAAATGGCTGATGCTATTGTTCAAACAGGCGTGCAATGTGAAGTGAAAATCCCAAGTAGTCACACAATTCAAGGTTTATACTTTGGATTATTGATGAGCTATGACGAGCCTTGGTTACAGTTTTCTGAAGTTGGGCAAGATGGTAAATTAGTTCGGTGTGTCGCACCATTGTTTTTTAATGGTGAACACAAATATGTTTGGCATGGCTTGACTTAAAGCATATTATGATTTAGTATGACACATCGCTTAGTTGTTGAATCACTAAGCGATGTTTTTTTTTCACCAAGGAGAAATTTTATGTTTTCAATTTTAGGTATATCTGTGCTTTGCTTTTTTGTTGTTGTTTTTTTGTGGCTATAGGAAATTGTAATGAATAAATTAACTAACGGGCAATAAAATGAAAATTACACCTTCAAAACATCAATTAGCAATTTTTGACCATATTCAAAATTCTAAAAACAATCTGCTGGTACAAGCCTGTGCCGGTAGTGGTAAGACGACTACTATTTTAGGTTGTCTTGAATTAATACCGCCATCAGAATCTGTTTTATTATTGGCATTCAATAAATCTATTGTTGAAACATTAGTCAAACGCGCTCCGACAACAGCAGATATTAAGACGTTCAATTCTGTTGGCAATAGCCTTGTGACTCGATATATGGGTAAAGTCACACTGACACCTAATAAGATTCGTGAAATCGTTTACAGCTATGGTCTTGAAAAAGAAACTGGCGAAGCCTTAATCAAAATTATTGAGCTATGTAAGCGATTAAACATTGCTCTCGATGGTGGCTGTGCGACGCTTTTAACACCTGAGATAATGGAGTACATAATCTCACGATTCGGCATCCCTGTTCCTAAAACATTCAATCGTGAAAAGCTATTTAACCTAGTCAGCGACGGTCTATTGCGAAACATTTACATGGCTGTTGAAAACAAAATCATTGATTACGATGACCAAGTGTTTTTGCCAATTTATCGTGGTTGGGAATCGGTGCGCTACGATTGGGTATTTGTTGATGAAGCTCAGGACATCTCGCCAATTAGAACAGCATTGCTAGAAAAGCATTTAAAGCATGATGCTCGTATGATTGCTGTTGGAGATAAGTGTCATCCAGTTGGAACAAAAGTAACCAGATATTCAAAAAATGGTGAGAGATATGAAACAAATATTGAAGACCTTGAAATAGGCGATATGGTTACGACATACCGTACTCATGATTGTGCATTTAGAAACCAAGGTAATGTGGTAAATGGTAAAACAATAAGACCGTTTGAAGGTGAGCTAGTAATTGTCACAACGATAAGCGGTGAGGAAAGTAGATATACGCCAAATCATATATGTTTAGCTAATTTTGAATCGCATCGAAATAAACATGCTGTGTATTTAATGCGAAAAGGTAATCAATATCGCATAGGTAAGTGTTCAATGTCATATCATAGGGCAAGTGGGTTATCTGCTAGAATGCGCTCAGAATCTGCTGAAGCTATCTGGCTTTTAGACTTATACGACACTGAGAATGAAGCATTTTTTTGGGAGCAAGCTATCTCAGGTAAATTCGGAATACCTCAACTAATGTTCGACTCTAACAAAATGAATCGTGAACACGCACATCGACTTTTAAGTAAAGCGTGGGAGTTTATAGGTGATAATAGCGATAGAGCTAATGTCATACTTCGTTATTATAAACGTGACATAAATTACCCATTGTTTGATATTAAAAGCAAAGCGCAAATGACAATGAAGCGTCCAATTCTGGTAAGAGCTTGTAATTTGATAGATGGCACTAGAGTCCTCCCGTTTAAAAAAGATAGAACTTCAACTCATGTTAGAAAAATAGAATGGGAAGAAATTAAAATCAGTTATGCGGAATATCGAGGTGATGTTGTATCACTTGATGTATCGGGAAATAGTTTATATGTTGCCGACAATATTGTGACACATAATTGCCAAGCAATTTATGGCTTTACCGGCTCAACAGCGAGAGCTATGGACGAATTAAAGAGCAAATTTAACTGTGACCAGCTACCATTGTCAGTGAGTTATCGATGCCCTGTAGCTGTTGTTGCAGAAGCTGCTAAACTCGTCCCAGTGATTGAGCATGCTGAAAATGCGGAAGAAGGTTCAGTAACCGATTTAACGCAAATCGAAGCTAAAATTAAAATTTCAACATTAAGTGAGTATGACATTATACTATGTCGGACTAACGCGCCATTATCAGCATTGGCATGGAAGTTAATTCAGGCAAGGATACCTGTGAGTATTCTTGGTCGTGACATTGGTAAAAATTTAATGGTACTGATTGATTCATTTAGAACCAATGACATTATTGAAATGACAACCAAATTAAAAGCGTGGCTTAATTTGCAATTGGATAAATATGCTGATAATGAAATGATGCAAAGTAACGTGCTTGACCGATACCAAAGCATCATGTGTTTTGCCGAAGATAGTCTTGATGTCCCATCAATGAAACGGACTATTGAAGAATTATTTTCTGATGATTTAAGTGATTCAAAATTGGTTTTATCGAGTATTCACAAGTCAAAAGGTATGGAATTTAACAATGTTGCAATTTTAAATCCTGAATTAATACCTATCAAATATGCCAAGCAGGATTGGCAATTGGAGCAAGAACGTAATTTAAAATATGTAGCGATTACACGAGCGATAAAATCACTGGTATATTTCAAAGATACGCAACTCACAAGTAATTAGGAATCACTATGGCAAGAACAATATTATCCTTCAGAGTAACTGGGGAAGAATACGCGCAATTAAAAGCATTAGGCGCAAGCACTCACATTCGAGCAAAGTTAAATGAATGGTCAAAAACTGAAGAACCGCCAGTTTTAAAACCAAGAGTAGGTGCTTTAATGGCAGTTATCAACTGCAAGGTCAACACCCGTGATTATGAGTTTTACCGTCAAAGTGCGAATAAGTACAACATGACGATTTCAGAATTTGTTAAAGCAATAGTGCTTTAAAATTATATTAGGTTTACAAACGTGAATAAAATGTTGCATAAAAATTATCAAACTGTTAGTATGACACTTTATTTACACCACACGAGGATTTACAAATGGCTTTAAAAATTGTACCAGAAGATGCACCGATTGCAGGAATTCGCGCTGTTTTTTATGGCGGTGAAGGTATCGGTAAAACAACAACTGCATGTAGCGCACCAAGTCCACTTTTAGTTCGCATTGAAGATGGTGCGACATCGGTTGACAGAAAAAAAGTAATGATGACTGAGATTCACCGTGAAGCAATCGACGTTATTGAAACGACCAAAGATTTAGTAAAATGCTACGATGCTGAGAAAAAACAGTTAATCGTAAATGGTCGTGTGATTAAAACGATTGTTTATGATTCGGTCACAGCATTAGAGCGTAAAGTCCATGCGGCTATTATTAAGACTGACCAATACTGGCAACCAAACAATCCAAAGAACGTCACAATGGAATCAGCTGGCAATGGTTACGCTAGTGCGTACCAAGTTGCTAATGAGTTTTTTGTTGATTTTCTTCAACGCTTAGAGTTTTTTAAGAATCGTGGCATTAACATAATTTTAATTGCTCACAGTTTAAATAGCATTGAACGCGATACAATTGCCGGTAGCGAGTATTCAATGACAAACTTAGCATTGCATTCACCTAATAACGGTAAAGCCAACGGTAAGCGTGAAACAGTCCGTGAATGGGCAGATTTAATTGGTTATTTACACATGCCTATCACAGTAAGTAAATCAAAAGGCAATAAGATGGCTTTGGCATCCACTAGCGGGTCAGTAACGCATGCAATGGCGGTCAATAAGTCAACACGTTATGTTGCTAAAAATCGTTACCACATTGATGAAATTGATTTGATTGAAATCAAAAAGTCAGCTGGTTGGAATTGCTTGGCAAAAGTTATTTTGGATTGTGACGGTAAAGATTACACAAATCCTGATTACCCAATGCCTGATGGTTTGATTACATCAACTGATGTTGAAAAAGAAATTAATACCGATGCGGCATTTGAAGAAAGCATTGAAACCACTGAAACCTATGCTGAAGAAATTATTGAGGATTAATCATGGCTGCGCTATACGAAATATCTAGTGAATATCGTGAAATGTTTGAGCATCTTAGCGATGCTTTGAGCAATGAAGAAATTGAAAATAAAGAACAATTGATTGCGGATACATTGATTGAGCTTGAAAACAAATTTGATGAAAAAGCATTAAACGTCGCAATGTATATTGCTGAACTTGAAGCACAAGCTGATGCTGTAGCAAAGGTGGCAAAAGCGCAGGCAGAACGAGCCAAGAGCATTGCTAAAAAAGCAGATAGTTTGCGTTCATACTTATTGGTGCAAATGCACAGTATGCACAAAGAGAAACTGCAAAACACACAAATTACTTTACAGGTTGCAAAAAACCCTGTTAAAGTAGAGATTCTCAACGATTCGGTGATTTCCGATGAATTTAAGAAGCGCGTTGTCGAAGTATCTATCGATAAAACAGCAATCAAAACAGCAATCAATGCTGGTAAAACTGTAGAAGGCGCAATACTTGTGTCAACTACTCGTTTAAACATTAAGTAAATTGGATTACAACATGAGTATTTTTGATAAGAGCAGAAACTGGGACGAAATCACAGAAGCTGGTGTGAGCAATCGTATCCGCAAAGGTTGGTTTAAAGTTATCATCACTGATGCAGAAGATAAAGACACCAAAGCTGGTGATAGCGTTCCTGAGTTCACTTTCAGAGTAGTTGACGGTGAAGACAAAGGTCGTGAAACACCACACAGATTTAACATTGAGAACAAAAATGAATTGACCGTGCGCATTGCTTTTGGTCAAATCAAAGCAATTATGAATTCTATCGGTATGCTTAAAGACGGTAAAATTATTGCTAACGGTTATGCTGATATTCTCAACAAGCAATTCTGGTTAAATGCCGATGTTAACAAAGAAGGCTTTATTGAACCAAAAGCATTTAAACCGCTTGACTTTAAACCACCGTATGAGGGTGCGCATCCAATGCAACCACCTCCACCTGCTGCTCGCAATAATGATGGTGCGCAAGGCGCTGCGCCTAGTTATGCAAATGCAGGAAAACCTACAAGTTACGCTGAAACTGACGATGACATTCCCTTTTAAGGTAAATTATTATGGCTAATGGAACAAAAGCTGAACTAGTGTCACTGGTTCACACAAAGTTAAAACAAAGTGGCGTTACATGCTACAAAAACCAAGTTGACGACATCATTGACGTTGTTTTGACCAGTATTCTTGAAACTGCTAAACAAAACGACAATGTGATTATCAGAAATTTTGGTACGTTTAAAGTGAAAACAAGACCTGAGCATTTTGGTTCAAATCCAAGAACTCAAGAACGTATCACAATTGCTGAGTCAAAAGTATTTACATTTAAAGCAAGTAAATCGCTAGAAGTGTAATGTTTGAATTGACGGGTATCTAACCTGCCCGTCAATTTCACCAAATTGGAAAAATTTATGAATTATCATAAAAGACAAAATGAAATTAGACGTAAAGCAGATTTTCAAGCAATGTGCGTTGTTGCCATAACTTTATTGCTAATGGTCGCATCGTGGTGTACTCACATTGGTGTAGCATTTGCCAATGAGCAATGGTTATTATTAATCGCTGGTGCAATAGCGTTTCCAATCGGAATGGTTCACGGCATTGGCATTTGGTTTGGAATTTTTTAAATGAAAGTTGGCGATAAAGTTATTTTTTCAAAAGATGGTGTTCGACAAAAAGGTATTATTGTTGAAATTGTTGGCGAAACAGCAAAAATTGAACATTGGGTTGGGTGGGGAGTTTCATTTCGTAAATTGGAATGGTTAAAACCTTGTGATTAAGCACAATGCCGGTTTACCGGCATTTTTATGGTGGTTACATGAGCAACAAAACTTTAGATTATCATGGTATTGTAATATCTGATGTCGAATCAGTTAATTTGACATCAGACAGTATCACAATTGTGAAATACAATGGTGATACTAACAAATATGTAAATACAAATAAGCAAACAGTACATTTACTTTCAGATTTATATTTCTCAGAACTTAGGTCAGCTCTAATCAATGATTGGTTTAGCAAGCTATGCGAATAGCCGATAAGACATTAAATGCTATCGACAAAGTAACATTTGAAACACAAGGTGGTAAGTATCGGGAAGCACTTAGAAAATGGCTACCTCAAATGGAAGATGCTTACCGACCACAAGAAATGCTGCCACGCGGTCACTTAGGTGCGTCTTTACTTGGCAGAGAATGTTCACGTCAATTATGGTATGGCTTTAGATGGGCGGTTTATCCAAAATTCCCAAGCCATGTGATTAGATTATTCAATACAGGTCATTTATATGAAGCACGATTTTTAGCATTGCTCGAATCAATTGGTTGTACAGTAAAACAAAGTGACGAAAAAACAGGCAAGCAATTTCGCATAAATCATGGCGCATTTTTAGGTGGTAGCGGTGATGGCATTGCTCTTGGTGTACCTGATGTACCAGCTGGTAAATGGTGTTTACTTGAATTCAAAACTCACAATGACGCATCGTTTACAAAATTGATTGAAAAAGGTGTGCGATACGCAAAGCCTGAGCATTATGTTCAAATGCAAATTTACATGCGAAAAATGAAGTTATCGCATGCGCTTTATATGGCAATGAATAAAAATGATGACAAGTTGCATGCTGAGATTATTTACTTAGACCAATACGCTGCTGATTTTTATATCAACCGAGGTATGGATATTATTCATGAGAAAATACCAAAAAAGATTTCAAATAATCCCGATTGTTTTAATTGCGCTTATTGCACATTTCTTGATGTTTGTCACTATGGTACACCACCTGAAAAGAACTGTCGTACTTGCCGATACTCGCGCCCAAGCGAGGAAGTATCATCATGGGTATGTGAGTATTACCGCGCTAAGTTAAGTGTCGATAGGCAAATTAAGGCATGTGATAATTATATGCCCATAACGTAAGGATTTAAAATGCTAGATAAAAAATTAGTAGTGACTTTTTCAGGAGGTGAAACATCAGCAATGATGACATATCATCTTTTGAAAAAATATAAAACTATGGGATATTCTGAAATAGTTGTTATATTTGCAAATACAGGTCAAGAAAATGAAGAAACTTTAATTTTTGTTAATAATTGTCAAAAAATATTAAAATTTCCTGTAATTTGGTTGGAAGCCGATGTTGTGCATGAATTTAGAAAAGGAACTAAGCACAAGATTGTGAATTTTGAAACTGCCAGTAGAAATGGCGAACCTTTTGAAGAAGTCTGTAAAAAGTACGCAATACCGTGTCATACATCAAGTCATTGTACAAGAGAATTAAAATTACACCCAATAAAATCATATTTGCGAGAAATTGGATGGAAAAAAGGAATGTACGATACGGCTGTTGGGATACGATTAGATGAAATGCACAGAGTATCCATAAAAGCTATGGATGAAGGAGCTATTTATCCATTAGTAGATTGGAAAGATACTAAGAATACTGTAAGAGCTTTTTGGGAAAAAATGCCATTTAGGTTGAATTTACATGAACATCAGGGAAATTGTAAATGGTGTTGGAAAAAATCAATGCGCAAATTACTTACTATTGCCACTGAAAACCCTGAGTATTTTGATTTTCCAAGAAAAATGGAACAAAATTATGCAAAACCCCATAAACAATTTTTTTTTAGAGGTTATAAAAGTTCAGATGACATTATTGAATTATCAAAACAGCCTTTTGAAAAGTTTACAGACAATTACCGTGTAACAATTGCTAATTTTGACCCAATATTAGATGCCGCAGGTTCATGTAGTGAATCGTGTGATATTTATAGCCAATGATTAAAAAGGAACAGTAGATGATACATGTAATTAGTTTTTCAGGCGGTATGGGTAGCTTTGCCGAAGCAAAGTCATGTGTTGATAAATTTGGTAAAGAGAATACAAAACTATTATTTGCTGACACGCTCATGGAAGACGAAGATTTATATCGATTTAAAGATGAATGTGTTGAGTTTTTAGGTTGTGAATTAATCACATTAGTGCAGGGCATGACACCATTTGAAATATTTAAAAAAGAAAAGTTTATGGGAAATAGTATGGTTGACCCGTGTTCAAAACTTTTAAAACGAATTCCATTAAATAATTGGTTTACTAAAAACTACCAAATAGATGAAGCACACATGCACTTGGGTATTGATTATTCGGAAAGCCATCGATTGGTAAAAGTAAAAGAAAGAATGTCGCCATATATATATCGGTCTACGTTAGTTGAAGATGGGCGAATTATTAACAAAGATTATAGCGAACAATTCGGTATCAAACGTCCAAGATTATATGATTGGAAACTAGGTCATAATAACTGCGGTGGGTTTTGTATTAAAGCAGGACTTGGACATTACAAAGCGCTTTATGAAGCTAATCCTGAAAGATATAGAGAGTTTGAAAGTAAAGAACAAGAAGTCTACGACGTAATAGGCGCAACGTATCCGTTTTTAAAAAAGACGGAAAATAAAGTGCTTAGAAGATTAACGCTTAAACAGTATAGGGAAGAATTTTTAATGCAAGGTAAAGTAACAGCATTAGAAAGCCAAGAATATGGCGGATGCGGTTGCGCAATCTAAATTTAAAATTTGTTTACGGGCAAACAAATGAAAAAACAATTACGACCATATCAAAAAACTGCCAATAACAGTATTTTTGATTATTACAGACAAGGGCAAACTGGAAATCCATTGGTAGCATTACCAACTGGGACAGGCAAAGCCTTGTGTATTGCTGCGCTAATTTCAGCAATTTACAATAAGCGCAATACCATAAAAATAATTATGGCGACACACAATAAAGAATTAGTGTTCCAAAATTGGGAGGAAACGGTCAGCTACGACGATTCTTTACCATTGGGCGTATATTGCGCAGGGCTCAATCGAAAAGAAGTGTCACAGATTACTTATGGTAGTATTCAGTCTATGTCATCAAAAGTATCATTATTTGGTCACATTGACTTGATAGTTATTGACGAAGCGCATCGCATTTCAAATAAAAAAGATACGGCTTATCAAAAATTTATTACGGCTTTACGCGAAGTAAATCCAAACCTTAGAGTTGTTGGCTACACTGCAACGCCTTGGCGACTTGGTGAAGGCAAACTGACTGATGGTGATTTATTTTCTGACATCACATGTGATTTAACTGTTGGCGATGAGTTTCTATGGTTCATTGAAGAAGGCTATTTGGTAGACATCGTATCCAAAGCAACGCAAACAGTTCTCGATGTGAGCGACGTTCAGATACGAGGTGGTGAGTTTGTACCATCACAGTTACAAAAAGCCGTAGACAAGCAAGAAATAACCTACAACGCACTATGTGAAGCACTGCCCTACATCAATGCTTTCAATAGTGTGATTATTTTTGCATCAGGTATCGAACATTCCGACCATATTGCTGAAATGCTCAATTCTGAATTTGATATACCGGCAATAAGCGTTCATAGCAAAATTCACGAAACTTTACGCGACGATGCAATTGAAAAATATAAATCGGGTGACTACAAAGTCATTGTCAATAATAATATTTTGACAACTGGGTTCAATCATCCTGAACTTGATTTGATGATTGATTTATCACCAACCGCATCTTCTGCGCTACATGTTCAGAAAAATGGCAGATTGACGCGACCATTTTATGCAAAAGAATTCGACCTAGACGAGAAAGAAAGTCGCCTAGCATCAATAAAGGCTAGCCAAAAGCCGTATGCAATGCTTCTTGATTATGCCGGAAATATCATGCGTAATGGTAAAATAAACGCACCGCGTATCCCAAGAAAAAAAGGAGATGGCGGAGGTGGTGAAGCGCCTGTTAAATCATGTCCCGCATGTTTGACTTTGCACCATACGTCACGAAGAATTTGTAACACTGAGAATATTTTGACAGGTGTAATCTGTGAGCATGAATTTGAGTTTAAAACAAAACTCACAGTAGAAGCAGCAAATGAAAGTGTCATCAAACGAAATGTCGAGCCTGTCATGGACTGGTTTCATGTGACAAGCGTGAGCTATGCTCAAAAAGTATCTACAAAGGATAAGAAAACACCAATGCTGGTTGTGACATATCAGTGCGCAATGAATCGTTTTTCAGAATATGTGTTACTTGAACACGAAGGATTTGCAAAATCAAATGCTAAAAAATGGTGGCGACAACGTCAAATTGATGGAGTACCACCGATACCAGAAACTGTCATTGAAGCATTAGAACATAGCAGTAAGTTACTAACGCCTAAAATGATTTACGTTGAAACAAATACGAAATACCCAAAGATAAAGGAGTTTGCTTTTGAATGAAAAAATAGAAAAATTATTTTTAACCATAGTTGGCATTTTGCTAATCGCATTGGCATTTCAAATAATTTACATAGTGAGTGGTATGGTATGGATGGTTTAAAATACGATGATGGTAAAGCGCCTTTGCATTTGGTTGATATGGACGTATTGATTGATGTGGCAAATGTATTTGGCTATGGTGCTGAAAAATATGCCGAACATAATTGGCGCAAAGGTATGAAAATAACAAGGCTTTTAAATGCAGCAATGCGCCATATTGCCGAGTTACAAAAAGGCATCGATATTGACCCTGAAAGCAATCACTCACATGCTGCGCATACTATTGCCAATTTGGTTATGGTGTCAGCATTACTTCGTGATATGCCAGAATGTGATGACCGATACAAAAAAATAGTTAAAAAAGAACCTAAGTCAAAATCTGACTGCGACCCAACTTGGCAATTCGACAAAAAAGGTAATTAGAATGAGCAAATCATCAGTACAAATGGTTAAGCACAGTGTCGCAGCTGATACAAAAATTGAAATTGCGACGTTAGTTATTCGCATGCCACGTTTAATTTTGGCTCAATTCAACACGCATCGTATGTTTAGTCGCAGTGCGCAATCGTCACGCGCTATCCCAGTAAAAAAATTATTAGCTGACGTGTATGCAAATCCTTATGTGCCTGAGTTTAGAGAAAATGAAAAAGGCATGCAATCGAGTATTCTGATTAGAGGTTTTCGTAGAGCGCTAGCTAAGTTTTTGTGGCTTTCAGCTAAAAATTTTGCAGTATCTATTGCATGGTTACTGTCAAAACTAAATGTGGCTAAGGAAATTGCAAATCGTGTATTAGAACCATTTTCGTATGTCACAGTTGTTGTAACATCGACAGAATGGGATAACTTTTTTGAATTACGGGCGCATCCCGATGCACAGGCAGATATTGACCAAGTTGCTGTGATGATTAGAAATGCGATTAACGATTCAAAACCACAAGTTTTGGCTATTGATGAGTGGCATTTACCATTCATAAGCGACTTTGAAGTTATAGAAGCGGTATCTTTAAAAGACTTGTTAAAAATGTCAACAGCACGTTGCGCAAGAGTATCGTATTTGACGCACGATAGAGAGCGCCCAACGCGCGAAGAAGATTTCGCATTGTACGCACGATTGATTGAAAGTACACCAATGCACGCATCGCCATGTGAACATCAGGCAACACCACTTGGGGATTTTGAGCCATTTGGTATAACGCATATTGAACACAGTAATAATCAACCTTGGTCGGGTAACTTTAGAGGTTGGATTCAACATCGACAGTTAATTCAACAATCACAGTAGGCTACGTGATGGCTGATATTCCTGAAAGAAATAAATGTCCAAAATGCGGTAATGGGATGGCAATTTACATGAGTCGCAATGAAAAAGTTTGTCATGATTGTAAAGTAGTTATCCCTTGGCATCTTGAGCCTAAACAAAAACCCCTTATTCAACATACGAGATAAAGACATGGGTATCATCGTACCGTTAAAACCAGTTGAAATTGAAACACCTCCAAATCAAGTCTTAGAAGAAGCAGTTGATAATTACGAAGCATTGCTTTTATTGGGGTACAACGTGCATGGTCAAATTGATATTAGAGCATCGAGTAATTTGAACCATGCTGAAATACTTTGGCTAATTGAAATATTTAAAAGAAAACTATTAGATGGTGATTACAGTGACGCATAAAATTGAAAGTAAAATTGTTGGGTACAAAGTTGTTGATAAATCTGTGGAAGAAGTTAAACCTGCTGTAATATCACAAGTTATGCACGAATCATTAAAAAGACCTGATTCATTGGTTGGTACAACGTACAAAATAAAAACACCGCAATCAGAACATGCGCTGTATATCACTATTAACGATATGATTTTGGACGGTGTTTACCATCCGTATGAAATGTTTATCAATAGTAAAAATATGGAGCATTTCCAATGGGTACTCGCTCTCACAAGGTTGGTTTCAGCTGTATGGCGCAAAGGCGGGGATAGTGTGTTCTTAGTTGAAGAATTAAAAAACGTATTCGACCCGAAAGGCGGATATTACAAACGTGGTGGTGTTTATATGCCGTCGCTAGTAGCCGAAATTGGTAGCATTGTCGAACAGCATTTAAAAGCTATAGGCATGATTAAAGTGGTTATTGACGAGCATCAAAAAGCATTTTTAGATGCCAAAAAAGAAGAATCACAAGGAATTGAGTTGCAGTTATGTTCAAAGTGTAACGTGAAGGCAATGATTTTGATGGACGGTTGCATGACTTGTACCAATTGCGGTGATTCAAAATGCGGGTAAATTTACATCACGGTGATTGTATCGAATTTATGAAAACTCTACCCAATAATTCAGTTGATATGGTGTTAACTGACCCTCCTTATGGTACGACTGCGTGTAAATGGGATAGCGTGATACCTTTTGAGCCTATGTGGGCAGAATTAGAACGAGTCATTAAAGATAATGGTGCGATTGTATTGTTTAGTTCACAACCGTTCACGAGTGCGCTAATAATGTCAAATGTAAAAATGTTTAGATATGAATGGGTGTGGGTTAAATCTAAAATAACAAATGTTTTAAATGCTAAGGTTATGCCTGTTAGAAAACATGAATTACTGTTGGTATTTTCTTTTAAAAAATTACCTAATTATTATCCTCAAGGATTAATAAAAGTTGATGAAATTGTAAAACAAGGCGGAGATTCAAAATGCTACGGTTCGCGTAATAAAATGCCATATTTAAAAGAAAACGCAAATTGCCCAAGAGATGTGCTAGAGATACCGAGTGCAGGTAAAACAGTTCACCCAACCCAAAAACCCGTAGCACTTTTAGAGTATCTAATTAAAACTTATACAAATGAAGGTGAAACAGTTTTAGATTTTACAATGGGCAGCGGCTCAACAGGCGTAGCTTGCGTTAATACAGGGCGCAATTTTATTGGTTGTGAGTTAGACAAAGGTTATTTTGATATTGCTGAAAAGCGGATAAGTGAAGCTCAAAATAGAGGTGAATTATGACTAAAGAAACCATTTACATCGATGCTGTGAGCAAATTAAATCAGCAGGATGCGTTAATTAACGAACTTGCCACTGCATTAAGTGGTATTTCTAATGCGTATCACAATAATGACTATGAGCTATGTTATTCGAGAATTGAAGCAGCTGATATTATTTTAAAAAAGTGTGAGGAAGAAGAATGAGCAAAAAATGGGAAATGCCAATTGCTGAAAAACTACTATTGTTAGTCATGTTCACATCTGTAATAAGCGTTGGTAGTGCTTTAGTAGTGTGGTTTGCAGGATTATTCAAATGCGGATAAATTTTGAAAAGTCACAAAATTACGCAAGACAACTACAAGGTCTTGTGGCAATGGTAAACTGCGGTGAATTACATTTATTGTCGGAGTCTTACAGTGGTAGAAGAAAACAAATCAGAGAAATTAAAAAATCAAAGCGCAAAACCGACATATTATTATCGGTATGATGGTGTTCATATCGGCAATAACTGCTCAATATATTTATCGTCGTTTGAAGTTGTAGGCACAACACCAAAAGGTGTTCGCATCGACACGTTTAATAATAGTAAAAAACTTATTCTTAACGATTGGGTAAAAAAGTATGCGTATCCAACAAAAGAAGAAGCTCTATCGGCATTCATCAAGCGCAAGAAACGAGAAATTGCTATTCTTGAAAGTCGATTACGTTTTGCAAAAAATTATTTAAAAATTGCAACCAGTGATGATATTGAAGGCTATGTGACTGACGGTACTATCACTTTGGAATTAGGTGGGTGGTGATAGAAATGCGAAAAGGCACACCTGAGCAAATAAGCGCAAGAGATGTTGAGCTTCGAGAAAGACAGGATGCTCGGACATATAACAAAGCCTACAGGGAAGCGAATAAGGAACGCTTGCGAGAATACGAAAAACAGCGTTACCAAAAATCAAAATCTGTGGTAAATTAACTGTCAAAATAATTCAAAAGGAACACTTGTGGCAAAATTAAAAATACCTGTATTGTCAGAACACGAAGAACAAGTTATCTTTGTGACATACTGTAGAAATCATAAAAATTCTGTAGTGCATGACATATTTGCAATACCAAATGGCGGTAAACGAAGTTTAATTACTGCCATAAAATTGAAAAATGAAGGTGTTACGGCAGGTGTTCCTGATTTATTCTTACCGTATCCGTCAAATGGTTATCACGGATTATTTATTGAGCTAAAAAAATCAAAAGGCGGTACGGTAAGTTCTGAGCAAAAAATAGCCATCGAAAGATTGAACAAAAATGGCTATAAAGCAGTTGTTTGCAAAGGTGCGCAAGAAGCAATAGCTGTGGTCGAAGCGTATATCAACTAATTCATACTTAACGGGCAAATTATGAAAGCAAAATTAATTTATGTGATTATCTACACAATGACAGGTAATCCAGTTTTAACCAAAGAATATCCAACACTGCCATATTGCATTATCGGTTTGAAGCAAGATGTGAGATTCAATGTCGCATCAGCTGCTTTATTGACATCTTTGCCGCCAATATCGTGTATAAAAAAGAATGCCAAAACTTAGCTGGTCAGATTTAACGCTACCCCCAATTAATCTATGGAACGCGCCCAATCATGAAAATAACGAAACAATGCACGAACACTTCTTGCCCAAGCAAGAAGATTTGTCGATTATTTCTGAAAGAATCAGTAAAAGGAATCAGGCGTTACACTTTCAATACTCACAACGGAGAAAAATGTGACAGTTTTGAAAAAGAATATTTGGCAAAAAATTAAATTATTGTTTTTGCCACATCAATGCAGTAAATACGAAGTCTTCCCTGCAACTGGAACATTAAAATGTTCTGAGTGCAATAACGTCGAATTATCGACACCTACACCACTGAAAAAGTGAGATTATTATGAGTTTAGAAAAAGTTGAAATTATTATTTTAGATGAACGTGCTGAAATTCCAAAAAGAGCAACTGATGGAAGTGCTGGTTATGATGTGAAAGCTATCATGGATGAGTCTATCACATTGCTTTGTGGTGAAAGAAAGTTGATTCCAACAGGCTTGTCAATTTGTATTAACAATCCCGATTACGCATTATTTCTATTACCACGCTCAGGTCTTGGTCACAAAAATGGTATTGTTTTAGGCAATCTTGTCGGTTTAATTGACAGTGATTACCAAGGTCAATTGATGGTATCTTTGTGGAATAGTGGTTTAGAACCGTTTACGATTAAACATGGTGATGCAATTGCACAAATGGTATTCAAAAAAGTAGAGCATCCTGAGTTTGAACAAGTTACCGAGTTTTCCTTGGCAACTGAAAGAGGCTCTGGCGGGTTTGGCTCAACAACAAAATCAACTATTCAATTAGAAATACCTTTAGATGAGCAATTGGAAGTTGAAATTGGAAAACTTTACACTAATGGTAAAAACGAAAGAGTGCTTATTGTTGGTAAATCACGAGCTTTAGATTATCCTTATATGGGTGATAACGGTAGTGCTTACTCAACTACTGGACAACACATTGAAATGAAAGACCCTTCTTTTAATTTAGTTGATGAGTTTTTAGCATTTGGACATTAATATGGGCGAAGCAAAAAAACGTGGTACATTTGAGCAAAGAAAAAAGCAAGCACAGGAAGTAAAATCTAAACCAGTTTACAAAAACATACGACCATTTAGAGGTAGAAAAGCTGCGCTAGTTAGTAGCATTTTATTTTCAATGGGTGCTTATTTTTGGGGTGGATGATGTTGTTAAATATGCTTTTTCAATAAATGTTTGCTATTATGGGGGTAATTAAAACCCCCATTTTTATGTGAGCAATATCATGAAAACAAACGATGACGGCATTGAGTTAATCAAACATTTTGAGTCATTACACGATGGTGATTTGACTCTCATTGGCATTCAGCCTAAAAAAGACCCGATTGGAATTTGGACAATTGCTTATGGTCACGCACTGATTGACCCTGTGACTAAAAGATTTTTAAAAGGCGATGCTGATAAAGCAGCTGCGTATAAGGTAATGACTGACTTGACGTTACAACAAGCTGAGGATTTATTGCAATCAGATTTAATTACCTTTGAGAAACATGTAGACAGTTATGTAAAAGTGCCGCTTACTGAAAATCAATTTTCAGCATTGGTTTCATTTACCTTTAATGTGGGTTCAGGTAATTTAAAAAGCAGTACCTTGCTAAGATTATTAAATACAGGTATGTACGATTTAGCTTCAAAAGAATTCATCAGATGGAACAAAGGTGAAGGTAAAGTCTTGCGCGGGTTGACACTACGCAGAGAAGCTGAAGCAAAACTATTTTTAACAGCATAAAAAACTAATATGGCAGTTACTCAAAAAGGTGTTAACGTATTAGCATCTATCGTCCCATATCACAGCTATATGTTTGACGAGTACATAGGATTTGGATATAAAGGGGAAACTCCCCGCGACCTCGTGACCCTCAATGAATTAGCATCTGGTATAAGTGTTCACAAAGCTGAACAAATATTAAAACTACAGCTAAATCACATTGAAAATTCACTATCACAGCAAATGTCATTTTTCTCATCACTCGACGATGTTACCAAATTCGCAGTAACTGCCATTGCGTTTACACATAGTATTAACTACGTCTTATCCAATAAAGTATTCTTAATGCACTTAGAAAAAGGTTGCCACAGTCAAGCGGCAAGCGCATTGCAGAATTGTCATATCAAATTAATTTTAATCCTAAAGACAGGGAAAATACGATGACCGACGAGCGTAGAGTTGAAAAAATAGAAGACAATGTGGATAATGTCCGAAACGACCTTAGTGACATAAAGGAGTCGCTTAGACAGATAGAAAGGGAAGTTCGACAAGATTTGACTAAAGTATCAATGCAGGTCAGCGATTTCACGAGGATGATGGAAGTGTTTGCAACCAGAGCCGAAGAACGTGACAAACGAAATTCAGAGATGTTTTTAGAAAATAAAAACGCATTTGAAAGAATTTCTAAAAAAATCGATGTTATTGAAGCTAAACAAGCAGATTTGGTTAAAGCTGAAGTTCAAACAACGATTAAAATACAATTTCTTGAAAAAATTATCTACGGGTCAATTACAACATTAGTCGGTTTGATTGTGTTTGTAGTTGAGAATGCTATTTCAAAATAGATTATTGTACTCACCTCCGTGATGCAATAGTCACGGAGGTTTAAATGTTAAGTGCAGTCAATTTCTGCTTTAATGCTATCGATAAGAAAGCAATTCGCCCTGAACAGCAATGTTATTTAATCAATAACGGCTTACTGTTTGCTTCAAATGAAAGAGTGACACTTTGTCACCATATCGGAATACCAATAGACTGTCAGCCAAATGCGGCTAAATTTACAGCCATTGTAAAAGCTGCGGCTAATGCAAATGACATCCCCGCATTCACAAAAACTGCTGGCGGAAAATTATCAGTTCGTGCTGGAAAATTAAAAAGTTTGATTGAGTGTGCCTTTGTCAATACTGAAATACCAAGACCAGAAGGTATTGATTATGAAATTGACGGTGAAGCATTTATCAAATGTCTTCGCACACTTGAACCGTTTATCGGTTTAAATAAAGCACATACTTGGACAAATGGGATATTGCTAACAGGTAACAATGCCTATGCCACAAATAATGTCACGATGGTTCGATATTCGACAAATTTTGACATTAAGAAAAGAATTGTTCTGCCAATAGATTTTGTTAGGGGGTTGATTGCAGTTAAGATGATACCGATAAAGATACGGTATTGTGATAAATCGATTACCGTATTTTACGATGAACATGTTTGGGTCAAAGGGCGACTTCTCGAAGACGGATTTCCTAAAGCAAACATTGATAATTACTTTAAAAGTCAATCAGAATTACAAACTATCAATGCTGATTTTATTGAAGGTTTAATCAAAATAAAACCATTCATTGATGACAGCTTTAACTCAGTTACGTTTACCGCTACCGGAATGCAAACTTTTGATGGTAGTACGACCATCGACATCGAAAACATGTTTTGCACTTATGGTATGTACAATTATTTTGTACTACGCGATGTTCTAAATATTGCCATTCGAGCAGATTTCTCAGCCTATCCTAAACCAGTTGTCTTTGAAGGAGAGAATATTGTTGGTGCATTAGTGGGGATTAGACGCTCATGATAATGAAGACAATAAGCGCATTTGATTTATCACAAATCAGCAAAATAAAGATTCGTGATATTTATGAAAAATTAGGCGTGTCTAATAGTTACGATGAAGAATTGGCATTTGGTCTTGACCTTGATGAAGAAAGCGAAGAAAAGTTATCGATATTCTTTAAGAATCAGCCTGTGTTGACCGGAAAACAATCAAAAGATACCTTTGGCTTGTTTTATGAGTTAGAGCCTAAGACGGTCACAGTGAAGCCTGAAAAGATATGGCTACGACCTGATTATTTGCCCAATCTTCAAGAATGTTTAGATTATAAATATGATTTGTTCACACGCGAAGAACTGATTGCTCGTAAAGAGCCATTGGTGTTCGACATCGAGGTTTATAACAACTGGGCATTAGTTGGGTTTATGGGTGTCCATTCAGGTAAATTGGAGTTCTTTGAGATATTTGCAGATAAATCTAAAAATACTAATTTGAACATAGCCAAATTGGAATGGATGTTGCGAAATTATCTAACGATTGGTTTTAACAGTATCAAGTTTGACTTGGCTATTGCTAAGTTACTATTGCATGGAAAAACGCCACATGAGTTGCAACGCGCCACAACAATGATTATTGAACATGACATGCAATCATGGGATGTGTTAAAACTATTTAAAACTAAGCCATTTTTTAAAAATGAGTTAAACCATATCGATATTTGTGAGGTAGCAAAAGGCGTAGGAATTTCATTGAAAATGTATGGTGCGCGACTTGGTACATACAATTTGCAAGATTTACCATTTCCAGCTGGTATCGATTTGTCTTATGAGCAGCAAGTCATCACAAAAAGATATAACGTAAATGACCTACAAATGACCCGTGAGCTATATTTGTTCCTAGATGCACCTCTTACTATTCGTGCTGAGATGGTTGACCGATATACGACTGATATGCGCTCAAAATCGGATGCTCAAGTTGCCGAAGCGGTAATCAAAGAGGAATATGAGCGTTATACAGGAATTGTACCAGTTAAGCCTGAGATACTTGACTACGAGTCATTTAAATACCAAGCACCGCCATTCTTAGAATTCACAACTAAATTGATGCAAGACGTATTCGATGAGTTCAAGGCAATCAAAATTGAAGCATGGGATGGTGAAATTAAATGTCCTATTCTTGATAATTACACGGTCACGATAAACAAGACGGTTTATTCAATGGGTCTTGGTGGCTTACATTCATGTGAGAAATCAATATCACATTATACGGATGACGAGTATCAGCTAGAAGATATTGACGTTGAATCGTATTACCCAATGATTATGCTGATATGCAAATTATTTCCACCGCATTTGCGAGAAATATTTTTAACTGTGTTTCAAGAAATTCTTGATACGCGATTACATGCAAAGCATAACGGTCTTAAAATTTTAAATGAAATGTTAAAAATTGTACTCAATGGGACATTCGGTAAACTCAAAGATGTTCACAGCGTTTTATTTGCATGTCGATTGCTCACAGGTGTGACTATCACAGGTCAGTTGTCGTTATTGATGCTTATCGAAAGTTTTGAAAAAGATGGTATAGCAGTTGTATCTGCAAATACTGATGGTATTGTAATCAGATATAAAAAAACTGAAGATGTTGCTGTTCGTACAAAGATTAAGGATTGGGAAGTGAAGACTGGTTTTAAGATGGAATCCAATCAATACAAATCAATTCATTCGCGTGATGTAAATAACTATTTTGCGATTAAAGATGGTAGCGTAAAGCGTAAAGGTGTCTATGCTGAAAAGCGTATTGATAAAAATCCACCGTTAGAAGCCTGCATTCAAGCAGTTGTGGCTTATTTGACTGAAAATCGAAATATCGAAGATGTGATATTTGAGCGAACTGACATCAAAGAATTCTTAGTTGTTCGCAAAGTATCAGGTGGCGCGTGTAAAGATGGTGAGTATTTGGGTAAGGTAGTACGGTTTTATCACAGCACCTCAACTAAAACATCATTGGTCTATGCCAATAGTGGTAACAAAGTGCCAGATTCGGATGCGTGCCGACCAATGATGCGCTTATCTGAAATCATACCTGAAGACTTAGATTATCAGTGGTATATCGACAAAGCCTATGCGATATTGCAAGAAATCGGTGTGACCGTTTAGCGTCTTACTTAATTTAAGAAAACTTTAAGAAATCTATAGTAAGCTATCGGTTCTTAAACAATAAAACGGTGAAAAATATGATAACTTCAGCAGTTCTTGCAATGTGCGTACACGGTGCAACAATACATGAAGGCTTTAGTCAAAAAGTTTACGTTGATGTGGACAAATCATTGGCAATTGGGCATGGTTATAACTTGACTCACAATCCATTAAATTTGCCAAAGAGCGAGATTAAAAATTTAAAAAAGCACGGCATATCAAAAGCAGAAGCGCTTAAATTGACTGAGAGATTATGTGAGCAAACTGAAAATAAACTACATGAATTATCTTGGTTTGACTCACAGCCTGATTATGTCAAATATGTGATAATTGATATGGCATACAATATGGGAGTCACTGGTGCAATTGGATTCGATAAGAGCATAAAATTGATAAAAAATAATAAAATGCTTTTAGCATCAAAAGAAATACTCAATTCAAGATGGGCAAGACAAACACATGGTCGAGCTAAGGAACTAGCTGAAGTCTTAAAGACAGGTAAAGTTTAATCAGAATCATCGTCGTCATAAGTTTTGTATTTTATGGCGACGTTTATTTTTTGGGTCAAACGAATAACATCGTTATCAAGTAACCGTATATGGTCAACTAAATCAATTAAAACGTCGTTTGCTTCACTAAGCAATGGTTTAATGATAGTAGTTGCCCAAATCCACACAAAATAAATTACATATCCCATACCGCCAGTAGCAATTATTGGAAATCCAAATTTATTTAACGCATTGGCTAATTGTTGTAAGTCCATCAGTCTTTCCTAGCATCAACTTTTTTAGCTCGTGAAATCCTTTCAGTATCAGGATTTAGTTTTAAAACAGTGCTTGCAAGTACATCAATTTTTATGATGTCATTTGCCATACATGTCACACGATTATCGAGCTTTTTCATGATGTCAATTAAATCTTGAACAGATGATTGTACGTTTTTTAAAATAAACTTTAGCGTTAGTAAGACAAAATAAATACCCACTAACGCTAGTGCAATAGGAAATCCGACTTCTGCAACAAAAGTCAGTAAGTCCATTATTTTTTCTTTTTTGCTTTGAACTTACCGGCTTTTTTATCAGCACTCATAAAGTCTTTTGCTACTGACATTGGTATGCCAACTTTTTTAGCAAAGGCTTTATTGTGTGCTGCGGCAAGCATTGTTTTGTGTTGTGCTGCTGATTTTGATGGCATGACAATTCCTTAAATCTTACTAGCATTATCGAAAAAGTCTTCAACTTCTTGTTCGGTCATATCAAAAAGTTCAACTAATGAGTCATCTGATTTAACAATAATAGCATATTCCCATACAATTTGAATTTCTTTACTGGCTGTTTTTATTTTAGTTTCAATTTCATCTAACTTTCCTAATTTTAAAAGAGCTAATCTAATTTGACATAATGTCGCAGAAGGTTGTGGGAATAATTCATCGATAAATTCTTGATTAATACACGTCCAAACACCATCTAAATATGTCCAACATGCACCACTGAATTTTTTAGGAAGTTCAGTTACTTCTTCAATAATCGCATTATCAATGTTCAAAAATTGGTCATGACAATCGTTTGCGATAGCTTTGTCAGCATATAAATAAACATCACCTGTATAGATGACGAGGTTGTCTTCGAGTCTTTTTAAAATTTTCATATTTTTCCTTTTTGTATTTTGGTTTTATCAAACAATATTCATAGAACTTATCGCAATAGCGGCAACGTATGAAGTACCGCTTGAAGCGAGATAAACAGTTGCGCTTAATTTTGGACTTAAATTGCAGCAACTTAAATAATAAGATGTGCTAACATTATGTATGAGGGATATATTAGCAACTTGTAATTCTGTGCCAGAACTAATTAATCTTCCCATATATATATAATCATTAGCACCTCTAAATACAATCAATGCCGATACTGAATTTAATGGAGATATTGCTCTACGCGCACTAGCATTATTA
>Ga0214168_1000013_pt1 | contig 78181 bp, 126 predicted proteins | sample LakMenepilimnion_FD_153002 | JGI IMG/M metagenome (GOLD analysis project Ga0214168, IMG submission 153002) | Freshwater microbial communities from Lake Mendota, WI - Practice 29OCT2010 epilimnion v4 | ecosystem: Environmental > Aquatic > Freshwater > Lake > Epilimnion/Euphotic zone | place...
TGAAGGAAACCATGTTACTCACGTTAAAGACCTTGATGGAATGAACGAATCATATCTTACTGAAGTATTATCAAGAATGGAACGCATCAAAGCTGCTATCAGATTCAAGCAATCGCAAGGCAAACGTATACGCAAAATGAAGATTGCTTTACATACTCGTTCTAGTCCACAGAAGATTAATCATCGAGCGCGTAATGCCGCAATCAATGCACTTAAAGCAAAACTTGCAAAGAAACCTTTGAGTCAATTGACCGTCCAAGAAAAAGAACGGATTGAAAGAATCGTAGCTAAGAAAAAGAAACTAATCGATAAAGCAGCAATGAAGTTAGTGCCTAAAATTAGAAAAATTGAAAATGCTCGTCTTCATCCAATCAACAGAGACTAAACATGGATAAATTAATCGCAACCTCGAGAATAGTATTTGCTAACAACTTTGTACTATACTTCAAAAGTGCTTCATACCATTGGAACGTAGAATCATTCTATTTTCCACAATTCCATGATTTCTTTGGTGATTTTTACGCAGATACTTATGGTGCAGTAGATACACTAGCCGAATTCATTAGAACTTTTGATGTATATGCTCCTATTAGTTTGACTGAATTGACTAGATATAAAACAATCAATGAAGATATGGTTAAACCAGATAATGTCAATACTATGTTAACTAATCTATACGAAGCTAATGTATTGATGATTGAATCGTTGGAATCTGCATTTGAAGCATCACAGGAAGTAAATGAACAAGGTTATGCTAATTTCTTGGCAGACCGTTTAACAGCACACAAAAAGCATCAGTGGATGTTGAAATCAATTTTAAAGTAAGGAGAACTAAATGTTAGTAGAACAACTAGAAGCGTTACAATCGATCCAAGAAACTTATATTGCTATGAATGAATCAACTCATGATCTAAGTAATGTCAAGACTGATACCTTGACAAGTCTTCACGCATTACATGCAAAAGAACCTAAAGGTACTCGTAGTTATGACCAAAGACAAAGAGTTGCAGCGGAACTCAAGAAACGCGGTATTAAAGTTCAAGAAGATGTAATGGACGAAAAATTTGCTCATCCTAATCATAAGAAATTGGATGCTAATGATAATGGTAAAGTAGATGCTCATGATTTTGCATTACTTCGTAAAAAGAAAGGAATGAAAAACTTTAAAGAGTTTAAAGAATCATTAGAGCAACTCGATGAATACGAAATAATGGAAGCGTTTGCAGTCCATAGACATGGTGGTTCTATTGGTAGCGGTGGTCCTGTTCATGTTAAAACTCATGAAACTAAAGAAGATGCTAAAGAACACGCTAAAAGATTGAATAAAGGATTATCTCCTGGCGAAAAATCATACTACGGTATTAAATACAAAGTATCTGAAGTCAAAGGCGATGTTAAAGAAAACCTTGATGAAGGTACTAATATTCCAGTTAGTCGTGCAACTGATGCTGTGAGTAAAGTATTAGGACAAAAAGGTGCAGTTAATTTCTTAGCAAAATTGAAACCTGGTAATAAAACTCATACATCATGGAATGAAGTAAATGGTGCCTTAGTAGATCAAGGAACTCAATCGGCTCATATTGCTAAAGTTGCTGGTCACTTAAAACCAACTCAGTATAACGAAGCTGAAGACTAAAATGATTACCTTCAAAGAATATCTTGAAGAAGTATTGAAACAAGTAGACGGCAAGTGGGCAATTGTTTCTAAGAAATCTGGTAAACCTCTCGCCTATTATAAAGGTGAGGGGAAACCTTCCGAAGAATGGTTCAATAAGCAAGAAAAGCGTATTGGCTATTTCAAACATTTAAACAAAGGGTAATCAAATGGCAGAATTTGGTGATTTCCTAAAATTGATGTCTGATGCCAAATTGGCAAAGATACAAGAGCAATCTGAAAAAGAAAATAGATTGATTGAAATATCAGAACGGGTAAAGGAATCAAATCCATTCAAGGTACAAGCGCTTGAAGAAGTTTATATTGAACCAGAACCTATTATGGAGGAATCACCAGAATCTGTTTTAACGCCGGAACTAACTAAATTATTCAACGAACAATCTTATCAACAACCAGAAGTCAGTCCTGTTGATAATGACGTTAGACATATTAGAGATAAGTTAAAGTTTATAGAGCAATGGATGGGTAAGATTTCTCTTGCTGGTCCTGGTAGTGGTGAAGTGAATCTTCGTTATCTTGATGATATAGTAAGAAGTTCAATCTATGATGGTAGATATCTGAGATACAATGCAACCTTAAAGAAATTTGAGTTTGCTGAAGTCAATCCACATGATATAGTTTATACTACCAACAATGTAACGACTTCTACATATACAGTCTCATCTGATGATTACTATGTTGGTGTTACATATAACGGACCAACTACTATTACTTTACCTAGCAATCCAAGTTCTGGTCGGATGTTGATAATCAAAGATGAATCTGGTAATGCTTCAGTTAATCCAATAACTGTTTTAGGAACTGTTGATAATGATCCTACTGGTTTCATTATTCAATTAGACAATGGTGCAATTCAATTACTTTATAGAAATGGCTGGAGAATAGTGTGAGTTACCTTTTTACAAACAATCAAGAAATTAAAAATGATGTTGGAAATCCTATATCAACTGAAGTGTATAATGATGGATCTGTAGTATCTGATACCAATAGATTTCCTGTTTCTATGAGTGCTGTTACAGGAGGTTCTGATGCTTTTGGTAGATTAAGAATATCTGAAGCATTTACTTTAGGTGATTATAAACATACTTATGGTATAGATCAAAACTTTCTGAATATCGTATCTAATGGTGGAACGATTACTCATAATGCAAATCAAGCATCTGCAAGGTTAACGACAACATCAAATAGTTCAAGTTATGCTATACACCAGACAAAACAGTATCACAACTACATGCCAGGTAAAAGTCAACTAATAAAGTCAACAATTAACTTCTATAGTCCTATTGCTAATGTAGTTAAACGGACTGGTTATTTTGACGACAGAAATGGAATCTATTTTGAACAAGCTGGCGACGGTACTTTAAGTTTTGTTATAAGAACAGACACTACCGGAACTCCTAGCGATGCTAGAAGAGTTACTCAAGCTCAATGGAATGTTGATACTTGTAATACGACAATTGTTGGCACTTCTACAGATGGTACTAACAGCGGAGTATCTGGATCGTGGACTCTCGATATTACTAAGACACAAATATTTTTCATTGATTTTCAGTGGCTAGGTGTTGGTAGAGTAAGATGCGGTTTTGTTCATAACGGTAATATGATTGTTGCACATGAATTTTACAACAGTAATTACTTACCTGTAGTCTATATGAGTAATCCAAATTTACCAGTTAGATGTGAAATAAGAAATACAGGTACAACTACTGGTGGTTCTTTTGACCAAATTTGTTCAACTGTTGTTTCTGAAGGTGGATATGCAGAATCAGGTATAGATTGGGCAATCGATTCAGGCACTGCATCTCAGAATGTTCCATTAGGCGCAAATTATCCAATCGTAGCAATAAGATTAAAATCAACATTTAAAGGTTATCCTAATCGTGTAATGTTAAGAATGGGAAATGTTAATGTTTATGCTGAACAGAATCCAGTATATTGGAAACTAATAAAACTCTCAGGTCTATCATCAATAACTTTAAGTAGTCCTACTTGGACAAGCGTTTCGTCAGAAAGTGCAGTTGAATATACTATATTAGGAACAGCAATATCTGGTGGTGATGTTGTAGATAATGGATTTGTTGGTACTTCAAGCCCTGGTGGTAGTGCTAAAGGTACTGGTACTGGATCTGAAAGTAATCCGACTGCAGCAAAAAGAAATTTTATAACACAAAATTTTGATTGTACAGATAGTGAAATCTATGTAGTATGTGCTCAATCTATAGGAGCGGCAGCAAATGTTTGGTGTGGTATCCAATGGCGAGAAATTTACTAATAAATATATTTACAAACTAATAAGGAGATAACAATGAGTTTATGGGGAAAAACGGATACTGATGCCAGTGTCCCAAAATATTTAAACGAAGAACAACGTGCAAAAGCAATCTTCATTGATAATACTGAAGCCGCTGATGCAGATACAAAAGCAAAAGGCATTACTGGTCCAGGCTGGTGGTTATATGAACAGTATAAAAATGCGGCTGGAGCAATCCGTCACAAAGCAGAATGCTTAATTCCAATGTCTGTTACTGCAGTTGCCGCTGGCGACCGTGCTAATGATGCTGGTATCGACACTGCGGGAACTTATGATATTACTTTAACAACTAAACCAGTTGCACGTTCTGTAGCTTCTGGTGCTGCTACTACATTTGCAGTTGTTGCTGCAATCAGTTCTGGCGGTGGTGCATTGTCTTATCAGTGGCAAAGATCAACTACTACTAATGGCAATGTATATGTTGACATAACTAATACTGGTGTTTACACCGGTGCTACTACAGCTACATTAGCAATCAGTAACGTATCGACTCCTACCAATTTAAACGGATTCAAATATCGTGTTATCGTTTCAGCTACTAATGCTGTGAGTGAAACATCACCTGCAGTCAAACTTACTGTAGCATAAGATGAAATTAAGCACTGAGAATTTTATACAATTTGCAATGAATTGCTATGAAAACCCTCAGTGCTTTTCCATTAGAGAATTCGAATCGGACCTATGTAGATTCGATTATATAAATAAATTATTCAAGCGGTACGTGGAACAAGATACACTGAGAGAACAATTGATTCTGAATCATATAATTGTTCTCTACAATGTATTTGGTGATAATGCTACCAAAATGTTACTTTTTAAAATAGATGAAAGTTATGGTGATATGTTATTGCCATTCTTATTGTATCTTAACAGAATACCAGAACAAGACTTAGGTCGTCTGGATCCAACTATAATATCTGTCCTTCGGAAACTATAATAAAGAAGAACTCCAACAAGGAAATTTAATAAATGAAAAAAGTTACTCGCGGACTCCTACATCCCAGTAACTCTAACCATACTAACAAGAATACAAGGAGTAATCTAATGATCAGCAAAAGTATTTATATACCGTATACATATATTTTAAAATTCAAAGTAACAGGACAATTGTATTATGGATCCAGTTATGCAAATAGTACAAATAAAATAGCAAATCCATCTCAACTGTGGAATACGTATTTCACATCATCCAAAGAAATACACAAATTAATAAGTGAATACGGTATCGATTCTTTTGATTATCAAATAAGAAAAGTCTTTACTACTGTAGAGCAAACACTAGCGTGGGAAACTAAAATACTGACTAAATTTGATGCTGCCGCTAATGATATGTGGATAAATAAGCATAATGGTGGAACTAAGTTTAAAAATATAGGTCGTGTTCACGATGATGAGTGGAATGAAAATATATCAATTGCATTAAGCGGTAAAGTAAAATCAGACAATCATCGTAAAAATATATCATTAGCGGCTCAAGGTAGAGTCCCTTGGAATAAAGGAATGTCTGGTTTTGTATACGGAAAGCAATCTGAAGAGCATACGTCATTAAGAATTTCTAATGGAAAAAAAACTATACACGAAAAGTATGGTGTGACGAACCCAAGTCAAATAGACTGGGTTATTGAAAAAATAAAAGAAACTAAGAAAAATAAACCATATTTATTTTGTCCAATTTGTAATAAGAAATATAAATATAAATATTATTACGATTTGCATATCAATCAATGTATAGAGGAATAGCATGAAACGTATAGTCGATAATCTTATAGCGTGGAGAATACTTTCAATGTTAGTAACTCCATTTGATAAATCTGAAGCATACAAACTGGGTATTATAGATGCTGATGGTAAAATCCTCAAAAAGCAAAACCAACTTACTACTCCAGAAGAAAAGGATGCTTACACGTATCTTCAACGTCTAGTATTCAATCTTAAAAGATTACTCAATAAGTTACCTGGTGGAGACAAATACACCAAGAACCTTATTGCTGCTTATTTTCTAATCAAAGAATCATACCAACATAATGACGATTCAAATTTAGAATCAAGATTTACTACATTACTTGAAACCATCGACCAAAAGAATATCATATTGGTCGAGGAAGAAATACTCGTTAATAAATTCCTCGATGAAGAAGGTGGAGTACTTCCTGCTAATAATACTTCAGGTGTTGCTAATCCCGAATTCAAATTAGGCCAAAAGAAAGTCATTAAGAGAAAAGTCAATGTTTCTACTGAATCTAATTCCTGAGTGGTTAACCTACCTTCTTAGTGGCATCTCATTCTTAGGACTTGTTCTAGGTGTATTGATACCAATTCCTGCTCATTACAAGATGGCTCTGTATTCTGGGTTAGGCATGTTACTATGCCTGAATTCATTTGCTATAGGAGTTTCGGTAAACGAAGCAAACTGGCAAGTAAAAGTTAAAGATATGCAAATCCAGATTGCACAACTAGAAACCAAAACTGCTGAAGTGACAACAAAGGTTGTTACTGAATATATAGAAAAAGTCAAAATAGTAGAAGGCAAAACTCATGTTATTATTAAGAAAGTTCCTGAATATATTACCAAAGAATCTGATGCTAAGTGTAGTATCAATACTGGTGCTATCGAGTTGCTCAACGCTGCCGCAGAAAACAAAGTTCCCGAATCCTCCAGAACTTCTCATGAAGGACCCTCCGATGTTAAACTCTCTACCCTTGTTGAATCCGTCAGTGGAAACTACGGTACATACTATCAAGTAGTAGAACAACTTAAATCGCTCCAAGATTGGATTAGAAAACAAAAGGATTTGAACAATGAGTGACCATAATTCACCATGTAATGACCTTAATAAACTTGTAACTGAAGTAGCTGTTCTGCAGAATGTAGTTTACAAGATAGATAATACAGTTGCAGAAATTGCTAAAGCATCTTCAGAAGTATCAAGATTATTAATAGTACACGACAACAGACTAAACAATCTCGAGAATAATAATAAAGAAACTACAACTGATGTCAAGGACCTATACAAGAAAATGGAAGAAACTACTAAAGAGATTGTGGATAAGTTAGATGATATGGAATCCCGTATTGAATCTAAACTTAAAGAACATGAAGATAAATCGGATGAGTACAGAGAAGATATTTCTAACAGAATTTCTGCCTTAGAAACTTGGAAGTGGTTAGTAGTTGGAGGTAGTATAGTAATTGGATACCTTATTGATCACTCTGATGTCCTAAAGCTATTCAAATAAAGCCATTAGTACTATAATACCACCAAAGTCAACTTTATACAACATTCAAATCAAAGTACTTTATAGTTTACGTAACTCCTGAATTATAAAGTACTTTCTAGTAAACACTAGTTTATTACCATTAATCGGCATTATTGCTCGAATTCATCAAAAACACTAAAATATCACGTATAACTCTTTGATTCTAAAGAGGGTAAAACACTAAATCGCGTTATTCATAATAATGTTGAACAATCCTAAGCCTTCCTGTATACTTCTTTATAATAGTTCATTTGGGGACATATTATGATGTGTGTTGATAAGAAGTACATTTTGAAAATTTCTTCTCAGTTGAGAAACTTCAAGGTAGTGAATGAGAATGCTTGGAGATTTAGTTGTGTTTATTGTGGAGACTCTTTGAAAGATCCAAAGAAAGCACGAGGGAATATATACCACAAGCACTATAAATTGCTTTATAAGTGTTTCAATTGTGGGATTTCAAAATCAATTCAAGAATTCATCCAGGATATGGATTCTGTGATGTTTCAGGAATATCAGTTGGATAATTATAAGGCAGGAGATGACACTATCAATTTAGAAATATTTGGAGGCAAATGAATAATCCAATATTAGACTATCTAGTAATACCTTTGGTAATCACATTGGTAATTTTATTTACAATTATATTATAAGGAATTTTATGACAATAACAAAAGGTGACGTATGAGCATTAGACTACTAACTCCTAAATCGGAATACATTGTTGATTACCCTACAGCTATAGAATTTGCTGAACAACAGGCATCTATCATTTGGTTTCCTGATGAAATTGATGTAGAAAAGGATCTACACGATCTCAAAACCAATTGCACTGAAGCAGAATACCATGGTGTAATATCTACCCTAAAATTATTCACATTATACGAACTCAATGTTGGTAATGATTATTGGCAAAACTATGTAAGTAAAGTGTTTCCGAGACCAGACATCCAACGTATGGCTTCTACATTCTCTTTTATGGAGTTGGGAGTTCATGCTCCATTCTATAATAAGATTAATGAAGTGTTGGGATTGGATACGGAAGAATTCTATAACTCATACAAAGAAGATAAAGTATTAGCTAACAGAATGAACTGGATTGCTAAAAGAACCACTAAGAAAGATACCGTATACAATGTACTTAAATCGGTCGGTGTGTTTTCTATGATCGAAGGTGCTATCCTGTATAGTTCATTTGCTTTTCTTAAACATTTCAACTCTGTAGGTAAAAATAAGTTGATTAATGTCAATGCTGGAATCAACTTTTCAGCTATTGATGAAACTCTTCATTCTCAAGCTGGCGCGTGGTTATACCGTACTCTGGATAAAGAAGCCTTTGAAGATGATCAGTTAACCATCAGCGGAAGAGAACAGCTCAAAGAAGAACTAGAAGAAACTGCAAGAGTCATTCTCGAGCACGAATCTATTATTATTGATAAGATATTCGAGAAGGGCAATATTAAGGGGATTACTGATAAACAATTAAAAGCGTTTGTTGAATCAAGATTGGATATTTGTTTGGAAAATTTAGGATACAAAGCAATTTTTAAGCCTACATACAACCCAATTAAAACCTGGTTCTATAAAGACATAGATTCGACGGGAGTATTGCACGATTTTTTCAGTTCTCAAGGTTCATCATACACGAGATCGTGGAAAGAAAAATCATTCAGTTGGTAAGGGTTTAAATTTACAATTATCAAAGTGCCATCTACCCATTATGCCTCCTTTGCCAGAAACATCGCAATAGGGGCATTTTATAGGAGGTCTTTTAGAGCATGTGTCTTTATAGGTTTGGATTTTTCTTTCTTGAACTTCTGGATTGAGGCTTGGGTGAGTATATCCAGTATTTTGAAAATACGAATCATATTGGTGTGCTAACACTTCTGGATTTTTTGAGGGGTTAGCATATCCCGTTTTTTCAAAATAACTATCTGATCTCTTTTGAATAGTTTCTGGATTTTTTGAATTATGAGTATATCCAGTATTTTGAAAATACGAATCTTTGCATTTTTGAATAATATCTGGATTTTCAAAATTAGAGTAATATCCTGTTTTCTCAAAACATTTGGTTCTTTCTGAAAGTTTCCGTTCTTTAGATTTTGGTGTTCTCATATTTAGTTTATGAGATTCTGATTTTGGTTTTCTCATATTGGATACTGTTTTTTCGGTGAGTTTATATCCACCAACATTATTCCACTTTAGATCGCCATTATGACCATTGAGCCATTCTGGATGGTTTGCTGCATTTATTTTTGTAAGGAATTTTGTTTCCCAATATAGAGCAGAATCTTTATTGATAAATGTTTTTCGAACTTCAAAGGTGAATGAATCTTTGCTATATTCTTCTATAAGATTGGATATTATTTTTGATGAAGTGAAGTAGGTCGTCCAAAGTTGAGAAGGATGACAACCTTTTGCATATCGAACACCATAGTATCGTTGCCCTGTTGGGAGAAATGTGATACAATAAGTGAATGGTGTATATATAGTTGTGCTGGACATAATAGTCTCCTGATTATTGATAGAATGTTTAGAGTTAGTAGGAGTGCAATCCGTGACTAACACCTTTTTGCTTTACATATAACGTATTTATATAAATTAAAACTTGAGGAAATTTTACATGGTGAATGAATTATCAATTTATGAAGAATTAGGTGAAGAACGTAAACTCCTTCAAGAACAAGGATTATTACCTAACTGGTGTACTACTGCTGCATGGCAGATGCTTAAAGGTAGCTACTTGACTCCATCTCATCCAGACTTGAAATCCGTATATACAAGAGTGGCTAGTCATGCTGCTTCGTATACAAGTAATCCTGCTGAATGGGAAACTAAATTCTTCAATCTATTATGGAACGGTTGGTTAGCAGCTTCGACTCCTGTATTGTCTAATATGGGTACTGGATTTGGTTGTCCTGTTTCTTGTTCAGGAGGAGTAGTAGGAGATTCTATTTTCTCATTCTATAACTCACAAACAGAAGCTGCTATTCTTTCAAAGAATGGATTTGGTACTTCTAGTTACTTGGGAGGTATTAGACCTAGAGGTTCTAAAATCTCGGGCATTAAAGGTAGTGCTTCTGGAGTACTTCCTGTATTCAAAGATTACGTTCAAATGTCGAGAGACGTTAGCCAAGGTTCACAACGTAGAGGAGCATGGGCTGGCTATATTGAAATTGACCACCCAGATTTCTTTGAATTAGTTAACTATATTAACAAACAACCTGATGATGCTAATATTGGTTGGAATGTTACTGACGCGTTCATTGCTAGATTAGAAGCAGGAGATCCTGACGCAATTGAACGATATCAGAAAGCATTGAAACTTAAAATGATTACTGGTAAAGGATACTTTGAGTTCATCGATAAAGTAAATCGCCAAAATCCTCAAATGTACAAAGACTTGGGCCTTACAGTAAAGGCATCTAACTTGTGTTTATCGGGCGACACTAGAATCAATATCAAAGGTGATATGAGTGGTGAGATTGAAGTATCTATGGAAGGTTTGAATAATTACCTAGGTAAAAATGATGATGTTGAAAATTGGAAGGTTTGGTCGTATAATGTAGAAAGTGGTGTGGGTGAGTGGAAGAAAATTACCAAGTCCGCTCAGATGAGACGTAATGCAAAACTCATGAAAATTACAGATAAACGGACTGGCAAGTTTATAAAATGTACTCCATGTCATAAGGTATTCACTGAGAATAGAGGATACGTCGAAGCAAGCCAACTTCAAGAAAACGATATTCTGCTATTGAAATAGTTCTGTGTAGTGAAATCTCCTTTATTATAAATACTATATCATTAAAGGAGATTTTATGAATTATAAAAAATTATACGACGAATTTGTTTCACATTGCCAGAATACTGATCCTAGAAAAAGGATGTTAGAACGCAATCAACATGACTTTAGATTACAATACGATTCATTATATACAGAGGTTCATCATATAATTCCGAGATCGGTTGGTGGAACTGATATAGACACTAATTTAGTAGTATTATTGCCTGAAGAACATTTGTTTGCTCATAGATTGAGATATAAAGCCTATGGTGATAGGGGCGATTTTGTTGCAGTTAGATGTATTATAAACGGCATCAAAACTAACCCAAGGTACGGAAGCATTCCTACCATAATATCTAATAAGGTAAGATCATCTTATGCCTGGATGAAACAAAATAGTTCAGATTTTCGACACAATCATGGATGGCAAACTGAAGATGGTATAAGAAGGATTTCTGAATCAAGGAAAGACACATTTCCAGTTAAATGTGTAATTACTGGAGATATAATGGGATCTTTTGATAAAAATCATCCAAAAATATTATCAGGTGAATGGGTTCATCATTCTAAAGGAAATCATACATATTATAATAAGGTGACAGGTGAACGTATATATTGTTCAATAAATGATGAAAGGTTGACTGAAGATTGGAGTGGCGCTACTAGTAATACGGATGGCGAAAATAATAGCAGGTTTAGTGGTATAACAAACGAAGAGTTTTTACAAGAATTTATACTACTCAGCAACAAGTTGCAGAATATTCCATCACTGGCATTTTTCAGAAAGGTGTATATGTTGAAAACTGGTTTACAATTTCCAAAATCTTTGTCCAAGTATAGATTCAATTATGGAAAGGATCTATTTCCGATAGTAGAAGAACGAACTGGATACAAGCGTGAGATACATCAAAAGTGGTGTAAAGATTTAAACCCTATAGATTATATTTAAGAGGATAACATGATAGCAATTGAATATTTAGATTATGAAGAAGACGTTTATGACATATCGGTAGAAGATAATCATAATTTTTTTGCCAATGACATATTGGTACACAATTGTTCAGAAATACAATTGTTCTCTGATGACGACCATACCTTTAGTTGCGTATTATCATCAATGAATGCTTCTCTCTATGATGAGTGGAAAGATACTACTGCGGTATTTGATGCAACAGTATTTCTTGATTGTGTGAATCAAGACCTAATCAATATTGGTAGTAAAATTACTGGGATGGAAAAGGTAGTACGATTTGCTACTAAAAGCCGAGCTCTAGGATTAGGATTGTTAGGATTCCACACATATCTCCAAGAACACAATATTGCATTTGAATCATTCGAAGCTAATCTGAAGAATACAGAAATCTTCAAACATCTTCATGATGAATCGTTAAGAGCTTCTCAATGGATGGCTTCAGCATTTGGAGAACCAGAATGGTGTAAAGGATATGGTGTAAGAAATACTCACAGAATTGCTATTGCTCCTAACCTGAGTTCTGCTCTGATATGTGGTTCCGTTAGCCAAGGCATTGAACCAATATACAAAAACGCCTTCGTACAGAATACTGCAGCTGGAAAGATTGATCGAGTGAATCCTACCTTACTCAAACTAATGAAAGAGAAGGACGTTTATTCTGAAGAAGTAGTGAAGGACATTATCAATCATAAAGGTTCAGTACAGCACGTTGATTGGCTTACTGACGAAGAGAAGTTAGTGTTCAAGACTGCTTTTGAAATTGACCAAACTCAGATCATTAGATTGGCTTCAGTACGTCAGAAGTATATTGATCAAGCTCAAAGTATCAATCTGTTCTTTAGTTCTGAAGAGACTGAAGAGTATATTAGTTCAGTTCATAAGATGGCATTTTTGGACCCATACATTAAAAGTCTGTACTATATTCGATCAGAAAGTGGAGTGCAAACTAATAAATCCGAGTGCATTTCGTGCCATGGTTGATTTATGAAACGAATCATTCACATTAACCAACACGTGATTAAAGCTAATGCTAAATCAGGAGAACGTAATCCTGTTATCACGTGTAAGACATACAAGGAGAACTTGTATGGCCATGAAGTTGATTTTGTAAATGGGAAGGTGATATATAAGCCAGATGATCCATTATCCTGTGGTGCTAAGGTTTGGATCGAGACGGAAGATCCTGTTAAGGTTCGAACTGAAACTGGTTGGAAAACTTTATGAAGAAATTATTTTTATTATTACTGTTAAGCTCCTCGGTTTCGGCCGAGGTTTATAACTTCCCCATCACTAGAGTCATTGATGGGGATACTGTAGAATTCAAAGCAGAATTCTTACCCAAACCACTGAAACCTGTATTATCGCTTCGGGTATTAGGTGTTGATACTCCTGAGAAAGGATTCAGAGCTCATTGTACTATTGAAGCTAGTAAAGGTAATTCAGCTACAGAATTCACAAAACGATTGGTTGCTAGTTCTAAAGTTCATCAAGTCTCTATTAAAGAATGGGATAAATTTGGTGGACGAGTATTAGGTGACGTAATATTGGATGGCAAATTGCTATCTGAAGAATTAATTAAACAAGGCTATGCTCGACCTTACTTTGGAGAAAAGAAAGAGTCTTGGTGTAGTATAACAGGGAAGTAGAAAGATGATAAAACAAATGTTTGATTGTGATTCATGTGAAACACAAGGAATGGTAACTATAAGAACAGATGGCGTCGAGAAGAATGACGTTATCTATTGTCCGGTATGCGGTAGTCCTATCTTGCATGATGACGATGGCCTAGAGGACGAATGAGTTGGACCTATAATGGTAATCCAGTGACCGAGCTACCAGATTGTGAAGGATTTGTTTACCTAATCACTAATCTGGTAGATGGTCGCCAGTATATTGGAAAGAAGCTAGCAAAGTTTGCTAAAACTTCCATCAAGACAGTCACTCTAAAGTCTGGTGAGAAAAAGAAGAAACGTATCAAAACTAAAGTTGACTCCGATTGGAGAACTTATTGGTCATCTTCCTTAGAACTCCAGAACGACGTTAAAGCACTAGGAGAAGATAAATTCACTCGTGAAATTATTCACTTCTGCCAAACCAAAGGTGAATGCTCCTATCTTGAAATGAAAGAACAGATTATTAATGAAGTACTAATTCAACCAGACAAATGGTACAATGCCTTTGTTGGTGGAAAAATACACAGAAATCATGTACGGACATTATTCAAATGATAAATATTGATGGAATTAAGATATACGAATTCCTAACTAAGGAGCAGAGGATGGAGTTGCTCTATAAGGCAAAGATTCTGGATAAGGATGGAAACTACCACCCAGATTTCTTTAGTGAAGAGACCATTCGGAGAAGTAAGGAAGCTAACAGAATCAAGGAGTAGCCTATGGTTACCATAGAATTTACCTATGATTATGATTCGAAGTTTCTACCAATCTATAGAGAATTTTTTGAATCTGAATTTACTGGTAGAGACTGGTTTGATAGAATACACTATATACCAGACAGAGTTCTGGAATTTAGACTTAGAAAAAGATTACTAGAGCGATTGTTGGACGAAGCTCAAATGCCAATGATGGTGATCAAGTACAATGACGATCCAGTAGGATTATCATTCCCCCGAAATACATTCACAGAAGAAGAGAAATTCCACTTTGAAGTTGAGGATTTCCAATATTACAAAATTGGTTCAATTATAATTCTGAGACGATACAGAAATCAAGGGATTGCTTATGAATCATGCAGACTCTTCATGGACCAATATAATCCTATCACTTATCATGTAGATGCAAAGAATACTGCTTCTATCAGACTCGCAGAGAAGCTAGGATTATCGATATCACACCTAACTATGATAAACGATATCCAATACCTCGTATTCAAATAGCCAGCCTCGTGCTGGCTTTCTTATTATCAATATTTCATTGATAATTAATTTCTTCAAATGATATAATAAAAGTGTTGACCTTTTCCTATAATCAAGGATAATGGCCGTAAGTTAAATAAATTGAAGAGGAATTATAAAATGAACAAAGAACAACAAATCCAAGCAAGTTTAGATGCATTATTTGAAAATGCAAAAGAATCATCTCGAAATGCTAGTTGGAATGTTGATAAAACAGTGAACTATGCTTATGTCACTGGTTACTACGAATCTGCTTTCAGCAATATGTTGAAAGATATGAATCTGACTAAAGCTCAGATGGATATTTTAATAAAAAGATGTGAAATTATTTAAATAAAGTGTTGACCTTTCCATCAATTGATGGATAATAGCCGTAAGTTAACCAATCGGGTTAACAAATTTAAACTTGATATAGGAATTATAAAATGAGAAAAGGTACTACTAAATTTGTTTCGGCTACTCCAGCTTTCCAACAAACTTCTAACAAACAACTAGAACAAGCATTCAAAGTGATTGCTTTTGCTAGAATGAAAAATGCTAACATCACTTCAGTAGAAGAAATTGAAGTTGAAGCAAATCGCGTTGAAAGATGTGTAGAGTTCAACTATGCATACAACAGCCACGACTTATCGTTCTCTGATTTTGCTACACAATTCCTGAAAGATAACTTCAAAGAAATGGTGTTTGGTACTAAATTCAATGGCGATTACTTAGAAGACATCCAAGATCCTATTGCTGAACGTGAATACTTCTCTCCTGAATTCGTATTGGTGGCTTAAATGATAAATGCAAAGAAAGAACTTGTTGATGCTCTTGATGATATTACTAAAAAATATTCAGTATCTGTAAAGTGTGCTTGGGTATCATACAAAAGATTTTCAGAGGTGTCTAGTGCTCACGCTTACTTACCAGTAGGTTTTGAACAATATGAGTTAGAGTCCTTTATGAAAGATTTAGATTTTAACTATGATGATGGGTATGGTAGTCAAGAGCTGCATGGTGAAGTGTATTTTGATGATGGATCCTGGATGGAACGAGCAGAGTATGATGGTTCTGAGTGGTGGGAATACAAAAGAACTCCAGAGATTCCAAGTTTCCTTACAGTAGAACAAGATTGGATTTCTAATACATAATTGTTGACCTTTCCACAAGGACGTGGGACAATAGCCGTAACTTAATAAAACTTGAAGAGGAATTACAAAATGAGCATCTATCCTATCATTAATGAACTTAAATCTACATCATCAAGATTAGACAAAGAGTCTATCTTGAAAAGTCATGTAGATAACAGTTTACTCAAATCTGTTCTCGTGAGAACCTTTGCTTCTCATATCAATTACTACCAACGTAAGATTCCTGCTTATTCTACCAATGGAAACAACATTGAGTTGGTTGAAGCATTGGAACGTATGAATGATCTTGCTGATCGTAAAGTGACTGGTAATAAAGCAATCGAAGTCTTATCTAATATCCTTTCTGACGTTTCTGTTGATGATGCTAAAGTAATCGAGTTGATTATTAAGAAGGACCTTGATTGTGGTATTGGTGTTCCTACTATTAACAAAGTGTGGAAGGATTTGATTCCTACCTTTGACGTTATGTTGTGTTCTCCAATGAACGACAAAGTACTTGCTAAAATCAAGTATCCTGCTATGGCTCAACTCAAGATGGATGGGTTGAGATGTAATGTTGTAGTTTACAATGGTGCAGTTACTTTTTATTCTCGTAATGGTAAGACATTTGATTTGTTAGGAAATCTTGAGCAAGAATTCCTAGATGCTGCTCGTGGTATGAATGTAGTATTTGATGGAGAATTGTTGGTTACTAAATGGGGTGTGGTGGTTCCTCGTGCAATCGGTAACGGTATTCTGAATAAAGCTAACAAAGGTACGATTACTCCTGAAGAAGCTGAATTGATTACTATGACTGTATGGGATATTATTTCCTACGATAATTGGGTGAAGGGTAAAGAAGAAATGATTTACGTTCACAGATATAATCGTCTCATTAGTCTGAATCTTCGTGGTAAAATTAATCTAGTTCCAAGTGTAGAGGTCAAATCATTAGATGAAGCAAAAACTGTATATGAGAATTACTACTCTAAAGGATATGAAGGTATCATTCTTAAAAATACTGATACTATTTGGGAACCTAAAAGATCACAGACTCAAGTTAAATTCAAAGGTGAAGAAACTACTTCTCTCCGAGTAGTAGGAATTCAGCAAGGTAATGAAGGTACTAAGTATGAAGGTCAGATTGGTGCTCTTATTTGTGAATCTGAAGATGGCCTTTTGAAAGTCAATGTTGGTTCTGGTCTGAATGATGATGATAGACTCAATGGAGATTTCCTCGGTAAAATTATTGAAGTAAAATACAATGCTAAAATTAGTTCGAAAGGTACTGATACTTGGTCACTATTCCTTCCTAGATACTTAGAAGTAAGAATTGACCGTGATACTGCTGATACATTAGACCACATTAAATAGGAAAATATTATGAATATCGAAACACACTCAACAAAGAAGCGAATCATTATTACTGAAGGTGTTGATAGTATTATTGTTAAGTTTAAACATATTCCCATCTTTCTAATGATGCTCCAGAAACATTATGGAGAGTTTTCTGAAGGTGATGTATTTGGAAAGTTTGAAGTTGTGAAAAGATCTGGAGGAGTCGATACTATTGTTAGAAAAATAGGTAAGTCTGGTTCTAAGTATGCAATAGGTAATTACGTCGATGGCGATAGATTATATGGGTTAGAATTTGATCCTTATCTTGAAGTGACTGAGGAGTCGGTAAAACAATTGATTCTGTTGTTGGCTGATCATTATATTAAGGTTATGAATGAAGAAAATTGATATACTGTTAAGAATGTTGGGTAATAGATTTTGTAGGATTCCTAAACGTATTGCTAATGCTAATAGATTACACAAGATGCTAACAGGAAGAAACAAAAAGATGTACTTTCATGGGAGAAGTAACAAGTGGACACGATGGAAGAAATAGTCGAATATCGGCATAACTGGGTTAAGGCAGAATTAGCTGACCCAAAGTACAGACACAAAGTAATCAAGCTGAAAACTGATTATAAACGTGAACAGAAATCTTTGACTAAATTGAAATATGAACTGGATACTGATAATGACTAGAGAAGACTTACTGAACCAACTTAAAGTGTCTGACGTTACAATCGTATTCACTAAGAAGGACGGTACTGAACGAACATTGATAGGAACTTTGGATCCTTCTAAATTTCCTGCAAGAGAATCTACTGAACCTAAAGAGGGTAAACGAGAAGTTTCGACTGATGCTATTGCTGTAGTCGATACTGAGATTCAACAATGGCGTTCATTCAATTTTGCCAATGTAATTTCTATTAATGGAGAACCACAATGATCTTATTATACATGGTAACTGGTGCAACTATTGCTACTGGAATTTGGTTAACATTCTATACATTTAAAGGATAACAAAATGGTCTGGTTTACTAACGAAAAAAAGATACAAGAGTTGGGAAATAATCTTGCTAATCTGCATGTTAAGTACGACAATCTAAAACGTAAGAATAATGAGTTAGAAGATAAAATATCAAATTTAGATATGCAACTCAAAAGACTCGAAATAGATAATCGTAATCTTAAAATTGCTTTTAGTGAGAATTTTAAAAAATCGATAACTACGTTTCCAGTTACTGAAAGTCTAGTCGACCATTCTATCGTAGTTACTAATGCTAATATAGTTTCAACTGTCGTAACCAACCCATACAGTACTAATGATATTATTAGCAGCTCATCATCTGCAAGTTCTTGTGATTGTGCTTGTAGTTCTGATTCATCTTCATCTAGTGATTGTGGATCATGCGATTAAAATAATTGTTGACATTCCCACATGGACGTGGGACAATGGTACATCATTTTTAATCAACGAGGATTTATATTATGGCTACAGCATCAGAAACTAACAGAGCTACTAAACGTAGAGAAACAGTTGCTAAACTTAATGCTAAGGTGAAAGGAGTAGGTGAACCCACTATCAGTTTTCTAACATACAAACTTGATCTTATTCAAGCTCTCAACTGGTACAACATTTACGCTACCAATACCGAAAAGAAGATTTGGGCTTTGGCTTACATCACAGATCACAAGCAGAAAGTACTATTAAATAAAGTTGATGAATCCTCATTCCGTCAAGTCGGTACTCTTGCTAGACTCATTAGTAATGATCAGTATTTGGATTCTAACGAACTTGCTTTCATGAACAATAAATTCAAAGAGCTTTTGAATTCTGTTGTATCTACTAAAACCAAGTCTGCTCCTAAGAAGGCTTCTAATCAAGACAAGTATAAAGATGAGCTATCAACCTTCATTGCTGATATTGATGAGGAGATTGATATATTCATTAAGCAAGGATATCCTAAAAACTTTTCATTCAAAACTTCTGCTAAGTCTATTACTGGGCAAGCAGCTAAATTAGTTCCTAGTGTGTATAAAGCACAGATTGATGAATTACAAGAGACTATCAACGGTACTTGTGAACAATTGAATGAAGGATATGGTCATTTGAAATCTACTCAGATCAAATCATATTTGAAGTTATTGAAAGATTTGGTTATGTCGTGTTCTCAACAAGTGGTTAGTGTTAAGAAGCCTACTGTTACTAAGAAACCAAAGTCTCCTGCTGTAGCTGTAAAATTACTGAAGTTTCTTGCCAAGTTTGATGAGCTAAAGTTGGTATCAGAAAAACCAGTCAAGATTGTTGATTGTCAGGAAGTATGGTTGTATGATACTGTTAAAAGAAAGTTACAAATGTATAAGGCTGTAAAAGGATCCAAAATTTCAGTCAGTCGTTCCTCTATAGTAGGATTTGATATTGAGGCATCTTGCTCCAAAGCAATTAGAAAACCAGAACTGTTGGTAGAGTATGCTAAACTTGGTAAGAGAGAACTTGGGAAGTTGTTCCAAGATATGAAATCCAAAGCTCATTCTGTTACTGGTCGTACTAATGAGAATGTTATTATTTTAAAAGTATTTGCATAAGGAATCTAAATTGATCATCATCGACTATTCACAAATATCATTAGCTTCAGTATTCATGATGGAAAAGGAGTTTTCATCTGATCTGGAACAGAATCGTAACATTATTAAGCATACTGTCATCTCTAGTATCTTGGCCAACAAAAAGAAGTTTGAGGGAGAATATGGTTCTGATATTGTACTTGCTTGTGATGGTACCAATTATTGGAGAAAGGCTGAGTTTGCTTATTATAAATCTGGTAGAAAGAAGAAACGGGATGCATCTAACCTGGACTGGAAGTTTGTGTTTGATGTATTAAACGAGACTAGGGATGAATTGAAAGCTCATTTCCCATATAAAGTAATCGTACTTGATAGAACAGAAGCTGATGATGTTATTGCTTGCTTATGTAAATGGACTCAGGACAATTATCTTACTGAAGGAGGACTCGAACCAATTCCTAAGAAGACTCTCATCATTAGTTCAGATAAAGATTTCAAGCAACTACATAGATACGCAAACATTAGACAGTACAGTCCTCTATTCAAAAAGTATGTAGAGAAACCTAAGAGCGTTCCTGAATTCATTAATGAGCATATTGCTTGTGGTGATTCTGGAGATGGTATTCCAAACATACTTAGTATAGATAATAGTCTTGCTGATAGTATTAGACAGAAAGCAATGAAGAAGGATAGACTAGAACAATTTATCAAGTTAGGAATTGAGGCTTGTAATACTGATGAAGAAAAACGTAATTGGCAACGGAATGAGTTGCTAATCTCATTCGATAAGATACCTCAAGAAATCAATGATAATATTATTACTGCTTTTGGCGATAAGCCATTAGGAAATAAGAATTCAATCTTTGGTTACTTGGTGAAGAATAAGATGAGATTGCTTTTGAATGAAATAGATAATTTTTAGGAAGGAATATGGAATTGAATAAACGTGAGACTGTAGTAGAAATGCTTCAACGCTTTAATGATGGAGATACACTTCAGTTATTGAAAGATAACTCGTCTAACGAGATTTTGAAGTTGTTGTTTGGGTATGGGTTCATTCCTAAAGGTAAGTGGTTATTACCTGAAGGAACTCCTCCTTATAGAGAAGATGCTGCTCCTGTAGGAATGGTCAAAGCAAACTTATGGATGGAGATTAAGAAATTTGATAGATTTCTGAGAGCCGATATAAACAAACTTAGAAGAGAGCAATTGTTCATTCAATTATTAGAAGAAGTACATCCTGCTGAAGCAAAATTAGTGATAGCAGTAAAGGACCAAAGTATTCCAAGTATATTTCCCAATATCACCTTGGACAAAGTTGTCGATGCTGGATTCTTTATTTGGCCACACGGAATTGATGAAACTGAGTATAGAAATTCTGTGAAGAATAAGGAGGTCATGCCAGCACCAATCCCAAAGTCAGAATTGACCCAACCAGTCTCTGGGAAAACAAGAGGCAGACCAAAAAAGCTAGTCGCTTAGAATCGATTCATGTTTGGTTAGTAAAGATTTCAACTTATCTTGTGTGGTAAGTTGAAATTTTAGAGAATTGTGATATAATATTATTTTTGGGAGAATATAATGAGTGCAAACTGGTGTTTGGATATTGAAGATATGCATGATAAGTTTGATGTGAATACTACAATGAATGAACTTACTCCTAATCAACTAGCATTCTTCTTGAGATTCAAATCACGAAATATCGAACGAGAGTTTGAAAAGTTCTCTGATGCTAAGAATGCTGAAGCAGTAGTAAGTTCGTTGATTAATCTTTGTTTCGAATGTGTTTCTTCATTGGATGCTCTTGGAGTTGATACGTATGAGGCTTGGGATAGAGTGATCGCGTCTAATATGGCCAAAGAACGTCAACTAGAACCAGAATCTACTAATCCACTCGATCTTCCCAATTTAATCAAACCAGAAGGGTGGATTGCTCCTACTCATGAAGACAATGTAGGTTTGCTTAGTAAAGTAGTATTCATTAATACTGTGGATTATACTTCATAATGTACTCACTAACTGCTTTTAGTTCGATTTATGATAACAAGACTCATAAGCAGTTACAGCACGACACGTGGGATTCTTTTGAGAAGATGTTGTATAGTATGGCTAGAATTCCTGGGTATAAGTTAAAGAAAGGAGAATTCCGAGCACCTAAGGGTGTAAAGGCTTCTCCTTTAATTACTCCAGCAACATACAAACCAGATACAACAAGATCGAATGATGCTGTAATTGAATGGTCAGGTTGGGCTGCTCTTGATATCGATAACCACCAATTTGAAGGCAATCTTGAACAAGAATTGAAAAATAAATTTGGTGAGTATTACTACGTCTGCTATTCTACTTCTAGTTCAAAACCAGAATATCCAAAATTCAGATTAGTATTTCCATTAACTCATTCTGTCAGCAAAGATAAAATCAAACACTTCTGGTTCTCTTTGAATAAAGAATTTGATGATCTTGGTGATGGACAGACTAAAGACTTATCCAGAATGTATTACGTTCCTGCAACGTATCCTGATGCTCATAACTTTATATTCACCAATGTTGGTTCATTCATTAATCCTACTGAGTTAATGATTAAGCACCAATTTGAGCAACCTAGAGGACCTTTGACTCTATTGGAACAAATGCCTCCTGATATACAGAAGATGATTGTTGCTCAGAGACAGGATATGCTTTTAGATGCGGCCGATAAGAACTATACTTGGACCTCATATGAAGATTGTCCATTTGTTAATAAGAAACTGATATCAGAATACGTTTCTATTGCTCGTACTGATGGTACAGGAAGATATCGGATGATTTACAAGATTATGGCTAGTATTGCTTGTAATGCAATCAAAAGAAAGTATCCACTCACTGCTCATCAATTAGAAGAGCTTATTAGACAACTAGACAGAAACACATCAAATTGCTATGCAAAAAGACCACTACACAGAGAAGCATCAGGAGCCATCGAGTATGCTTATAAAACAACCTAGTTGGAATGAAAGATTTATGGAGATGGCTGAGTTAGTATCTACTTGGTCGAAAGACCCATCAAGGAAGATTGGTGCAGTAGCAGTAGGATCCAAACGACAAATCCTATCTACAGGCTATAATGGATTTCCAAGAGGTATAGATGACACTGAAGAAAGATTGAACAACCGTGAATCGAAATATCAGTATGTGGTTCATGCAGAACAGAACATGATTTATAATGCTACGTATAATGGTATATCGTTGGATGGTGCTTCATTGTACGTATATGGATTACCAATCTGTCACGAGTGTGCTAAAGGCATTATACAGGTAGGAATCAAAGAAGTGTTTATATGCAGAAAATCGTTATTGGATAGACCAAACTGGTACGATTCGTATTTGAAATCTAAAGAAATGTTTGATGAAGCTGGAATTGTGGTAAAATTAGTGTGAACGTCCTTGTCCAAGCATATCCCTATGCTATCCCTCAAAAGTATTTATGTCGAAATTTATTTTCATTTGCCTGTTGACCTTTTCTTATAATCAAGGATAATAGCCGTAAGTTAACCAATCGGGTTAACAAATTTAAACTTGAAGAGGAATTATAAAATGGCTTATTTCAACGATGCAGTAAAAGAAGGTGGATTATTCAGTAATGGTTTTGCTAATTTCGAATACAGAGTTAGTGAAGGTAAAGCTGAAGGTCAAGGAACTTGGGGTATTGATAATGGATTCAAATTTGAGATTGCAATCTGTGATGGTTCTGTTAGATTTGCTAACATCAAGAAAACTGTAGCTTACATTTGCACTGGTATTGATGATATGGGTAAGCCAGTTGTTGAAAAGTGGAAAATAAAAAAACACTTTTGGACCAATATCAAGTTTTAAAAGTTGACTTCTGGCTATTATCGTTGATAATAGCCTTATATTATTATTTTGACGAGGAATTATATCATGCTATCAAAAATCACCAAAGCAAATCCTGCTTTCAAAACCAACATCCTATTTGCTGTTTATGGATTGATCATCGGTGCTGTTCTTACTAGTGGAATCATTTATCAAACCACTAAGAATTCATATTTCAAAGTATTCAACACCAAGATTGGCCTGATGGTTATCGTCAATGGCGGAGTCTATACACTTGAAGAAATCCGTAAATGTTCTAACGATTGCTAGGAGAACTGAGATGAAAGACAAAATTAAAGAACTTGCTTACCAGGTTAAACTGCTTGATGATGACGGATGGAATACTTCTAACTTGACTCGGGACGTCGAAAAGTTTGCTGAATTGATTATTCAAGAATGTATGAGGGTTATCGAGGAAGAACAAGAAAAATTATCTTGTGACAATGTATACCATACTGGAATTAAACATGGTGTATGGCAAGCAAGAGATGTTATATCTGAACACTTTGGAGAAAAATAATGACTACTGTAGCTGAATTGATGACGTATCTACAAACTCTTCCTCAGGATGCACAAGTTAAAGTTTTATCATATGATACTGGAAGATGGGAACCGTTGTTCATCGCGGGAGAATTAGATCCTTATTACAGTGATACTTGTTGGTTCGATGTTGATGGCAATGAACTTAAACTTGGAGAATACTAATGGCTAATGTATATGTTGTAACTGCTTATCGATTTGGTGACCGTGAAAGACATTCTTACGTGGTTGGAGTTTTTACTAATGCAGAATTAGCAATTGAAGTTGCTGAACAAGTACCGGATGAACGTGCAGGAAAATATTACGCTGAAGTACTCAAGTTCAAGATAGATAAGCTCGATAATGATGAGTTCGAAGCTGTATGGCCATTATCACGGTATGATGAAATTAAAAAACTTTATGGAGAAGGGGTGTGAGAAGATTCAAACTAAACACTGGTATCCATCTAATGGAAGAATCCATTGATGATGGTTATTGGGTACGGTACGTAGATTTAGAACCTATTGTTAAAGCAATAGCATCAGGCAATACAGATGAGTATGGTGATTTGATTATCCCAGTAGAACAAGTAAAAACACTTTTAGATTTTGCACAGGTTAAACGATGAAACAATATTATGATCTTCTTCAGAAAATATTAGATACAGGTAATTCTGCTAATGACAGGACAGGAGTAGGTACCTCGTCATTATTTGGAGAGCAAATCAAATTTAATCTTCAACATGGATTTCCATTGCTTACTGGCAAGTTTACTTCATTCAAAGCAATCTCAAATGAGCTTCTTTGGTTCTTGAATGGGTATACAAACAATGAAGAGCTTCGGAAATTGAATGGTAATGATAAGCCTACTATATGGGAAGAGTGGGCTACTGAAGATGGTTCTCTTGGGCCGATTTATGGTAAGCAATTTAGGAATTGGGGTGGTGTGCCAATTCCTAATATGCCTGAGGAGTCGATGGACGGAATTGATCAAATCGATAATCTGATTAAGGGATTGAAAGAAAGACCGTTTAGCAGACGTCACATTATTTCAGCTTGGAATGTGGCCGATCTTCCTGATGAGTCTTTGTCTCCTCAAGAGAATGTTCAGCAAGGAAAAATGGCTCTTGCTCCTTGTCATGCTTTTGTACAATTTGGGGTAAGAGAAATTCCATTTAGTGAACGTGCTATTCTTTATGTACAGAAACATCTTGGAGTTCATTATGGGTTAGGTTACGACCGAGATTATGAACATCTTATGGATAATGTAGGAGTTCCTAAATATGCATTATCGTGTCATTTGTACCAAAGATCGTGTGATATATTCTTGGGCGCTCCGTTCAACATCGCATCCTATGCTTTACTGACAGAAATCATTGGCAATATTACTAATATGCTTCCTGATCAATTAGTAATCTCGTTTGGTGATGTTCATTTGTATAATAATCACGTTGCTCAAGCTAAAGAATTATTATCGAGAAATCTGACTGAGTATGGAATTCCCTCCTTAGTGTTCAAAGATAATTATAATTCCATCGATGAGATTTATGAGTACAGTTATGAGTTGATGGGATATCGTTCTCATGGTACAATAAAGGCTGAGGTTGCTGTATGAAGCCATTTGATAATCTATACCTGATTGCTGCTGTAGCAAAATTTGGTGTTATTGGGGATTCTTGTACTACTGGTATGTTGTGGCATTGCCGAGAAGAACTTAAACACTTCAGAGACACTACAATGGGTTCTGTTATTGTGATGGGTAGGATTACTGCCGAAACTACTGGTAAATTGCCTGGTCGTGATTGTATTGTATTAAGTAGAGATCCAAGTTACGAATTGGCAGGATTCACTACAATGACTATTGATAATTTCTTGACTTATACTCAACGCAATCCAACATTAAGTTTTATGATTTGTGGTGGTGGAGAAGTATATTTTGCTCTTGTAGATTACTGTAGGATTGCTATTGTATCAAGAATGAAGTTGGAAGTCAAAGGTGATATTACGTTCAACGTTCCAATGGAATTCGAAAAGTACAATGTCAGAGAATTTGATCAGTTTACTGTTAACTACTATTCACGTTGAGGAATTATGAAGAAACTATTCTGTATTTTAGCCTTGTTTGTATCTACTGGATGTGTAGTGCATCCAACTTCTTATCACGGATATAATCCTAATCCTGTTGTGGTGTATCCTAGCCATCATAATTATTGGCATGGATATAATCATCACCATCATCACATGAGACATTGGTAATGTATTGGTTACACGATTATGCAGCAAAGGCTGGATTCAATGTGTCTGATGATGGAGTTATATCGTCAGACAACGACTTAAAAATCCCACTGGAAAATTTTGCCGATATGATTGCTCATGAAACACTCAAACAATATATTGCCGGAGTATGTGGTGTCATGAGAAATGGCCAGACCCTTCATTGAGGTTGTAATGTATTTTGAAAAGACTGACGATTATCTTATAATTAATGAGAAATTAAAAACTCCTACCCAAAGTGCTAGATCATTAAGTAGTGCTATAGCTATAGTAAACTCATTAAATGAACGATGCTATAAACTAGGCACTTCTGCTAGATACAAAGTTATAACAAAACCTGATTGGGAATATGTAGATTGGGATCGAGCTAATATATTAATTGAAATTTGAGGAGAACTTATATGCCTGTAGAATTTAGAAAAATGGTTACTATCAATCCAGTAGTTGAAGTCAAATCTATTCCTGGTGCTGATTTGATTTGTGCATACCGAGTTAAAGGTTGGTGGGTTGTTGACCAAGTAGGAAAATATAATGTGGGCGATTTAGTACTATATGCCGAAATCGATTCTTGGATTCCACATGTGATTGCTCCATTCTTATCTAAAGGTAAAGAGCCTAGAGAATATAATGGCGTTAAGGGTGAACGATTAAGAACTGTCAAGTTGAAAGGTCAAGTTTCTCAGGGATTGATATTACCGATGAATCTCTTGGATTCTACTGAATATGATAGTTATTTGCCAGACTTAGCAGAAACTATAGATGTATCTGATTTTTTGAATGTTCAGAAATGGGAAGCTCCTATTCCCGCAAATCTTCGTGGTCAAATGAAAGGTAATTTTCCTGCATTTATCCGTAAGACTGACCAAGAAAGATGCCAGAACCTAGTACACGACATTGCTCAAGCGTATCAAGATCAAGTGCATTTTGAAGTATCTTTGAAGTTGGATGGTTCATCTTGTACCGTTTATCATAATGCTGGTTTGGTAGGTGTCTGTTCAAGAAACTTAGATTTGGAACTTGAGCAAGAAGGCAATTCGTTTGTTGAGATTGCCAAGTCGACTGGATTACTGAAAGCATTGATTGAACTGAATGAGAATATTGCTGTACAAGGCGAATTGATGGGTCCAGGTATTCAAGGTAATAAAGAAGGATTTGATTCTCATAAGTTTTTTATCTTCGATATCTTTGACATAGACAACCAATGCTATTTTGTTTGGGCAGATAGAATGGAAGCCATTCAAAAATTACGAAATTTGGGTTATACTGGTGATACTGCTCCAGCACTTGGATTAGGACCATTAGAAAGTGGTAACATCGAAGACCTATTGGAGATGGCTGATGGTCCATCGATTAATGCTAAGGTTAGAGAAGGTTTGGTGTTCAAACGGACTGATGGTCAGTTCTCATTCAAGGCAATCTCGCAGAAGTTCCTACTGAACGAAAAGTAACTTGATGACATATTGATAAAGCCAGTCTTTGTACTGGCTTTTTTATTGTCTGGAGGAAATTTATTTTCATTTGCCTGTTGACCTTTTCATATAATCAAGGATAATAGCCGTAAGATAGAAATTTTGAAGAGGAACTGGATAATGTTAGAATTAGAAATATTTGTTAAGTTGGTATCATACACCATCGCATATGCATCACCATTCGTAGCAATGGTTGTTTTTGGCATGGCATCTTTTTAAGAATATAAATGTTGACCTTTTGGTCAAATGATTGATAATAGCCGTAAGTTAATAAAAATTTGAAGAGGAATTATAAAATGAAAGAGTTTCAAGAAGAAGTAGTCAATATGTATTTTGCTGGTATGTCTGTTAGAGACATTGCTCTTGATGCAGGAATCACTACTGAAGAAGTGAAAGACATTATCGCATTTATGTTGTCGTTGGAGAACTAAGATGAGCATATACACAGAATATGGTTTTGAAAGTCGCGATCAGTACTTGGAATCGTTATCTGAAGACTTTGGAGTTGACATAGATATCATTGAAGAACTCTCTGATATCCTTGGTCACGAAGAAGACTTTGATGGATTGGTATCAGAATTAGAAGATTTTAGTCACTACAATTAGGAATCACATGAAAGGTCAAATCAGATTCATACTAGCACTGTTTATTATATTCAGTGCAGTAAACTTAGAAGGCATTGTTGATATGCCAACAGAACTTGCTATAGCATTTGTTGGCATTGCTATTGGTGTTTGGGGTGTAATTTCTGCATTGGAGAGAAAATAATGAGTGGCTTGCGTCTTATCAGATTCATCGATGGTCTATTAGTACTTACTATACTACCATTTTTCTATTACATTGCTACTTCAGGATTCTTTGTTGTTGCAGCATTCTTCATCATTCTAATAATCGAGATGATGGTCGATTATACTCGTGTTAGAAAGTACTTTGTCAATATGATGTTAAGAGCAAAATGTGATGTCTGATATAATTAACAAACTTAGAGAAGAACAATCAAGATTGTATTGTAATTTACAAGTCAAATACGATCAATTGTTCCGACTTGAAGATGAAGTAAAACGATTGAAGTATGAAATATTTAGAATGGAAATAGATAAGTGTTTAGTTGAACATGAATTAGGAAAGGAACTCAAGAATGAAAATAAATCCAACGGTAATTAACTACATTATCAACAGTAATATCAAGTACAGACAAGACCTAGAATCAATGGTGGATACTATGCAATTCAATCAAGTGCTTACTCAAATCAAAGAAGCTAATGCAACTGCTCATTTGATTGATGTTCAAAATAAACAACATAATGATGGATTATCTAAAGATCCTACTTGGATTAATGGTGTTCATTGTCACAATTCAATCAGCAAACACAACTATACTAAACTATGAAAATTGAGATTGGAAAAACTTACGTCACTGACAATGGTATTAAAGTTGCTATTGTGGCAACAGATTATACCATTAGTTCTGGTTATAACTTTATTGGCACCACTTTCGATTGTGCAGAAAGAACTTATGCTAATTACAATGAGCAAGGTATTGTCAGTTACGCATGGGATGATGGTAAGATGAATTTAGTAAAAGAACTTACCAGACCATTTGGATTTCCTGAAACTGAAAAACCTTATCATGGAACTCCATACTACTTTCCAAATATGGGACCTAATGGATATACTGGTTATACTTGGTCCGAAGATGCATTTGACAATTGGTTATTGAAAAATGGACTGCTGTATTTGGATAAAGAAGATGCTATTCAGGCATCTGAAATCATAGTTAATTTATTCAAGGATTACAATGAAAACCGTATCAATAAAAGAGATAATGGAGAGACTTGGTTGCTCAAAAATTCAGGTTGAGATGGCAGAATATTCTGGTTATATTCCACCTTCCAAGGATGGAGTTTGGGATGCTGATAAACTTGAAGAGTACTTGGTAAGATGGGATGCTAAACTCAAGAAGAAAGCGGAATCAATGTTATGACAAAGCATTGCAAAGGATGTAAATTCCATCATGTTGCAGGACACCCTAAAGATTCTAGATTGATAAAGTATAATGATTGGTGTTGTGCTTTTGGTAAGACAGCACCAAAATGTATTGGTCATTGTAAACAACAAAATGCTAAGGAACTGAAATGAGCGATTTGATCCAACTAGTAAGTAAGAAGGAAAAAGAAAAACCATCTGATGCTGAATTCCAAAAGCAACTTGATGATGAGTATTACGAACAAATGAACGAGATTAGAGACGAAATAGATTTGGCTCTTACTCTTGCTTACACCAAAGAAGGATTGCTTTTGACTGTATCGAATGGTGTCGATGCTAAAACTGCTCTTTGGATGATCGAGGAGTTTCGAATGAATTTGTTAACTGGTTCATTCAATGATTATAAATAATAAGGAATAAAATGCAGGTATTAGGCAAAAACGTATTAGTGTTAAAACAGAAACCAGAATACACTGGATTGATTCAAGGTGTAGAGTCTGATGATAATATTAGAGCAAAAGCAATGAATCTTGGTGATGATGTTACCCTAGTAGAATTAGGCAATATTCTTATCCTCAATTGGAAGAAAGCTAAATGGATATCTGGTGAGTTGTATGTTGTTCATGAAGATGAAATAGCCGCAATTATTGAATAGGATTAGATTATGTGTGAAGTAGTAATGACAGCAATAAAAGTTAAAATCATTAAAGCCAACATGAGAACCTATTGGTATGCTGGTAAGATTGATGAGGAATTTTGGGTACTTAAAGATGATGACAATTCAGGTTTTAAATTAGTCGAACACACTGCGGGTCGGTGGATTGACTTTGATGACTGTGAAGTTATCCGTGCTGGTAATCTTCGAGTCATTACTACAATAGAGGAATTATAGTGAAAATAGACGTCATGAGTGATGTCCATCTTGAATTTGGTTTCTATGAACCAGTGAACGAGAATGGTGCTGATGTTCTCGTTCTTGCCGGTGATATTTGTGTACTTGAGCAATTAGGAAAAGAGTCTTATACTAGTATAAAAGAGTTCTTTGAGATGGCATCTCAAAACTATGATGATGTTGTCTATGTTATGGGTAATCATGAACACTATCATGGAGATATTCTGGATGCGACCACAATTTTTAAAGAAAAGTTCCATATCCTCAAGAATATTCATCTCCTGGATAATAGTAGTATTGCTATCGGCGATACTGCTTTTATTGGGGGCACACTTTGGACGAACTTTAATCATGATTCTTATGCAATGAAAACTATTGCTAGGATGATGAACGACTATATATGCATTGACTATGATGGTAAATTGTTTACTGCAGGTAAATCGGTAGAATTGCATTACAATACTATGGAATACTTCAACAAAACAGTACCAGCATTCCATAAAGTCGTTATGGTCACTCATCATTCTCCTAGTTTTAAAAATCTTAGCGAAAGATTTTCTCAAGGACAATCGTGTTCATTTAATGATAATAATATAAGAAATATGGCATACCATTCTGATCTTGATTATTTCATATTAGGACATCCACAAATCAAAGCATGGATTTCTGGCCACACTCATGACCCGTTTGATCATTATCTTGGTGATACGAGACTAGTATGTAATCCTAGAGGATATCTTGGGTACGAGGATACTGCTATCAATTACAAACCTAAAACAATTGAGGTATAAATGAAAGTGTATCTAGGGAAACCTAAAAATTGGTGGTTTGGTCCTTATCAACTAGCAGACCTTTTACAGCACGTTGGTTGGACCGAAGACGAATGTTGGGAGCTAGGAGAAAAATTAGCAAATACTTGGGTAAATGATTTCCTCAATTGGGCATATGAAAATAATCCATTAAGAAAACCAACTGAAGTAATTCACATAGATGATTGGGATACCTGGAGTATGGATCATACTCTGGCCCCTATCATTCTCAAGATGCTAAAGAAATTCAAAGTGAACCTTCATGGTGCTCCTAATGTTGATGATTCAGACGTACCTGATAGTATCAAATCTATGAATGCTCCTAGAGTCAAAGAACCTTATGATACTGATGAGTTCTACTTTAAACGGTGGGATTATGTCATCGATGAGATGATATGGGCATTTGAACACATTGTAAATGATGATTGGGAGCATATGGTACTAATACAGTTCAACGACTCAGAAGCATACGAGTTCATGCAAGAACGAGTAAACAATGGACTAAGACTTTTTGGAAAATATTTTAGAAATTTATGGAATTAGGAGACAACATGATAACAGTAGACAAGTTCAAACAAATCTTCCCAGCTTGTAAAAACCCAAATGATACAACCAAAGCACTTAATATCATTCTTCCCAAATATCAGATTACCACCAAAGAACGTCTAGCAGCATTTCTTGCTCAGACTGGTCATGAATCTGGTAGCTTCAATACCCTCAAAGAAAACCTCAATTATAGTGCAGAAGGACTCTGTAAAGTATGGCCAAAACGATTCCCTACTTTAACAGAAGCTAAAGCCTATCATCGTAATCCTGAAAAGATTGCTAATAAAGTGTATGCAGATAGAATGGGAAATGGTACTGAGGATTCTGGAGAAGGATTCTTGTATTGTGGTAGAGGAGCAATTCAGTTAACGGGTAAAGAAAACTACACAAAGTTTGCTTCTAGTATTGATATGGCCATTGATGAAGCCGTAGCCTACTGTGAAACTATCAACGGTGCAATCGAGTCTGCTTGCTACTTCTGGAATACTCATAATTTGAATACAGTTGCTGATTCAGGTGATTTTGTAGCATTGACTAAGAAGATTAATGGTGGCACTACAGGACTTCCTGAACGCCAAGAAATCTGGCATAAAGCATTGAAAGTACTTTAATAATAAATATGTTTATTTCAAGGAATAACAATGTTGTCATTTAAAGAATACTCATTAATGGAAGATGGATCTGCTGACGTTGCCAAGATTGGTGATGATATGACTAAAGTAGATATTAATGTGCTTACTACTCATCTAGCGTTTCTTGCCAATGCTATTCCTGGTACAGTACAGTTCCAGATGAAGCAGGATATCGAGGCTGAGTTAGCTAATCGTAATGCTAAACTTGGGTAGAAAAAAGTATACTTTATTATGGTTCTGTGATATAATAGGACCATAATAACTTACTACAACACTTTACTAAGAATAATCAATGAAAACATTTTACGAATATCTAACAGAATCGCCTCAAATTCCCAACTTCACATTGACTTTGGATTCTTTGACTCCAAAGAATAAGGATAAATTTGACACTGCATTAATTACCCTTCGTGATGCTATGGATCAAGGAAGCATTCGTAAAGCAGAATTGGATAATCTGAAAACCATTTTCAATAATTCTTGTGAAGCTACTTGGGAAAAGCATTACCGAGATCCTTTTCTCAACCAGTCTCGTGAAGCTAGAGATGCTTCTCCTTATGCCACAGAAGAGGAAGATATCTATTACAAAGACAAAGGTTTTAGAAATATGGATGGCATTATCAAGAAATATTCTAAATTAGCAGACAAATCAGAATTGATTGGATATGCTATTAGAATTGCTTCTGAATATGCACCATTGAAAGATATAATGGATCATTTGAAAACTAATGCTACTAAAGGTAGAGCTCCTTCTGTTGCTATCAAACCAGTTAATCCTAATCAAGTCAGAGGAACCTGTGGATGGTGTTTGCGTGATATTGCTATTGATAAGACTGGTCTCATGACTCATCATGGATTTACTCGTCCAGGAGTAGGATACCAAACTCAGTCTTGTTCTGGAGTGAACTATAAGAATTTAGAAGTATCATTGGATGGATTGAAAGCTAGAATCAAAGTCACTGAACAAGAAAAGTCTAATTTAGAATCTCGTTTGAAAGACTTGCCAAAATCAATAACTCTTAATATACGGAAAACAGGGAGTCGTGATATTGTTGTTATAGGAAAAGAGGATCCCAATTGGGAAAAAGCTCAACGTAATACTAAAGCTAATCTCGAGTCTGAGATTCACAGTATAACTAAAGAACTTGAACACTTGAATAATGAATTGTCTAAAAGAAAATGATAACCCTAGTCGAAAATTGGCTTAAAATGTTTGATAATGGTCGTGTTATGGAATATCCTATAATTAGCAATGAGTACCGGAAGCGTCCTGGATTAGTGAAGATAGAAGAACATCATAAACTAGTATCCGAGATTGCTTATTATTTGTGGCTGAATGGGTCACATGACGAAAAACAAAACTGGCTTGATGCTGAACAGCAAGCCCTAAACTCGTACTCTAACTGATTCACTTAACTCAGTATAAAACTCTGCTAACAACTGCAATTCTCTCAGAGTTGCATCTCTTTTAAGAATGTTGGCTCTGTTAGATATCACTACCAAATTCCCTGGTACGTATCCAACAGAGCTATCAATTCGGTCCACAGAATAACTATTATCCCCTGCAGTTCCTCTATTCCAATCAAGTCTAATGCCTAGTACTGGGCAAGTCATAGGAAACGATAAATCGTGCAAATCCGTCTTCGTAATGGAGAATTCTATGCCTCTGGATTTTGCTGAAGATTTCAGTTGAGAATATAATGTAGAAATTTCTTTCATATAATGTTGCCCTATCTCTGTTTATGCTGGATAATGGTCGTAAGGTTTGCTAAAGGGGACCAATAAGAACCTATAAAGCATTCTAAAATATATTTTCATATCCCTGTTGACATTTATATAGAACCAAGGATAATAGCCGTAAGTTAATCAATTGAAGAGGAATTATAGAAATGACTGGTGCAATTTTAACAATGCTGATGTACTTTACTGCTGATCAGATTTCACATGGGACTCCTGAAGTTACCGTGATGACATTCGATACTTATGCGGAATGTGAGTTTTATATTGAACAACATACTCCTGAAATCCAAAAAGAACTGGAAGATGGATTACTTGGCTATTCTATGAAATGTGAGGTGTTATAATTATAAAAGAAATTAGTGTTGACCCATTCCTAATAGTATAGGACAATAGCTGTAACTTAATAAAACTTGAAGAGGATTTATATCATGAGCACAAATTCTACTATTGCAGTTCAACACACCGATGGAACCATTCACCAAATCTATTGCCACTGGGATGGATATCTCGAGTACAATGGTAGTATGTTAAAACAATTCTATAATACTCCCGAGTTAGCTAAGGAATTAGTTTCCCTTGGTAATCTATCTTCATTAAACAAAAGAATTGAGCCAAATGGATATTTACATACATTTGCATATCCTGAAGAAGGAACTTGTGTTTATTATGGAAGGGATCGTGGAGAAGCAAATAATGAAACTAACATCTACGAATCTTTCGATCATTACAGACTGAGATATGATCGTCAAGAATATAACTACTTGTACGTTGAAGTTGATGAGAAATGGTATGTTGTATACAAAGATGGTAGCTTGAATGAATTTCTAACTGAACTTGATAAACCTAAAGAGGAACCACCCATCATGATACATGCAGCAGTGGCTTATGCCAAAACTAAAGAAGTAGAAACTGAACTTAACAAGATCAAACAAACGGAAATCACCAAAGCTCTTCAAGAAATTCAAGTATTGATTAATGATGCTATTAAGAATGGAAAATACTCAATTTCTTTTAACAAAGTTGATGGGTTATCTGACCAGACCTTTAACAAGATTGCTGGAATTCTGGTAACCACATTGACGGAATATGGTTATGTAGCAAACTGTATTGCTAGTAGGTCACCAGATATGGCAGCATATGCAAGTTCTGGAATACGTTTTGACACTAACAATGCTGTAATTACTATCAGTTGGGAGAATGCGTAATGATTGATATTGGACCAAACTTGTTTGAATTACTATCAACAGTAGTACATACCATTGGTGTAGTATTTGTGGTTTTTCTAATAATGAATGCTTATAACAAAATTTGAAAATAAATGTTGACCTTTTGGTATAATCAAGGATAATAGCCGTAAGTTAACCAATTCGGTCAACCAATTGAAGAGGAATTATAAAATGTTAAAAAGTAACCCGATTATACAAGAACATCAATTACAAGAAGGCGTTTATCTGAGCGATTATTCGTTTCAGTTACATGCACTCGAGCGTTCTAAATCATATATAAGCAATTATTCGTCTCGGTTACATGCAATCGAGCATTCTAAATCATATATTAGAGATCCTGAATTTCTAACAAATGATTCTGCATGGTATTATGGCGTATGTGATGGAATTGAAAATTTACTTGAAGTCATTCCTGAACTGTTATCACCTGACCGTGAATTCGTAGTGCTATTGCATAAAATCACTAAATCTAGTCAACCTAGATATGAAGGTTGGAGATGGCACAAATGGGGCGACTATATTGGTACACAAACTCCTACTACTGAATACATTTATGACGAACCAATAATCGATTTAGTTTACTGCTACCATATCTACGAGACAATCAGTGAAAACTAAAATCCTAATCATGATGTTGGTGTCATTACCCGTAAAGGCTAATTGCATCAACATCGTTAATCTTATGGAACAATGTTACACAAAGCAATACCTTGATAGTATTGCTAGTCAAAAGAAGTTCTTCAAGACTCATAAGAAATGCTCTCCCATGAAGTATGTTAAACTTACCGAGCAATGCCCTAAAGGCAAACCTAAGAAGGCAAAGAAATGATTAAGACCATTCTGATAGTATCATCAATGATGGCTCCTAGTACTCAAATCTATACAAGTACAGGAACTGCCAAGTTCGTTAATCATTCATACCAAATGGTTACAACTAAGCCGAAGATTACTCCTAAAGACATTGACCGTTATATCCATAATGCTTCATTGAAGTATCAGGTGGACGAAAAGCTGGTTCGTGCTGTAATCAAAACTGAAAGCACCTATCGAACCAAAGCTGTTAGTAAGAAAGGTGCGGTAGGATTGATGCAACTGATGCCTGCTACTGCAGAAAGGTTTGGTGTATCAGATCGTACCAACGTCAAAGAGAACATTTATGGTGGTGTACGGTTTCTTAGATTCTTATTGGATACCTTTGATGGTAATAAGAAGTTGGCATTAGCAGGATATAATGCAGGAGAGAATGCTGTAATTAGACACCACAGAAAGATTCCTAATTATCCCGAGACGATAAACTATATCACACTGGTATTAACTGAATACAAGAAGGGTTGAAATAAATGTTGACCTTTTCCTATAATCAAGGATAATAGCCGTAAGTTAACCAATTCGGTCAACCAATTGAAGAGGAATTAAATGATGCAAAAATATATTGTTACGGTTGAAACACCCTATGATACAAAACTTATTTTAGTAAGTAACATTGGGGTAGCAAATTCAAAAAGATTAGAAAAATTTACCGAAATAGTTCTGGAAGAATATCCAGATGGCAAGATTATACAAATTGTTCCTATATCGCGTGAAATAGAATTTTATTAAAATAATAAACCTTGATGAGGAACTTTGAAATGAAACACAATGCTCTATTCAAACTGGTTGAAGAAATAGAAAAACCAACCAAAGCATCTGAAATGATGGAATACTCTAATTCTTATTACAGACAGATGAATCCTAATGAATGGCATATTCCATTTGCTGATAAGGATATTCAATATGTAAAACTTTTCGAGTTTTTGGATTGTACTGATAGAGAAAAAGACATCATGTTTATTTCCAATTTCTTCCATCCTGCTTACGTTACTTTGCATGTAACGATTCTTGCTTTAGGTGAACGACCAAGTCCTGGTTCACTTATCGATTTAAAAAGAACATTTGATACACTACAAAGATTAGATGCAATAGAAACATTGCTGAATGGTAAGATTACAGTTGAAGAATTTAATGAGATTATTAGGTACGATAAAGAACACTTTGGAGTAAACTGATGGCATCCTCATATTTTATATGTTGTACGAATATAGAAACTAAATTATCAGAGCATTTTAAAGTGCCGCATTCAATATATGTTTATGTTAAACAGCTGGAATGTCAAATATACAAACTTAAAAAACAAAATAGTAATGGAGATAAAATGGAAATCACGCATGACGAATTTATAGAAAAATATGCTGATGTTAGAATGACAATAATGCACAACAGGAAATAACATGAGATCTATGAGACCAGAAGATTTATCATTCTTAGATTATATGTCTGTAGTAATGATAACTATTGTTATAATTTACACCATTGGATATTTCTTAGCAAGTATCTTATTGACACTTGAAAAGAGGTTTCCAGGAACCATTCTTAGAGGACTCTTAATCATCATTGGTATAATATCATTGAATGGTGCTTGGGTAATCTTTGAACATTATAATGGATAACTTATGAATATTGCTAATTGGCTTGTGGTTATCCTGCTACTATTCTTTCTTACACTATTGGTAGCACCTCTAGTAGCTTTTAGAATATCGATTGTAGCAGCAATCATTTTACCACTTTATATGATCTGGAATTTAGGAAAACCAAGATGAATAACAGAATTAGAATCTATTGTAATGGCGGTGACATTGTATTAGCAATAGATAAAATAACATCAATGACGATGGCCAAAGAAACTGCCGACGGTGGAATCGAATATTATAAACTTGTGATTAGAGTTGGATATACTGAGACCTTTACTTTTCGTAGTGATAAAAGATACAAAAATAGCGATAACTACTTAACTGAACCAGTACTATGGTCTATCCATAATCAATTTGCTAATGGAGAATAAGATGACTGAAATTAGATTACACAGAAGTGAACTTGAAAAGATTGTGAAATTACTTGACCGTTTTAGTGACGTGAATAACTTTTCCTTGCTATATCAAACTAACGGTATTGGCAATACCGTGGATATTCAATTCAATTATAAACTAGTTGACCTAGATGCAACAGTTACTTTGCCTGTTACTGGTGTGGAGTCTTGGTAGTGGATAGTTATCTTGACTATTGGTGGCCTTGGCTAATGGGTATTATATTTGGATTCTGTATTGGATGGGATCCAGAGTTTAAAAATATACACGTACACAAAGAAGATGTGAAACGAGTGTGGGCTAAAGATTTCTGTGGTAATGATGACTGTAAACGAATCGTTGGAAATACTTTAGAAACTTCTTATTATCAAAACCATAAACCGGAATGATATGGCAACTTGGATAACTTCAGACCAACACTTCAATCACAAGAATGTTCTAAAGTTCTTGAATGAAGATGGCACAAAAATGAGACCTTGGGATGATATCGATGAGATGAACCAAGAGCTTGTTAGACGATTCAACGAGAAAGTAAAATTTGGTGATGAATGCTTCATACTTGGTGATGTTGCACTAAACAGATCAGGATTGAAGATGCTGGATCAGATACATTGCTCGAACTTGATTCTCATCAAAGGCAACCACGATTTCTTTAGAGTAGATGAGTACATGAAATATTTTAAAGATATCCGTTCTTATCATACAGTGGAAAATGTATTGTTAAGTCATATACCAGTACATCCATCTCAATTAGAATACAGACACAAGATGAATGTACACGGGCATCTTCATAGTAAAATTATTGATGATGCCCGGTACTTGAATGTTTCAGTCGAACAAACTGATTATTATCCTATAATGCTAGACGACATTTTACAGTTCAGCAGGAACATAGAAAATATCAGTAATATTGCTTAAATTCAGGATAATGTCTGGAAAGATTTCCCTTGTCATAAGTCTTTCTAGTTTCAATAATTGAAAAGAATTTTGATTTAGGAACTCTTAACTTGGCTTTATGTTCTGCTGTACGAGGAGGTTTAGGAACACCTTTCATTGCAGCAGATACTTTTGCACCAAATCCTTCTGGTTTAGGAACACCTTTCATTGCCGTAGATATTTTTGCTTTAGTTTCCTCTGATAGAGGAACGCCTTTTTGTCTGGCAGATAATTCTGGTTTAGGAACGCCTTTCTGTCTAGCAGATATTTTAGCACAATGTTCTGCTGTACGGGGAGGTTTAGGAACACCTTTCATTGCAGCAGACATTTTGGCTTTAGTTTCTTCAGATCTTGATATTCCTTTCTTTGCTACAGACAGTTTGGCTTTGGATTCTTCGGAAAACTTCCTGCCAGAAGCACCACCATTCAAGCCATTTTCTGGTTCTAGATTTGCCCATTCTTTAGATTCAACAATATTATTATCGAATGAAAAATGTAGTGCAATATCAACAATTGATGTGTCGTAGTACAAATCAGAAACCCACAAGGTAACAATATGTTCTTTTCCATGCTTCTTGATATGTTTGGACCAATATTCGCCAGAACCATTATATTTGTATGGGTCTCTAGTAGTCTTGCCAAAATATTTCTTTTTGGTAACGGAATGTTGTTTGATATAAAGGTAGGTAGGTACTATTGATTGATATATACTTGTGCTGGTCATGGTAGACTCCTGTTTATCTTGGAATGATTAGTGCTGGTGGGTGTTGGTAGCACCGCGACCAGCCTTTTTAGTTTATACAATATTATTTATAAAATACAAAAACTCGGTACAATGTTGTCTAATCAGCCGAACTTTCTTTAGTTGATGCTAATTTTTCCTGGGTGCGGCCATGGGCAGAAATGCCTAAGATTGCACCCATGGCAAGATGATATAAACCTCCACCCTGCAAGGTTATTGCTTGCCACATATCTACGTGTTGACCTGGATTATAGAATTGTAGGAAATTGTATATGATTGGGCCAATACAGAAATCAAACATACAGATTATTACGTAACTCCATGCCAAAGCAGTTCTCCAACCACCTTGTAATATTTTACTTTTTCCCATTTAACTTCTCCAGTTCAGTTACTCTCCAAGTCAATAAATTAATCTGACCATTATTTTGTGTATGTCTTATCAGACTTTCATTCTGTTCATTAACAAAATCCAACCTTAACTTTTCTCTTGCTAATTCTGCTGCTTGGTTTGGTCTTGGTTTGGTCTTGGTGTATTTTCTGGAGATACTACTATAGAAATCTTATTATCCAATTCAGTCAATTTAGTTTTGGCAGTATTCAAATCTGATACTAGGTACACAATACAGCTGAACAGAATAGGAACTGCGGCAAATACAATCTTTTCGATGAATTCACCCTTTGTCGTTTCGCTCATCTTCTTTTTCCTTATACATGAATGGTTCGACGCCTTTAAGATGAAGAACCACGTTTACTTTCTGGGTTAGCCTTAGCATATCATTATCCAACAATCTGACTCTGTCGATGAGTGCTATAAGAACAGTATTAACTTCTGATATTACCGGCTTGACTTTAGTCGTGGTCCAAACCCACACATAATAAAGAATATACGCAATGCCTATAGTCTCGATAATAGGAAATCCATATTCATTGATAACTTTTGCTACATCATTAAGACTCATACTAGTCTCCTCTATGATCTGATTGTTCAGAACGTGCTATTCTACTTGTATCAGGCTTCAATCCAAGAGCACTGGATACAAGAACATCAATTCTTATTAGGTCGTTCGACATTATATCGATTCTATGATCTAGCCGAATAATGATACTCGATATATTCTTGAGTGAACTTAACGTGCCATCCAAGATAAATTTCAGAGTTAAGAAAATGAAGTATCCTGCTGCAATAGCAGAAACAATGGGGAATCCAACTTTACCAATTAAATCAAGCCAACTAGTGATCTCGCCTTCCATGCTACGTCTCCTAAATTCCTTTCATATTATTTATTAAATAATTGTTGACCTTTTGGTATAATCAAGGATAATAGCCGTAAGTTAACCAGTTTGGTTACAAATTTAAACTTGATATAGGAATTATAAAATGAGATCAATAAACTTAAACGAACTAAGCAAATTCCTTCCAGCTAATATGAAATCTTTTGAAGTGGAATATGAAAAATTCGATTACTTCTTCAAAAAAGACATTGTCCACGGATTTGACTACATTGTAGCGTTTAATGAAGAAGATGCAAAAGCAAGAGCAATTTTCAAACACGGTGATGGTTTGGATATTTTATCAATTTCGGAGGATGTGTAATATGAAAAATACTATAAGTGACTTAGAATTAATAACTGAAGTCTATAATTACTTCGAAGACGATGAGTTACCTTTCAGTTACACTATAGCGGGAATGTTAGATAGCAAAATCGATGTAAGCAGTGATTGGTCATCCCTTAGAGATGCTTACATCAATGGAGAATTCACCCCAGCCAATGTTATATTTATGATTAGTTATATGGAGCATTCAAATGTTAGCAACATTGAAAGAGATAAAAGAAATTTAGAAATCAAAGAACTTGAGGAACGATTAGCTGTATTGAAAAGTGAACAATAATATTTTACTAACCGAGGAATACAAATGCCATACAATTTTATCAAACATACTGCTGATGTTCAACCTATCTCAGATGATGCTGTAGTAGTTTACCGTACTATTTGTAATGATGGTACTATCAGTCACGTTCATATGCCTATCCGTGCTAGTGAACTCAATTGGACTAATGAACCTGATTTAGGCAAAATCTACGAATATGCTATTACTTCGGTCAAAAAAGCTGTTGTTGCTGATCCGGATAAGTACGCTGAACAACTACCATTATCAGGATTCTGTGGATGAGCGATACTGAAATGCAAACTATATACGATGAAATGATTGCTATGTTTGGAGTCCTGCCTGATCATAAGCAGGAACCAATACAATTTGCTCATTATGTTAAATTGTATCAATATTATAAATCTAGGGAGGTTTGATGGCTGGACAGTGGGAAGGTGGTAAGGGCGACAAAGACCGAGTCGATATGAAGAAATACAGGGACAATTGGGATGCAATTGATTGGAGTAAGGCTAAGGAGCCTACTAAGGAATCCAAACCTACTGAACCTGAATTCAATCAAGAGGATTAAGTGTGTACCAGTTTACTCCAATCAAAGCTGATGACAATAAACAGTATGCTATGCTAGACGGATTTGGACAACTTCCTAATCACGTTGGTCCTTTCAGGAAAAATGGCAGAGTAATGTATTACAGTATAGAACGGGGTGAGTTTTATGATCCAACTAAAGACCAATATTCAATGAAGGAATTTTAATGCCAACCTACGATTTCAAGAATAAGGAAACAGGTGAAGTCACAGAACGGATTATGAAGATGTCCGAACTTGATTCATTTAAGAAAGCAAACCCACATTTAGAAATTCAACTATCTACTCCTGCATTATGTAATTCAGTAAGAATGTCAGGAGGCTTGACTAAAGGAGGAGCCTTTAAGGAAGTACTTTCTCGGATACACCAAAGAACCTCAGGTAGTATATTAAATAAGACTACCGACATCTAATCAAACCAAAAAGGAATTTTATGGCCAGAAAACCCAGAATTATTGAAAAGCATTTTGACGATCTTAAACAGGAACCTATCAAACAGACTCCTACTGCTTCTAATAGAATCAAGATGCGGATTGAAGATCTAAAAACATTCTCACCTCTGACTGATAACCAAAGAGCATTCTTTGATGCTTATAAGTTAGGTGATTATTTTATGATGTTGTCTGGTTCGGCAGGTACAGGTAAAAGTTTCATCTCCATCTATAAAGCATTAGAAGAAGTCATGGATCGTGGCACTCCATACTATAGGTTAATCATTATCCGTTCAGCTGTACAAACTAGAGATGTTGGATTCTTGAAAGGTACCTTAGAAGAAAAGAATTCAATCTATGAAGAGCCATATGTTCAGATATGTGCCGACTTGTTTGGTAAGAAAGATGCTTATCAGAGACTGACGGAACAGGGATTTGTTGAGTTCACTACAACCACTGCGTTACGTGGGATGACTTTCGATAATGCTATTGTGATTGCTGATGAATGTCAGAACTTTAGTTTCCAAGAGCTGGATACAGTAACTACTCGTATAGGTCATCAATCTAAACTTATCTTTGTTGGTGATACTGCACAGAATGATCTGTTGAAGAAGTCCTCTGATGTTACAGGTTTACCTGAGTTCATAAAGATTGCAAGTTCAATGGAAGAATTCACTAGAATCAACTTTACTAGTGACGATATTGTGAGGTCAAGTTTAGTCAAGAATTATATCATAGCAAAAGAAAAATTGGCAGTGTAGTCTGAAGGCCCATTAGCACTGTTGATGGGCCTTCTCCATATTATTAAATTTATTTTGCTTCCCCTGTTGACCTTTGGCTATTATGATGGATAATAGCCGTAAGTTAACCAATTCGGTTAACAAATTTGAAGAGGATTTATATCATGGATACACAAACCAACTACTTTTTCATTCCTTCTGCTTCTTTCGCAGCAATCGCAACTTCTGAGGAATTGGCGCTTGCTCGCGTCTATCCTGTGGTCAACGAAGTAGACATCAACAAAGTGTATCGTAAAAAAGCCGATGCTAAACGCTTCACTGATGCAGGCTTCAAACTCGAATACGTTACCAAAACTCAATTTGTAATCGATGACCAATCTATTGGTACTATCGGTTCGTCTACTATTGGTCCTATGGTTTTCATCTATAAAATAGATGACAAGTATGATGATTCAATGGGAGCTTTTCAGGTTGCTTATGGTCGTGATGCTGAAGGTAACGAGATGTCAGAATCCAATATGTACTCAACCAATTCAGTATTTGTATTAGGAGAAGTGAAATGAGCAAGTTCTTTGTAGTAGAAGCATTACGCTGGGGTGATAGAGAATCACATAGTTATGTAATTGGTATCTTTTCATCATTTGGTGAAGCTACTAAAGCAGGTAAGGCAGAGGTATCGTGGAGAGGTGGTAAATACGAATACCACATTACTGAACATGAACTTGATTTTATCCGTCAAGAAAAACTGAACAATTTCACTGGAGAATAATATGAGTTTATTGACTGAAGAACAACTTCAAAAAATACAAGGGGAATGCAAATGAAAAAACCTAGTTTACCAGAAGAATCGTGCGCTGCTGAGGGTAGCGATGTTATCTTTGATGGAGTAATTACACATTATATCAATTGCCAAGTTGGTGAATGGTATGTAAGTAGAGGTCAATTTAAAAATTTAGTTTTTGGTGGTGCGGGTAACGATATAATTCACAGCGGCGGGCACGATGATACATTGATTGGTGGTGCTGGGATCGATTTTATTAGAGCCGGTGAAGGAAACGATGAAATTGTTGGCGGCTCAGACGGCGATATCCTGCTAGGAGATGCTGGAGCGGATACATTCAAATGGTTCACAGGCGACATATCTAAGGATACTCGAGAAGTAGATGTTGTGTATGATTTTACTGTAGGGCAAGATAAAATCGATTTATCTAAATTGGATGCAAATTTAAACAAAGCTGGAATGCAAAGTTGGAAGTTTACTGGAAACTTCCAACACTATCACACACCTAAAGTAGGTGAAGTTTATTACTGTAAAGATCAATACGCATTGATCGGCAACATCGACGGAGACAAAAATCCTGAACTTATAATACAGCTAATTGGAGTTCTCAATCCATGTAACCCGCCTAAAATTACTATTACTAGCGCAGATCTTATTCTTTAAATTGTCACAGTACTCGTAAAATTAAATGCCGAAAAGGGATTGGTTCCGTATTGTGATGCAGCAGGACCAGAGATACCTGTATCTGTCACCGATTTAAATAAAAATGTTCTAACTCCTAATGTAGGAGTTGGTGCATCATTTTTATAAGCTAATGTTGATATTAAGGTATTTGGTGAACTAAATCCGCTGGTGTTTGTCAGTGTGATTATTCTGGTTGTTCCTATCGAAGAAATTGCGTATGTTCCACCGGATGGTAGTGGTTTTGCAGCACTTAATACAAGTGGGACTTCTAACCCGCTAATAATTACCTTTTCATTATTACTATCAGTAACTCCTGTTACTTGCAGCACAATCTGTTTTATCTTGTAGTTGGTACCAGAATGAGAAGTAGCTCCGAGTATGCTAACATTAGTAAATGGTATTACTGATGAATTTGCACTATAGATAAGGTTATTAGTTGTCATAGATGCAACTGGTACTTTATTGTTAGTCGGCGGGGCAGCTGATGGTTTTTGGTACGATGCGATTAAAATAGCACTCATGTTTAAGGCTCCAATCGGTTAAGTTAAATTTGTTCCAGATATGATCCATTCAGTAGCCGACAGTTTAATTGCAGTACACATTCCGTTGGCAGTCAGCGTTCTATTTCCAGTTATACCAGAACCTGCCAACCGCATAGTGTCCCCACAAACAATGGTAAGGGTTCCTGCAGAATTTTGATTGATAATTGTTATGGTAGTCCCTAGTTCATAATTCACAGACGATGACGCAGGTATAGTTATTGTCCTAGCAGTAGTATCTGTTGTTGGGTGCAATATGTGTTTACCAGAGTCGGATAATACACAAACATAATTATTTGATATTGCTACCTGCGGAATATTAATATACCCTGTCGGTATTTCTATTCCTCCAGCTGATGCGCCATCACTGAGTTTTAAAATTGGCAGTGATGGGTCGTAAAATACATCGCCATAATTACCTACGAACGTCGACACATTAGAATTGCCTAATTTTTCAACATATAATCTGTACACAACATTTGACACTAAAATTCTCCTTTATAACGTTTACTTTTAAACCACAATACTATATAATAAATTATTATTTATTAATTATTTAGGAGTTCCAAATGAAAAGTGAGTACAATTTGAGTTTGATAGGAGTTGCAATTTTGATTGTAATCATTATCTTCGGCGCATTTTATAATGCCAATAAAATTAATACACTAATTAACGAGTGTGAGAAAAATTTACCAAGAACCCAGCATTGCCACCTTATAGGAGTTCCTGATGACAATTGAAAGATTAGCAATCACTTCTAATCCTGTTAATAAGACTGATGCTATTAAAGCATTAGAGCAATTGGGTTCTGTATGGAGATTACCTACTAAGGATGAGCTATTCCTGATTACTCATTCAATAGGATCGTATTGGGTATCTGATACTTATAACCCTGATGATGCTTATTCTATATCTATTATGTGGGGCGGTCCTATTCAGTACTGGTCGGCTATGGGCCAAGTTATTCTGATCAGGAATATATAAATATACTACCAATAATAGAAAGGAGCAGCCTATAAGGTTACGATACACAACTCCCACAAATTATCAACTGGCAAAACAAGTCGACCGATACTAGGGAAATACTATATCCGTTTTGGGTATAGTATCACTGAAAACAGGAGAACTTCAATATGCGACTATTAATATTGATGTTATTATTATCAGCTTCCACTGAGTTAACAGGAAATGAAGTAGTGGAACCGATAAAACAAACACATTCTGTGCTCTTGAAGCACATTCCAATCAAACCAAAGTATTTTAACGTACGTGATATTCAATGTACGGCTGAGACCATTTATTCCGAAGCTAGAGGAGAACCCTTAGTAGGAAAGCATGCTGTCGGCTATACCATAGTCAACAGGTCAACTAAAATACTCCACAAAAGACCCTGCTCAGTAGTCAAACAACAATACACACAAAAACGTCTTCCTAATAAGGACCGTATGGTATTCCTGACTCTAGCAGAAAATGTATTGGATGGCAAGGTACCTAACCCAATAGGCAACCTAGACTCATTTGATTCATTCCCAAACAAACCTCATAAACGTGGATCCATTCATATTGGAAATCACTTTTTCTATAAAGCAATCAAAACCTAATCCAATCAGTCTACGATAAGTCTTCTTCGGAAGACTTTTTTTTCATTAGAATTCCAAAATAACGCTATTTCGGGATTTTACCCGCTTTATAATCAATCAGTTAGAAGCCATTTTTCTGACTTTTTCAGGAATATGTACATTCATGCCATTAAATTTAACGAAACTGGCGTTTAATTATATTCCTGTTGATTAACAATGGGATACTAGGAGTGTTGTCTTTTGTTGACTTCTATAGTATTATAGTCCTAATGGCTTCTATTGGTATTAGTTAGCTGTTAAATAGAGTTTACATTATAACTTCAAAAGGAATTCAATATGGCTTCAAACAAGATGTTCAGTAAGATTAACGAATCACTTTCAGGTAACCGCGACCAACAATCGTTTTTCCTTCTCATGGACGATATAGAGAATGATTCTATTAGACCATGTATAGAATGGATTATTGATTCGAATTTCTCAGAAGAGCCTGCTGAGATGCTTAACTTGATGATATGTTCTTCAGGAGGAGATCTCAATGCAGGATTTGCTTTAATAGATGTTATTAGAGGTTCTCATATTCCTGTAAGAACTATTGGGATTGGTCAGATTGCTTCTGCTGGACTAATGATATTCATGGCAGGATACCACGGTCATAGAATTCTTACTCCTAATACTGCTATCCTTTCTCATCAATACTCATATGGATCAGTTGGAAAACATCATGAGCTAATAGCTGCAAATAGAGCATTTGATTTGACTAGAGATATGTTAATGAATCATTACGTCAAATTCTCTAATCTTGCTGAAGATCAAATTAACAAAATTCTATTACCACCCCACGATGTTTGGTTAAGTCCACAAGAGGCTCTTGAATATGGACTTTGTGACGAGATTAAGGATTTAAATTAAATGTTGTCAAAATGGAGTTCTATAGTATAATAAGTTTTTAAATTGACCCCACCAAAGGAATCTAAATTATGCATACCGTTAATGAAATTGCTACCCTTTACGCTTTGAAAGATAAAGAGCAGCTACGTGAAATATTCTATGAACTCCAACTCCATATTGATAATCTAAACAAGTGGTTCGATGGGTATATCAAATCATTCTCTGACTCAGTATGGTCTAATGCTCCACTCAATTCTGATATTAGAAAACCTTATAATGAGAAATTTGATCAATATGAAGACTTCCTAAAGTTGTTTCGTGTGGCGAGATATTACTTGGAGAAATTATGAATAGAATTACTTCCGCTAATGAATTCAGTCTGTTTATCGAAACCCTAGCCAGTGAAAAGAATCTTTCTAAGATGGAAGCAATTCTTGAGTACTGTGCTGAGAATTTCATCGATCCTGTTGAAGTAGTTCCCCATATCAGTAAATCTTTGAAAGATAAGATTGAGTATGAATTGCAACAGGAAGGCAGATTACCAAAATCGACTACAATGACTTTATAATGAACGGTTTTCAGTTATTCAAGTTTGACCGAGCTACTAAACTTCATTTTACCACAGAGAAGTATAATGTGTTTGAGTATAAGGGTTCAGTAGCTGGTACCTCATTTGAGAAGTTTCTTGCTAAACGGGATTATAATGTATACAATGCTGTTGCAAGAAAGTTTGATAATGAACGTGACGCAATCCAGTTCTTGGTAGCAAATTATGCTTATAGGAATGACAATCCAATTCATAATATTGCTACCAGTGAACGTAATATTACTATATGGAATAAACGAAAACAGAGTATCACTAACATCTTCAAAGAAGACTTAGATCAACTAGGATTGTACCTTGAGAAGAGACAATTATCCAAAGATAGTCTCTTTCTCAGTAAGAACGGTGATGTTCCTGAATTGTTCAAATTGTATATGGGAGGAAAGGTTACTATTGAAACTATGCACATCCTAAATGAAATGAATAATTACTTGGATGAATGGAAACCTCAACATTCTGTTATTTGGAGTAAGGAATTCTTGATTATTGAGAAGTTGAAGAAATTTGTAAAATTTGATATCGATAAACTAACAATGATATATGATGAACTATAGGAGGCATAATGTTGACTAAATACCAATACTAGGAGATACTATCCTAGTGACACAAAAACATACTTCGTACATAATACATACTTCGGGAATATAAAAATGGATATCGCATCTTTAAGAAAAACACGTAACAACAACTTCGCTAGCATCACTTCAGAATTTGAGAAAATTGTCAATCCTCAGTCTACTAATGGTTCATTCGGTGACGATCGTTATTGGAAATTAGAAAAAGACAAAGCAGGAAATGCTTCAGCAGTCATTCGTTTCTTACCAGTCGTAGGAGATGATGAATTGCCATGGGTTCGTATCTTCACACATGGATTCCAAGGTCCTACTGGTAAATGGTATATTGAAAACTCTCTTACTACTCTGAATGAGAATGATCCAGTAGGTGAATTGAATTCTAAATTATGGAATTCTGGTAATGAGTCAGACAAGAAAATTGCTACAAAGCAAAAACGTAAGTTGAATTATACTTCTAATATTCTGGTTATTAGTGATCCTAAACATCCTGAGAATGAAGGTAAAGTATTCTTGTTCAAATACGGTAAGCGTATCTTTGATATGATTATGGATAAAGCTCGTCCAACATTTGAAGATGAAGCTCCAGTCAATGTGTTTGATTACTGGGATGGTGCAAACTTCAAAATTAAGATGCGTCAAGTTGATGGATGGCCTTCATATGACAAATCGGAATTTGAATCTCCTTCTGAATTGTTCAAAGGTGACGAAGAAGCTATTCTGAAGATTGCTAATAAGCAACATAAGTTAGCTGAGTTGTTAGATAGAAAGAATTTCAAATCTTATGATGAATTATCGAGAAAGTTGAATTCTGTGTTGAATGGGGAAGGTGGTTCAGTAAGTGCTTCTCAGATTGCTGAGAAATCGATTGAAGCTCCTACTCCTGCTAGAGCAGCTCCTGCTCCAAGTTTCAAATCAACTCCTGCTAAATCTGCTCCAGTAGACGATGACGAAGATATCATGAACTACTTTGCTCAGATTGCAGAAATGGATTAACAAGTTGTGATATAAGAAAGGGGCCATTAAGGCCCCTTTTTATTGTCTAGTAGAAACTGTTTCTATTCTGGAAGAATTTTGATATTGTTGATTCAGTATTTCTAGGATTCATTGGTGGTTGTTGATTTGTTGAGTGTTGAGTAACATTATTAGTCGGAGCTGAAATGTTATTGACCACAGTAGAAGTATTACTAGCCTCTTTTGAAACTTCTGCAGATTTATCATAAACTACATTAGCAGCTTCTGGAGCAAGAGTTTTTGGTTTGATTGCTTCGGGTGCTATTTTAGTTTCTGGTTTAATTTTATCCAAGCTCAATTGTTGTGCAATTGGCTTAACTTCGCCCATAGCAATATTGGAATAAATCTCTAGTCCTTTAGATTTTGCTTCTGCTACAGCATCTTCCAACAATTCATTTTTAGTAATACTATACTTGTTGTTTTCTTTCAAATCATTATAGATCTTCTTGACATCTTCAGAATATACATTACCGATTTCAGATTGAACTTCTGGTTTACCATTAACTTCTGTTGGTTTACCATTAACTTCTGTTGGTTTTACTACTTCTGGTTTACCATTAACTTCTGTTGGTTTTACTACTTCTGGTTTACCATTAACTTCTGGTTTACCGATTTCAGATTGAACTTCTGGTTTACCATTAACTTCTGGTTTACCGATTTCAGATTGAACTTCTGGTTTACCGATTTCAGATTGAACTTCTGGTTTACCATTAACTTCTGTTGGTTTTACTACTTCTGGTTTACCGATTTCAGATTTAGTATCTCTAGTTACTAATTTATGAGTCAATACTTCATGAAGTTTAGCGTCATCTTCTGGTTTGAATCTTATTTTAGCATCAATGAGTTTCTTCAAATCTTCTGTTGGTAATTCTTGAATACCTTTCCAATCTAGTACTTCCGAATCACCGAAATTATACGATATGATCTTTTTATGATGAAGATCTTGTACTACTTTCTTGCCACCTTCACCAAACGATTCATCATAAGCGTCTATAGCGGTAGATCCAACTTCATAAGCAGCTAATGCAGCAGCTGCTGGACCTGCTAATCGTAATGCCATTTTACCAGCATTCTTCAATACGGAGGCACCAGGAATCTTATTGAATACGCCTTTAGCTTTATCAAGTATTCCACGTCCAGTAGAAGTCTTAGGTACTTCCGGTGTAGTTGGTCTAGGCGCATTAGTTGTTCTGTTTGGAAACCTTTCTTCTGGCACGACATCAGCTAAAGAAGGTGTATGATTATCATCAGTACTCATTTCTGCAACACTAGCGGCAACTGCAGTACCTAATCCTAATCGACCAAATAATCCTCTACGTCTACGACCGTTATTTCTAGTAGGAATTGGTCTTCTATTGGTTCTATCGTTTTTAGTTTTTCTTGGTTTGTTAACATCAATATCTTTATCAGCATCATCTGGTTTTTTAGTAGGTGGTTCTTTTTTCTTGATGATTTCTTCAGTACGTTTTTTGAGTTCTTCGAGAATTAACTTTTGGACTTTGAGAGTTTCGTCTAGTAATTTATTCTGGTCATTTGTCGAGGATAATTGATTGTCTTGGAATAACTCAGTTGATCTTGCTGTTTCCAATTTAGTTTCTATATTGGAACTAGTACTTGCATTACTGGTAATAGCGTTGCTTGCATTATTGGTATTTGCATTACTTGCATTACTGGTAATAGCGTTGCTTGCATTATTGGTATTTGCATTGCTTGCATTATTGGTATTTGCATTACTTGCATTACTGGTAATAGCGTTGCTTGCATTATTGGTAATAGCGTTGCTTGCATTACTGGTATTTGCATTACTTGCATTACTGGTATTTGCATTACTTGCATTATTGGTAATAGCGTTGCTTGCATTATTGGTATTTGCATTGCTTGCATTATTGGTATTTGTATTGCTTGCATTATTGGTAATAGCGTTGCTTGCGTTGCTTGCATTATTTGTATTTGCATTACTTGCATTATTGGTAATAGCGTTGCTTGCATTATTTGTATTAGCGTTGCTTGCATTATTTGTATTTGTATTGCTGATAGTACTAGCATCGGAAACTACATTACTAGAAACTAACGGGGCAATTTTATTTGATAACTTTTCTATAGTAAATTTTATCGAATCTATAGCATTAGATAATTCTTCACAGCAATCAGTTTTTTCACATTCACATTCTTGTGAATCATCTGCAGAATCCTTATCTATTTTTACCGTAATAGGTTCGTTTTCAATTACTACTTTTAATGGTTCAAGTATGGCCAAACCATCACCTGAAATCGGATGTTCAGTTGGTGATGGTTTATCGGATGGAGGCGTCGGTTCAGTTGGTTTAGCTTTCCAAGAGCCTTCTTTGCCAAAGAATCTAAGATCTTTTTCTCTATCAGATTTCTGTGGATTGGTATATTTGTATCTTGAATCGATTTCAGATAATCTACTACCAATTTGTTGTTGTTCTTCTCTGTACTTTTTAGCATCAGGTGAAGTTGATTTGAGGAATTCTTCTTTAGATAGAAGACCTCTATTCTCGTTCATATTTCTTTCATTCTTATTATTAAGGTATAAAAGTTTTTGTTTCTCTTTATACTGTTCTTTCAACTGCTTATCAGTTTTTACTGAACCAGCAGCTCGTTCAGTAGTAATGTACTGGTTTCTATTTCTAGCATTCTTAGAAAAAATGGATGATACGTTATTAGTTATTCCTTTGAATGTACTACCAACAGTTGTTTTACCAGTATCATTATCCTTAAACGTATTTTTGAGTTTACCAAATGACTCTTTTAACAAATCCATACGAGTAAACATATTATGGTAAACTGGATCATTAAGTGCTTTATCCGCTACATCTACATTATGTTGAGACTTTAAAGCAGCAGATATCTTTTTAAGTTCTTCTAGCGATTTGTCTTTACTAGACTGGTCGTCCTTTTTATTGTCAGACTTTTCTTTATCTTCTACCTTAGCAACATCAGCTTCTTTGATATCTCTTTCCTTACTAGATGCCATAATAGTAGACATCTTTTCAGATATATCGGACAAGTCTTGAGCCATGCTTTGAAGTTCTATATTACTAGCATCAAGGGCATCATTGCTAATGATTGCAAGTTCTTCCAATTTTACTAAATGTTCTATTTGTTGGTTGAGAATTTTCTTCATGACCCATCCTGTGGTTATTTGTTCTGTTGATCCCTTTTTCTTTCTTCTAAGTATTCTACTAGCATAGCTATGTAAATTTCCCTCTCGAACGGTATCATATTTTCAATATCTGACAAAGCATATTTGTGATACTGCATTAAGGCAAAGTTCAGTTTATAGAAATTTGCCAACGAGTCATGCGAGAGGGCTACTAGAAAAAACTATCAATCCCTTCGATATACTTGTTATGCGCTAATCCACACAATGGGCAAGTATACTTTACATCTTGTCTTAATTTTGGCATGGTCTCGAAAAACTTAACCAATTCTTGGAATTGTACTTGTGTTAAGTTATTAATGAACTCATGCAGTTCTTGTCTAGTCTGGTCTTTTGCATAGAAGAATTCATCATCTGAATAGATATAATCAATACTACTAATGATAAGATCAAATATGCCATTAATATCGTCATCTTCTAATGTATCAAATTTAGAAATTGCACTAACATCAGGATACTTTAATACTACTCCAGTCGTATCAAATAACTTTATCTTGTTAGTATGATTAGGATCTTTCTTAACTTTCAATTGAGTCAAATCAAAGTTGATCTTTGTTTTGGCTTTAGGATCAATGCAAGTATCACATGAGAAAATTAATGCTACAATCTCTCCAATTGATTTTGCCCTAATTTGGAGTAACAAGTATTCGAGATCAAACATTGCCAAAGATTCAACATCTATATCATCAACCACACAATGCTTTACAACATCTTTCAGTGTATCCGCCATGATACCTTTATCATCACTTTGTTGAGCTAATAGTAATGCTTTTTCTTCTCTTACTTGGAACGGTTTAAATTTGATTACTTTTCCAGTTGAAGGAAGTTCTGTTGAGTATGTTGGTAGTATTTGTTTTGGTAAAGCCATAATTAGTCGCCTTTATTCATTTTGTCTATAAGTTTCGAGAGTTCTGCTGTAGAACCAACAAATATAGAATTGTTAGTCACGTTGGTTGCTTTTTGGTCAGGTTCTTTAGTTTCAAGTTTTTGTTTCTTTGTGTGTACGTCAAGTAACTGATGATTTATATCAGCAAGTTGTTTGATAAGATTACCAACAACTTCAAATGCTCTTGGGTGTTCGGATTGTTTAGCAATCTCAAGAGCAGCATCAAGGGCATCCTGTCCACTTTGAAGTAGTCCATATAAGTTACTCCTAGTCTGATCGCAGTCATAAGATACAGCATCATCTTTAGGAGGAATTATTACTCCCTTCTTAGTAATCAAGTCTCCATCCATAGGAGTCAAGTCAAAGACATCATTTAGTTTTGCATCAATGTTCATTGTAACCCTAATAATAAAATAGGTTGTTCTAAAGCCTGAATAGTAGATTCCTTCATAATGTCTGAAATTGTCTGTTGTTTGGCTACATTCTTTGCTAGAGATGATAAAGAAACATTACCAGTACTCAACACAGTATCAATAGTAGTTCCTTTGGATGTTTCTATAGTATTCTGCTTAGTATAATCAAACACACTGTAATTTCTATATTGTAAAGTCACATTCAATTTCATTACACCTTCAGAACTATAACTCATGGAAATTTCACCCACTGACTTTGGATAGCATTCATGAAGAGTTACTTTGTATTTTTCATTATGTTCTACATCATAAACGTAAATATCAACTGTAGTAGTGTAATCACTATAGTATGCATGATTTCTAGTTATTGGATTGATAATGTAATTTAGCCACAAATCGAAGAATTTTTTAATCTTGAAATCAACATCCACATAAAATGTCAAATTGACTGGATCATATATTCTTTGAGTTGGCTGTTCTCTTATCTCACCATAAGGAGAAACGTCAACAGTGCTCAATGATGTTCCTGGCAACGGAGCCGAATCACAAAACATAATATATCGCTTCATGGCATCAGCAAAGGCTATTTCATCTTTAATGACTACTTCACCATTAGCATTAGTAGGAGTATGAATAAGAACACCAAAATGAGTATTCCTCATCAATCCTTTATTTTTTACTTCGGATATGAAGTTTTGTAATCCTGTTATAGTATCGTGGTGTGCAGCACTCATAACTTTCCTTATTGTTTCCAGATGTATTCTTTAGTCTCACCAACAAACATTTCATTTGGTAGTAATGATGCCATTACCCAATTATCAGAATGAATCTTTTTGATTGGTGTCTTGAAATGGTCGTACAGATATCTGTGAATACATTTCTCAAAATGTTTTCCCTTTGCTACTGTTCTAAGTATATCATAAGAAATAGTCAACTTTGCACTAGTAGTTTTTCTTGGGCTCTTTGCAATTTCTTGAAGAGCATCCAACAATAATATTCTCTGTTTATAATGAAGATAATGAAGATTTATTCCTATAAATCCATCAGGCATCATTCTAAATGGAAACACTAATGGAAACTTATCCCAGTACGGTAAAGTATCTTTATGTTTAGCATCATAATAGTACATATACAACTCACCAGGAACAGGATGTGATACTGTAGTACTAGTCAATTTGCCTGCTCTAACCGATGCTAATCTTTTTGCTTCTGAATTGAACCATGATTTTGAATTCTTAATGATATCCTTCAATTCATAATTGGAAGCATCAACCACTTGTTTTTGAATGGATTTCTTAGGAAGCGATTGAGTCTTAACATTGATCTTGTCCCATATCTTACCAGGCATCTTTATAGAACCAGATTCCATCTTGACGTATGCTGCTTCAGAAACACCAGCATACTCTGCAGCTTGCTTAGTAGTCAATCCATGTAGTTTACGTAGGTCTTTAAGTTGTTGGATTGATGGACTTTCTGTTGGTTCTTGCTGTATCATAAAGGTTCCTTAATTATTCACTCATTCTATTTATATCAAAAAAGATGTTTTTCAGTTAATACTATAAATTCCCATCCCCTATCAGTTGCCCATCTATTAGCGGCTTCCCATTTTGCTTGATTAACCATAAAAGTAGCACATTCTGTCAAGTATCGTTTAGTCTGTCTTGATGGTGCTTTTGGTGGTCTACATTGAGCATCAGGTTTGATTTCTACCAAATATGTTTTGATTTCACCTTTGGAATTCTTAACCTTTATTTTGAAATCCAAGAAGTATCTGTGTGGTTTGTTATCGACTGGAGAACGATAAGGAACAATAGTTTCTTCTGAAGACCATTTGATAACATTAGAGTTACCATCGACCCAATTCATGAATTTCAATTCCCAACTTGATCTATAGAAAATTTGGCTAACATTACCTTCATATTTCTCTGGATGCTTAGGTTTCCAATTACCTTGGTGATATTTTTGTTTCTTCATAATTCCTATTTATTATATAAATAATACTAATTATGTATTACTACGAGAATACCAATGGCAAAAAGAACCGCATTTCAAAAACAAGATTTTACGAGTACTTACAAATCTAATGAATATAGTTACCCATCTGATTTAGTTAATAGTGCTGAATATGGTGGCAACTTTGTTGTGTTCTATATTAATGTACAATCACAATCAAAATTAAGACCATCAGACCAAGTAGTATTGGGTGCCATTACTGGACTCAATAATAATATAGGTAAGATATCTACAACTACTGCTGAGATAGTTCAAGGAACGAAAGGAGCTATTGCTGGTGGAGCAGTATCTGCTGTTACTGGATTGATTACGGGCAGTGGAAATGCTGGTACTAAGTCATTTGGAGATTCACTTGGTGCTGCGGGTAAAGCTCTTGCTGCTCCAGTATTGGGAGCAGTCGCTAAAGCTGGAGCAGTTGGTTTGATTGCTGCTGAAAGCGGCGGATTTTCTCAACCAGTAAAACGATTAAAAACTGCCATTGCTCTTTATATGCCACCGCAAGTGTCAACAACTTATGGCGTGAATTATTCTGAAGCAGAAATGCCAATGTCATTTATGGGATTGCAAGCATTAAGTGATGCAGAAGGTTTAGGAAATACTGTAAATACTGCGGCATCAATTGGAGCAGCATTATCATTGACTGGTTCTTCTGCTGCCGATGCAATGTCTAAATTATCCAAACTAGCAAGCAATCCAACAACTGAAATGATATTCAAATCGGTTGATACTAGAACGATATCATTCAATTATCGGTTTGCTCCTAAATCTGAAAAAGAAGCACAGAATGTATTGAATATTATCCAAGAATTCAAATTTCACATGCACCCAGAATTCAAAGATGCTACTAGCTTTCTATACATTTATCCATCTGAATTTGATATTGTATACTATTCTGGTGGTACTGAGAATGATAATATTCATAGACATACTTCTTGTGTACTAATGAATATGGTAGTAAATTATTCTCCTAATAGTATATTCTCTACCTTTGATAACGGTATGCCTACTCAGATCGAAATTACCTTATCATTCAAAGAATTGGCTAAACTAGATAAACAGAAAATTATGGAAGGAGGATACTAATGTACTTCGATAACTTTGATAAGATATACTACGATTTTGAGATCAATGGTAAGACTCAGAAATCTATCATGACTAATATTATGAAGAATGTTAGAATAAGAAAAGAAGTCTTATCTAATATTACTCTTTACGACCAATACATTATTCGTGATGGTGAGTCTCCAGAATTCATTGCTGAAAAGGTATATGGCAAACCAGAATACCATTGGGCAATTATGTTAGCTAACGATATGTATGACTACTTGAATGATTTTCCACTAGCAGAAAGATCAATGCCTAAAATGATATCAGACAAGTATGGAGAGGATCACGTGTATGATGTTCATCACTATCAAGCCACTATAGATGGTCAGATATTTATAGTATCTCAGGACCCAGGTGGAGTAAGTCGAAGTACTTATTCTAATATGGCCTGGAATAACGAAGAACCTAATCCATATGTCGTTGCGGTATCTAATTCAGACTACGAGTACTCAGTAAACGAAAGTAAAAGGGTAATCAAGATAATTTCTCCTACAATAATTGAACAAGTGGCAGCAGAATTGAGTAAATTATAATGTCAGAAATTACTACAGATTTACAATATGCTGGCGATGTTAATATCGAATTCATAGAGATTATATCATCAAAACTCAACTCATTGAATATAAGAAACCAAGTCGTATCACTTAACATATATGAAGATATATTTTCACCATTTATTACTGGTACTATAGTAGTTAAGGATGCTCTCGATCTTGTTAACTTCTTTCCGTTGGTAGGTGATGAAACTATAAAGATAAAACTATCGACTCCAGGATTTACTGATAAGAAAGGTATCATTGATTTAAACTGTAAAATCTATAAAATGTCTAATCGAGAAATGATTGGTAATCGTGTAGTTGGGTACATGCTTCATTTCATTTCATCTGAAGCCATCATGGATCTGAACTTGAAATTGAGTAAAGCATATACTGGTAATATTAGTGATATTGTAGCATCTATTCTTACTGAATGTAGTATAAGTGATCCAGAAAGATTCCATATAGAACCAACAATCAATGCAGTAACTTATGTTTCTAATTATTGGTCTCCCGTCAAGAATCTAAATTATCTTGCTGAACATGCTATTAGTAATCACAACTCACCAACATTCTTGTTCTTTGAGAATCGAAATGGACTGAACTTTGTTTCATTAGGAGAACTTTATACCTATCCGGTAGTAAGAAACTTCATCTGTAATGATTATTCAAGAGACTATATTCCTGCTTCTAATGGTTCGATAAGAAATATTGAGAAGGATTTCAGTCAGGTTATTGATGTCAATATTCCAGTAGCATTTGATTACATAGATAGAATTACTAATGGAGCATTTGCTTCTACTTTGATTACTCATGATATTACAACCAAGACTTACAATTATGCCGGGTTCGATTTCCTAAAAGATTATGAGGATGACAAGAGGCTTAACAAGTATCCATTGATTAGCAAGAATATCCTACATTCTCCTGCTGCAGCAATTGCTACTATTCACAAAGCTAATGGAGTACTTCCTGGTAATAATGATATTACGAATTCTAAGATATTCCAGAAGAGAAGATCATTGTTGACTTTGGCCGATAGTGCTAAGATTGAAATTACTGTATTGGGTAGAACTGATTATACTGTTGGCCAAAAGATTAACGTATACTTCAATCAAATAAAACCTATCGATAAAGAAGACAAAGATATTGACGACTTGGTATTTTCTGGTGACTATATTATTTCTTCTATTAAGCACTTTATTGATAGAACATCTCACAAGTGCATTTTCGAGCTCATTAAAGACTCGACGATGTGTCAGACAACATAATATGCCAACTTTTATAAATACATATAGTACAAAAAGCTACTCGCGATGTTACAAGCATCCAGTAGCACTAATCATTCTTCAAGACAATTATAGGAATTATCATGACCAGCCAAACTATATATCAGCCAATCGTACCAACTTATCTCTATATCAAACAACATTCTATTACAGGAATGAAATATTTTGGCAAAACTTCAAAAGTCGATCCGTACAAATATAACGGATCCGGCAAATATTGGAAAAGACATATAAAGAAATATGGCAAAGAATATATTGAAACTTTATGGATATCGGAACCATATTTCAATACATCAATATCTGAATTTGCACTTAATTTTTCTATTGAATATAATATAATAGAATCTAAAGAATGGGCAAATCTAAAACTAGAAAATGGATTAGATGGCGGATCATTTGGACCTCTTTCTGAAGAAACTAAAGCAAAAATATCAATGGTAAAGAAAGGAAAGAAACAGCCAAATGTATCTAAAGCAAAGAAAGGAAAGAAAACTGGTCCATGTACAGAAGAACGCAAAGTAAATATATCTAATGCACTAAAAGGTATTCCTAAACCAGAAGGATTTGGTGCTAAAATTTCTGTTGCTCTTATGGGTAAAATACAATCTATTGAATCTAATGCTAAAAGATCTGCTACAATGACTGGTAAGAAAAGAAGTCCTCACTTAGAAGAAACTAAAAATAAAATATCTGCTTCAAAGAAAGGTATTTCTAATGGACCTCGGTCAGAAGAATCAAAAGCAAAACAATCTGCTTCTACTAAAGGAATTCTTAAAATCAAATTCTTATCTATAATTGAGACTAAAAAGACATATGATAAACCTAATTTATCCAAATACTATCCAGAGTTTAAAATGTATTACTAGTTTGATAGTTGTAGATTCTACTAATGTTATTATGGAGGCTAAATGAGCCAAGTTTTTTATACTGGATGTGTTGAATCGAGAGCAGATCCACTTATGCTAGGCAGATGCCAAGTAAGAATTGTTGGATTGCATACTCATGATAAGGTATTGTTGCCAACAAAAGATTTACCATGGGCTCATCCTATGGGACCAATTACTAGTGCGTCGATGAATGGTATTGGTTGGTCACCTACTGGAGTAGTTCAAGGTACTTGGGTTATTATTATATTCCTGGATGAATATCAACAGCAACCAATTATGCTTGGTACTATTGGTGGTATTCCAATGACTCAATCTGCTGCATTAATTGCTGAAGTTACTAATGGTGTTGTATCGACCGACGAAGATGGTGATCTTATTAGTTCTACTGGAGATATCGTTACTGATTTAGTATCTCAGATTGCTGACGAAATCAATGCTGATTCGGGTACTGAACAGAAACGAGGTGACAAATACCAAATAAAAGCTGTTACAGTTCAGACATCTAATGGTCCTGTTACTACTTATAATATTGTTAATATGGAAGATAGTACGATTATTGGCACTGCACTCATAAACGAATACACCAATCTATATGAAGTCACTTTACTGAATCAAGAAAAATATACAGTAGAACAATATACTCCATTTGCATTACCGAAAGAATTTGATACTATAGATTCAATTTCTTCTTATTTCGAAACTAATTTTTAGGATACATTATGGCAGATCCAATAGTAGATGCACCTATACCAGATACTCCGCCACCTGAAGCAAAACTGACTGGACACAAAGCCAAGATTGCTATGAAAGGTATTAAGGCAATCAAAGAACAAATGATTGCTGGAGGATTTACTTCAAAATATGCTCAATGTGCTATGTTGGCTATTGCTGGCGGTGAATCGTCTTGGCAATGTATTGGGGAATTCTGGCCACATAGTAAACAAAAACTACTAAGTGGTACGTTTAGTAATGTATCTGAAGCAGATGCAGAAAAATACAGTAAATTTAGCAAGAAGAATGGAAATACTGCTGTAGAATATTTTGGTTGGTTGTATGGTACTAGAAAACATAAACCAGCATCTGAAGGTAATTACTATGGTCGAGGTTATATCCAACTGACTTTTTCAGATGCTTATAAAGCAATGTCAAAAAGGATAAATGATCCAACAATAGATTTATATGCAAATCCAGAATTACTTGAAGGTGAAAGTGATGAGGCAATTCTTACAAATGCAAAGTATGTTGTAGCATTTTTGAAATGGAAACTAAAGGATTGGAAAACTGTACAACACAATCCTGGATTTATGGATATTGCATTAAGTGCAGTTGGCGGTGATGATAAAAGATGGCCATTAAAGAGAAGATATAATGAATACTTTTTAGGTGGTAAACCTGCTCCTGCTCCGGCATCAGATAAAGATCCAGCTACATCTACTATTCAGAAGACTCCTAAAGAAATTGCTACTGCTCCTCCTCATAAGAAAGAAGCGTACACTGAATCAAGAGAAGAGAATTTTGATAAGAATGGTTTTACCGATCCAGAAGGTAAGTATCCTTTAAGGGATTACATGAATGAGCCAGATACCAATCGTCTTGCTCGTGGAATTCTTAAAGGTACAAATGTAGAATATAAAGACCAGACTAGACATAAATCAATACCAACTCCTAATGGAGGAAGTTACGAACAACCTAGAGCAGGATTTAGTTCTGTCTATCCATACAATAAAGTGTTTGAATCTGAAAGTGGTCATGTTCTTGAATTTGATGATAGTCCTGCTGGTGAGCGAGTAAACTTGTATCATAAGAAAGGTACATTCATTGAAATTGATGCTAATGGTACTCAAGTCAATCATATTATTGGCGATGGGTATTATATCGTAGAACATAATGGTAACATATTTGTTAATGGATGTTGTAATATTACAATCAATGGTAATACCAATCTGTTATGTGGCGGAGATGCTACCGTTGAAGTAAATGGTACTAGTGATATTATTCTTCATAATGATGCTAATATTGGTGTTGCTAAAGACTTGAATATTGCTGTCGGTGGTGACATGAATGTTCTTGTTGAAGGTAACTATAATCTTGAAGTTGGTAAGACATTCAATACTCGTACTGTTGGTACAATGTCTCTCGAATCCAATGATGCATTGAAATTGAAAACTCAAAAGAATATCAGTATGGAAGGTGGAGATACTCAATCTACCGCTGAAACTCTTATGAAACTTTCAGGCGATATTAAAATAGAAACAGATGGTGCTTACCAAATTAAATCCAAATCATTCAAGTTAGATATTGCAGAAGCAATTGAAATCAAATCTAAAACATTACAATCGGATACTAGTGAAACACTTACACTTAATGCTACAGGCAATCTTGTTGGAAAGGGTAAGAAAATTAGTCTAAATGGTAGCGAATCACCAACAGCAATAAAAGCACTTGATAAACTTGGAGAGAAAAAGAAACCAGTTGATTTCAAAGGTGAAGAAATTAAAGACAGAGATGAAGAACATGTCTTGGTAGACACAACACTGAATCCAGCTGGAAACTATAATCCAAATACATTAAACGATTCATTAGTAGATTCTATTCTTAATAACTTGCCTTTATCAGATACACTTAAAGGGATGTTAGGTAGTTCTAAACCAGACATATATGATAAAAAATATGCCGATGCTCCAGTTGAAAATAAAACATCATTGCAAGCTGCTGGTTCTACTAGAAATAGATTGGTACCACCTCCAATAGCAATCTCCAACAGTGCAATCATTGATAATTTACCATCGCCAGATAGAATATCAGAAATGAGATATGATACTGAAGAAGATGCTTCTAGCGTAAAAGGTGCTAAAGCAATTGCTGCTCAAAATAATACAGAAGAAGCAAAGGATGAATTGTCAAATAGACAACCTTCAGTTAATACAATCAATAATGATAGTGGGGCAAGAGAAGATGCACCCGCATTGTCAGGTGGTTCGGATTCATCAAAAGGATTATCTTCTGATAAGAAAGCTGAAATTGATTCTAAAACTGATTTCCCAATGAGTTACCAACTATCCAAACACTTTACTCTTGGAATGCTCATTAAGGATAAGAATGTGCTACGAGATCAGGCACTGCCTGGTGGTAAAAGTGAAAAAGCTGGAACACCTACTCGCATGTACACTAAACAAGAATTGGTTGCTAATTTGGCAGCATTATGTGAAAATGTCCTTGAACCAATATACGATCTATTAGGACCCTGTACTGATATGAGTAGTAATGGCACTTGGAAAATAAATTCCGGTTTGCGTAATCCTGGTAATGTTCCAGGTTCGGGTGATGGTTCAGATCATAACAAAGGTCGTGCATGTGATTTCCAATTGCATCCAAAACGATCTATTACAGAAATGTATACTTTGGTGATGAAACTAGAAAAAATATTACCTTATAATCAATTGATATTTGAATATCAAAATGCTGGTGCTTCTAATTGGATTCATGTTTCATATTCAACCCAAGGTAATCAGAAACGTGCATTTACTATGATTAATAATACTCCAGTAACATCATCTGGTAAACCAGGAACTCAAGTAGGTTTATTTAAGTTCTTTGCAAAGGATTAATTAACAAATGTATTGATAAAACCCATTAGATATATTATATACGATTCTAATGGGTCTTGTCAACATTATTAAGGAAATAATATGGCAAGTAAAGGCGTAGCACGAGGTTCAGGAAAGGATACTGTATCAACTGGTCATCAATGTGATGCTACAACTACCACTGACGTATGTTCTTCATCGGTGTTTGTTAATGGTAAAGGTGTTTGTAGATTAGGTGACGCAATTACAATTCACAATCATAAAGTTGGCAACAGTTGTGTTCCTCATACTGCTAAAATAACTGGAAGTTCTTCTACTGTGTTTGTCGATGGAATTGCTATAGCTAGAGACACCGACAGTGCTGATGCAGGTTCTATATCATCAGGCTCAACAGACGTTTACTCAGGATAATTAAATGAAAAAAACAAGAACATTCTCAGACATAGATTTAAACTTCACACCAGTACCATCTGCTTACGACAGATACGATGTTCCCGTTGATAATACTGGATCGGTAATCATTACTGGAGTTAAGGAATCTCCTATCATTGTTGGAGAATCCACTTTATTCCAATACATGATTAAACCAAATGATAATCTATATGTGGATAGTATTTTCATAGGTAAAATTAAATCTATCGAATCCAATACTCAACTAACTTTATTCAATAACTGTATAACACAATTTCAGATTGATACTTCTTCTGGACACACATTCAAGTATTCTACTCCAGGTGACATTGCTGTACGATTTGATGAGAATGCTATAAAGGCATCAATCAAACATCTTATTCTTACTATGAATCATGAGAGGCCGTTTAATAGTAAGATTGGTTCTCAGGCAAGAGCCATGATGTTTGAACTTGCTACTCCCATGAGTGGTATAATGTTAAAACAGTCTATAATTAATACGATTACTGCATTTGAGCCAAGAGTCGTTCTATTAGAGGTGGTCGTTAATTTCCAACCCGAATCATACAACGTCAATGTTAGCATCTATTTTCAAGTAATAAATACAACAGAACCATTACAAATCGATCTAGTTCTTACTCGAACCAGATAACAGCATAAGGATATGACGTGGCAAACAAACAGATAACCACTCAAGATTTAGATTTTGATAAAATCAAGTCTAATTTAAAGACATTTCTACAAGGTCAAACAGACTTATCAGATTATAATTTTGAAGGTTCTGGTTTATCCTTGTTGTTGGATGTCTTAGCATATAATACTCACTACAACAATCTGTATCTCAACTTAGCAGTCAATGAATCTTTTCTCGATTCTGCTGTTATAAGAAATAGTGTTGTCTCTAAAGCATTTGAACTTGGATACCTTCCAAAATCAGCAACTTCTGCTAAAGCAGTGGTTAATATTACTCTTACTAATGTATCTGGCAATCCTGGCATAGTCTCGATTCCATCACTTACTGCATTCAATACTACAGTTAATGGTTCTAATTTCTCATTCTATAATATGGAACCTAGTGTAGCCACTAGCGTAAATGGAATCTATAAATTTAGTGATCTTGTTATAACTGAAGGGACACCATTAACTCAAACTTATACAGTATCAGATAATACGACTTATACCATTTCTAATACTAATGTGGATATTAGTACAATATCAGTTGACGTTTATGATAGTTTGAATTCTACTACCAAGGTGAAATATACTAGATCAACTGACATATTGAATGTTACTGCTACAGATACAGTATTCTTTCTAAAGGAAATTGAGGGCGGAAAATATGAGGTGCAATTTGGTAATGATAGAATAGGCAAATCTGTATCGCCTGGCAATATCGTAGTTATCAACTACTTCGTATCTAAGAAAGCTACTGCAAATGGTGCTAGATTATTCACATCGCCAAATCTTAGTACTAATGCTACTATTGTTACCTTATATCAATCTCAAGGCGGTTCTGATATGGAATCGATTGATGATATCAAGTTCAATGCACCAAGATTATTCAATTCTACTAATAGAGCAGTAACTGCAGAAGATTATAGATCACTACTGCTTGCTAGATTTCCTAATATTGCCTCTATAAATGTATGGGGCGGAGAAGATAATCTTCCTCCAGTGTACGGTAGTGTATTCATATCGATTCTCCCTAAATCAAATTCAGTATTGACTTCTACTGAAAAAGACGTTATAGTAAACGATATTCTTAAATCCAGAAAGATGGTAACTATTACACCAAAGTTCGTGGATCCATTCTATTTGAATATTCGATTAACTACGGCAATATACTACGATCCTAATAATACATCAAAAACTGCTAATGAATTGTCTGTTATTGCTACTAATGCTATACTCGATTATAATACCGCAAATCTAAGACAATTTGATTCAGTATTAAGATATTCTAAATTGATTGCTGCGATTGATAATTCAGACAGTGCTATAACAGGTAATATTACTACCTTAGTTGTTGATAGAAATTTGTCAGTAAAATTCAATGTTAATACTAACTATACATTCCATATTGATAATCCAATTTACAGTGCGGGAGTTCCTGAAGATGCAGTAACTTCAAATGGATTCTATGTATTTGGTGATTCAACAAATGTACAGTATCTGAAAGATGACGGATACGGAATTATTCAAAGATACTATATTGATCCAATATCATTGAAGCCTGTAGTCACTAATACTAATCAAGGAACAGTCGATTATTCCATTGGAAAAATATCATTGACTAATTTTCACATTACTAGATTAGCCAGTAATTATATGGCATTAACCTTCAAATTACAATCCAACGATGTAGTATCGGTTAGGGATCATGTCGTTAATATTGATCCAAGTTTATTGACAGTAACTGCAATACCAGAAAGCGCAAATTCAGGACTAGTTCATACCTTTACTGCAAGTAGATAACTATGACTTATAAAATACCAGCATTATCAGTTGTACTAAATCAGTTCCCTGAGTTTACTCGAGAGGATTATCCTGGTTTTATAAAATTTATAGAATTGTACTATAAACACATAAATGAAAACCGAATATCTGGCATTGGTGAGAATTTTGACGAACTGCAAGATATAGATACCACCCTTGATAAATTCATCGATGCCTTATGGAAACAATTTGGTATCAATGTACCAAGGACTAGCATTCCTAATGATAGATATTTCTTAAAACATATTAAAGAATTCTATTCTACTAAAGGAAGTGAAGAATCTTTTCGAATGCTATTCAGACATCTGTATGATACTGAAATCGACTTTACGTATCCCAAAGAACAAATATTAATAGCTTCTGATGGCAAATGGGTTCAAGATATTTCAGTTCTTGTTAATGTCACTTCTGGTAATATTTTTGACGTCATTGACCAAACTACACTAATAAGCACCAATAGCCAAATATTTCCTGTTGTTGCTAATAGAGTAAGATTGTTAGAAGATGGCCATTATGAAATATTCCTTGATAAATTCCAAAGAGATTTGATTTCAATTGGTAGCATTCTATCAATGAATGACGTTAATGCTACTGTGGTTGAAACTGTATCTAGTGTTAAAGTTTATAAATCAGGATCTGGATTCTATGTTGGTCAATTGTTTACTATACCATCGTACATTGGTGCCGATGCTAGAATAAAAGTAACTAAAGTTGGTCCAAATGGTGAATTGATAAATGCTCAAATTATAGATTTTGGTACTGGTTATAATTCCGACTTCTACACAACTTTAGTATCTGGTTCGACACCTAAAATAGTAGTATCGGGTCAATTCAATTCTCAGACATTAGGATTTGTTGATTCAGGATTTGTATCATCTAACTTCTACGCTGAACTTGATTATGCTAATGGATCGTATTCTGGCGATATCATAAGAGAATTCTATACTCGAATTGATGTTCCTGAAGGTACTAGATCAGATGATGAAAAGACTGCTACATTATATGTTTCAATCGGCGCTATAAGAAGATATCCTGGGTTCTATTCAGACAGTTCTGGTTTTGTATCTGATGCCTATTATATTCAAGATGGACATTATTACCAGACAAATTCTTATGTAATATCTTGTGTCGAATCTATTGAAAAATACAGAAGTGTAGTAAAAGCATTATTACATCCATCCGGATTGAAACTGTTTGGTAATCAAATTCTTACTAATACATTTGATGTCATGGGCGATATTCAGTTAGTAAACAGATATTTTCAAAATGCTTTTGATAATTCTGTTGATCCAGTTGATGATAATAAATATAGTTTAACTAAGCCAATAGAAGATTTATTATCGGCTATTGAGTCTAATACTTTATCATTTAATAAGATACTTACAGAAACTCTGAGCGTTACTGATAGTCCATCTTGTGAATTATCAAAGGGGCATCAAGAAACGTTATCAGTAGATGAATCTTTTGCATCTATACTAACTAAACCTATGGCAGATATGGTATCGTTTTTAGGAATCGTGTATTGGGATTCCTCGTACGCCGATCAAAACTACACAGACAATAATATAGAACCTGTAATTACTCATGCTGGATCTACATACTCAATTGCATTAACAAACTAAAGGAACAAAAAATGTTTAATCAAGAAACGATAGCAATGAAAGGTGAATTAACCATTGATAGATATGATATTAGTGGTAAATTAGTTGAAAAAAGAAAAATACCTAATCTCGTGGTGACTTCTGGTAAATCATTAATGATTTCGAGATTATTAGGAACTACTGATGGTGTAATGACGCATATGGGTGTCGGTACAGGTATTACTAGTCCAGTTGTTGGTAATACTGCATTAGAAATTGCATTAGGTGCTCGAATTGCTCTAACATCAGCAACACAATCTTCAAACTCAGTAACTTATGTTGGCACGTTTGCTGCAGGCGTTTCTACTGGTGCTATTACTGAAGCAGGTATTTTCAATGCATTAACTTCTGGCACTATGTTATGTCGTACAGTATTTCCTGTAGTAAATAAAGCGGCAGGCGATTCAATTATTATTACTTGGAATATTACTATTTCTTAAGGAAGAATTATGACCGCAGCTATTTGTCCATTAATGCATAATGCTATAGCAGATTCTATCTATAATAGTATTGTGTCAAAATCGGCTAAGTATTATTCTTTCTTGGGCAAAACAGTTCCCTTAGAAATTGTAAATGGTTCTGAGTTAGTAGAAGTACCTTCATCAACTTACAAATATGAGTTATCTACGCGTAGAGATATTATTTCTATGAAATCAATAACCAATAATGATGTGAGTTATGTCGTTCCGAGAATTGACTGGGTTCAAGGGGAAATATATGACCACTACGATGATTCGTATTCAGTAAGCACTCCTTCTCAGTCTGGTGCCACTAGTATAAATGATGCTAAATTTTATGTATTGACTTCTAATTATAATGTCTATATGTGTTTAGATAATAACTATGATAGTCCGTCATTAGTTTTGCCGACCGGATACGACGTTCTTCCATTTACTACTAGCGATGGTTATAAATGGAAATATGTTATGAATATTCCATTATCATTAAGATCTAAATTCTTGACTAATTTATACATGCCTATCACTAATGCGGTCAATAATATTTTTTATAATAATGGTGCCATTGATAATATTATAATTGATAATACAGGAACTGGTTATCCTTCTAATACGACTGCTGCAATAACTGTGACGAGTCCAAATATACTAGCAGGTTCATTTGTTATAAGTCAATCCTACATCATTACGAATCTTGGTACTGCGTCATCACTTCAGACAAAATGGAATACTGTTGCCGGAACAACTGGCACGACTTATACAATAGGATCTACATTTACTGCTGCTACTAATGGTTCTATTTTAACCGGTGCTATAGTAAAAGGCAGAGGAGCAATCATGACTCCTCGTATATCTTCCATTGATGGGTCAATTACTTCTGTTAAAATTACTAATGGTGGTACTGGATATCCATCAGGCACCACTTTAACATTATCTGGAGACGGAACTGGTAAATTTACTGGGAATGCTACCGCTTTAATTACACCAGTAATGACCAATGGTGTAATTACTCACGTTATTATAAATGATCCTGGCAAAGATTATAATAACAATGCTACCAACTTATCAATTATAAGTTCAACTGGATTGGATGCTCATTTAACTCCTATAGTACAGTCTGGTCAGATAGTAGATGTGATTATTGATAATCCTGGATACGGATACAAAGATGCTAAGATTACTGCTACAGGTATTGGAGGTTCTGGCGCTAGATTAATTGCTAATGTGTCTGGAGGAAAACTTGATACAATTCAGGCTAATGTAGAATTATTAACAGTTGATGGTACTATCGATTACATTAAACTTATAGATGGTGGCAATGGTTATTCTAATATCAATGTTACTATTGCAGGTGACGGCACTGGAGCAACTGCTACAGCAAATCTTGTTGCGGGTTCGGTACGATCTATTACTATAACTAATAGAGGATCTGGTTACACCTATGCTAATGTCACTTTAACTCCTCAAGGTGGTACGAATGCTACTCCTCCAACAGCAAGGGCAATTATATCGCCAAAATATGGCCACGGTAAGAATGCTCTATCAGAATTATTTGCTAGCACATTAATGTTCTATTCAGATATTGCTCAATCGAATAGTACTGGATTTGCTTTGAATAACGATTATCGCCAATTTGGCATTATTAAAAATCCAAATGAATTTGGTTCGACTCAATCGTTATACAATACTATTGGTACTGCTTGCTATTCAGTGGATGTTGCCGTTTCTAATGGTATTATAGTAGAAGATATGATACTTACAGATTCCAGTGGTAATAACTTTGTAGTAATTGCTAAATCGGATACTTCGTTACTATTACAGCCCAGAGATAACTCTATATTAGAAATAGGCATGAATTTAACACACGAATCTATAGTGGTTAACATTTCTGATATCAACTACGAACCTTCAGTTGATAGATATAGTGGTGATTTGTTGTATATTGATAATCGTTCAGCATTCTATCAAACTGAAGACCAAACGGTAATATTACAAACTATCCTGAAGTTTTAATAAATACGACTATAATTACTGTGTATAGAAAAGGAATATCAAATGATTAATCTGAACGTCGAACCATATTATGATGATTTCGATGAGACCAAACATTTCCAAAAGATCTTGTTTAAACCTGGTTATGCGGTTCAAGCAAGAGAATTGACTCAAATGCAATCTATCATTCAAGCACAGATTGATAGATTTGGTTCACATATTTTTACTGATGGTTCAGTAGTTCATGACGGTAAACATGCCCCACTCAAAGCAAATGCTATTGCCATTGCTTCGTTTACCGGAACTACTGACTTCACGTTCTTCAAAGATAAAATCATATATGTCGGTTCAGTAAAAAAACGAGTAGTTCATACTGCCATTAATAATGATAACTATTACTTGTTTACTACTGATGTAACTGATGGTAACATTGAAGAAAATGCTACCATTCTTGTACAAGACTATGCCAACTATTCATTAACTTCAGAATCGTCGGCTAACACAATTGTGTACGGCGATGCTATGCTCCACGAAATTAAGTCTGGCATATACTTTGTAAATGGTGCTTTCGTTAGAGTAGAAGATCAAATTATTGTAGGTTCATATAGTTCCAACAAAGCATCCTTTGATGTTTATTTGGTTGCTTATGAGTATATTATTTCCTATAATGAAGATGAATCATTACTTGATAATGCTTATGGTTCACCCAACTATGCTGCTCCTGGTGCTGACAGACATTCTATAGAATTGGTATTAGAAACTACTATGGCAGGTACTGGCATATCTACCAATAGCAAACATTTCTTAATAGCATCCTATAGAGATGGTGTTATGATTGGTAATGTTAATGCACCTGAATATTCCGATCTCGAAAAGCATCTAGCAGATAGAACATACCAGGAATCTGGCGATTATACAGTTAAACCATTTATTGGTCAAGTTATCGACCATCCATCAGATGAATCTAAATTTGTATTTAAATTAGATACAGGTAGTGCATTTGTTCAGGGATATCAAGTAGCTACAGAAGGTCCAACTTCACTCATTATAGATAAAGCAAGAACTACTGCGTTTTTGAATAATAGTCAGATTCAAATTGATAAAGGCCCGTATATTCTAGTTGAGAATCTTACTGGTTTGATATCGCCATACTCGATGGTCACCATTGATATCCATAATGTAATAACACCATCTAATTCTGCTACTAATTACGTTAAAACTAAAATTGGTACTGCTACTGCGTTTGGAACTGTGTATGATAGTACTAATACCGGCACTACTAATACCTACAAATTATTCTTGACTGACATTGCCCTAGATGCTACTGCTTCTATCAGCAATGCTAGAAGTTTTGTAGTTACAACGGGATCAAGTACCTATAGTTGGACATTCTATGCTCAGTACAGTACAGAATCTTATGATAAAACTACTATATTAGGTGCTACCACTACTGATGTTACTATACAAAACTCACAGAATTACACTCAACTATTTAAGTTAGGCAATACTCCAGTAAAGACCCACGTGAACAGTGGCACAAATTTAACCGATATTACTTACCAATATTACAAATCATTTACTAGCACATCGTTTGCTAGAAGTGCTGGTTCGTCGTCGGCTACACTGACCTTAAGCGGTACACAATTCTTTATAGGAAGTGGAATATTATCTTCGTCGACTGTATCATCTCAATGGTATGCTACTGTACGCTCGGTCGGATCTGGCTCTGGTACTCCACCTGCCGTTGGTCAAGTTTTCAAGTTAGAAAACGGTACAGTAAATGTCTCATCAGATACTTCTGCTGTAGTTACTGTTCCTGTTGATTACAATATGGTACTTGATGTATATGTTGTTATCGGTGAATCAACATCAACATTTAGAAATAAAGTACTCCATACTGGTTCTACTTTGACAGTGACTGGATCAAATATGAGTAGTTCTACAATCTCATTACTGAAAGCTGATGGTATAAGTTTGACTAGCGTCATTGATAATAACGGAACTGATCATATAGACAAATACTCGTTTAATACTGGACAAAAAGATTATTATTATGATCACGCTTACATTAAATTAATCAACCCAAATAAGTCACCTTTGACTACAGATCCAGATATTACTTCATTGGTTATAACATTCGATTATTATAGTCATACTGGCACAGGACCATTAACTGTCGATTCTTATAATGGGTTGGTAGATTATAGCGATATCCAATCCTATAGAACAAAGGCTGGTGAGATATTAAGATTGACTGATGTTATGGATTTCAGACCAAGAAGAACTGACGGTTCAACTTCTTTAATATTTGATAGTTATAAGAAACCTCATTTTGGTAGTACCTTAACTACCGATTATGAATATTATTTGCCTAGAATTGATAAGGCTATTATATCTACTGCATCTAAAAAGTTAGAGATTACAAAAGGCATTCCTGCTAAGTATCCATTAGTTCCAGATTCTGGCGACTCAATGACACTTTATGTGTTAACGATTCCAGCATACACATTTAGTATTTCTGATATCATCGTTGAATATGTGGATAATAAACGCTATACTATGAAGGACATTGCTGCCATCGATACAAGAGTGTCGAGATTAGAATATTATACTACATTGTCGTTATTAGAAAAACAAGCAACGGATGAGTCTATACCTTCGGATGTTCCTGGCATCGATAAGTTTAAAAATGGTATTTTAGTAGATTCTTTTGCTGGGCATAGCGTTGGTGATGTATTCAATCCATACTATACGTGTGCCATCGATTACCAATCGAGATATCTGAGACCGGGATTCAATAGTAATTCTTTTGCTTATCAATTTGATAGCAATGCTAGTACTTCTGTTGTTAATAGTAATGATTTAGTAATGTTGGATTATACTGAAGTTTCTGCTATATCACAAACTGCAGCATCTGAAACAGAATCCGTACAGCCATTTGCGGTATTCAATTGGAATGGTATTATGGCTATGGATCCACCTACTGATATTTGGACAGATACTTCAGTTCTACCAATGGCTACTGTAAATTTAAATGGTGAATTTGACCATTTAGTTCAAGCAGCATCTGGCAATGCTCAAATATGGTCTGATTGGCAAACTACTGGCGTTGGTATTACAAACCTAGCACTGAAAAATAATGTGAGTGTGAAATCGCAGGTTACTGTTAACTAATAAATAATTAAAATTATTATAAAAGGAACTCAACGTGGCAGATACATCAGCAACTAATCCAGGTACTACTTCTACCCAAACATCAACTACTCCTACCAATTCAGCAGATATGGTAGCAAGAGATTTGGCTAAAGCTGCATTACAAGCAGCTCTAGTTCCTCCAGTGGTTACTATAGATTCTAGTGCTACATACAATACATCAACAACTCAATCCCAAGTTGGGTTAGGATTCTCGTCTACACAATCCACATTCAATACTAATCTTGGAGAAAAAGTAGTTGATACTTCTCTATTGACAACTATCCAATCAAGAAATGTTTATTTTTCAGCATATCATCTAAAACCACTTACTAGATTGTACGCATTCTTTGATAATGTAAATGTTTCAGAATATGTTGATTCTGCTTATAGAATAGTATTAAACAAAGTAGTTCATACTAACAGATCTAAAACTTTTTCAAGAACCAATAGTAATGTTGAAGTGTTATTTGCTAAAGGTACTACCATTTATGTTAATCAAACTCCGATTATCAGTACTAATGCAAATGGTTATCTCGAAGCTACTAATACCTTTTCTTGGGATGGTATAACCTATACTGTTGTCTCTGCTAGTAAATCCACTACACTGACTACTGACGAGAATGGTTATATTGCTGGCACGTTCATGATTCCTTCAAAGAAATTTAATACAGGAACAAGACCATTTCTATTATGTGATAGTTCTACCAATAATGGCGTAGAAATAACAACATCTGCCGAATTCATGTATTATGCTAGTGGTATGTCTGTGTCTAAACAATCACAAACATTATCTACTAGAATCAATCAAGTTACTATCAATCCAATGTTGAAGTCCTCGACGACTGAAGTAGCGGGAACTTCTATTGCACCTCAAGCAGTATCAGCAGTCAATCCAGTGGTTATTACCGTTGACCAAACTGCACCATATATTATCAATTATTCTCCATCAAAAGGTGCTACTGGAGTTTCAATTTCATCTAATATTGTTTTTACATTCGATGATACCGTAGTTGCTAATGCTGGCACAGTAACATTAACCAAATCCAATGGTACTGTTATTCCTTCTACCGCAGTGTTATCAGGTGGGAATACTCTTACAGTAACTCCAACAAAAACATTGGATAAAAGTACAGTATATCAGGTTAACATTCCTACTGATTATGTAAGAGATTCTACTGGTAATAAATTTCCAGGTAGTACTGATTACCAGATTACTACAGAACTTCCTGTTGTAATACCTAAACCAATTTATAATTCAACTGTCGTCAATACTACAATATATGAAGGTGCTCAAGCTTCAGTAATATTCAAGATGACCAATGTTGCAGTTGGTACTAAACTTTATTACAGTGTCGTTCCTGTATCTTCTACATTGAATACTAGTGATTTTGCATCTACATCAAACTCATATAGTGGATTCTTTATAGTTGATTCAACTTATCAAAATACAGTGCGTCTCGATACTACTAGTAGTGATGGTACAGAATCACCAGAAAAATTTAATATTCAATTGTACGAAACCTTAGGAAGTGCTGCAGTACATTCTACAGAAACTATAACAATATTAGACCTTCCTATATCTCCTTATGTAACTACTACATTCAGTGCATATTCCATCATGGAAGGAAACTCTACTACTGGTACAATTTCTTCAAATCTATTGAACACAGAGTTGTATTGGAAAATAATCAATGTATTTGGAATAGACAGTGTTGATTTTATAGATATTCCGATGAACGGTTCAGTAATTACTAATAATCTTGGGACTGCTACTTTACCGACATTCTTCGTGAATAAAGATAGTACAATAGAAGACGTTGAGAAATTTGCTGTAGAGATTTACTCAGATGCAAACCAAACAAATCTTGTCCACACTTCTCCAAATTTAAATGTTATAGATTATAAGAAAACATTTGATTCATTAGAAGTTCAAGCTTCAATTCCAGATTGGGTGAGTACTACATTCTCTAATAATACCGTGAATGAAGGTGCTTCTACTCAAATCTATATTAGATCCAATTTACCAAATACTAAATTATATGGTAAATTTATTGATGTTAGCACTGGAGGAATAACTTCCACAGATCTTGGTGGATATTTGATACAAGGTACTGATGGCTCGGGCCACGTGACGTTTTCTATTACTACTGATAGCAATGGCAATTTTGATTCTAGTATATCTATGTCTAGTGATGGTGTAGTCGAAAATACAGAAAAATTCGCTATCAACTTTTATAAAGATTCATTAACTGGAACTCTATTACATACATCAGGATCTGTTATTATATACGATTCAAATAGTATCCCACCAACTGCTACTGTTGTAACTAATTTTACATCAAATACTTTAACAGAAGGCCAATCTACTACTTGTACTTTAACTAGTAATTTATTAAGCACGACATTATATTGGAGTGTTATCGATACTAGTACAGGCGGTGTAAATTCAGCTGACTTCTTGTCTGGAACTTTGACTGGAACCATTACCACTAATAGTTCTGGATCCGCAACTCTTCCTATATTTACTACTAATCCTGACGTTCTTATTGAAGGCACAGAAAAATTCTCTATCAATTTCTTTACTGGTAGTTTGAGTGGAACTTTAGTACACACATCTTCAAGTGTTGCTATTTTTGACACAGCTACTACCCCTCCAGATTTCGTCAATTCTGGTTTTAGTTCTTATACTTTGACAGAAGGCCAATCTACTACTTGTTCATTGAATACCAATTTAAAAAATACAACATTATATTGGACAGTTGTTGATATTGGTGCTAGTGGTACTAATGCAGCGGATTTCCTTTCTGGATCTTTAACTGGTACAGTGCTTACTGATAGTTCTGGTGGTGCAATCTTACCAATATTTAATACAAATACAGACACCAATGTAGAAGGAACTGAACAATGGGCTGTCGAAATTCGCAAAAATTCGACGAGTGGAACTTTACTTCATACTACATCTACAGTATCAGTATATAATGCTGCAGTTCCATCAGCAGCAGCCGACTTTGTCAATTCTGGTTTTAGTTCATATATTTTGACCGAAGGCCAATCTACTACTTGTACTTTAACTAGTAACCAATACAATTCTACTTTATATTGGACAGTTGTTGATATTAGTGCTAGTGGTACCAATGCAACAGACTTCTTGTCTGGATCTTTAACTGGAACAGTAGTTACTGATAGTTCTGGATCAGGTACTTTACCGATATTTACTACTAATACAGATGCAACTGTAGAAACTACAGAACAATGGGCTATCGAAATTCGTAAGACATCTCTATCAGGAACTTTACTTCATACTACATC
>Ga0214168_1000014_pt1 | contig 72099 bp, 73 predicted proteins | sample LakMenepilimnion_FD_153002 | JGI IMG/M metagenome (GOLD analysis project Ga0214168, IMG submission 153002) | Freshwater microbial communities from Lake Mendota, WI - Practice 29OCT2010 epilimnion v4 | ecosystem: Environmental > Aquatic > Freshwater > Lake > Epilimnion/Euphotic zone | place: Lake...
GGTACTTTAGATACTCTTCATTAGCCGCTTTGTTGGCAGCTGTTTTGGCGCCTGTTTATTACGCGATGGCGGCCGACGGTCCGTTGTGGGATTTCAACGGCGCCATTTTTGGCATGCTGTGTGTCATGGGTATTTTGTTGGTCTGGCGGCACCGAGACAATGTGAACCGTTTGCTTGCAGGCACTGAGACAAAGTTGGGCGCTAAGAAAAGTTAACTGATTTTTTAATCTCGGAAATTGTTAAAGCTGATGGGTATCTCGGTGATGTCTTTTCGCAGCAAGGCCATGGCGGCTTGCAGATCATCCCGCTTGGCGCCCGTCACGCGCACGGCATCGCCTTGAATGGAGGCCTGCACTTTCAGCTTGCTTTCTTTCAACAACTTTTGAATTTTTTTGCTGTCCTCAGTTTCAATGCCATTGCGAACTTTCAAAACCTGCTTGACTTTGTCGCCGCCTATTTTTTGCACGTCGCCTTTGTCTAGGAAGCGCACATCGACCCCGCGCTTGGCCATTTTGTTCAGCAACACTTCGTCTATTTGAGTGAGTTGAAAGTCAGCATCGCCAAACAAAGTGATTTCTTTGTCTTTTAATTCGATGGCGGCAGAAGTGCCTTTGAAGTCAAAGCGAGTGGCAATTTCTTTGGCGGTGGTGTCAACCGCGTTTTTTACTTCAACCAAGTTAGGTTCGCATACGGTGTCAAAAGATGGCATGGGGTTCAACAATCAAGTCAGAGAATGCGACAATTCTCCCATGAACGTGACCCAAAACGTACCCCTTCAGTCTTACAACAGCTTTGGCATCGTGGCCAAGGCCTATTCTTTGGTGCGAATTCGCTCTGAGGCAGAAGCCATTGAGGCGCAAAAAAACCTGGAAAATTGGCAGGAAGGCCACTGCGTCTTGGGCGGCGGCAGCAACATTGTGTTGACTGGCGATGTGAAACCTCTTGTGCTCAAAGTTGAAATTTCGGGTAAGCGCTTGGTGTCTGAAACCCAGAAAGCCTGGATTGTGGAGGCGGGAGCCGGTGAGGACTGGCATGAGTTTGTGGCCTGGACTTTGTCTCAAGGCTGGCCAGGCCTTGAAAACATGGCCCTGATTCCAGGCTCTGTGGGCGCCTCACCTGTCCAAAACATTGGCGCTTATGGTGTTGAGCTTCAAGATCGGTTTGACGCTTTGGATGCACTCGATTTGGTCACGGGTCAAATATTCACACTCAACGCTGCGCAGTGCGCTTTTGGCTACCGTGATTCAGTCTTTAAGCACGCCAGCAGTGGCCCGAACGGCATTGGCTTGGGAGGGCGCGCCTTGATTTTGCGAGTTCGTTTTAATTTACCTAAAGCTTGGAAGCCCGTGGTGGGCTATTTGGACCTGGAGCGCAAAATGGCCGATTCGGGCATTGCCAACCCGAGTGCCCAACAGATATTTGATTGGGTCTGTGACATTCGCCGCCACAAATTGCCCGATCCCAAGGTCTTGGGCAATGCCGGTAGCTTCTTTAAAAACCCCACCGTCACGCCAGAGCAATGCGCCGACATCATTGCGCGCGATCCCAAGGTGGTGCACTACCCCATGCCCGACGGCAGCATCAAATTGGCTGCAGGGTGGCTGATTGATGCCTGCGGCTGGAAAGGCAAGAGCGTGGGCAATGCCGCTGTGTATGAAAAGCAAGCCTTGGTGTTGGTGAACCGGGGAGGCGCTACGGGCGGCGAAGTGGTCACACTTGCCAAAGCCATTCAGACCAGCGTGTACGAACGATTCGGCATTCGCTTAGAACCCGAACCGGTCGTGATTTAAAGCTTATTTGCCGCCTTCAAGCTTGAGCATTTCGGCGCCTTCGCCCAATGACAGCAAACCAGTTTGGGCATAGATGCCCAATTTGGCGCGTGTGTCCACGATGTCCAAATTGCGCATGGTGAGTTGGCCAATGCGATCCAAAGGTGTGAACATAGATTCGCCCTTTTCCATGGTCAAACGCTCGGGGTGGTACGTGAGGTTGGTTGAGCTTGTATTCAAAATGGAGTAGTCATTGCCACGGCGCAACTCGATGGTGACTTCGCCTGTGATGGCACGTGCTACCCAACGCTGCGCGGTTTCACGCAGCATGAGGGCTTGTGAATCAAACCAACGGCCTTGGTACAACAAGCGGCCCAGTTTGCGTCCGTTGTCGCGGTATTGCTCGATGGTGTCTTCGTTGTGGATGCCGGTGATCAAACGCTCGTAAGCAATGAACAACAAAGCCAGGCCAGGCGCTTCGTAAATGCCGCGACTCTTGGCTTCAATGATGCGGTTTTCAATTTGGTCGCTCATGCCCAAACCATGACGACCGCCAATTCGATTGGCTTCTAAAATGAGTTCAACAGGATCGGAAAAACTCACGCCATTCAAAGCCACAGGTTGGCCTTCTTCAAAGCGCACCGTTACTTCTTCGTGCTTGACCACGCAGTCTTCACGCCAGAAGGGCACGCCCATGATGGGCTGAACAATTTTCATGCCGCTGCTTAGGTGCTCAAGGTCTTTGGCCTCGTGTGTGGCGCCCAGCATGTTGGAGTCGGTGGAGTAGGCTTTTTCGGCGGACATCTTGTAGCCAAAACCATGTTGCGTCATGAATGCTGACATTTCTGCACGGCCGCCCAACTCGTCGATGAACAGCTGATCAAGCCAAGGCTTGTAAATTTTGAGCGAAGGGTTGGTGAGCAAGCCGTAGCGGTAAAAACGCTCAATGTCATTGCCCTTGTAGGTGCTGCCATCGCCCCAGATGTTGACGTCGTCTTCTTTCATGGCGGCCACCAACATGGTGCCTGTCACGGCGCGGCCAATGGGCGTGGTGTTGAAATAGGTGACGCCTGCCGTAGAAATGTGGAATGCACCGCACTGCAACGCTGCAATGCCTTCGTGAGCCAGCTGTTTTCGGCAGTCAACGAGGCGAGCCAGTTCGGCGCCATATTCCTTGGCCTTGCGCGGAATTTCTTCGTAGTCGGGCTCGTCAGGCTGACCCAGATTGGCGGTGTAGGCATAAGGCACTGCGCCTTTTTGACGCATCCACAGCAAGGCAGCGCTGGTGTCCAAGCCGCCGGAAAAAGCAATGCCTACTTTTTGGCCCGCGGGGATGTGTTGAAGAATGGTTGCCATGCTTTTACTTTCAAAGACGAATAGGTTCAACCGAAATGGCAGATGTAATGATAGGCCTCGGTCACGCGGATTTCAAAACTTGATTGACCTGGCACACTGAACTTCTCGCCCGCTTTGGAGCTTTGCCATTCGGTGCTGCCCTTGAGTTTGAATTCGCAAGAGCCACCCACGCACTCCATGATTTCAGGCGCGCCGGTATTGAAAGTGAGGGAGGAGGGAAGAACCACGCCTACCGATTTTTTTGTGCCGTCGGCCAAAGTGATGTTGTGGCTGACGCATTTGCCGTCAAAGTAGACGTTGGCTTGTGTGGTGACGGATGCGTGGTCGATTTTTTCGGTGGTCATGGGTCGGGTGTCCTAGCCACCAGAGGGCGGCTTAAAGTTTGAACTAAACCCAATATTTTAGGCGATTGCGGGGCACGCCGAAGCCCCTCACCGAGTCTAGATGGGCTTAAAGGACCGGTGTAATCTGCAATTTGATGGTGGGGCCGGGGTCCTTGGGCAGTTGCACGTTGTATTGTTTGCCAGCAAACTCATAAATGACGTTGTAGCCCGTGAGTCGATTTTCAAAGACTTGCTGTGTGGTGCAGGTTTGCTGAGTTTGGGTTTGAGTGGCTTGAGGTCCTTCCACCTTGTCGCCAGCGATAGCGCCGCCAATGACACCAATCATGGTGGCGATGGCTCGGCCTTCGCCTTTGCCAATGGCATTGCCAATGGCGCCGCCTGCAATGGCTCCCATGGCAGCGCCGGCACCGGAGGTTTGGCCTGGCACATTGATTTGCGTTTGGGTGCAAACCTGGCGAGGGACAGACACTTGTTGGTAAACGGCGGTACGACTAATGACGTTGCCAACCTCTTGGGCTTGAGCGGGCAGGCCAAAGACCAGCCCTGACAACAAAGCACTGGCCAGCACGGCTGAGGGTAAGCGAGCAAAAACAAAGTGAGTCATGATTTTTAATTCTGAGAGAAACATTTCGATGGCTGATTTTAGAGTTTGTAGGACATCTAAAAGTGAAGCCTGCGTTAAGTGACTTGAAATAACAGCTTTAAGTGCACTTATATTGACTTAACGCGTCAGCCACAGTTCTGGTTGATAGCCGATGGACATTTCGACAACTTTGTTTTGATGCCACTCAATCACGGGGCGTTTGATCAGGCTTGGGTTGGCCAAAAGAAAGGGCTTGGCGGTGTCAGCGCTTGTGACGCCGGCTTGTTCTTCTGGGGTGAGTTTTCGCCAACTGGTGCCTTTTCGATTCAGCACCTTTTCCCAGCCGGCCACATTGAGCCAATGGTCTAGTGCCTGTTCGGGAAGGCCTTGTTTCTTGAAATCATGAAAGACATGGTCATAACCCTGATCAGTTAACCAAGTTCTTGCTTTTTTGACAGTGTCACAGTTGGGAATGCCGTAAACAACAATGGCGGTGTATTTCATTTTTTGGAATAAGGTATGCAGGACTCAGCGACAATCTTATCCTTATGAAAACTTTGTCTGAATGGCTCGCGCATTGCGAGAAGTTGCACCCCTTTGCCATCGAAATGGGCTTGGATCGTGTTCGTCAAGTGGCTGATCGCATGCAAATTGCTTTCAAAGCGCCTGTGATCATTGTGGCTGGCACCAATGGCAAAGGCTCAACCTGCGCCATGTTGGAGGCCATCTACCTTCAGGCGGGGTACAAAACAGGGGTTTATACATCGCCTCATTTGGTTCAATTTGAAGAGCGTTGCCGCTTGCTGGGAGAGTCCCCGCCGGCAGCACAGTTTGCAAGCGCATTTGAGCGGGTAGAACAAGCTCGGGGTGAGACCAGCCTGACCTATTTTGAATTTAGCACCCTGGCCATCTTGAAAATGATGGCGGAGGCCGAGCTTGATGTGATCATTTTGGAAGTAGGCCTGGGCGGTCGCTTAGATGCAGTCAACCTGGTCGATGCCGATTGCGCCATCATTACCAGCATTGATTTGGACCATACAGCGCTCTTGGGCAATGACCGTGAAACCATTGGCCTTGAAAAGGCCGGCATCATGCGCGCTGGCAAATCGGTGGTTTTGAGCGACCCTGTACCCCCTCAAAGCATCGTTCAGCACGCTAAAACGTTGGGCGCAGACCTTTGGCTGATGGGCCAAGACTTCAATTTTTCTGGCGATCAACTGCAATGGTCTTGGGCTGGCAGAGGCCGCCGTTACAGCGGTTTAGCTTACCCCGCCCTCAGGGGGGCCAATCAGCTGCTAAATGCTTCAGGTGTTTTGGCCGCTGTGGAAATCATGAGGCCACAATTGCCAGTGACAGCTCAGGCCATCCGCAATGGCTTGGCCATGGTCGAGTTAACAGGTCGGTTTCAAATCGTGCCAGGCGAGCCGGTTTTGGTGCTGGACGTGGCCCACAACCCCCATTCTGTGGCGGCCTTGGCCGCTAATTTGGATGCCATGGGTTTTTATCCCTGCACCCATGCCGTGTTTGGGGCTATGGCCGACAAAGACCTGCCAAGCATGCTCAAAAAAGTCCTGCCCATGGTGGATGCTTGGTATTTCACAGATTTACCCTTGCCTCGGGCAACTACGGCAGCCCAACTGGAGGATCAATGGCGGCAGATGAACACGCGCCAAGATGTGAAGGCCAGTCAGCACGCGTCCCCTCAAAAAGCTCTGGAAGCAGCCATCGCAGCTGCAGGCCCCACTGATAGAATCTTGGTCTTTGGTTCGTTCTATACGGTGGGCGGCGTTTTGCAGAATGGCATCCCCAAACTGCATGCCAAACACCTGAGTAATTGAGACTCCACCGCATGGCTTTTTTCAAGCTTCGACTTCCTGGCCGATTTTCGTCGACCCAAACTGGCGCCGATGCGCTTTCCAACGCGCCGGCAGAAAGTGTGGAGGTCATTCGAAAGCGTGCACGCCATCGACTCATGGGGTCGGTCGTTTTGGTTTTGGGTGCTGTTGTTGGACTGCCCTTGCTGTTTGACAGTCAGCCGCGGCCAGTAGCGATCGATACGCCTATCGTCATTCCTGATCGAAATCAGGCCAGCCCTTTAAGCGCCACATCAGGCAGTGCCAAAACGGGTGCGATCAAAGAGGGCTTAGCCCAAGATCAAGCCATCGCTGCCAGTCAAACAGGTGTTGCTAAAAGTGCCGTAACTAACTCTGCAGGGCTTGATCCCCACGAAGAAGTGGTCACTAAAGACAGCAAGGCAGAAGTCAGACAGGAGCCAAAGCCTGAGTTGAAAGCTGAAGCGAAACCAGAACCTAAGTCAGAAAATAACCCTGATGCCAAAGAGGCGGCCAAAGCGAAGGCCTTGCTTGATGGAAAAGAAGCCCCTAATTCGGGTGACGCTGTTCGATCTGTCGTTCAGGTGGGTGCGTACGCCGATCTGGCCAAGGCCAAGGAGGTGCGTGCCAAGCTTGAAAGTGCGGGTTTTAAAACATATACCCAAGAAATAGACACCAAAGACGGCAAACGCATTCGTGTTCGAGTTGGCCCTTTCGCAACGAAAGAAGAAGCAGACAAAACAGCGGAAAAGATTCGCAAATTGAATTTGCAAACTTCGGTCTTAAAGCTCTAGGGAGAGCAAATTCATGGCCTCCACCGATTGGATCCTTATCGCAGTGCTTGCTGCGTCTATGGTGCTGGGTGCATGGCGTGGTTTGGTCTACGAAGTTCTTTCTGTCTTGGGTTGGATTGCTGCTTTTTTAATGGCGCAGTGGTTTGCACCTGATGTGGCAGAACAGTTGCCGATGCAGAACTCTGACCAAACCCTGCGCTATGCAGCGGCATTTGTGTTGGTCTTCATTGCCAGTGTTTTTCTAGCAGGTTTAATTTCTGCACTCATGAAAAAAATTATTTCTGTGGTCGGACTGCGTCCAGTTGATCGAATTCTGGGTGCCATCTTTGGTTTGTTTCGCGGCTTGATTTTGTTATTGGCTTTAAGCGTCGTGGTTCAAATGACCGCTTTGCAAGAAAGTGATTGGTGGTTGGAGTCACAAGGCGGGCCCATGCTGATGACTTTGCTCAAGGGCTTACGCCCCATGTTGCCTGAAAAATTTGGGGCTTATTTGCCCGACTGAATGGATTGACCTATGTGTGGAATTGTTGGCGTTGCAAGCAACGCGCCTGTGAATCAGCTGATCTATGACGCTTTGTTGTTGTTGCAGCATCGCGGGCAAGATGCTGCAGGCATCGTTACGCAGATTGATCGAAAATTTCACATGCACAAAGCCAAAGGCATGGTGAAAGATGTTTTTAGAACTCGCAACATGCGCTCTCTGCCTGGCAACTGCGGCTTAGGACAGGTTAGGTACCCCACTGCAGGCAATGCATTTAGCGAAGAGGAAGCCCAGCCGTTTTATGTGAACGCACCTTTTGGTCTGGTGCTGGTACACAACGGCAATTTGACCAATGCCAAGGCCTTGAAGGCAGAACTCTTTTCAACCGATCATCGCCATATCAATACTGAGAGTGACTCCGAAGTGTTACTCAATGTGTTGGCGCACGAACTGGAAAAAACCACACGTGGCTTGACTTTAACGCCTGCCGATGTTTTCAAAGCTGTGCAAGGTGTGCATCGCCGCGTGAAGGGATCCTATGCCGTCATTGCCCTGATTGCAGGCCACGGACTCTTGGCCTTTAGAGATCCTTTTGGCATTCGCCCCTTGTGCATTGGCAAGGGCAAAGATGGCACTTACATGCTGGCCAGTGAGTCTGTCGCGCTTGAAGGAACAATGCATCAGTTTGAGCGCAACATTGCGCCAGGGGAAGCGGTGTTCATTGACATGACCACCCAGTTTCACAGTCAACAATGTGCCGATGCACCCAGCTTGAATCCTTGCATTTTTGAATTCGTTTATTTGGCTCGACCTGACTCCACGATGGACGGCATTTCTGTTTACCAGGCGCGTTTGAACTTGGGTGAAACATTGGCCAAGCGCGTGATATCAACAGTACCCCCTAGCGACATCGATGTGGTCATTCCAATTCCTGAATCCAGTCGTCCCAGTGCTGCACAACTTGCGCAATTGCTAGGACTTCCGTATCGCGAAGGCTTTGTCAAAAACCGTTATGTGGGAAGAACCTTCATCATGCCTGGGCAGGCTGTCCGCAAGAAGTCGGTACGTCAAAAACTCAATGTCATTGCCAGTGAGTTCAAGGGCCGCAACGTGCTGTTGGTCGACGATTCCATTGTGCGCGGCACCACCAGCCGTGAAATTGTGCAAATGGCTCGAGAGGCCGGTGCACGCAAGGTTTACATGGCCAGTGCTGCGCCGCCAGTGCGTTATCCCAACGTCTATGGCATTGACATGCCTACCAAAGACGAGCTGGTTGCTCACAATAAATCGGTCGATGAAATTCGCCAAATCATTGACTGCGATGCACTCATCTATCAAGATGTAGAGGCCATGAAGCTGGCTGTGGCCAACGCGGTATTGCCCGGATTTCCTAAAGTTCAGGGCTTTGATGCTTCATGCTTTGACGGTATCTACGTTACTGGCGATGTGTCTGAAGCAGACATTGAACGCTTGAACGAAAATCGGCCATCTCAACAAGATGAGTCTGAAGCCGACTCCGACCGTTCGCGCTTGGCTTTGCCAAATGCCAGTTAAGTGCAATTTTGAATAATCTATTTTCGAAAATGATTTGAGCCCGACATGAGCCAACACCCATTGCCCGACAACCTCCACATCGACACTTTGGCTGTTCGGGCTGCAGTCGACCGCAGCCAGTATGGCGAAAATTCAGAGGCGATGTACCTCACCAGCGGATACGTTCAGCCCGATGCCGAAACAGCAGCGCGCCGCTTTGCGGGTGAGGAAGATGGCTACACCTATGCTCGTCTTGGCAATCCAACTGTTGCCAGTATGGAGGTGCGCTTGGCGGCCTTGGAGGGTGCAGAGGCATGTATTGCCACATCCACAGGCATGTCTGCCATTTTGCTGATGTGCTTGGGCCTACTGAAGAGTGGCGATCACGTCATCTGCTCTCACTCCATGTTTGGCTCGACCATCAAATTGATTGGCAGTGAATTTGCAAAGTTTGGGGTGCAAACTACGTTTGTCTCTCAAACTCAGGTCGCGGAATGGAAAGCGGCCATCCAACCGAACACCCGTTTGTTGTTTGCTGAAACACCCACCAACCCCCTCACCGAGGTGTGCGACATCAAAGCCTTGGCTGAAATTGCGCATGCTGGCCATGCATTGCTGGTGGTTGACAATTGTTTTGCGACGCCTATTTTGCAGCGGCCTCTTGAGATGGGTGCCGATTTGATTGTTCACTCTGGTACCAAATATTTAGATGGTCAAGGGCGTGTCATGGCTGGCGCATTGTGCGGCTCCAAGGCCTTGATTGACGATGTCTTTGGCCCCGTCATGAGAAGCGCGGGCATGACCTTGTCGCCCTTCAATGCCTGGGTGGTTTTAAAGGGCTTGGAGACCTTGGGCATACGCATGAAAGCTCAATCCGAGCAGACCATGGCCTTGGCGCAGTGGTTGGAAGCGCAGCCGCAAGTTGCTCGTGTTTTTTATCCTGGCTTGAAGAGTCATCCCCAGCACGCATTGGCCATGGCTCAGCAATCAGGCATGGGCGGTGCGGTGCTTTCTTTTGAGGTCAAAGCGCAAGTGCCTGAACAGGGACGCGAGAATGCTTTCAAAGTGATGAACGCCATGCGAACTGTTTCTTTGTGCACCAATTTAGGCGACGTCAAAACATTGGTGGCACATCCTGCCAGTACTTCACATGGCCGCCTCACCGAGGCGCAAAGACAAGTGGCAGGCATCCAGCAAAGTTTGATTCGTGTGGCAGTTGGCCTAGAGCATCTTGATGATTTGAAAGCTGACTTCTTGCGCGGCTTCTCTGCCCTTTAATTCGAATTACTCAATGTCATCTATTCACAAACCAGTTCGCACGCGCTTTGCGCCTTCTCCCACGGGTTTTATTCACCTAGGCAACATCCGATCTGCTTTGTACCCGTGGGCATTTGCCAAAGCTCAGGGCGGCACTTTTATTTTGCGCATTGAAGACACCGACTTAGAGCGGTCTAATCAGGCTTCGGTCGATGTGATTTTGGAGGGCATGGCGTGGCTCGGTATGAATCCCGATGAAGGTCCTTTCTACCAAATGCAGCGCATGGACCGTTACAAGCAAGTGTTGGCTGAACTTCAAGCCACGGGGCAGGTGTACCCTTGCTACATGAGCATCGAAGCACTGGATGCTTTGCGCGAACAACAAATGGCTGCCAAAGAAAAGCCCCGCTATGACGGCACTTGGCGACCAGAGCCAGGCAAGACCTTGCCCCCGATTCCTGAAGGTGTGAAGCCTGTGCTGCGATTTAAAAATCCGATCGACGGTGTTGTGGCTTGGGACGACAAGGTGAAAGGCCGAATTGAAATCAGCAACCAAGAGCTTGATGACTTGGTCATTGCGCGCCCCGATGGCACACCCACCTATAACTTTTGTGTGGTGGTAGATGACATTGACATGGCCATCACGCACGTCATTCGCGGTGACGACCATGTGAACAACACACCGCGCCAGATTAATATTTTCAAAGCCTTGGGCAAAGAGGAGCCTGTGTATGCGCACTTGCCCACTGTGCTCAATGAGCAGGGCGAAAAATTGAGCAAGCGCAATGGTGCCAAGCCTGTCACGCAGTATCGCGACGAAGGTTATTTGCCTGATGCCATGGTCAACTATTTGGCGCGCTTGGGCTGGAGCCATGGCGATGATGAAATTTTCAGTCGCCAACAATTTCTAGATTGGTTCGACCTTGATCACTTGGGCCGCAGTGCCGCGCAGTTTGACGATGCCAAACTGCGGTGGGTCAATGCGCAGCATTTGAAGGCCTCAGATGATGAGCAGTTGGCATTGTGGGTGAAGGGCAACTTGAGTCAGAGAGGCATTGCTTCCGATGAGCGCTTGCCAGCCATTTGCGGCCTCTTCAAAGACCGCTGTGACACGCTGTGCGTATTGGCCGATTGGGTGGCTGTTTTTTACGGCGATGTTGTCCCCAAAGCCGATCAAAAAGCCCAGCATGTGACCGATGCAGTCAAGCCTGCATTGGCGCTGTTGGTCGAAAAATTGTCGACATGTGTGTGGGACAAATCATCGATTGCATTGGTCATCAAAGAAGTATTGACTGAACAAGGTTTGAAAATGCCACAACTGGCCATGCCTGTTCGTGTTTTGGTCATGGGCACAGCACAGACCCCTTCACTTGACGCTGTATTGGCCTTGTGTGAGAAGCAAAAAGTTCTAGAGCGATTGAAAAACGCTTAAAAATCTGTCTATAATCCATTTCTCGACACCTGCGAGGGGTGCCTGTTAAGGCGCCACAAAGGGGGTATAGCTCAGCTGGGAGAGCGCTTGCATGGCATGCAAGAGGTCAGCGGTTCGATCCCGCTTACCTCCACCACAGTGTCGAATCATTGATTGAAGCAATTCAATCGAGTCCAGGTTATGACCCTATCGTCTAGAGGCCTAGGACATCACCCTTTCACGGTGAGTACCGGGGTTCGAATCCCCGTAGGGTCGCCAAGTTTTGTTGCACTTGGCTTTGTTGTCAGCGTTAAGCTGGTTCTTCAGAGCAAAAGCTTCAAGCTACCAGGAGTGGTAGTTCAGTTGGTTAGAATACCGGCCTGTCACGCCGGGGGTCGCGGGTTCGAGTCCCGTCCACTCCGCCAAAAGCAAGTAAAAACGCGCCTTCGGGCGCGTTTTTCGTTGGTGCTTTGAATGATGTGCTACCTTGTTAACAGGCATGCAGACAGCAGCGATGGGTAATCTTGTCGGTGCCCGGCAATCAGGTACACATAGGTGTCATCTCCCAAGCTTCTATAGACCAGTTTGTGGTGCGAGGTGTAAACGTTTCGGTAGTCCAAAATGCCAACTGAGGCCAGTTCTTGAACCACTGACCCATTGAATTGGCCTATGTCAACCTTTTCAAGTTTTTCAAAAATTTCATCTTCTGCTTTGAGCCATACATCTTCGCTCCAATTGTTGAGCATGTATTCTTGCAATGCGAGAAGTTGAGCTTGTGCATCGGGAAGAATAATGATGGCCATTATTTGCGGCTTTGGCGCGCTGCCTTAAGTTGTGCACGTGATTCGGATGCTGAGATGCCTTTTCCTGCTGTTCGATCTTTTTCGCCCAAGGCCATTATTTTCAAGGCTGCTATGAGGGCTTCTTTTTCCTGAAATTGCTGAACCGCTTGAATGACCATACTGGCTTCGCCATTTTGAGTGATGACAAATGGCTGGCCATTCATTTCTAGATCTTCTGCAATTTGCGCAGCATGGCTTTTGAGGTAAGAAATAGATTTGATGTTGGAAATGGATTGCATGCTTGCCTCTGCTATTTGTTGGGTCTAAATTTAGTACTTAATTTGGTCTATGTCAATTTTTTACATTAAAAGCTGTCTACCTAAACCCAAGCCTGAGGTGCGAGCAAGCCCACCAAATACCCCCGCAGCCAACCTAAATCAACCGGTTTGGCAATGAAGCGCGAGCCTATGGGCGGCCCACCGCGGTCTTTTAGCTCAGCCAGGCTGAGGGCAGAAAGGGTGATGATTTGGAGTTTTGAAAAGTCTTCATTTTGTTGCAGCCGCTTGACCAGTTCCCAGCCATCAACCTTTGGCATGAGCAGGTCAATGAGCATGATGTGTGGCCTGAATACAGGCAAATGAAGCAGTGCTTCAATGGCGGAAGCCATGGCGCAGCAGTCGACATGCGGGTGCGCTGAGAGGCAAGTGTGTTGCAAGAGATGCCTTGAGACTGCGTCGTCATCGACCACCATGACTTTGAGCCGTTCGCTCATGAGCCGCTCGAGTGCGGGTAGTTTTTGCTGCTGCAACTGGTAATTTTGAATGGACTCGAGCGAAATACGCCTGTGACCCCCTTGGGTGACCCAGGCGTGAAGGATTTTCTTGTCAGCCAAGCTTTGAACCGTGCCGACCGACAGCTGAAGAAGTTCAGCAGCTTTGCTGGTGCCGCAGCAAGCGGGGGTGGTTTGAGAAGCCATGCATGTCTTGTTTGAAAAACTTCAATTTAGCGTGAATTCACGGCATACCGACTTGCAAACGCATACATTGACTGTCATTTGACCCGCCATCAGGAGGCAAAAATACGTCTCCTTAGGGACTCTGTGGATGTTCCTTCTCTTCATACCCGATTAGGATCTATTGTGCAAAATGCACAACGCGTTAAGAAGAACAATTCACTGACCTTATTTCGTATTCTTTTGGAGACTCATTGAATGCCCGCTCACCATGCTTTTTGGCCCAAAAGACTGCCTTACCAATTGACAGCGCCGCAAACATCTTTGTGGATGAATTTGCAAATCAGTGCGTTGCGGTATCCCCAAAAAGTGGCCTTGGTGTTCATGGGCAGAACGTGGACCTATTCACAGTTGCAATTTGAAGCAGAAAAAATTGCTTCGGCTTTGCGCAAGATGGGTGTGCAAAAAGGCGATCGCGTGGTGTTGGACATGCAAAATTGTCCGCAGTTGGTGATCACTCATTTTGCAATTCTGCGTCTCGATGCTGTGGTGGTGCCGGTCAATCCAATGAACCGCATGGAAGAGTTGAAGCACTACATCTTAGATCCCGATACCAAGGTGGCTGTGACCACGGCAGACCTCGCACCAGAGTTGGCTGCTGCTAGCAATGCCTTAGAAAAAAAAGAGCGACTCAAGCACTTATTGGTCACTCAATTTACAGATGCGTTTGATGCTGCCAGCATCGGCCCCGAAGAATTGCCTGAAACTTGGAGCGTCTGGTTAAAGACAGTTCATGCCTTGCCTGTGCTTGAAGACGGGCAAGTTCATGCGTGGGCATCTGCTTTACAAGGCGAAGTTGAACTGGGACCTGTCACTGCGCAATCGGAAGATTTAGCAGTGCTGCCTTACACCAGCGGTACCACGGGGCTGCCAAAAGGTTGCATGCACACGCACGGAACCATCATGCACAACGCCATGTCAAGCGGCTTGTGGGCCAATGGCACGCCCGAGAACAAATGCTTATGCGTCGTACCCATGTTTCACATCACGGGCATGGTCAGTGTCATGCACGCCACCATTTTCATGGGCGCAACCCTCATTTTGATGCCACGCTGGGACAGAGATTTAGCAGGTCGTCTTATCTCCAAATGGAAGGTCACACACTGGACCAATATTCCCACCATGGTCATTGATTTGCTGGGCAGTGCCAATATGGCGCAATTTGATTTGACCAGTTTGCAAAACATTGGCGGTGGTGGTGCAGCCATGCCTGAGGCTGTGGCCCAACGACTGATCGATCAATTTGGTCTTCGCTACATTGAAGGTTATGGCTTGACTGAAACTGCGGCGCCATCACACTCCAACCCACCTGATGCACCCAAAAAACAATGTTTGGGAATTCCGTTCATGAGCGTGGATGCGCGCGTAGTAGACCCAGAAACTTTGAAAGAGTTGCCCCAAGGTGAATCGGGTGAAATTGTCATGGCGGGGCCGCAAATTTTCAAAGGCTACTGGAAACGACCAGAAGCTACTGCCAGCGCATTTTTTGAGCGCGACGGCAAATCTTTTTTCCGCTCAGGCGACATGGGCCGCATTGATGAAGAGGGCTACTTCTTCATGACCGACAGGCTCAAGCGCATGATCAATGCCAGCGGCTTCAAGGTTTGGCCCGCAGAAGTGGAGGCGCTGATGTTCAAGCATCCCGCCATTCAAGAGGCCTGCATCATTTCTACCAAAGACGCCTACCGCGGCGAATCAGTCAAGGCCGTGGTGGTGTTGCGCAGCACGCACAAGGGTCAAGTGAGCGAACAAGACATCATTGACTGGTGCCGAGACACCATGGCGGTTTACAAGGTGCCGCGTGTGGTGGAGTTCATTGAGGTATTGCCCAAGAGCGGCAGTGGTAAGGTGATGTGGCGCGCATTGCAAGAAGCAGAAATGGCCAAGGCTTGATGAATTATTTTTTGACAGTGTTAGAGATTCACACATGGGCCTGAAACTGTCTGTGCTGGACCAATCGGTTGCCATGGCTGGCCGCGGGCAAGATGAGTCCATCCGGCAAACGGTGGCTCTGGCCATTGAGGCCGAACGTTTGGGCTATGCGCGTTTTTGGGTGAGTGAGCATCACGCACATCCCAGCATTGTGGGCACTGCGCCCGAAATTTTGATGGCGGCCATTGCCACACAAACTCACAAAATCAGAATTGGCAGTGCGGGTGTCATGTTGCCGCACTATGCTGCCTTGAAAGTGGCTGAACAATTCAGAGTGCTCGATGCATTGGCGCCAGGGCGCATTGATTTGGGTGTTGGGCGTGCACCCGGAAGCGACGGCAAAACAGCACAACTGTTGAACCCAGACCGTTATGCCAGCGAAAACTTTCCGCAGCAAGTGATGGAACTTCAAGCGTGGGTCAAAGGTCAGCCATTGCCAGCAGGGCATCCTGGTCATGGCGTGTTTGCCTATCCTCAGTCGGCCACATCGCCAGATGTTTGGATGTTGGGCAGCTCAGACTATGGCGCTCAATTGGCGGCTCATTTGGGACTGCCTTATGCCTTCGCTTGGTTCATTACGGATGGGCAGGGGGCTGATCAGGCCTTGCAAATTTACCGAGACACGTTTAGGCCTAGCGCAGCTTTGGATCGACCCAAGGCCACACTTTGTGTTTGGGCTTTAGCTGCTGAAACAGACGAAGAAGCTTGGCATCTTTTCAAAAGCCGTGCACGTTGGCGAATGGACCGAAATCTAGGTCGCATTGGCCCCATGCTGCCGCCTGAGCATGCCGATCGAGACTATTCTCAGTCTGAGCAAATGGCGCTTGATGCACTCAAGGCCAATGCATTTGTAGGCAGTGCTAAAACAGTGTCAGACAAGTTAAGAGCAGTGGCAACACGGCTTGAACTCGATGAAATGGCCATCATTACGTGGACGTATGACGCCAAGGCACAAACGCGTTCGTACGCATTGTTGGCCCAAGAATTCAATTTGAAATCCTCAATATCTCAGGAGTACACCCATGTTTGAAACCGCAATTGCAGGAAGCTTGCCAAAACCAGAATGGTTGGCTGAGACCAACAAGCTTTGGCCCAAGTGGATGGCTGAAGGCGATAGCCTGAAGCAAGCCAAAGCCGATGCCACACTGCTCTGGATCAAAACCCAAGAAGATGCTGGACTTGATGTTATTGGTGATGGTGAACAATCGCGCCAACACTTTGTACATGGTTTTTTAGAGCAAGTTGAAGGCATTGACTTTGAAAACAAAGTGACCATGGGCATTCGCAACAATCGCTACGACGCACAAGTGCCGCAAGTGGTTGCACCCTTGCGTTTAAAAGGCCGCGTGCATGCTTTTGAAGCTCAATTGGCAAGAGCGCACACCAAGAAAAAATTAAAATTCACATTGCCTGGCCCGATGACCATCGTCGATACCGTGGCCGATCGCTTTTATGGCGACAAAGTGAAGATGGCCATGGCCTTTGCAGAGCTGTTAAATCAAGAAGCATTGGCACTGCAAGCCGATGGCGTTGACATTGTGCAGTTCGACGAACCTGCCTTCAATGTGTACATGGAAGAGGCTGCTGACTGGGGTGTGAAAGCTTTGGAGCGCGCTGCACAAGGTCTGACCTGCACCACAGCCGTTCACATTTGCTACGGCTACGGCATTCAAGCCAACATCGATTGGAAAAATTCATTGGGCCACGAGTGGCGCCAATATGAAAAGGTGTTTCCTGCCTTGGCCAAAAGCAGCATCAAGCAAGTGAGCTTGGAATGCTTTCAATCGCATGTGCCCATGGACCTGATGGCTTTGCTGGAAGGCAAGGACGTGATGGTGGGCGTGATTGATGTGGCCAGCGATGTGATTGAAACTCCTGAACAAGTGGCCGACACCATTGGCCGTGCGCTTCAGTTTGTGCCCAAGGCGCGCATCATTGCTTGTACCAACTGCGGCTTGGCACCCATGAGCCGCGAGGTAGCCGAGAAAAAATTGCAGGCGTTGGCGGAAGGCGCACGCATTGCAAGTGCGCGCTATCGCTGATTACATGCGCTCAAAAATGGCCGCAATACCCTGGCCGCCGCCAATGCACATGGTGACCAAGGCATAACGGCCATTGATGCGGTGCAGTTCGTGCAATGCTTTGACGGTAATCAAAGCGCCTGTCGCACCGATAGGATGACCCAATGAAATACCGGAACCATTGGGATTGACCTTGGCGGGATCCAAACCAAGGTCGCGAGTGACAGCGCAAGCTTGCGCAGCAAACGCTTCGTTGGCTTCGATCACATCCAAATCATTCACGGTCAGGCCTGCTTTTTTCAGAGCCAACTGAGTGGCAGGCACAGGACCGATGCCCATGTACTTGGGATCGACACCGGCGTGTGCGTAAGCCACCAAGCGTGCCAAAGGTTTGACGCCACGGGCCTTGGCAGCGCCAGCTTCCATCAGCACCACGGCAGCCGCAGCATCGTTGATGCCTGAAGCATTACCGGCTGTGACAGTGCCATTTTCTTTGATGAACACGGGCTTGAGTTTGCCCAGCTCTTCCATGGTGCAGCCAGGGCGGAAATGCTCGTCTGTGTCATAGGCCACTTCGCCTTTGCGCGTTTTGAGCATGACGGGCATGATCTGATCTTTGAAATAGCCGGCTTGCGTGGCGCGCTCTGCACGGTTGTGGCTTTCAACGGCCAATTTGTCTTGGTCTTCGCGGGTGATGCCCCACTTGGCGGCAATGTTCTCGGCGGTCACGCCCATGTGGATGGTGTGGAAGGGGTCGTGTAGTGCACCCAGCAGCATGTCGATCATTTTGGTGTCGCCCATGCGAGCGCCAAAACGATTGCTTAAACTGGCATAGGGAGCACGGCTCATGTTTTCAGCGCCTGCGCCAATGGCCACATCGGCATCACCTAGCATGATGGACTGGCTGGCAGAGAGAATGGCTTGCAAGCCAGAGCCGCACAATCGGTTGACATTGAACGCAGGTGTGCCCTCTGAGCAGCCACCGTTAATAGCCGCAACACGTGACAAATAAAGGTCCTTGGGTTCGGTGTTGACGACATGGCCAAACACCACATGACCAACGTCTTTGCCATCGGTGTTGGCGCGCTTGAGGGCTTCACGCACCACTTGGGCGCCCAATTCTGTGGGGGCAATGTCTTTCAAGCTGCCACCAAAAGTTCCAATGGCAGTGCGAACACTGCTGACCACTACGACTTCACGGCTCATCTGAGTCTCCTTTGAATTGAAATAGATTTAACCCCAAAGTCTGACCGAAAAAGACTACAGGGCGCTGACAAAAGTCGCTTAAGCGTCTCTAACGTCGCTCACAGGGTGACTGCCAAAGTCGGGGCGGGCTAAATAGTCAAGGATGCGCTTGGCGGCATCGGCTGGGGAGGTCAATTGACCTGTGGCTTTGAGTTGTTGAAAGCCGCTTTGATCTGGAAAGCTTTCGGCTGGGGCTGATCGCAATTGGATTTGCATGTCGGTATCTATGACACCGGGTGCCAGAGACGTCACTTTGGCACCATGGGGTTTTAAAGCCTCTTCCAAAGCCAGGCAACGGGTGAAGTGGTCCATGCCAGCCTTGGCTGCGCAATAGCCCGATTGAGAGGCCATGGCACGGCGGCCAAGTCCAGAAGAAATATTGACGACTTTGCGTGGCATGGGCCAGGCTTCAGTGGCACTGAGAAAGGCTGCGCACAATTGCATGGGGGCCTCTAAGCCTACGCGCAATGCCATGGCCAGATTGTGCGGGTCTGCTTCACTCAGGGGGCCAATGCGAGGAATCACGCCTGCATTGTTAATGAGCGTGGCACTTTGAAATTCATTGGGTTTTTGAGCTTCAAGCCAAGTTAGCAATGCCTTGCTGGCCACAGCGCCATCTGCTAAATCATGAGACCACTGAGCTAATGTGGCACCTGATTTTTGAGCGAGTTCAGTGAGACTGGCTTGTTGATTGCGTGAAATGCAAATGAGCGTGTGTCCTAGTTTTAAGAGTTGCTCGGCAATGGCCAAGCCCATGCCGCGAGAGCCGCCTGTCAAGATGTAGAGGTGTTGTGTCATGTTGATCTTCTTTCGAATTAAAACGGAACCGTACTTTCGAATGCCATCCATTTTGCCGTGATTGGATGCTTAAATTGGAGTTCGCGCGCATGCAATAAAAGGCGAGGAGATTTTGCCAAAATTTCGGGTGTGGCATACAAGCTATCGCCCAGTATGGCATGACCGATCGCCATCATGTGCAAGCGCAGTTGGTGGGTTCGCCCCGTGATAGGTTTCATCTCGACACGGGTCGTTTTCTGCAAACAGGCCCTTTGCTGGATGCGCCATTGGGTGTGGCTGGGTTTGCCGTGTTCCCAATCTATTTTGCTTTTGGGGCGGTTGGGCCAATCGATCAGCAAGGGCATTTGAATGTCTTGCCAGGCATCGGCCTCGCTTTCATTTGCACTTTTTAAAATACCGTCGACCACAGCTTCATATGTTTTGTGAACCTCTCTCTGAGCAAAGGCTTGGCTCAAACTGCGTTGCACTTCAGGACCTCTGGCAATGACCACCAAGCCGGAAGTGGCCATGTCCAAGCGGTGCACCGTCAGTGCATCGGGCCATTCACTTTGTGCTCTGGCAATAAGGCAGTCTTGTTTGTCTTCGCCGCGGCCCGGCACACTGAGTAAGCCTGAGGGTTTATTCAGAACCACCAGCTGATCGTCGAGGTAAACCAGATCCAAAGTGGACATGATCATCGGCCTTGCAAAGCCCGAATGCGATTGACCTGAAGGGGTGTGACCTCCGCAGCCTGATTTCCCCATTGCGATCTGAGATGGGTCAAAACAGCTGCAATTTCTCGGTCTTCCAACGTGAGAACAAAAGGCGGCATGCCAAATGGTCTAGGGTTGTGAGTTGTGGCTGCAGGATAGCCACCATACAAAACAGCTTGAACCAAGTTGGTGGGGTCGCTTAAAAGGACGGCTCTATTTTGCGCGAGTGCCGGGTAAGCATGGGTCACACCTTGACCTTGAGCTTGATGGCATTGTTCGCAGTGCTGTTCGTAAATTTTGGCGCCCAAGTTTAAATAATTGCCTGAGCTCTTGGTGATCGATGGCTTGTTGGCAATGGTGCTGGCTGAATTTGTTTGCGCTTGCTCTTTCAGATAGGTGGCCACAGCCAGCAGATCGGCTTCAGGCCAATGCTGCGTGCTGTGTTGCACCACTTCAGCCATTGGGCCACTTGCCACGGCCGTTGCATTCTGGCCTGACTTCAAAAGCAGGGCAATCTCTGAAATACTTTGCTCTGCCAAGCCTGTTTCTTGAGCGCTCAAGAGAGACGGCGCATACCAGTTGACAAGGGGCATCAGGCCACCCGAAAAATCATTGACCTCTCCCGATGCGCCCCATGCATTGCGTGGACTGTGGCAGGCTGCACAGTGGCCCAGGCCTTGTGCAAGGTAGGCGCCTCGGTTCCATTCATTGCTTTTGTTGTCTTGCGGCTTGTAGGTGCCAGACGAAAAAAACAAGCTTCGCCAAATGGCAATGGCCACTGCTGAGTTGTAAGGCCATGCCAAAGTCTCAGATACTTTGGGAATTGGCTTTTGAGTCGTTTCTGGCTGTAGCGTTTTCAATGCGGCAAACATCGCATCGCTGTCATCGCGCGTGATGAGTGTGGTGTGTTTATAGGGAAACACGGGCGTAAGCAATCGACCATCTTTGGATTTGCCGTAATGAAGTGCGCGCCAAAAATCATCAGCATGCCAAGTGCCCAAGCCTTGGACCAAGTGGGGTGTGAGGTTGCTGCTGTAAACGCTGCCAAAGGGCGTTTCGAAAGCGCGCCCACCTGCACCTATGGGTTGACCTCGTTCGGTATGGCAGGCCAAGCAATTGCCCAAATTCAGCAGAGTTTGCCCTTGACTAATTTGAGTGGCTAAGGGCTTGTCAGTATTTTGTGAAACAGGTTGTTTTTCCCAAACATCACGGTGGTTGTCCATCAGAACAGCTAGCACTAGCAAGAGGACCACTGACAGCCATAGCCATGCCACATTGCGCCAGAAATTTTGTGGAAACATCATGGCTGCACCTTGGACAGCTCGGGAGCACTGCCGCATTGCCAGGATGCTTTCAGTGGCGTAGAAACTTTGCTTGCAGGCGTTGTGTCTGTGGGCATATTTTGCGTAGACAACCAAGTGGCGACTGCCACCAAATCTTCAGACTGAAGCCGTGCCACCACTTCTTTCATGCAATCGGGCTGACGGGCTTTTCGTTGATGGGTTTGCCAAGCGCCCAGTTGTGCATTGAGGTAGTCAAGGGGCAAGCCCAGCAATCCTGGCACGTGGGCTTGTACGCCGGTAAGCTTTGTGCCGTGGCAAGCAGTACAAGCAGGCACGTCTTTCGCGGCATCACCTTCTAAGGCAAGTTGTTTGCCACGTTTTAAAACTTGTGCAGAGACCCTCGCGCTAGGTAAGGCGGGGGCCGGGTAAGGTAGTTTCAAAGAGGCAAAGTGCTGCGCGATTTCTAGCAGGTAAGCGTCAGACAATGGGTCGACCAAGCGCGTCATTAAGTTGTAGTGGCGCTTGCCTTCTTGGAAGTTCTTGAGTTGATTGAACAAGTAGCCCGCCGGCTTGCCTGCCAGTCTGGGGTAATAACCATCAGGACCCGCTTTGCCCTGATCGCCATGGCAGGCGGTACAGGCGCGTGTTCTTTCCGCCATGTCGTCTTTGAAGTCTTTTCCTTGGCCCCATGCCATAGGCCCGAAGAAAATGCAGACCATGACAGTGAACCAAGCAAGCTTTCCGAATTTCATAGGAAGCTTTGAGATGTGAGTCAAAAAAGGGAAGAAAAACATGTTTAAAAGTTAGCCTGAAAGAATGCTTTTTAGGGCCTGTTTCATCTTTAAGCATAGAAGATTCCCAGTTCAGGCGACAATCTAGGGTTTGGAGACTCTAACATTGACCGATATGTCCGATTTTGAAGTTCGATTTGCTACCAAAAATGAAGCCGCCGATGTGGCGCAATTGCACCTGATCGCAAGCCGCGCGGCTTACGCGGGCCAAGTGCCTGATGCGCATTGGGATGCCATGCCCATGGCCAAGCGAGTGTCTTACTGGAAAGAAGCCATTGAATATGGTGAGCCACAAGTTCTGGTGGCTTTGGAAGGCGGCAGCATTGTTGGTTTTGTGGGATATGACCGTTCGCGCGACCCTAAGTCCAAAAACACCATGGGTGAAATTTGGGCCATTTATGCTGACCCCGATCGATTGGGCGAAGGTGTTGGCTTGGCTTTGTGGGACGCTGCTCGCGAAGGTTTGCTTGAAGAAGATTGCACCGATGTGACCATTTGGGTTCCTTTGTTAAACGAGCGCACAGTGCGTTTTCATGAATTGGCCGGCTTTAAGCGTGAAATGAATACAGCGCGCACTGTGCCTATTGGTACAGTCAAAGTGGAAGAAGTTCGAATGAAGCGTTCTTTGGCTTAAAACATTGGCTTAGATGAAAATTTTGCTGGCCCCTATGGAAGGGCTGTTGGACCACAGCCTGCGTGACACGCTCACTCGTGCGGGCGGCATTGATTTGTGTGTGTCTGAATTTATTCGAGTGACAGATGCGGTGCTTCCAAAAAGAGCTTTCTACCGGGTGGTGCCCGAGTTGTTGAATGAAAGTAAAACGCATGTGGGAGTGCCAGTTAGGACGCAATTGTTGGGCTCCGACCCCGAAATTTTGGCAGCCAATGCTGCGCGCTTGGCCAAGCTCAATCCTGCTGGCATAGACTTGAACTTTGGTTGCCCTGCCAAAACGGTCAATCGTCATCGTGGGGGTGCGGTGCTTCTTGATGAGCCAGAATTGGTGGGTCAAATTGTGGCTGCCGTGCGCCGTGCTGTGCCAAGCAATGTGCCTGTATCCGCCAAAATGCGTTTGGGTTTTAACGATGATTTGCGTGCGGAAGATTGTGCCCAAGCCATTGAAGCAGCTGGCGCAGATCAGTTGGTAGTGCACGCCCGCACCAAGGCACATGGCTACCGGCCGCCCGCTTATTGGGATCGCATTGCCGACCTTCGTCAGAGTGTGAAATTGCCGATGGTGGCCAATGGCGAAATCTGGACTGTGGCCGACGCCATTCGTTGCCGTGCAGTCACTGGTTGCAATGACATCATGATTGGCCGCGGCATGGTCAACAATCCTGGGCTTGCATTGGAAATTAAATTTCACGATGCGCAGGCGCAAGGCATGTCATTGGCAGACATGCCGCAGAAATTTTCTTGGCAACAGTTGTGGCCCCTGCTCAGTGTTTTTTGGAAGCGCATGAGTTTGCATGTGGCGCCGCGCCATCGTTCTGGGCGCTTAAAACAATGGCTCAATTATTTGCGCCGGCACTACCCTGAGGCACAGCAAGCATTTGACACGCTTAGGCTGGTGCAAGACCCTAAGGTGTTAGAGGCTTGGTTGTCGCAGCCGCTTGCAAAATTTGAGCGGCAGCCTCACGCTGAAGCGCTTGCAAACTAGCTTGTAAAAGTTCACAGGCCGACAGGGCGGCATCTTGTTCTTGGTGTGACGCAATGTGTTTGCACAAGCTTTCAGTGCGTGTAATTTCAGCCACCAATTCATCCTTGCAAAACACGGGCGCAAAGCCTTTCAGTTGGTGCCATATTTTTTGCAATACTTCGAAGTTTCGATTTTGAATAGCGTTGGCAATGACTGGGTCGTCAGTCAGTAGCGTGGTGTTGAGCGTGCTCAGAAGTTGCTGAGCGCTGCTGGCATCTCCCAAATAGCCAATGGCTTTTTCCATGGACAAAAAGCGAAGGAATGTCATGCTTTACAACTTACCGTGAAGCAGGGCAGCCAAACCACCTTCTGGCTCAAAGCGCTTGTTTCTGAAGTGCAGCCGTGAAGGGCCTGGAAGAGCGCGCTGCTGAACGGGGTGTTTTGGATCTCCAGGGTAGCAAATAACCCTCATGCCTTCCACATCGAAGGGCTCTGGTTGAATCACAGGAGGCGTGCGCAGCGCCGCATCCTCTAGGGCATGATCGACAGAGTTAAAAATACTCAAGTGCGACAAGCTCATTATTTGCGGCGGAGCCAACAGTATTTCTCCCGCCCAATATTGCACCAGCGCTTGCCTAGGTGTGGTCCACAAGACTTCCGTGGTTTCGTGATTGTCTTGAACGGCAATTTGTAAAGCCGGTGCCCTGGCTAAAAAGAAACGTGTGTCAAAGCGCTTTGACATCATGGAGGGCATGCGAGGTGTGATCCAACGCGACCAAGGTCGCAAGTCAGCGCACCTGAGTTGCAAGCCACATTCTTCTTGAGCTTCTCGCAAGGCCGCAACGAACAAACTTGCGGCATGCTCAGGCGCAATGTCTGGTTCGCCAAGTTGTGCATGCAAAGCTGAAAGGGGTTGGTCTAGGCTGGCCAAGGCACTAGGACTTGTATCGGCCTCATCGCGCTTTCCACCGGGAAATACAAAGGCCCCACCCAAATCCTTCGAGTCGGTATGTCGTTTGAGCAACAAAACTTCTAAACCATTTGAACCCTCGCGCAGCATTAAAACAGTGGCTGCGTCGCGCGGTGGGGTGTCAACGATGTGAGAAGTGATTTCCATAAAGGCTTAAATTTGAGTAATATCGCAAGGCTATCAGATTGAGGAATGCAAATGAGTATCGAATTTCAAGGACGTGTCGCCATTGTCACAGGTGCAGGTGGCGGCCTGGGCAAACAACACGCGTTGGCGTTGGCCAAGCGCGGCGCTAAAGTGCTGGTGAATGACCTGGGGGGCAATGTCCACGGCGAGGGTGGCTCTGTCAGCGCAGCCCAGGCGGTGGTAGACGAAATCATCAGCGCGGGTGGCGAGGCGATCGCCAACGGCGCATCTGTGACCGACTACGAAGCGGTTCAGGCTATGGTGAAGCAAGCCATGGACAAATGGGGACGCGTTGACATCTTGGTGAACAATGCCGGCATTCTGCGCGACAAAAGTTTTTCCAAAATGGAAATTTCAGATTTTCGCTTGGTCATGGAAGTTCACGTGATGGGTGCTGTGCATTGCACCAAAGCGGTTTGGCCCATCATGCAGGCTCAAAGTTATGGCCGCATTGTCATGACCACTTCTTCCAGTGGTCTGTACGGCAACTTTGGCCAAGCCAACTACGGTGCCGCCAAAATGGCATTGGCGGGCCTGATGCAAACACTTTCTATCGAAGGCGAAAAATACAATATTCGGGTTAATTCTTTGGCCCCCACTGCGGCCACTCGCATGACCGAAGGTCTTATGCCTGAAGCTGTTTTGAAAGCGCTTGAGCCACAAGCTGTGGTGCCAGCCATGTTGGTCATGGCTTGTGAAGATGCGCCGAACAGAACCATCATGTGCGCAGGTGCGGGTAGCTTTGAAGTTGCCAACATCACCCTCACACAGGGTGTGCATTTGGGTATGTCGGATCACACGCCAGAGCAATTGCTGGCGGCCATGGGACAAGTGAAAGACCGCCACGGCGAGTTGGTACCAGGCTCGGGTTCAGGTCAAGGTAGTTTGGAAGTGGGCAAAGCCATGGCAGCCCACAAGGCTTAACTCAGCGTCAGTACAACAGGTGTGTGATCGCTGGGGCGCTCGTTTTTGCGAGGCACTTTGTCGATCACGCAGCTTGTGGCGCAAGCCTTCAATGCATCTGTGATCAAAATGTGATCGATGCGCATACCGCGGTTTCGTTTGAAACCAAAGTCGCGGTAGTCCCACCAGCTGAAGCTTTTTTCGGGTTGCTCAAACAGCCTGAAGCTGTCGTGCAAGCCCAATTGAATCAAACTGTTCAGATGCTCTCGCTCTTCGGGTGTGCAGTGAATGGTGCCTGCCATACCCACAGGGTCCCACACATCGAGGTCGTCAAATGTGATGTTGTAGTCACCCATGAGTACCAGCTTGGGGTGGGCTGACATTTCTTGTTTCACCCAATGGTGCAAAGCCGCGAGCCAACGCATTTTGTAAACGAACTTGTCACTGTCAGGCGCTTGGCCGTTTGGAAAATAGCCACCGATTACACGCACATCGCCGAAATTGGCTGTGATGACGCGAGACATGTCGTCTTCAAAACCAGGAATATTTTTGACGACCTGTGTACCTTCAATGCGAGAAATGAGCGCCACACCATTGTAGGTTTTTTGACCAAACCATTGCGCGTGGTAACCCGCCTCAGTGAAAGCTGCAAGCGGAAATTTGTCATCGGTCATTTTGAGTTCTTGCAAAGCAAGCACATCGATGGCGTGATCGAGTCCGAGCGACTCTTGCGCCTTCAACCAGTCAATGACCTGAGGCAGCCTGACGGTAAGAGAGTTGACATTCCACGTAGCAAGTTTCATGGGAATTGATCTACCTTCAAACTGTCCGTTGGTAAGTCACAAAACTGAATTTCAAACCAGACACAGCTGTGTGTGACTCACGAGATGTTTCGTGCCATGTTGCATCTAAGGCTGGTGCGTAGGCATCGCCTTCAAATGCTTGTTCAATTTCAGTGACCACAGCTTCGTCGGCGAAGGGTGCTGCTTGTGCGTAAATATCAGCGCCGCCCATGACCCAAAGGTCTTTGTCGTCTGGATAATGTGCCAAAGCCAAAGTTAAACCTTCTTCCAGTGAATGCACCGCGTGCGCACCTTCTGCGTGCCAATCTTTTTGTCGGGTCAGAACCAAGTTGGCTCTGTCAGGTAGAGGTCTGAATTTGGCGGGGATAGATTCCCAAGTTTTTCGGCCCATCAAAACAGGGCAGCCTAAGGTGGTGCGCTTGAAATGTGCCAAGTCTTCAGGCAAGTGCCATGGCATTTGATTGTTCAGGCCAATCACACCGTTGGCAGCGCGCGCGTAAATCAGCTTGAGCTTCATTAGACGGCCACCGGCGCCTTGATGGCTGCGTGGCACTGATAGTCCAACACTTCAAAGTCATCGTACTCGTATTCAAAGATGGAGGCTGGTTTGCGTTTGATGTGAAGGGTGGGATAGGCCAGCGGTGCTCTACTGAGTTGCAGTGCAACCTGCTCTTTGTGGTTGCTGTAAATGTGGCAATCACCACCTGTCCAAATAAAATCGCCCACCTCCAAATCGCATTGCTGCGCCATCATGTGAGTCAGCAAGGCATAGCTTGCAATGTTGAAGGGCACGCCCAAGAAAATGTCGGCGCTGCGCTGGTACAACTGGCAACTGAGTTTGCCTTTGCCGCCTTCGATCAAGGGCGGTGCCACATAAAACTGAAAAAACGCGTGGCAAGGCATCAGGGCCATTTTTGAAAGTTCGGCCACATTCCAAGCACTGACAATGATGCGACGTGAATCAGGATTGGTTTTGAGGGCGCGAATGACATCTTCAATTTGGTCGATGTGGCCGCCATCGGGTGTGGGCCAGCTGCGCCATTGCACGCCATACACGGGGCCAAGATCGCCGTCTTCTCGCGCCCACTCATCCCAAATGGTGACGCCTCGTTCGCGCAGCCAGTTGTTGTTGCTTGAGCCTGTGAGAAACCACAAGAGCTCTTGAATGATGGAGCGCAGATGAACTTTTTTGGTGGTGACCAGTGGAAAACCATCGTTCAAATCAAAACGCATTTGATGGCCAAACACGCTGGTGGTGCCAGTGCCGGTGCGGTCGGCTTTGAAGACGCCATGCTGATTCACGTGGCGCATGAAATCTTCGTATTGAGAGCGAATGGGGCGTGTGGTCATGGGCTGGTCAAAATGGGTTGTTCGACGGCTTCGATTTAATCTAGGCAGAGACCTAAATTTTAATCACTCTGCCGGGGTTCATGATGTTCTGGGGGTCCAAGGCCTGCTTGATGGCCTTCATCATGGCCAGTGCGGTGGGGTCTTTGTGGTGTGTGAGTTTGTCGGCCTTGAGACTGCCAATGCCGTGTTCGGCGCTGATCGAGCCGTTAAATGCTTGGACTTGGTCAAATACCCAAGTGTTCACTTCGTCTTCGTGATCGCGTAAAAAAGCGGGACCATCTGCCCCCGGCGGAGCTTGCACGTTGTAGTGCAGATTGCCATCGCCCAAATGTCCAAAATTGACCAAGCGAATGCCTGGTATTTTGGATTGGAGCAATGCATCGGTCTCGGCCACAAATTGTGGAATGAGCGAGACGGGCACGCTGATGTCGTGTTTGATGTTCAAGCCTTCATCGACTTGAGCCAAAGGAATGGTTTCTCGAATTTGCCAAAGACTCTTGGCCTGCGCCAAACTTTCAGCGACCACAGCATCTGTGACCCAGCCATTTTCCATGGCTGCTTCCATCAAAGCCTCAAAGCCCCCACGGGCATGTGCTTCAGACTCGTAGTCAGAGTTTTCAAGCAAGACGCACCAAGGTGTTTCTTTGAAAAATGGCACTCTGAGTTGGGGGTGATGTTTGTCGACCAAACTCAGCGCAAATTGCCCCATCACTTCAAAACCAGTGAGGCCCGCGCTCAGTCGCTCATGTGCCAAACCCAACAATGACACAGCAGCTTCCATGCTTGGCACGGCAGCCCAAGCCGTCAGTTGGGCTACAGGCTGAGGATAGATTTTCATACAGGCTGCTGTGATCACACCCAAAGTGCCTTCACTGCCAATCATGAGATTGCGCAAGTCGTAGCCTGTATTGTCTTTGCGCAAACCCGACAAGCCATGCCAAATTTCACCCTGGGCAGTGACTACTTCTAAACCTAAGCACAGCTCTCGTGTGTTGCCAAAGCGAACCACTTGGGTGCCGCCAGCATTGGTGCCCAAATTGCCACCTAAGGTGCAGCTACCTTCGGCTGCCAAACTGAGAGGAAAAAGGTAACCCGCCTTTTCAACATGCTCTTGCACTGACTGCAAAATACAGCCAGCTTCGGCCACAACCGTAAGGTTGGCGGGGTCAAGCGCGCGGACCTGGTTCATTCGCTGTAGGCTTAGAACCACTTGTTGACCGGATGCATCTGGCACTGAACCAACGACCAAGCCAGTGTTGCCGCCTTGGGGAACAATGCTGGTGGAGGTGTTGGCACAAGCCTTCACAACGGCGGCTACTTCTTCAACATTGGCTGGCCTGACAACTGCCAAGGCTCTTCCATGTGAGCGCTTGCGCCAATCTTGTTCCCATGCACTGAGATCTGTATGAGGATCATCGTGGGTCAAAACGTTTGCATCACCGCAGATTCTGCGCAAGTTTTCTAACAAAGCACTCATATTTGAATTTCAGTGAAGAGGTTTTGATTCTTGAGAGTCGTCTAGGCTAACGCCTTCGCGCGCCATTTGAAAGCGCCAACGCACATGCAATGCGCATGCTGCAAATAAAATGACACACAAAATGGTTTGGGCCAGTGCAAGCCCACTGGACCACCCTTTGTCTCCCCAAGCACGTACCACGCCCTCGGTGAAATAAAGCCAAATCATGAGGCTGACCCACCGGTAGGTGTACATGCGATTTTTCAACAAACCGGCCAATGGCCAGCACAAGGGCAGTACTTTAAGGGCCCACCAAGAGCCACCCTCGCGCAATGGCGCGAGCCACAGTTCCCAAAGCAGGCCCACCAAGATAAGTCCTAAAAGGCTGGCGACAGCAACCCATCGCGTCATTTCAATGGTCTTTGGTGTCAATAACGGGGTTTGAGGTGCAGAGTTGTTCATGGCGATGGCATCATACCGGTCATGAAGCCGATTGAATCACTCCGCACCACTTTGAACGAGATGTTGCAGTTTCCATGGCGCCAAATGTTGCGCACTTTGTGGCGTCGTTTCCGTGAAGTGCGACTGGGAACGACCGCCAGTTCCCTGACTTTCACCACTCTTTTGGCCCTTGTGCCCCTGTTTACGCTGGGTTTGGCCATTTTTACAGCCTTTCCCATCTTCTCCCAAGTTCAAGAGCAGTTGCAACGCTGGCTGATTGAAAGCTTGGTGCCTGAGAGCATTTCCCGTCAGGTGTTGGGGTCTTTGACCCAGTTTTCGCGCAAGGCCAGCCGGCTCGGTTTGGTGGGTTTAATTGCAGTCGTTGTGGCCTCTTTGGCATTGCTGGTCACGATTGACCGAACTTTGGGTCAAATTTGGCGAGTCAGCCGTCAACGGCCGTGGGCCCAACGCGTCCTCATTTATTGGGCTGGTATCACGCTAGGGCCTCTGCTGTTAGGGGGGAGCTTGGCAATCTCATCTTATTTGTTCACGGGCTATCTTTCAGGTGTGGGAGATTGGTTGCCTGTATCAGTTCGAAATTTATTGGACCTGGTTGAGTTTTGTTTGCTGGTGGCCTGCGTGACAGGCTTGTACTATTACTTGCCCAACACAAGCGTTGATTTGCGTCACGCTTTGATTGGTGGCGTGGCGGTGGCAGTGGGCTTAGAGTTGGCCAAAAAAGTGTTGGCTCTTTATTTGGCGCAAATACCTACTTACTCGGCCATTTATGGCGCCTTTTCTGCCGTGCCCATTTTATTGGTCTGGATTTATGTGGCCTGGGTGGTGGTGTTGTTGGGTGCAGTGGTCACGGCCAGCTTGCCTGAAATTGGTCGACAGGCCAAACGACACGCAGATGGCCCGGGCTGGTCATTCAGGTTGGCCTTGGAAGTCTTGAGCTGCTTGTCGCTTGCTCGATCAAGCTCACCTCAAGGTCTTCGCATGTCGCAGTTGGCTGATGAACTCCACATTGAGCAGCGTCATGCACAGATCGTCTTGGATACTTTGGAAGAACTCAAGTGGGTAGGCCGCTTGGAGCAGTCCAACAGCAACGCAGAAAGTGCGTGGGTGCTGTTGGTAGACATGTCAAACACTCAGCTTGAGCCTTTGGTTCAAAAACTTTGTTTGCATCCCTCTGAGGCCACCGAGTTGCTGTGGCAAAAAACCCAATTGACTGACCTCAAGCTGGCCGATGTGATCAAAACTTGATCTTGCCTGTCCACATGTCTTTGTACATGACCCAGTCCCCCATGAAGCTGTAAAGAGGTCGTTTAAAGCTGGCCGGTTTGTTTTTCTCAAAACCGAAATGGCCTATCCATGCGCAGCCGTAGCCACACAGCAAACCGTACAAGAAGTACTGAGGCTTGGCCGTGGCCACTAGCATCGCCAGGCAAATCAAAGAGAGGGTAGATCCTAAGAAATGAAGGCGGCGGCAAGTGATGTTGCTGTGTTCATTCAAATAAAAAGGATAGAACGCTTCAAAGCTGGAGAAACTGCTTGCATCGGGTGCAAGCTTCAATTCTTCGGTGGTGTTCATGTGGTTCCTTAAAAAAAGAACGAATCAATGCAAGTTGGTTTGAAACGGAGCTTTTAAAAATCCCCTAAACCTGGCTCTGCCGCCTCTGGTTGGCAGTTCGCTGAGTGCATAGTTCGGAAAACGATTCAAAAATCGACCTATCGCAATCCTACCTTCAAGTCGAGCCAAACTCAAGCCTGCACATTGGTGTACGCCAAATCCAAATGAGAGATGCTTATTTTGCACACGCCTTAAATCAAGTTTTTCGGGATCGTTAAATTGAAGAGGGTCGCGGTTGGCTGCGCCAATGCACAGCGTGACCAGCGCACCTTCGGGTAAATTAACGTTGCCAATTTGAGTTGCTTTGATAGCACGCCGATTGCTCAGTTGATTGGATGCTTCAAAGCGCAAAAATTCATCGATGGCCACATTGAGGATGTGCGCAGTTTGCTCAGTTTTCGAACTTGCTTGCACGCACATGAGGTCAGACCTTAATTGAGCGTGTTGCGAAGGATGTTCGATCAAGCTGATCAATGCATTGCCAATTAAATTGGTCGTCGTCTCATGACCTGCATTTAAAAGGAAAATACAGTTTTGGAGCAACTCAATTTCACTCAAGCTTTCAGATTGTTGTGAATTTGAAGGCATGTCTTTGTCGCCCAAAATCAAGCGCGTTAAAACATCTTGATCAGGATTGCCGGGGTGTTTGCGGCGATCGGCCACCAGGTCACGCAGATAGCTGAGAAACTCCATGACGCTGCGATGTCCAAGCTCTTCTTGTGCAGGTGTGAGACGAGGCTCCAAGGCTCCTAGGATGGCCAATGACCAGCCCCTTAATGGACCTCGATCTGCATGCGGCACATTGAGCAAATTGCCAATGACTTCGACTGGAATGGCAGAGGCAAAATCTTCAATCAAATCACCTTTTTGTTGGCCTTCCATTTTGTCTAGAAGGCCGTCCACCAAATGGGTCAAACCCGTTTCCATGGCTTCAATAGCGCGGCGCGTCAGTGCCCCCATGATGAGTTTGCGCACGCGAGTGTGCCTAGGTGAATCGTTGAACACCAAGCTGTTGGTGTGATGCTCGTAAAGGGGTGCGTCTTGTCCAAGCAATGCGTAGGGTGCTTGGTTAAATGGGGCGTGGTTGTATTTGGGTGCAAACTCAACGCGCTTGTCTGAGCTGAAGGTTGCCGCATCTCGGTAAACCGCGACCAGATCTTCATGCCGGGTTAAAAAGTAAGAGCCATCGGGCATGTGTTTGATGGGCTCGTGCTGGCGCAGGTAAGCATAGACAGGATAGGGGTTGGCCAAAAAATCTGCGGGCAAATTGCGCAAATCAAACAAGCTGCAAATCTCTTGCACACGCTGCGTTGACAGCGCAGGTGTGATGAGTGAAGACGCGATGCGCAAAGTGCTCATCACTTTTGACAAAATGCAATCATGGCGCTCAATGTTTCTTCTGGCGCTTCAACCATGAGTTGATGCCCTGCATTGACCATGGCCACGTGGCCGTCATGGGCCAATTTGATCAAGCCCTGCGCAGCTTTGGGTTGTGTCATTTGATCCTTTTTACCTAACAAGAACAAGGTGGGGCAGGTGACTTTGCGCATTGAAACTTCGCCTTGGTCATAGCTGTCACAAGCCTTGAAGCCCTTGTTGAAAATATTCTCATCAGAATTGCTGGCCAAGACTCTGCGCATCAGGGCTTTGCTGCCGCCTAGCAGCCATGTGCCTGGGCCCAGTGCGCTGGGTGGAGGCGCCAATGTAGAGTGAGAAAACACATTGACCATTTGAATGGCTTTTTGCGGATCGTTCAAGGAGCTGTCGAGCAAGGCGGGTGAGACCCGCATCGGGTAGGCGGTACCCACCATCATCAATTGAGAAACCCGGCTTGGATTTTCGGCAGTGGCATGAAGCGCAATGAGCGAGCCAAAACTGTGGCCTATTAAAACGGCTTTTGAAACGCCAGCTGCATCAAGCAGGGCCATGATGCTTTGCGCTGCCTCTTGCACTGACGCAGGCGCTTTGCCTCCGCTTCTGCCGTGACCTGGCAAGTCAACAGCCAACACGTTCCAGCCATGGTTGGCAAAGTAACGGGTTTGCAAAATCCAAACACTGTGATCGTTGAGTACACCATGGATGAACACAGCTGTGGGCTTGGCGGGATCGAAAAATTTGCCGCCCGTATAAACATAAAGTGGCGCACCTTGTACGTTGTAAATCATGCGGCACCTCCACTTTGAAGGGCCGCTTTTTCGGCGGCCTTGAGCGCGCGTTTTAAATCGTCAATCAAATCATCGGGATCTTCCAAGCCAATGGACAAGCGCACCGTACCTGGGCCAATGCCAGAAGCCTTGAGAGTTTCATCGTCAACCCTGAAGTGCGTCGTGCTAGCGGGATGAATGACCAAAGAACGGCAATCGCCTACATTGGCCAAGTGACTGAAAACTTGCAAAGCTTCGATGAAGGCCTTGCCTTGCTCGCGCGTGCCTTGGATGTCAAAACTGAACACAGAGCCTGCCCCGCGTGGCAATAATTTTTGGGCCAATGCGTGGCTGGGATGTGTCTCTAGCATGGGGTGGCCCACACGGCTCACCATGGGGTGTGCCGCCAAGAAGTTCACCACCTTTTCGGTGTTGCTCACATGCCGAGCCATGCGAAGTGGCAGTGTTTCGATACCTTGCAAAATGAGCCATGCGGTATGGGGGCTCATACAAGCGCCAAAGTCGCGCAGACCCTCCCGGCGGGCACGCAATAAAAATGCCCCCACCGTACTTTCTTCGTTGAACACCATGTTGTGAAAGCCTTCGTAGGCTTGCGTGAGTTCCGCAAATTTTCCTTGTGTGTGAGGGCCTGACCAATCAAAGCTGCCGCCATCAACGACCAAGCCGCCAATCACGGTGCCATGGCCCGATAAAAATTTGGTGGCTGAGTGCACGATCAAGTCTGCGCCATGTTCAAAGGGCTTCATCAACCAGGGCGAGGTGAGGGTGGCATCGACCAACAAAGGCACGCCGGCGGCGTGCGCAATTTGACTGACCGCAGGCAGGTCCAGAACGTCCATACCTGGGTTGCCCACAGTTTCACCAAAAAACAATTTGGTATTGGGTTTGACGGCCGCTTGCCATGCTTGTAAATCACCGGGTTTGACAAAGGTGGTTTCAATGCCAAATCGACTTAATGTGTAGTGCAGTAAATTGTGCGAGCCGCCGTAAAGGGCGGAGGAAGCCACAATGTGTGAGCCTGCCCCCATGATGGTGGTGACTGCCAAATGAAGGGCTGCTTGCCCACTGGCAGTGGCAATCGCGCCAATGCCGCCTTCTAAGGCAGAAATTCGTTGTTCGAGCACCGCGTTGGTGGGATTGCTGATGCGACTGTACACATGGCCCGCGCGTTCGAGGTTGAAGAGTGATGCTGCTTGATCGCTTGATTCAAAAACAAAAGAGGTGGTGAGATGAATAGGGACGGCCCGCGCGCCGGTGCTGGGGTCGGGTGCGGCACCCGCGTGCAACGCAAGGGTGTCAAATCCGGGGTCTGAATAGCCAGGCATAAAGTGTCTCCATCGAATGATTAGCAAGTTTCAGGCAAGTGGCTAAGGGTAAGCTTTGACTGTTCTTTGCCAACATTGTGGGCTATATTTCACCTTCAATAGGAGACAGCCATGAAAGTCAGTGACATCCTTCGCGTCAAGGGCCACAGCTTGATCACCGTCACGCCAGACGAGACACTGGCAACGGCTATTCAAATCATGTCCGAAAAAGACATTGGTTCCTTGGTGGTCATGGAGCACGGCGATCTGGTGGGCATGCTCACATTTCGTGAGGTGATGCAAGCCTTGGCGAAAAACGGCGGCTCAATTGGCAATATCTCCGTTCGCAAAGCCATGGACGATGCCCCTATCACTTGCACCAGTGAAACCGACATGGACGAGGTGCGGCGCATGATGCTCAACAACCATGCGCGCTACATGCCCGTCATGGACAAACGCATGTTGATGGGCGTCATTAGCTTCTACGATGTCGCCAAAGCAGTGGTTGACAGTCAGAATTTTGAAAACAAAATGCTCAAAGCCTATATTCGCGATTGGCCCGAGGGTGAAGAGAAAGATCAGAAAGAAGCGCCCACCCTCTGAGATAATAGAGGCCTATGAGCGGCAACACCTTCGGCACCCTATTTTCAGTCACCAACTTTGGTGAATCCCACGGCCCAGCCATTGGCTGCGTGATTGATGGTTGCCCACCCGGCATGCCGCTGTCTGAGGCGGACATCCAGCCCGACCTTGATCGCCGCCGGCCGGGTACTTCTAAATTTGTCACTCAGCGCAACGAACCCGACACGGTTCAAATTTTGTCGGGCGTGTACCAAGGTCTTACAACGGGTACGCCCATTGCGCTGCTCATTCAAAACACCGACCAGCGCAGCAAAGATTACGGCGACATAGTCCAAACATTTCGTCCTGGCCATGCCGACTATACATATTTGCGAAAGTACGGCCTGCGTGATCCCCGAGGTGGCGGCCGTTCATCCGCACGTTTAACAGCGCCCATGGTGGCGGCAGGGGCTGTTGCCAAAAAATGGCTGGCCATCAAGCACGGCACCACATTCAAGGGCTGCATGACGCAAATAGGCGAAGTGCCCATTGGTTTTGAAAGTTGGGAACACGTTCACCACAATCCTTTTTTTGCACCGATAGCCGACGTGACTGCCCTTGAAGATTACATGAATGTTTTGCGCAAGTCTGGCGATTCATGTGGCGCACGATTGCGTGTTGTTGCTCAAGGCATGCCCATCGGTTTGGGCCAACCTTTGTTTGACAAACTCGACGCCGACATCGCCTACGCCATGATGGGTATCAACGCTGTTAAGGGCGTTGAAATTGGTGCTGGCTTTGCATGCGTGACTCAAAAAGGCAGTGAGCATGGCGACCCCATCACGCGCAATGGCTTCATTGGTAACAATTCAGGCGGTGTGTTGGGTGGTATCAGCACCGGTCAAGACCTTGAGGTGTCTATTGCCATCAAGCCCACCAGCTCTATTCTGATTCCCCGTCCGTCCATCGACATTCAAGGCAACGACGTTGAGGTGCTCACCAAGGGCCGACATGACCCCTGCGTGGGCATTCGCGCAACGCCAATTGCCGAAGCCATGTTGGCTTTGGTGGTCATTGACCATGTGTTGCAACACAGAGCCCAGTGCGGCGACGTTGTTCAGCCTGCCAATTCTTAAGGGGCTGAGATGCCCAACACCTCAGCGGTCCAACGCCGCCAATTGATTCCGTTTGCGGCTGTTTCGGCCAGCTACTTCGCGCACATCGGATTTTTCAATCCCTACTTGCCACTCTGGTTGAAAGAATTGGGATTTGGTTTGTTGGCCATCAGCATTCTGACCTCTGTGCAGGCGGCTACGCGCTTGTTTGCCCCCTATGCGTGGGGTTGGCTTAGCGACCACACAGGCGAGCGGGTCAGTTTGCTTCGTTATGGCGCCACTGCTGCCATGTTGTGCGCGTGTATTTTGTTTTTTGAATTAGGCCCTATCGGTTTGGGCTTGGTGTTGTTGGTCATGTTTTCACACACCAGTGCCATGATGCCCATGAGCGAGGCAGCCATGGCTCATTTGGTCAGTCAGGGTGGCGCTTTTGATGCCAAAAAATATGGCCGTGTGCGTTTGTTTGGATCGATCGGATTTTTGTTCACGGTGTTTTTGGCGGGTGCCTGGTTTGAATATTTCGGCATGCACCATTTTCCTGGTTGGACCGTCCTGAGCTTGGCGGCTGTCGCGGCCAGTGTTTGGATGCTGCCCAACTTAAAAGAGGCTGTGCCTTTGAACGATACCAAGGTGGCTGTCTGGCCCGTGCTGCGTCAAAAACCTGTCATGTGGTTTTTCATTGCGGCGTTTTTTCATGTGTTATCGCACATGGGTGTGTATGTGTTTTTCTCCTTGTATTTGGACTCTTTGGGTTACAGCAAAGTTTGGATTGGCATGCTGTGGGCAGTGTCAGTCATTGTTGAAATTGGCTGGTTTTTCACACAGGCCAAATGGATGCCTAAGCTGCCCTTGACCGCTTGGCTGGTAGTTTGTTCTGTGGCCATGGTCTTGCGCATGGGCATGACTGCGCAGTGGGCCGATGTGCTGTGGGTATTGCTGCTGGCGCAAGCCATTCATGCGCTCACATTTGCAGCCCACCATACCGCTTGCATTGCCCTGTTGTCGCATCATTTTCCAGGCCGCTTGAGGGGCCGAGGTCAAGCGCTTTACACCGTCGTTGCTTATGGCTTTCCTGGCGTGCTGGGTGGCTTGGCGGGGGGCTTGTTAAGTGACCGATTTGGTTTGCAAAGTGTCTATTGGCTTTCCTTGATTGCAGCACTGATTGCCACTGCCGCAGCCTATCGCGTTTGGCGTTTACAGCACACAGCTGATCCTGCGCAACTCTCACATTGAAACCACCCCTGGAAAAGTGGATCTAAAGTTTGTCATGACCTTGATTCAAGAAACCATTCACATAGCGCCCGAAGTCTTGCGATGCTTGCCACCTCAAGTTGCGACTTCTTTGTTGAAGGGGCGTCAACTTCAGTTGCCAGGACCCATGGTTTGGCATGAGTGGGGTTATGAATCATTAGACAAAGGCGCTTCAACCCTGGTGTTGCTTCATGGAGGCAGTGGCAGTTGGACGCATTGGATTCGCAGTGTGGCGCCACTTGTGGCAGATGGCTTTCATGTTCTGGCTGTTGATCTGCCTGGCTTTGGCGATTCGGCTTTGCCTGATCAGGGTGTCGATGTGGATGCACTGATTGAACCTTTGCATGCGGCTTGGCAAATGCTGAGGGCTTCTGAAAAGGTCAGTTTCATTGGCTTTTCCTTTGGCGGCATGGCTGCCGCACTGTGGTTGGCTGCTTATCCCCAAGATGCGACAAACTTGATTTTGGTGGGATCGCCTGGCTTAGGGATTAAATCGCCCCACAGAGTCCCCTTGAAGGGCTGGCGGCACTTGCCGACAGAAGACATGCAAACTGAAGCTCACAGGCACAACTTGTTGGGCTTGATGCTGCACGACGAGAGCAAGCTTGATGAATTGGCCATGGCTGTGCATCGCTTGAATGTGGCGCGCGACCGAATGCCGCGCAGGCGTTTATCGGGCACACCCATTGTGGCCAATGCCCTGCCGCACATTGCTTGTCCTGTACATGTCATTTATGGTGAGTGGGATGCTCTTTACCACGGGTGCATGTCTGAGGTGGAAAAGCTCTTCAAAAACGTCACACCCCAATTGGCTTCATGGCAGTTAGTGACTGGCTCTGGACATTGGGTGCAGTTTGAAGCACCAGAGGCTTTTCAGCTTGCTTTGAAAAAGACTTTGTAGGGGCTGAGCTCAAGCCTTGGCTTGGACTGCAGACACTGCGGCCCTTAGGCCCAATAAATAACTGTCGACACCAAAGCCTGCAATTTGGCCTTTGGCAATTTCTGCAATGACCGAATGGTGCCGGAATGCTTCGCGCGCATGGATATTGGACATGTGCACTTCGATGATGGGACACTTCAAAATGGCCAAGGCATCGCGAATGCCATAGCTGTAATGTGTCCATGCGCCTGCGTTGATCATGACTGCGTCAACCGAATCGGTATGAGCTTGGTGAATTTTTTCAGCCATGACGCCTTCAAAATTGGTTTGAAAGCACTCTACGCTGGCACCTAATTCTTGGCCGAGCTTTTTCACTTGCGCATCTATTTCGACCAAGGTCACGGTGCCATATTGGGCTGGGTCGCGCTTGCCAAACATGTTCAAGTTGATACCGTTCAAACACAAAATCTTCATGATCATCCTCTGAGGTGGGGCTGACAAAGATCCCTTGTGAAAACATGGAATCTGGGCCCTGAGCCCCGATTTTCCAATATTTGAGGCAATATCGCGCTTTTATTCCAAAAACTTTTGCCATGGCCGCTACATTGAAAATCGATTTCGTATCCGACATTGCCTGCCCATGGTGTGCCGTGGGCTTGGGTGCGCTAGAGCAAGCCTTAGGCAGGCTTAAGGGTGAAGTCACTGCTGACTTGCATTTTCAACCCTTTGAGTTGAACCCCAATATGGCGCCAGGGGGGCAGGATTTGGGTGAGCACCTAACCGCCAAGTACGGTTCAACCCCAGAGCAGCAAGCGCAGATTCGAGCCAATATTGCGGCCCGAGGCGAAGAGGTGGGCTTTCAATTCAATCCTGGCGGTAGAGGGCGTGTTTACAACACCTTCAACGCACACCGTTTGCTGCATTGGGCTGGCGTCAAAGGGCCTGAAGGCAGTCAGCATGCTCTAAAGCGCGCATTGCTTGAGGCTTATCAGGGCCGGGCTGAACGTGTTGAATCTGATGAAGTTTTGTTGGCAGTTGTAGCCTCGGTGGGTTTGAATGTTGCTGAGGCGCAAGGTATTTTGGCTTCTGACACCTACGCACAAGATGTACGTCAGATAGAGCAGCATTACCAACAAGCAGGCATTCATTCTGTGCCTGCCGTCATCATCAATGACAAACATTTGATTTCAGGAGGTCAACCTGCAGAAGTCTTTGAGCAAGCGCTTAGAAGAATTGCGGCCGGTGAAGTTTGAGGCATGCCTGCATTGACCATTTACTTTGATGGCAGCTGTCCGCTGTGCCGGCGTGAAATTGCCTTTTACAAAGGCAATCCAGATGCAGCTCAACTGGTTTGGCACGATGTGAGCGTTAATTTTCAGGCCAACGACGACTCAAGCTTGGGTGACGGACTGAGTTGCCAGCGAGCCATGGCCTTCTTCCATGTGCGCGATGCGCAGGGCAATTTGTTTGAAGGCGGTGCTGCATTTGCTCGTTTGTGGTTGGAGTTGCGAGGATGGCGCTTGGCCGGTCGAGTTTTTTCGGTGTGGCCATTCAGTTGGGCCATCAACGTGGGTTACAAAATGTTCTTGCCTATTCGGCCCACTTTGCAAAAGTATTTGCTTAAATGGGATGCGCGTCGTTCATGAGCCTATATCAAGCTTTGGTGTTGGGTGCAAGTGGCGCCATCGGAAGCGCCTTCGTTTCTCACTTTCAAAATGACGCGACCTGCTCGCTGGTTGTTGGTTTGTCGCGTCAAAGCGAATTGCATTTTGAATTGGAAAATGAAGACGGCATGGCGCATTGCGCTGCTCAATTGAAAAATGCGACGGGCCCCTTTGGCGCATGCCAATTCAAGTGGATCATAGATGCAACGGGAGCTTTGACCATTGAGGGGCAAGGTCCTGAAAAGCGCTTGGAAGCCTTGAATGCCAAGCAACTTTTAAAACAGTTTGAGGTGAATGCAGTCGGACCTGCTTTGCTCATGAAGCATTTCTTTCCATTGCTAGTGGGTCAAGAGCCATCTTGTTATGCCACTTTGTCAGCGCGGGTAGGAAGTATTGAAGACAATCACAAAGGCGGATGGTATGGGTACCGAGCCGCCAAGGCCGCTAGAAATATGTTTTTACAAACGGCAGCGATTGAGGCTTCTCGAAAAAAACCATTGTGTGTTTTTGCTGCTTTACAGCCAGGTACGGTTCAATCGAAATTGTCTTCTAGTTTCGTGGCAGCTGAGAACGCCATGCTGCCAGAAGAATCAGTTTCAAAAATGATGGCTGTCATGTCAGAATTAAAGCCAAACGGCCGAGCACAGTTTGTCGACCATGCTGGTCAGTTTATTCCGTGGTGATGACTTTAATCATGAAGGGAAAAATATGAACGAAGATCCAAGATGTTGTGGCACCGGTACTTGCATCATTGACCCTGAGGGTTTCTGTTGGTGTGGTCAGCAATGGGATGGCGAAAAAATGGCCATGCCTAAGTTAGAACTTCCGCCAGATGATGGTCAAGCGACTCAATCTAAGCAAGGGCCTTCATCGGCAGATACCCCATGATGAAGATGCTCAAGAAGAGCTTGATAAAGCTGTTGTGGGTGGTTTTTGGCTTTGTAGGCGGCTTTCAAGTGTGCGCCAGTGAATTGTCTGAACTGCTCAAAAAATCTGATCATGTTTTGCTAATGAGGCACGCCATTGCGCCTGGCATTGGCGACCCTGCAGGTTACAAGCTTCAAGACTGCAAGACTCAGCGAAATTTAGATGCCACAGGTCGTGCGCAAGCGCAAAAAACAGGTCAGTGGCTGAAGGCTCAGGGTGTTGGCAATGCACTTGTATTTTCAAGCGCATGGTGTCGATGCAAAGAGACTGCTGAAAACTTGGCCTTCGGAACGCCCACCCTAGAAACGTCTTTGAATTCATTTTTTGATGACATGCGCCAAGGACCACAAAGCAATGCGAACTTGCAAAAATTCATTGCCAATCAGCTCAAAACCAAAGGTGACAGGGCTTTGATTTTGGTCTCGCACCAAGTCAACATTACCGAGTTCACGGGCGAAACCATAGGGTCTGGCGATATGGTTTTGGCCAAGGTCAACGCGGCGGGCAAAATGATTTCTTTCAAAACTTACCCAAGTCCTTCATGACTCAGGGTCGCCTTGGTGTTTTGATTTCTAGCGACGCAAAGCCTGGGAAATCTTGTGCCTTGACACCGTACTTTTTGGAATTTTGAAAGCAGGGTTTTGGCCGTTGGCATGCTCGGTGAGTGCATCCTGAAACCAAGAGCGCACATCTTCTTCGAGGCCAATGCCATGCATGAAGTTGTAGATGGCTTTTTTCAATCCCAATCCCAATAGATCGTGATCAACGCCCGTGGGGTCAATGAAGCCTATGTCGTTTTTGCCAAAACTCACAGGGGGCAAAGGAATCAGTTCAATGCCATATTCTTTGGGATTTAAACCGACTGGCGAGTGAACGGTGCAAGCAAAGCGGTGGAAGAAGCCACTTTGAATGCAGCCGTTTTCAAAAAGTTGGCGAACATACTCAAGGGCGTCCACTGTGTCTTGCACAGTTTGAGTGGGAAAGCCATACATGAGGTAGGCGTGTACCAAGATGCCAGCTTCAGAAAAGCCTTTGGTCACTTGCGCCACTTGTTCAACCGATACACCTTTTTTCATCAGCGTGAGAAGGCGGTCTGAGGCCACTTCAAGCCCACCCGACATGGCAATGCAACCACTCTCGGCCAGCAACTCTGCCAATTCTGGCGTGAAGGTTTTTTCAAACCGAATATTGCCCCACCACGAGATGTGGACGTTTCGGCGAATGAGCTCTTCAGCCAACGCTTTGAGAGCTTTGGGCGGTGCAGCTTCATCCACAAAATGGAAACCAGTCTGCCCAGTTTCTTTCACAATCTGTTCAATGCGGTCGACCAGCAAAGACGCCGAAGCAGTCTCGTATCGAGAAATGTAGTCAAGGCTCACATCGCAGAAACTGCATTTTTTCCAATAACACCCATGAGCTACGGTAAGCTTGTTCCAACGGCCATCACTCCACAGTCGGTGCATGGGGTTGAGCATGTCTAGCAATGACAAATAGTCTTGCAAGGGCAGGCCATCCCATGTGGCCGTCCCTACTTCTTCAAACGGTACATCGGGTTCTGACCAATTGATCAATTGAACGCGCTGGGTATTTTTTGAAGCATCAGCACTGACAGGTTCATCGGCTGATTTGCGAATGAAGGTTCTGACCAAACGAGATGCTGATCGTTTGCCCTCTAAATACTCTAACAAAGCCAGCAGCGGGGGCTCGCCTGAATCGAGAGTGACGAAGTCAACGTAATCGAAGACGCGTGGTTCGGTCAGCTCGCGCAGCTCGGTGTTCACAAATCCGCCGCCCAGCGCAATCTGAATTTTCGGATGGTATTTTTTGAGGCACTGAGCAATTCTGAAGGCGGCATAAACTGCGCCGGGGAAGGGCACGGAGAGCAGAACCAAAGTGGGCTGGTGCTTTTCAATGGCTTCAAGCGTCAGGGCTTTGAGCTTTTCATCCATCAAGGTGAGTGGCGCAGCGAGAGCCTCCGCTAGAGGCTCAAAGGTGGCTTGACTGCCAGCCAGTGATTCGCCATAGCGCACAAACTCAAACCTTGAGTCGACAGCATCGCGCAGCACATCGGCCAAATCGTTTAAATACAAAGTGGCTAAGTGGCGCGCACGATCTTGTTGGCCTAAAGCACCAAAAGCCCACGAAAGTGGGTCGCCCGATTCACTGTCGTCATAGGCATCTAACGCTGCAAAGCGCGGACCTTCTGGTAAAAAACCGCGGCCTGCAATGCGATGGCTCAGCGTACTGTCCTTGCCTTGTAAAAAAGCAATGGTAGGTTCAATGGTGTGAACGTAGCGCGCAAAGAAATCGAGAAAGAAATTGACAGTGGCGCTGCGCTTAGCTTCCGGCAATAACAGTGCTCGTGACTTGACTTCTTCTAAACCTTGCGCTGTGAACAAACTTAAGACGAGTTTGAGTGCCAAATCTTCTTGAACAGCAGCGACACCACGCGAACGCAAAAAGCCCGTCAGGTAGGCCGTAGACGGGTAGGGGGTGTTGAGTTGCGTCATCGGCGGGATGACGCTTAAGACTCGAATCGGATTGGGTTTCATTCAACCCGTGACTTTACAGCCACTTTTGCATGAATTGCGCTTGTCCCGCTGCAGCGGCGAGTTCGTATTGGCTAAATCCAAAGCGTTTGTAGCTGGACAAGGCCTGAGCGTTGCCACTGAGCACCTCGAGTGTGAGCTTGCAGCATCCCCGCGCACGAGCGTACTCTTCTGCCGCTTTAAGCAGGGCTTGCCCAACGCCTTGTCCCCGATGACCTGACAAAACGGCAATGTCGTGCACATTGAGCAGGGGCTTGGCCTTGAAGGTTGAGTAGCCTTCAAAGCAGTTGATCAGGCCAATGGGTTTGCTTTCTACCCATGCAATGAAACTGGCGGCGCCTGCAATGCGGGCCATGTCGCTGCACAAGCGAGCTGCATTTTCTGGATTCAGGGCCTCACCACCACCCATCGGGTCTTGGGCGTAGGCGTCTAACAAGAGGACCAAAGCCTGCGCATCTTGCGCATCCAAATAATCGACGCGCTTGATTTGCAAAGCGCTCATGAGGCGTAGTCGCTCATGGGTACGCAGCTGCAGAACAGGTTGCGGTCGCCGTACACATTGTCAACGCGGCCCACTTGTGGCCAATATTTGACGCTGCTTAAGGGGCGACCCGCTTGCGCGGCGCCCACTTCACGTGAGTAAGGACGATTCCAATCTGCGGCCATCAAACTGGCGGCAGTGTGTGGTGCATGCTTGAGGGGGTTGTTGTCTTGTGGCCAAACCCCGTTTTCAATGAGGCGCACCTCTTCGCGGATGGCAATCATGGCATCGATGAATCGGTCGATCTCCTCAAGGGTTTCGCTTTCAGTAGGCTCCACCATGAGGGTGTTGACCACGGGAAAAGACAGGGTCGGTGCGTGGAAGCCGTAGTCCATCAAACGCTTGGCCACGTCTTCGGCCATGACGCCGCTGGTTTCTTTCAAACCACGCAAATCCAAAATGCACTCATGGGCAACATGACCGGCTTTGCCATTTTCTGCTGCGCTCGCGTAAAGCGTGGGGTAATGATTTGCCAAGCGATGGCTGATGTAGTTGGCTGCCAAAATAGCCGCTTCGGTGGCGTGCTTCAGCCCTTCGGCACCCATCATGCGGCAATACATCCAGCTGATGGGCAATACGGCTGCATTGCCCAAAGGGGCGGCTGACACGGCGCCCACACCATTTACCTTCAAGCCTCCTGTGGCGTGGCCTGGCAAGAAAGGCACCAGGTCTTCCACCACACAAACAGGGCCTACACCTGGGCCGCCACCGCCATGGGGGATGCAAAAAGTTTTGTGCAAATTAAGGTGGCTGACATCGCCGCCAAATTCACCGGGGGCTGCAACGCCCACCAAAGCATTCATGTTGGCACCGTCTACATACACACGACCGCCATGCTGATGAACCAATTCGCACAAGGCTTTGACCTGCGTTTCAAACACGCCATGGGTACTGGGGTAGGTGATCATGGCTGCAGCCAAGTTGGCGCTGTGCTCTTCACACTTGGCCTCCAAATCGATCATGTCTACGTTGCCTTGCGCATCGCAGGCGGTGACCACCACTTGCATGCCCACCATTTGCGCGCTGGCAGGGTTGGTGCCATGTGCGCTAGATGGAATGATGCAAATGTTGCGATGGCCTTGGCCCTTGGCCTCGTGAAAAGCCTTGATGACCAAGAGACCTGCGTATTCACCTTGTGAGCCCGCGTTGGGTTGCAAGCTGATGCCTGCATAGCCGGTGGCTTGGCACAGCCACTCGCGCAGTTGCTCGTCAAGCAAGGCGTAGCCCTTGAGTTGGTCAGCGGGTGCAAAGGGGTGCATGTTGGCAAACTCAGGCCAGGTAATGGGAATCATCTCGCTGGTGGCGTTTAGCTTCATGGTGCAAGAACCCAACGGAATCATGCTTCTGTCGAGCGCCAAATCTTTGTCGCTCAATTGGCGGATGTAACGCAGCATGCCGGTTTCGGAATGGTACCGGTTGAACACGGGGTGGGTGAGAAAGGTGCTGGTGCGGCGCAGGCCAGTTGGTATGAGGGTGTCACGACCTTTTTCAAAAGGCGTCCAGTCGGGCAAGGCTTGGCCGCCTTCTGCAAAGCTAGACCAGAGTGCTTCGATGTCATCGCGTGATGTGGTTTCGTCCAAAGACACGCCAATGCTGTCGGCGCTTAATTTGCGCAGGTTCAAACCTTTGAGCACGGCTTTTTGTAGGATGGCATGGGTGCGTTCACCGGTGTTAATTTGCAAAGTGTCAAAGGCCGATTTGTGTGCCAGTTTGCAACCGAGTTGTTCCAAGCCTTCAGCCAAGATGGCGGTGAAGCTGGCCACGCGTTGGGCAATGCGCTTCAAACCTTCAGGGCCGTGATAGACCGTGTACATGCTGGCGACCACCGCGGGTAAAACTTGCGCCGTGCAGATGTTGGAGGTGGCTTTTTCGCGGCGAATGTGTTGCTCTCGTGTTTGCAAAGCCAAGCGATAGGCAGGGTTGCCATGCACGTCTACACTGACGCCCACCAAACGGCCTGGCATAGAGCGCTTGTATTCATCGCGGCAGGCCAGGTAAGCGGCGTGTGGGCCACCAGCGCCCATGGGCATACCGAGGCGCTGAGTGGTGCCCACCACAATGTCGGCGTCCATTTCACCGGGTGGCGTGAGCAGTGTCAATGCCAGCAAATCGGCGGCCACAATGAAAGCGGCTTGAGCAGCATGGACTTGTGCAATGACGTCTTTCAAATTGTGCGTCATGCCCGAGGTGGAAGGGTACTGCGCCACCACTGCAAAGTAGTCGTGCTGCTGCATGAGCTCGGCGGCAGCGCCCACCAACACTTTCAAACCCAAAGGTGCGGCACGCGTTTGAATCACTTCAATGGTTTGCGGATGGCAGTCACTTGCCACAATGATGTTGTTGCTTTTTGATTTAACCGAACGCTTGGCCAAGGTCATGGCCTCGGCAGCAGCAGTAGCTTCGTCCAACATGGAAGCGTTGGCAATGGGCATGGCCGTCAAATCGCAAATCATGGTTTGGAAATTGACCAAGGCTTCCATTCGGCCTTGACTGATTTCAGCTTGGTAAGGTGTGTAGGCGGTGTACCAAGCGGGGTTTTCCAAGATGTTGCGCAAAATCACGCCGGGTGTGTGAGTGCCGTAATAACCTTGGCCAATGAAGCTTTTGAGTATTTTGTTTTGCTGCGCCATGGCTTTGAGCTCAGCCAACGCTCCGGCCTCTGTCACGGGCGCAGGCAACTTCATGGCCTGACTGCGTGCAATGGAGGCGGGCACGATGCTGTCAATGAGCGCGCGGCGTGAAGCCTCGCCGATGACCGACAACATGTGTTTTTCATCCGCTTCACTGATGCCAATGTGGCGTGCAATGAACTCACTCTCGTTTTCGAGTTGGGTTAAGGGGGCTGCAGAGGACATCAGCATGGTTTGAATTCCAGACTCAAAGTTTGATCAAAAAATTAAAAAGCAAAAAACTTCAAACAAATTTCAATGAGACGCTGCAAACGCTGAGTAAGCTGTTTCGTCCAGCAAAGCATCCACTTGCGATGCATCAGACAGCTTGACCTTGAAGAACCAACCAGCACCCATAGGGTCGGTATTGGCCAAAGCGGGATCTGCTCGCAATGCTTCATTCACTTCCGTAATTTCGCCACTGATCGGCATGTAAACATCGGCAGCAGCCTTCACAGACTCCACCACACCCGCCACAGCCTTTTGTTCAAAACTGCTTCCCACTTCAGGCAGTTCAACAAACACCACATCACCCAACGCATCTTGCGCATGGTGCGTGATGCCCACCGTGGCCACATCGCCGTTGACCAAAATCCACTCATGCTCTTCCGTGTATTTCAAACTCATTTTTCTCTCCTTGTTTTTAAAATCTTCGTGTTTCAGCCGCGGTAATATCGATTGGGCACAAACGGCATGGCACTCACGGTCATTGGCACAGCCTTACCGCGCACGATGGCGTTCACAACAGTTCCTAAGCCAGCACTTGCCAAGTCCACATAGCCCATGGCCACAGGCACATTGGCAGTAGGTCCTAACAAGCCGCTGGTCACTTCACCAATTTTGACGCCCTGCATGTTCTGCAATTCCACATGCTCGCGCACCGGAACGCGCTCTTGTGCAATCAGGCCAACGCGTTTGCGGATGAGGGTTCGGCCGCCATCCAATTGGCCCAACACAATGTCAGCACCTGGAAAACCACCTGCGCGCGCACCACCTGTGCGGCGAACTTTTTGAATGGCCCAATTAAGACCCGCTTCAATGGGGGTGATGCTGGTGTCAATGTCGTTGCCATACAGACACAAGCCAGCTTCAAGTCGCAAAGAGTTGCGTGCACCTAAACCAATTGGCTTGACTTCTGCTTGAGCTAACAACGCACGCGCAAATAAATCTGCATGATCGTTGTGCACAGAAATTTCAAAGCCATCTTCTCCGGTGTAGCCAGAGCGCGTGATGAACAAATCAGCACCTTGCCAATTAAATGATGCGCCCGTCATGAAGACCAATTTTTCGACCCCAGACACCATGCGCGATAAAGTATCAACGGCCTTGGGCCCTTGCAAAGCCAAGAGTGCCCGTTCAGGCATGGGAATGACTTGGCATTTGGCGCCAATGCGCCCTTGTATGTGTGCAATGTCGTTCACTTTGCAAGCGCCATTCACAATGACAAAAATGTCTGTACCGCGGTTGACAAACATCAAGTCGTCAATGATGTTGCCTTCATCCGTTAGCAGCAAACCGTAGCGCTGTTTTCCAACTGGCAAGTCGATGACATCAACAGGCATCAGGGATTCAAAAGCTGATGCAGCATCGGTGCCCACCAATCGCAGTTGCCCCATGTGCGAAACATCAAACAAGCCAGCCTCAGCGCGCGTATGGATGTGTTCAGCCATCAAACCCATGGGGTATTGAACCGGCATGCTGTAGCCTGCGAAGGGCACCATGCGCGCGCCCAATTCAAGATGCAGCGCATTAAGAGGGGTATTGAGCAAAGCAGAGGTGTCAGCAGACAAATGATTTCTCCAAGGGCAATGTAAAACCATGACCGAAATCATGGGTTGCCCTCGCTGTCCGCTTTACCTGAGCGATTCGCCGGGTGAGCCTTTCAAACAGAAGGAATCACTGCGGGTTGCGCCTTCGGTGGAGGGTTCGACCAGATGGCCCGCCCTCTCTCTCCAGTGAGGAAGCGTTCATGGCCAAACCACGAACGTTTGTCAGTCCTTGGTACCTGAGCGTTCAGAAACATTTCAGCTTCCTGCGCCTTCGGTGGCGGCCCTTTGAAAAAGAAGCCACGCTCTCCTGACCGTTAAATTATAAACAGGTCTTTAAGGCCGTAAGACAGTTTTTACATGCCTGAGTAATTTGGACCCCCGCCACCCTCTGGCGTAACCCAGACGATGTTTTGCGTGGGGTCTTTGATGTCGCAGGTTTTGCAATGCACACAATTTTGTGCATTGATTTGCAGTCGATCGGATTGGTCTTCGTTTTTCACATACTCATAAACACCGGCAGGGCAATAACGCGCCTCTGGCCCAGCAAACTTGGCCAAGTTGATGCCCACAGGCACGCTGGCATCCTTCAAGGTGAGGTGAGCCGGCTGGTTTTCTTCGTGGTTGGTGTTGCTGATGAACACACTGGACAAGCGGTCAAAAGTGAGTTTTCCATCGGGCTTTGGATACTCAATGGGCTTGCACTCAGCCGCGGGCTTTAAATAGGTGTGGTCGGCCGCAGTACGGCGAATGGTCCATGGCACGTGGCCGCGCAGCAAGAACTGCTCTACGCCAGTCATGAGGGTGCCCACAGTGCGGCCCTTTTTAAACCATTGCTTGAAGTTGCGGGCTTTGTTCAACTCGGCGTGCAACCAGCTGTTTTCGAAAGCCGCGGGATAAGCGCTGAGTTCGTCGTGTTGACGACCCGCTTGCAGTGCGTCGTAAGCAGCTTCAGCCGCCAACATGCCCGTTTTAATGGCCGCATGGCTGCCCTTGATACGACTGGCATTGAGGTAGCCAGCTTCGCAACCAATGAGGGCGCCGCCAGGGAACACTGTTTTGGGCAATGACAAAAGGCCGCCAGCCGTAATGGCACGTGCACCGTAGGAAATGCGCTTGGCTGGTGCAATGCCTTTGGCTTCGTCGCCCTCAAAGTACCAGCGAATATTGGGGTGTGTCTTGAAGCGTTGGAATTCTTCAAAAGGGCTGAGCCAAGGGTTGGTGTAATCCAAGCCCACTACAAAACCAACGACCACTTTGTTGTCTTCCATGTGGTACAAGAAGGAGCCGCCGTAGGTTTTTTCATCCAACGGCCAGCCTGCGCTGTGCAAAGCCAAGCCGGATTTGTGACGGGCAGGGTCGATTTCCCACAATTCTTTGATGCCAATGCCGTAGCTTTGAGGATCTTTGCCTGCGTCAAGCTTGAAGCGAGAGATAACTTGCTTGCCCAAATGGCCACGTGCACCTTCTGCAAAAACAGTGTACTTGGCGTGCAGTTCCATGCCCAATTGGAAGTTTTCGGTGGGCTCGCCATCTTTGCCAACGCCCATGTTGCCGGTCGCCACGCCTTTGACGGCGCCATTGTCGTTGTACAAAACTTCGGCGGCTGTAAAGCCAGGAAAAATTTCAACTCCTAAAGCCTCAGCTTGCTCGCCTAGCCAGCGCGTGAAATTTCCCAAGCTGATGATGTAGTTGCCATCGTTGTGAAAGCAAGGTGGCAAGGTGAAATTGGGCACGCGTGTAGCGCCCGTTTCGGTGGTCATCAAGAAAATATCTTCTGTGACGGGTTGATTCAGAGGTGCACCCATTTCTTTCCATTTTGGAAAGAGTTCTGTCAAAGCGATGGGGTCCATGATGGCGCCGGACAAAATGTGTGCACCAGGCTCTGAGCCTTTTTCTAAAACCACCACAGAAACGTCATTGCCTTTTTCTAGAGCCAACTGTTTCAAGCGGATGGCTGCGGACAAGCCTGCAGGGCCGCCGCCCACCACGACCACGTCGTACTCCATCGATTCGCGGGGACCGTGTGTATTCAAAATCTCTTCGGGTGTCATGGGGAGACTCGCATTAAGTTAGGGGTCGAATAGCCAAATATCGGCATCGTGGCCCATTTTAAGCGTGGAACAGGCAGAATCGAAACATGGGCAGAAGGTGAATTCTCGCCATTTGCTTGCGGCAAATCAGAGACAAAGACACATGAAATTTGAAATACCTGAGATCAAGAAAAAAGTTCACGAAATGATCATTCCCATTCGCTGGGGAGACATGGATGCAATGGGGCATGTGAACAACACCGTTTATTTTCGGTATCTAGAGACAGTGCGAATCGATTATTTTCAATCGATTGGCTGTGAACCCAACCCACAAGGCCAAGGGCCTGTCATCGTGAATGCGTTTTGTAATTTCTACAAACAACTTGAATATCCAGGCAATGTGCTGGCCAAGATGTATGTGAGTGAGCCTGCGCGCACCACTTTTGAAAGCTGGTGCACCCTAGAGCTTGAAAATCAGCCGGGTGTCATTTATGCGGCAGGGGGTGCCACCACCATCTGGGTAGATTTCCCGCTTCAAAAAGCTGTGACTTTGCCCGACCACATCAGGGCCTTGGTCACACCCTGAATTCGTTCAAATGAATGGGTTCAATTACTTTTGTTTGGGTACGCGGCCCATTAAATAAAACTCTGGGTTGGGCAGCATGTTGCTGAAACTGGCCATGCGGTTGGACAAGCCAAAGAAAGCCGTAATGGCGGCAATGTCCCAAATGTCTTCATCGTCCAGGCCCAGAGCATGCAAGGGCGCAAAGTCTGCCTCTTCAATTTGGTCGCTGTGCAAACAAACTTTCATGGCGAAATCAAGCATGGCGCGTTGACGCGGTGAAATATCGGCTTTGCGATAGTTCACGGCCACTTGATCAGCTATCAAAGGTTTTTTTTCATAAATGCGCAAAATGGCACCATGCGCCACCACGCAATACAAACAATGGTTGGCCGCACTGGTGGTGGTCACAATCATTTCCCGATCGCCTTTGGTCAGGTTGCTCGTCCGTCCCACGGACTCTGGCACCATGAGCGCATCGTGATAGGCGAAAAAAGCGCGCCATTCAGCAGGGCGACGGGCAAAAGTCAAGAAAACTTGCGGTACAAAACCTGCCTTTTCCTGGACTTCCAAAATTTTGGCACGAATGTCTTCGGGTACATCTTTCAGCTCTGGCGCGGGGTAGCGCTGAGTTTTGGGGCTAGCTATCGCAGGCGTGTTCATGTCAATCCTTGTCAGTTAACTGATTCTAATCACCTATTACACTACTTACTTTTAAGAATTCCCCTCTTAGGAGTGCCCTGTGAACAAGATTTTCCCTTCTGCAGCCGAGGCGCTGAAAGGCGTCGTGGCAGATGGCCAATTGCTAGCCGTAGGTGGCTTCGGCCTTTGCGGTATTCCCGAAGCTTTGATTGAAGCCTTGCGCGACTCGGGCGTGAAAAATCTGACCGCTATTTCTAACAATGCTGGTGTCGATGGTTTTGGCTTGGGCAAGCTGCTTGAAACTCGCCAGATCAAAAAAATGATTTCTTCTTATGTGGGGGAAAACAAAGAGTTTGAGCGCCAGTTCTTGGCGGGCGAGCTTGAGTTGGAATTCACGCCTCAAGGTACCTTGGCAGAAAAGCTGCGCGCTGGCGGTGCGGGCATCCCAGCATTCTTCACCAAAACGGGCGTGGGCACCGTGGTGGCCGATGGCAAAGAGTTGCGTGAGTTTGATGGTGAAACTTATGTCATGGAGCGCTCCCTGATTCCTGATGTGTCGTTGGTGAAAGCTTGGCGCGCCGACAAATCTGGCAACTTGCAATTCCGCCTAACAGCTCGCAACTTCAATCCCGCTGTGGCCATGGCGGGCAAGCTGTGCATTGTGGAAGTGGAAGAGATTGTGGAAACAGGAGACATGATTCCTGACCACATTCATTTGCCCGGTATTTATGTTCACCGATTGGTTCTCAATAAGCACCCTGAAAAGCGCATTGAGAAACGCACCATCACTGAGAAAGCAGGAGTCTAAGCATGAGCTGGAGTCAAGACCAAATGGCGGCCCGTGCCGCACACGAACTGCAAGACGGCTTCTATGTCAATCTGGGCATTGGCATACCCACCTTGGTGGCCAACCATGTGCCCAACAACATTGAAGTGTGGCTGCAATCTGAAAACGGCATGTTGGGCATTGGCCCGTTTCCCACAGAAGATGAAGTCGATGCCGACCTCATCAATGCGGGCAAGCAAACCGTGACGACCATCAAGGGCACCTCTATTTTTGGCAGCCATGACAGCTTCGCCATGATTCGCGGTGGCAAAATTAATTTGTCTATTTTGGGTGCTATGCAGGTCAGCGAAAAAGGTGACCTGGCCAACTGGATGATTCCAGGCAAGATGGTCAAGGGCATGGGTGGCGCCATGGACTTGGTGGCTGGCGTGAAGCGCGTGATTATTTTGATGGAACATGTGGCCAAGAAAAAAGATGGCACCGAAGATTTAAAAATCTTGAACCAGTGCACATTGCCATTGACAGGCGTGGGTGTGGTCGATCGCATCATCACCGATTTGGCAGTCATGGATGTCGTGCCAGAAGGCCTGAAAGTGATTGAGTTGGCGCCTGGCGTCACGCAAGAGTTTTTGCAAAGTAAAACGGGCTGTCACCTGATTTTCTAATGAAACAATTCAAAATTGCATGCATCCCAGGTGATGGCATTGGGCAAGAAGTCATTCCTGCTTCTCAAGTGGTGCTTGAGGCACTTGCCCAAGGACAAAGCCAGTTCAGTTTTGAATTCACATCATTCGATTGGGGTGGTGATTACTACCGACACCATGGCATCATGATGCCCGCTGATGGCCTCGATGCCCTGCGGCTCATGGATGCCATTTTGTTTGGTTCAGCTGGCGACCCCAATATTCCTGATCACATTACGCTCTGGGGATTGCGCCTCAAAATTTGCCAAGGTTTTGATCAATACGCCAACGTCCGACCCACACGCATTTTGCCGGGCATTGATGCCCCCCTAAAGCGATGCACACCTGAGCAACTCAACTGGGTCATTGTTCGCGAAAACTCCGAAGGTGAGTATGCGGGTGTTGGCGGCAGAGCGCATCAAGGCCACCCAATAGAGGTGGCCACCGATGTCTCCATGATGACCCGCGTGGGCGTGCAACGTATCATGCGTTATGCCTTTAAGTTGGCGCAATCAAGGCCGCGCAAGTTGCTCACCGTGGTGACCAAATCAAACGCGCAGCGTCATGCCATGGTCATGTGGGATGAGATTGCCAAAGAGGTGAGTGCCGAGTTTCCCGATGTGCATTGGGACAAAGAATTGGTGGATGCTTGTACGGCGCGCATGGTGAACCGTCCTGGAACTTTAGATACTTTGGTGGCCACAAATTTGCACGCTGATATCTTGAGCGATTTGGCTGCGGCCTTGGCTGGCAGCTTGGGCATTGCACCCACAGGCAACATTGATCCTGAGCGTCGTTACCCCTCTATGTTCGAGCCCATTCACGGTTCTGCCTTCGACATTATGGGAAAAGGTCTCGCAAACCCTATTGGCAGTTTTTGGAGTTGTGTGATGATGCTGGAACACATCGGTTTGGATCAGCAGGCCCAGCGTTTGATGCAGGCCATTGAGGCTGTGACTGCCAACCCCAAGTTGCACACACGCGACCTTGGCGGAGAGGCCACAACGCATCAAGTGACCGAGGCGGTGTGCAAAATGCTTAGGCATTAGAAAAATTCATCATTACGGAGATGCAGGAGACAAAATGGAAAAGAAAACAAAATTTTGGTTAAGTGCAGTGGGCCTTAGTTTGGCAACTCTCATGCCACAACACGCAACTGCGCAAGCCATGCCTGCGTGTCCTGAGAAGAACCTCATGTATTGGCAAGCCTTCCCACCCGGCGGTGAATCTGATTTGTCTGCAAGACATCAGCAAGTGGTGCTCAAAAAGAAATGCGGCGCCATCGACACCATCATTCAATACAAAGCCGGTGCAGGCGGCGGTCTCATGTGGGCCCAAATGAACAACCTGCCAGGCGATGGCCTCAATGTGGTGGGTATCAATTTGCCGCACATTGTGTTTCAGCCTATTGAAGGTGAAGTTCAATACAAAACGGCCGACATCACGCCCGTTTTTTGGTTTCATTACACCCCCGATGTGTTGGTGGTGCCTGAAAGCAGTCCTATTAAAAACTTCGCTGAGTTCATTGCTGCGGCCAAACAGTCGCCGGGCAAAATGAACTTGGGTGGCTCGGGCTTGAACTCTGCCAATCACGCTGCCCACGAGCGTTTGAACGCTGCCTTTGGCATCAAGAGCACCTACGTGCCCTACAAAGGCACTGGCGATATGTCCATGGCAGTTGTCGGCGCACAAATTGATGGCGCCGTAACCTACACCCCGTTTGCCATTGCCAATCGCGGCAAAGTTCGCGCCTTGGCTGTGGCCATGGAGAAGCGCCATCCTCTGATGCCAACTGTTCCCACCTTCAGAGAACTTGGCGTGGACTGGATTGACGGTGCCTACCGCGGCGTGGGTGTGCCAAGGTCAACCTCACCAGAGGCCCGCAAAAAATTGTCTGACATGTGGCTGGCCTTGAACAACGATGCTGAAATGAAAGAGCTGGCAGCCAAGAGCGGCTTTGAGTTGGTCAACATTGGCACCGATCAAATGGACGCCTTCATGAAAGAGCGCATTGCTTTGTACATTGAAGGTGCCAAACGCTTGGGCTTGGGTAAAAAATAAACCTCAAACAGAAGGAGACAAAATGCGTTCAATTTTTTCAAAGTGGAAACAAGTTTGTACGGTCATATTGCTGGCGATGGCATTTCCCCTCAGTGCCATTGCGCAAGCCTACCCCAGCAAACCCATCAAAATGATTGTGCCGTTCCCAGCGGGCGGTACCACTGACATCGTCGCCCGCATCATTGCGCAAAAGATGACTGATTCGATGGGGCAACCCGTCACGGTTGATAACAAGGGCGGTGCTGGCGGCAACATTGGCGCAGACCTGATGGCCAAAGCAGCACCCGATGGTTACACCATCATGATGCACAACCTGTCTTTCCCATTGGCAGCGGTTGCACAAACGCTGGCAAATCGTGCCCCTTTCAATGTGGACACAGATTTTGCTGGTGTATCCATTGCGGTTTATGTGCCCTTCATTTGGACTTCCAGCCCATCAGTGCCAGCCAAAGACCTCAAAGAACTTGCCAACCTTTTGAAAAGCAACAAGTCTTTGCAATACAACTACGGCTCTACGGGCCCAGGCTCCACCATGCACGTCTTGGGCGAAGCCTACAAGAAAGAAGCCGGCATTAGCATGGAGCACATTCCATTCAAAGGTGCTGCGCCCTTGAAGCAAGAGTTGTTGGCAGGCCGACTTCAAGTGGGCGGTGATCAGTTGTCTTCATCCTTGGCAGAAGTGAAAGCCGGTACCTTGAAAGCCTTGGCCACAACGGCTTCAAAGCGTATTCCTGGTTTGCCTGATGTGCCTACTGTCAAAGAGTTGGGCTATCCAAACTTGGAGTTGGAAGGCTGGAACGGTGTGTTTGCACCCGCCAAAACACCCAAAGACATCATCGATCGCTTGAACAAAGAAGTGATTGCGGCCGTGAGACACCCTGATGTGGTGAAACGTTTGACTGAGCTGGGTGCTGAAGGCGTAGGCTCTACACCTGCTGCGCAAGATGCCATGTTGCGCAAGCAGATGGATCAGTTCAGAGGCATCATCCGTGAGATGAAGCTCGACTGACCTTAGCTCAGTTATGGGGTTGGGTGGCTGCCTTTTGCAAGCCACCAAACCGGTAACTCTGTGCAGTCTTTTTCATCCAGCCCGGTTTGCGCGGCGGCATTGAATTGAGCTAAGGCCAAGGCTGTCAGTGGCAGCTGCCTTTGAGTGGCCTCAGCTTGATCAAGCATAGCGCGCATGTCTTTGCGCATGGTTGAAACACTCACGGTCACTTGTTCACTTTTCTTTTGTTGGAGTGTTTGAGCAATCATGGCACCCCTCACCTTGAGCATGTTGGGGCCACCTGAGCTGTCGGACAAAATATCAATCATGCGGCCCGGATCAATGCCCAATGGTTCTACCAAAGACAAAGATTCGCCAAGCGTTTGCCAGTAAACCATGAGAGGTAAATTGACTGCCAGCTTCACGGTAGAGCCTGCGCCATGTGAGCCAACATGCTCAACACGTTTACAAAGCTGATCGAGCAGGGGTTTGATTTTTTCGACATCAGCAGGGTGGCCGCCCACAAAGCCAAGCAACTTGCCTTCTTTGGCAGGGCCAACACTACCGCCTACAGGGCACTCCAGGTAGACAGCGCCAACCGCATTGGCCCGCAAAGCCATTTCTTTGGGTTTGGCTGGCTTGACGGTGCTCATGTCAATGAAGATCTTTTGGCGAACGTCGCCAGAGAACAAACCATCAGGACCAGAATACACGTCGTCTAAGGCAGCTTCGTTGGTGAGCAGTGTGAGCACCACATCAACCGACTCGGCCAGCATCTTGGGTGTTGCCGCTAAATGCGCGCCGGCATTGACCAAGCCTGTTGTTTTATCGGCTGTGCGGTTCCAAACACTGACCGAATGCCCCAGCCCCAAAAGGCGTGTGCCAATTGCGTGACCCATTTTTCCAATGCCTGCAATGCCGATCTTCATGCTTTTCCCCAGTTGGTGAGTGAGTTTGGTTTATTTCAAAATATCGCCCATGCACAAGTACTTCATCTCGAGGTACTCTTCCATGCCGTGGTGTGAGCCTTCGCGGCCTAAGCCCGATTGCTTCACGCCACCAAAGGGCACGTGCTCGGTGGCAATGACACCCACATTGATACCCACCATGCCGTATTCCAAAGCTTCGCTAACTCGGAAAATTCGGCCTACATCGCGGCTGTAGAAATAGCTTGCCAAACCAAACTCTGTGTTGTTGGCAGCATCGATGGCTTCTTGTTCGGTTTTGAATTTGAAGACAGGTGCGAAAGGACCAAAGGTTTCCTCACGCGCACACAACATGTCTGAGGTGGCGTTGCCAATGACGGTAGGTTCGAAGAACTGGCCGTTCAATGCTTTGCCACCTGCCAACACCACACCCCCTTTGGCTTTGGCGTCTTCCACGTGGCGTGTGACTTTTGCCAATGCGGCCGGTTCAATGAGCGGGCCTTGGACCACGCCTTCTTCAAAGCCATTGCCCACTTTCAGGGCTTTTACTTTGGCGGCAAACTTTTGCACAAATGCGTCGTACACCGACTCTTGAACATAAATGCGGTTGGCGCACACGCACGTTTGACCTGCATTTCGGTACTTGCTGGCCATGGCGCCTTCTACGGCGCTGTCGATGTCGGCATCGTCAAACACAATGAAGGGCGCGTTGCCACCCAATTCAAGTGACAGTTTTTTCACGGTGGGCGCCGATTGCGCCATCAAAATTCGGCCTACTTCGGTGCTACCCGTGAAGCTAATGTGACGAACAATATCGCTTGAACAGAACACTTTGCCTGCGGCAATGCTGTTGTCTGAATCGGCGGTGAGCAAATTGATGACACCCGCTGGAATACCTGCTCGAATAGCCAACTCGCCTGCGGCCAAAGCTGTTAAGGGTGTCAGCTCGGCGGGCTTGATAACCACGGTGCAACCTGCCGCTAACGCTGGCGCCACTTTGCGGGTGATCATGGCCAACGGGAAGTTCCAGGGGGTGATGGCAGCGCAGACACCGATGGGTTGCTTGATCACAATCAGACGGCGCGTGTTGTCAAATTGGGGCAATGTTTCGCCATTGACGCGCTTGGCTTCTTCGGCATACCACTCAACAAAGCTGGCGCCGTACATTACTTCGCCTTTGGCTTCAGCCAAGGGTTTGCCTTGCTCGGCGGTCATGATGCGACCTAGATCTTCGACATTGGCCATGAGAAGGTCATACCATTTGCGCAGCAAAACGCTGCGCTCTTTGCTGGTTTTGCCACGCCAGGCCGGAAGGGCGGCATTGGCTGCAGCAATGGCCTGTTTGGCTTCGGCGGCTCCCAAGTTGGCCACATCGGCCAGTTTTGCGCCTGTAGCGGGGTCATGGATGTCAAAACGGTTGCTGCCTTTGACCCATTGGCCGTTGATCAAGGCGTCTGTTTTGAGGAGTGAGGGGTCTTTGAGCAAGGCCAAAGGGGAAGTTTTCATGTCCATGGGGTCTCCTAGGGGTATTTGTAAAGGCTTGGAAGCTGTACTTGCAATCTTATAATGGAAAGTTGAGCCCAGTTCGGCTTTATTTAAGATACCCCTGTCATGAGCACACCTGTTATTTCTGTTGCCGATATTCGCAAAACATTCCTCGACTTTTTTGCGTCCAAAGGTCATACCGTGGTGGCGTCCAGCCCATTGGTGCCTGGCAACGACCCCACTTTGATGTTCACCAACTCTGGCATGGTCCAGTTCAAGGACGTGTTTCTGGGCGAAGACAAAAGAAGTTATGTGCGTGCAACGTCGGTTCAAGCCTGCCTTCGTGCGGGCGGTAAGCACAACGATTTGGAAAACGTGGGTTACACCGCGCGACACCATACCTTCTTTGAAATGTTGGGCAATTGGAGCTTTGGTGATTATTTCAAACGAGACAGTTTGAAATGGGCCTTTGAATTGCTGACCCAAGTTTACAAATTACCAGCTGAAAAGTTATGGGCCACGGTCTACATAGAAGATGACGAGGCCTACGACATTTGGACGAAAGAAATTGGACTCCCGCCCGAGCGCGTCGTGCGTATTGGCGACAACAAAGGCGGACGCTACATGTCCGACAATTTCTGGATGATGGCCGACACCGGTCCTTGCGGCCCTTGCTCCGAAATCTTCTACGACCACGGCCCTGAAATTGCGGGCGGCCCGCCTGGCAGCCCCGAGCAAGACGGCGACCGTTACATTGAAATTTGGAACAACGTGTTCATGCAGTTTGACATGCAGCCTGATGGCAGCGTGAAGAATTTGCCTGCGCCTTGCGTTGACACGGGCATGGGCCTCGAGCGTTTGGCTGCCATTTTGCAGCACGTTCACAGCAACTATGAAATCGATATTTTTGATGCATTGATCAGAGCAGCGGCGAGAGAAACTGGCTGTGTCGATTTGCAAAACAAATCTTTGCGCGTCATTGCAGATCACATTCGCGCTACTGCGTTCTTGGTCAGCGATGGCGTGGTGCCCAGCAATGAAGGTCGCGGTTATGTTCAGCGACGCATTGTGCGCCGTGCCATTCGCCACGGTTACAAGCTGGGCCAAAAGACACCGTTCTTTCACAAGTTAATGCCTGACTTGGTCAAGTTGATGGGTGAAGCCTATCCCAGTTTGGCGTCTCAAGAAAAGCGCATTACCGATATTTTGAAAGCCGAAGAAGAGCGCTTCTATGAAACGCTTGAAGTGGGTATGCAAATCTTGGATGCAGCGCTTGAAGGCGGCGCCAAAGTGTTGCCAGGCGAAGTGGCGTTTAAATTACACGATACCTACGGTTTTCCCTTGGACTTGTCGGCCGACGTTTGCCGCGAGCGCGATTTAAGTGTCGACGAGGCTGGCTTTACAGCGGCTATGGAGCGACAAAAGGCTCAAGCCCGTGCGGCTGGTAAATTCAAAATGGACCGCGCCTTGGAATACACCGGGGCAGGCAATAACTTCGTGGGTTACGACGACTTGCAAGCCAATGCCAAAGTGCTGGCGCTGTATGTCGATGGCGTCCCTGCTTCAGAACTCAAAGCAGGTCAAAGCGGTGTGGTGGTTTTGGACACCACACCTTTTTACGCAGAGTCTGGCGGTCAAGTGGGTGATCAAGGTTTGTTGCAAACGGCTGGTGCCAAATTTGAAGTAGAAGACACTTTGAAAATCAAAGCAGATGTGTTTGGTCATCACGGCATGTTGCTAGAAGGCAGTCTGAAAGTGGGCGATGCCGTTCAAGCGCAGGTCAATACCGACTTGCGTGCAGCTACTGTGCGCAATCACTCTGCCACCCACTTGATGCACAAAGCCTTGCGTGAAGTGTTGGGCGACCATGTGCAGCAAAAAGGATCTTTGGTGAATGCAGAGCGCACGCGCTTTGACTTTGCACACAACGCCCCAGTGACAGACGTACAAATTCTGGCCATTGAAGCCAAAGTGAACGAAGAAATTTGGGCCAACCCGGCAACGCAAGCACGCGTGATGGACATTGAGTCTGCTCAAAAAACTGGCGCCATGATGTTGTTTGGCGAGAAGTATGGCGAGACTGTTCGCGTGCTTGACATCGGCTCAAGCAGAGAGCTGTGCGGTGGTGTTCACGTGCACCGAACGGGCGACATTGGTTTGTTCAAAGTGGTGGCTGAAAGCGGCGTGGCCGCTGGCGTGCGGCGCATTGAAGCTGTGACGGGTGGCAATGCCTTGGCTTATTTGCAGTCTTTGGAAGCCACTGTGTCTAAAGCTGCTGGCAGTCTGAAAGCATCGCCTGCCGAATTGAACAGTCGCATTGCACAAGTCTTGGACCAAGTGAAATCTTTGGAAAAAGAAATGGCTGCGCTCAAAGGCAAATTGGCTTCTTCACAAGGTGATGAACTTATGACGCAAGCAGCAGAGGTGAAGGGTGTCAAAGTGTTGTCTGCATTATTGCCCGGCGCTGATGCCAAAACATTGCGCGACACCATGGACAAGTTGAAAGACAAACTGAAAACCGCTGTCATTGTGTTAGCTGCGGTGGAGGGTGACAAGGTTCAATTGGCTGCGGGTGTAACCTCAGACACCATAGGCAAAGTGAAGGCGGGTGAGTTGGTTAACTTTGTGGCTCAGCAAGTGGGCGGCAAAGGCGGCGGTAAGCCGGATATGGCCATGGCCGGTGGTACAGATGCCACCCATCTGGATGCGGCCTTGGAGAGTGTGCGGGCTTGGGTGGCTGAGCGTTTGTAAGTTTGATCTTTAGGCATTCAATTGCTTAGAGCTTGCAAAGCTTCTCGATGAGCCGGTAAAAGGATCTTTGAACGCTATTGTTTTGGCTAACAGCTGCAAAGGGGCACTGAATTCGCCGAGATCATTGGCCTGCTTCAACACCTTCGGATAAAACTGATCGTTTATCAATGGCAGTCCTAAGGAATTCATGTGTACGCGCAATTGATGTCGTTGTCCTGTCAATGGTTTCAAAAGATATCTGGCAAGAGAAATTAATTGAGTTTCGTTTTGATTGGCCGAGCCAGTGTCGACAACAAACTTCTCCACACAATCAATCCAAGTTTCGCTGTTAAATTCTGAAGAGTCTAACTGCGCATGATTGGCAACTTCACGCATCCTAAAAAACTGAGAGTCTTCCTTCATCTTGCTTCGATGGACGAGTGGAAACTGCAGATTTAAATGGGATGTTTCCGGCGCCCCTGCAATGGCTACATAAGTTTTCTCAACTTGCCGCAACTTGAACAACTCTTGATAAGCATTTCGATCCTGTGCGCGCACACTGAACACCACCAATCCCGCAGTTTCGCGGTCGATTCGGTGCACTGGCGATAGTTCTGGCAAATTCAATTCCTGCTTCAGTTGCACCAACAAGCTTTGCTGAACATAGCGGCCACCGGGTGTGACTGGCATAAAGTGAGGCTTGTCTGCCACCACCAAGTAATCATCTTGAAAAATGACAGTGGCCTTGAACGGCAATTCGGGTTCATTGCGAATGCTTCGGTAGTAGTGAAGATGAGACTGGTTATGCAGACTATCTTGCGGCGCCATCACACGCCCAGCCACATTCAGAATTTGCCCAGTTTCAAATCGTGAAAGCCATTCTTCTCGTGCAATAGCACTGAACTTGGAAGTTAAAAAATCAATCGCAGAAAGCGTGGTGTTGGCGGGAATGCCAACTGTGCTATGCCCAACGCCGTTGATGACGGGCGGTTTAAACGCGTTTGAAGACGACATCCCACACACCATGCCCCAATTTCAAACCGCGATTTTCAAACTTGGTCAGTGGGCGGTAGTCTGGCTTGACGGCATAACCCCCTTGATCATTGGTCGCCGTGTTGTGCAGCAAAGGCTCTGCACTGAGCACTTCCAAAATTTGCACTGCATATGGTTCCCAATCGGTGGCGCAATGAATGTAGGCACCAAGTTTGAGACGTGCAGCCAACTTTGTAATCAAAGGTGTTTGAATAAGTCGGCGTTTGTTGTGACGTGACTTGTGCCAAGGGTCTGGAAAGAAAATATGTACCCCGTCCAGGGAAGCCAATGGCAGCATATTGTCAATCACCTCTACTGCATCATGCTGCAAAATTCGGATGTTTTGAATGTCTTGCTCGCCAATGCGTTTGAGCAATGCGCCTACGCCGGGTTCATGCACTTCGCAGCACAAAAAGAAATCGCTTGGGCGAACTTTGGCAATGTGCGCGGTGGCCTCACCCATGCCAAATCCAATTTCCAAAATGACTGGGCCGGTGGCTGCATCTTGACCATTCAGTCCAAATGCTTTGACCATGTTCAATGTCTCTGGCGCATACGTCAACAAAAACTGAGGACCCCAAACTTCAAAGGCTTTGGCTTGACCAGTGGTCGTGCGGCCAGCACGTTTCACAAAGCTTTTGATATTTTTAGGAAAAGCGACCGAGGCGGGCGCTTGATTGGCAGAGTCAGAAGTCATTCGCTGATTTTAAGGGCTAGCGCTCAAATACTTCTGTCCCCATTCCTGTGTCCAAGTGCTCAGGGCTTCATCAAGGTCTGCTGAATCACAAGAATGAAGCTTCAGGGTGCTCAAACCCAAGGTACTTGCCGCTGACTGCATGGCCAAGCAAACAGCCCTTGGCGAACTTAAATCCAAAGCTTTGGCGTCATTTTGTTTTGATAACTTTTCACCATTGACACCCAATACCAATGGCGTGTGAAGGTAATGAGGATGTTCAAACCCCAGTGCTTCTTGTAGCAAGTATTGCCGCGCAGTGTTGTCAGTGAGGTCTTCGCCTCGCACCACATGCGAGATGTTTTGTGCGGCATCATCGACTACCACTGCCATTTGATAAGCCCACAAGCCATCAGCACGTTTTAAAACAAAGTCACCCACTTCTTCTTGAACATTTTGCACCTGAGCCCCCAGCCGCCGGTCAATCCAATGGACATCATGACTTCCGCGCAGAGTGCTCCATTGAGTGACATTAAAACGCCAAGCTCTGGCAGGCTTGCCATCCAAGCCGTTTCTGCAAGTGCCAGGATAGACCGCTGACTTGTGCCTCTCCAAACTCAAACCCAAAGACACTTGCTGCTCTTCAATTTCTTTGCGCGTGCATGCGCATGGGTATGCCAAGCCTTTGGCTATGAGTTGATTAAGTGCTTGTTGGTAGATGTCGTTGCGCTGTGATTGGTAGATCACCTCGCCATTTGAATGCAATCTGCACAAGGATAGTTGTTGAAGGATTTTGGCAGCTGCACCGTCAATACAACGTGGCCCGTCCAAGTCTTCCATGCGGACCCACCATTCGCCTTGCAATGATCTCGCATCGAGCCAACTGGCCAGCGCCGCCACTAAAGAGCCAGCGTGCAATTCACCCGTGGGAGAAGGGGCAAATCTACCGCGAATCATTCAAATTAAAGTGCATCGAGCGCCAGCTCCAAGCCGGAAATGAATGCGTCTTCAACACGGTGCCCAATACACCAATCGCCGCAAACACCGATACCTTGCTTTTTACTCAGCATGTGTGTGGCGCCCAAGGGTTTCAGTGTTTTGGCATAACGCCAGCGGTGTACTTCTGCGTGCGCGGGTGTGGCGCGAATGCCTGTGATCTCAGAAAATGCTTTGAGCAATTTGGCTTTCACTCGATCAGGTGCATCTTCCAAATGTTCTTGCGACCAAGCTGCACTTGCTTGAACGGTCCAGCGCTCTACCTGTTCGCGTCCTGGTTTGGACGATTCACGAGCCAACCACGCGACGCGGTGGTGCACGCTACGAGCAGCATTCCACTGTGGCCCTAAGGTGATAAGGCCAGGTTGAGCAGCATTGGGAAAAGCCACCATAAGGGTCCAGCAAGGGGCCACTTGTACCTTGCTCAAATCGGATGCGTTTTCCATCTTGATTTTGGAGGTGCGCAACAGGTCAATGACCTGATCCGAGGGTATGGCCAATAAGACTTGGTCAAATCCGCTGAAGACCGACTGAGCACCCTCGGGTTCTTCGCTGTGCAGTTGCCAAAGTTCGGGGTGCAAGGTGTCGCGTTCAATTTTGAATACCTTCGATTCAAAGTGAATGGTATCGGTTTGCACCAAAGGCTGAGCCCAAGCTTTGACCAAGGCGTTCATGCCAGGTGAGGCAACCCAGTGTTTGTCATGGGTGTTGCGCGCAGCTTCCACCACGCGGCCCATGGCGTCCAAAACACGAACAGCATTGGCGCTCCAAGGTTTGCAAATGTTGGGTGTGGTAGCCAAAGCTTGCGCAAAGCGAGTGTCACGTACGGTGAAATATTGCGCGCCATGATCGAAGCTGCCATAGTTGGAAGAGCGGGTTGAAATTCGGCCACTGGCGCCCTTGCTTTTTTCGAAAACGGTGACGCGGTGGCCAGCCTGCATCAAGGTGCGAGCGCAGGCAATGCCCGCCATGCCGGCACCAATGACTGCGAAATTTTGAACTGGTTTTGTCTGAGTGTTTGTTTTTGTCATGGTGCTACTCTACACGCGATGGTGGGGTTGGAGCAATGCTTGTTTGGTTCTGTCTTGATTCAACTGTAACAACCACCAACTTAATGCATGGCCGATGTTTTTGCCATGGGGATCTCGCCAAGCATATTCCACTTGGTTGATGCGCTGAACGCGACTGACTTTCTTGGCGACTAGGCGGCCAGAGTCTAAATAGGGCTTGGCCAAGCTTTCGGGCAAGAACCCGCCCCCCAAACCTCGGAGTTGAGCTTCCAATTTACTGGGCATGTCGGGCACTGTTAAAACGTCTTGACCGCCCAGCAGGCCTATGGTGACCCCTTCGCCGCGCGGCACAGAGTCTGCCACGGCCACTGCGCGGTGTTGCTGAATAAGGGCGTCGCTAAGAGGCTCGGGCGCATTGGCCAAGGGGTGGTGCGGCGCCACGGCGTAGACAAAACTGACTTGACCCAAGCTTTTATGCAAGAGTTCTGCGTGGCTGCCGGGCGTCATGAAAACACCAATCGCCAAGTCGGCCTGGCCTGATTTGAGGGCGGCCAAGGTGCCCGAAAGGGTTTCGTAGCGGACGCGCAACCTTGTGGGGGGCTTCTGGGCCAAAAAGCCTTCGCACAATTCCATGACCACCGACCTAGAAATGATGCTGTCAACCGCCAGCGTGAATACAGACTCCCAACCGGTAGCAACACGCTTCACACGGTTGGCTAGCGCATCCACATCTTGAAGCAGGCGTTTGGCTTCCCTGAGCAATTCCTTGCCAGCTTCGGTGGGCTTGGCTTGTCGGCTGCTTCGGTCAAACAGCAGCACATCAAGAGCGTCTTCAATTTGCCGGATTCGGTAGGTGAGAGCGCTGGGTACCAAGCCGCGTTGCCTTGCCGCTGCTGCGAAACTGCCGGTTTCTTCAATGGCCAGCAATAGGCTGAGGGCATCGGGGGTCAGCAGGTCACGGGAAGGGCTTGGCATTTTTTAATTCAAATAATTTGAATGATAACAACAAATTTTTAACTCTATGTTGAAACTATTGCAATTTAAAGTTCAGCCATCGAATCTTCAAACCCTTGAGGCACTCAATGATCCAAATTCGCCGTTCCGCTGAGCGTGGTTATGCCGACCATGGCTGGCTTAAATCTTTTCACAGCTTTTCATTTGCGGGCTATTACGACCCTGCCTTCATGGGTTGGGGCAACTTGCGTGTGATCAACGAGGACCGGATTGCACCTGGTACGGGATTTGGCACCCATGGTCACAAGGACATGGAAATCATCAGCTACGTTTTGTCTGGCAACTTGGCCCACAAGGACAACATGGGCAACGTCAAGGGCATTCCCCCGGGCGATGTGCAGCGCATGAGCGCAGGCAAGGGCGTGATGCACAGCGAGTTCAATCATGCTGAGGGTCAGGCCACTCACTTCTTTCAAATCTGGATTGAGCCCAATGTGCTGGGCATTGAGCCGGGCTATGAGCAAAAGACCGTGCCACAAACCAGCAAGCGCGGTGTCTTGAAGGTGGTGGCATCGCCTCAGGGCGAAGGTGATGCGGTGAAGATTTCTGCCGATGCCACTTTGTATGCTGGGTTGTTGGACGGCGCCGAGCGTGCTGCCATTGCATTGAACCCTGCGCGCAAAGCTTATGTGCACCTCATTCGCGGTGAATTGCAAGTAAATGGGCAGCCCTTGAAGGGTGGCGATGCAGCGCTCATGCAAGCCGAAACGAATCTTGAACTGACCCATGGTATCGATGCCGAGGTCTTGGTTTTTGACTTGGCTTCTCAATGATTGAGAAGCTGTAATTTTTTTTCTTTAGGAGTTCTCTCATGGCTAAAACAGTCGTTATTTATCACTCAGGCTATGGTCACACGCAACGTGTGGCTCAGTTTGTGGCCCAAGGTGCCAATGCAACATTGATCGCTATTGATGCCGACGGCAATATTACCGATGCTGACTGGGAAGCCTTGGATGCCGCTGACGCTATCATTTTTGGTTCACCCACTTACATGGGCATGGCCTCTTGGCAGTTCAAGAAATTTGCCGATGCATCCTCGAAGCGCTGGTTCACCTCGGCATGGAAAGACAAAGTGGCCGGTGGTTTCACTATTTCTGCCAGTCCCAGTGGCGATAAGTTGTCCACGCTTCAGTACTTCATTACGCTGGCCATGCAGCAAGCCATGATTTGGGTGGGTCAGCCAGCACTGAATGATGGCACCGTCAACCGCATTGGTTCAAACTCTGGTGTGATGGCGCAAGTAGGTCCTACAAGCCCAGCAGAAGAAATTCCACAAGGCGACTTGGACACGGCCAAAGCGTATGGTGAGCGCGTGGCTGCAGTGGCTGCTAAATTGCTCAGCTAATTTTTTGAGCAGTCTGCTTGGCTGCCTTGAATGAAATTTTGAAGCCCTTCAGTGGGCTTCAATGTTTTTGGGCTTCAAGCTTTCTAATTCGATGTCAACAGCGCGCCGATCGTCAAACACGAAGCAGCCGCCTTCGTAGTGAGCGCCGTTGGTTTCTTCAAAGTATTTCAAAATGCCGCCCTCTAACTGATAAGTGTGGGGGAGGCCGTTTTGCTGCATAAAAATGGCTGCTTTTTCACAGCGAATGCCACCCGTACAAAAACTGATGATGGTTTTGTCTTGCAACTCTTTTTTGTGAGCTAAGAGGGCATCGGGAAATTCGGTGAACTTGCTTAAGCGCCAATCAATCGCGCCCTTGAAAGTGCCTTCGTCTACTTCATAGTCATTGCGGGTGTCCAAAATGACAACAGGCCTGCCGTTGTCGTCATGACCCTGATCTAACCAGCGTTTGGCCGTGGCAGGTGTGACCGATGGGGCACGGCCTTCGGCAGGGCGAATGGTCGGGTGGTTCATCCGAATGATTTCACCTTTGACCTTCACCAGCATTTTTTTAAACGGTGGCTCGTCAGACCAACTTTCCTTGGGCTTGATGTCTGAAAACCTAGGATCTGTGTGGAGTTCAGACACAAAACCTCTGACAGCCTCGGCGGGGCCTGCCAAAAATAAATTGATCCCCTCTGATGCAAGTAAAATTGTGCCCTTTAGCTCACGGCTCAAGCAAAGTTCTAGAAGCAAAATGCGCAGTTCTTCCGCGTCGGGCAGTGAGACGAACTTGTAGCTAGAAATATTCAGGATTTTGTTCACCCCTCTATTGTAGAAACATCCAAAGCAGCTTCTACAATGGGTCTATGTTTGTCCATTTGCGCCTCCATTCCGAGTTTTCCATCGTCGATTCCACCTGCCGGATTGACGATGTGGTGCAGGCTGCGGCAGACGACCAGCAGCCAGCTTTGGCCATCACCGATCTAAGCAATTTATTTGGCGCTATCAAGTTCTACAAAGAAGCGCGCGGTAAAGGCCTCCAACCCATTTTGGGCGCTGAAATTTTTCTCGAAGGCTTGGGTGTTGATCCGCATGCTTTGTCTAAGATCATCGTGCTTGTTCAAAGTTCACAGGGCTATTTGAACCTGTCGGAATTGCTTGCGCGCGCATGGACGCAAAACATGGTGAAGAACAATGCCGTGATCAAGTTGGCCTGGTTGCAAGAATTGTCAGAAGGCTTGATTCTTTTGTCTGGCGCACAAGCTGGGCCTGTGGGTCAGGCTCTGATGCAGGGCGACACCTCGCGCGCTGCCGAAATTGCATTGCAACTGGCGTCCATTTTTACGCATCGTTTTTATTTGGAACTTCAGCGCGCAGGACGCCCCGAAGACAATGCCCATGTGGTGGCAACCGTCAAGTTGGCTTCTAGGTTGAGCTTGCCTGTGGTGGCTACGCACCCCGTTCAGTTTTTGACAGAAGACGATTACGAATCGCACGAAGCGCGGGTGTGTATTTCTGAAGGCGAAATTTTGGGCAATCAGCGCCGTGTTCGCAAGTTCACGCGGGATCAATATTTCAAGTCCGCTGCCGAAATGCAAGCCTTGTTTGCCGATGTGCCCAGTGCCTTGTCCAATTCGGTTGAAATTGCCAAAAGATGTAACTTGACTTTGGTTTTGGGCAAACCACAGTTGCCCAATTACCCGACACCCCTCACCGATGGCAAGCCTATGCCTATCGAGGATTATTTCCGCTTGTTGTCGGTAGAGGGCTTGGAAGAGCGTCTGGTTCATTTGTACCCCGACGCCACCAAGCGTGAGATTGAACGCCCTCGCTATACCGAGCGCTTGGAATTTGAGATCAACACCATCTTGAACATGGGCTTCCCTGGTTATTTCTTGATCGTGGGTGACTTCATCAATTGGGCTAAAAAGAATGGCTGTCCAGTTGGCCCAGGCCGGGGTTCCGGTGCCGGTTCCTTGGTGGCCTATTCTTTGAAAATTACCGACCTCGATCCGCTCCAATACAACTTGCTATTTGAGCGTTTCTTAAACCCTGAGCGGGTGTCCATGCCCGACTTTGACATTGATTTTTGCCAAGCCAATCGCGACCGCGTGATTGACTACGTCAAAGACAAATACGGCCGCGATGCTGTCAGTCAAATTGTCACCTTTGGCACCATGGCTGCGCGTGCTGCCATTCGAGATGTAGGCCGTGTGCTCGACATGAGCTACATGTTCTGCGACGGCATCAGCAAGCTCATTCCCAACAAGCCAGGCCAACACATCACCATCGATGGCGCTATCAAGGCAGAGCCTATTTTGGCCGAGCGTTTAGACAAAGAAGACGATGTCAAAACTTTGTTGGCGCTGGCTCAAAAACTCGAAGGCATGACCCGCAACGTGGGCATGCACGCTGGCGGTGTACTCATTGCGCCAGGCAAGCTCACAGACTTTTGTCCTTTGTACCAACAACCAGGTAGCACTTCGGCAGTCAGTCAGTACGACAAAGACGATGTAGAAGCCATTGGCTTGGTAAAGTTTGACTTCTTGGGCTTGGCCACCTTGACCATTTTGGAGTTGGCACGCGACATGATTGTGAAGCGTCACAAAGGCCAAGAGAATTTTGCATTTGAGAATATCCAGCTTGATGATGCGGCCACCTACAAGCTGTTTGCCGATGGCCGTACCGAGTCTGTGTTTCAGTTTGAAAGTCGCGGCATGCAGGGCATGCTCAAAGATGCGAGGCCTTCCCGCTTGGAAGACTTGATTGCTTTAAACGCCCTGTACCGTCCGGGCCCCATGGATTTGATTCCCAGTTTTGTGGCGCGCAAACACGGGCGTGAAGTGGTTGAGTATCCGCACCCTTTGGTAGAAAAAGTGCTGTCTGAAACCTACGGCATCATGGTCTACCAAGAGCAGGTGATGCAAACCGCGCAGGTACTGGGAGGCTACAGTTTGGGTGGAGCCGATTTGTTGCGCCGCGCCATGGGTAAGAAAAAAGCCGAAGAGATGGCCGAGCATCGCGAAATTTTTCGCAAAGGTGCTGGCGTCAATGGCTTGAGCAAAGAAAAGGCCGACGAAGTTTTTGACTTGATGGAAAAGTTTGCAGGCTACGGTTTTAACAAATCACACGCAGCGGCTTATTCATTGTTGGCGTATCACACGGGGTGGCTCAAGGTTCATTTCACCGCGGAGTTTTTCTGCGCCAACATGACCATTGAAATGGACGATACTGACAAGCTCAAGGTCTTGTTTGAAGATGCCTTGAAGTTTGGCATCAGCTTTGATCCACCCGATGTCAATCGCGGCACGCACCGCTTTGAGCCAGTGTCCGACAAAGTCATTCGCTATGGTTTGGGTGCCATCAAGGGCACAGGCCAACAAGCCATTGATGCCATCGTGAAAGCGCGCGAAGAGGGTGGCCCTTTCACCAGTTTGTATGATTTTTGCGTGCGCGTTGACCGCAGTCGTTTAAATAAACGCACAGTGGAGGCATTGGTCAGGTCTGGTGCCTTTGATTCTTTGCAACGCAACCGTGCTTCATTGGCTGCTTCTATTGACCGCGCGTTTGATTTTTCTACTGCCACTGTAGCCAACGCCAATCAAGGCGGCTTGTTCGACATGATGGGTGAAGATGCTCATGGCTCTAGCACGCAAGAACCTGAGTTGGTAGACATGCTTCCTTGGGGTGTGAAAGAACAACTCACCAATGAAAAAACGGCCGTAGGTTTTTACTTGTCAGGCCATTTGTTTGATGCGGTGGAGCGTGAAGTTCGATTGTTCGCTAAGCGCAAAATTGACGACCTGATTGACAGCCGAGAGCCACAATTGCTGGCTGGCATTGTGAGCGATTTGCGCATCATCAATGGCCAACGTGGCAAGCTGGCCATCTTTAAGTTGGACGACAAAAGCGCTGTCATGGAAGCCACGGCCGACGAGGCCATGATCAATGCCAACCGCCATTTGCTCAAAGACGATGAGTTGGTCATTGTGATGGCCAAGATGCAAGCTGATCGTTTCTCGGGCGGCTATCGTCTGTCGATTCAACAAGTTTGGGATTTGCCATCCGCTCGTTGCCGCTTTGGCAAGTTCTTGCGTGTGTCCGTGAATGGCCGCGCACCTGAAGTCGCACGCATGGTGAAAGACTTTCCACCACAGCGCGAAATGACAGAGCAGGGCGAGTTGCTAAGAGGATTGCCAGTGCGCTTAAAGTTAGAGCGCCGGGGCGACAAGGTAGCTGCGGCCGCTGAACTGCTTCTCGGCGAACAAGCCAAATTCTTCCCAAGCGATGCAGCCCTCTCAAGCTGGATTGCCCAAGCAGATCAAGGCAAAGCCGAAATCGTTTACGAAGTTTAATTGGGGTCAGATCAACATTAATTTCCAATCAGTTGGGGGCAGAGGCTAATGGGGGCTGACGATTTGTGGTACCCCACCATGAGGAAGCCCCCATTAGCCTCTGCCCCC
>Ga0214168_1000015_pt1 | contig 70075 bp, 66 predicted proteins | sample LakMenepilimnion_FD_153002 | JGI IMG/M metagenome (GOLD analysis project Ga0214168, IMG submission 153002) | Freshwater microbial communities from Lake Mendota, WI - Practice 29OCT2010 epilimnion v4 | ecosystem: Environmental > Aquatic > Freshwater > Lake > Epilimnion/Euphotic zone | place: Lake...
TTCATTTTTGATAATGTAATATCTAAAGAACGTTGTGAGAATTATTGTAAGTATATTCAAACAACATACGACGAAAGGCTTGCATTAGGAATGAATCCTATGAGTTTTGCTACAAGGCTCATAGATTTGGATGATCCTCTTATTCAAGAGGTACAAGATTATCTAGAATCAAAAATCAGATATAAATTAAACCACCGATGGACTCAGTTACAGATATGGCCTGTCGACAGTTATACTGTCAGACATATTCATGATGATCCTAGGGCTGGTGATGCTAATTTCAACAGTATGTTATATCTGAACGACGATTTCGAAAGTGGAAAATTCTTTACTGACGACATAATCATCCAGCCAAAACCTGGAAGATTAACGCTGTTCAACGGTCAAGAAGTATATCATGGTATTGACCCCGTACAAAAGTCTAACAGATATTCTATCATTTTTTGGTGGAACATCGATTTAAGTAAAGGAACAAACTCATGACGTCAAAATCTTCATATTCTTACTCGCATGCTTCCACTATAAAGTGGGCTCTTGAAATGGAACTGAACCGATTAAAGTGTGTGAGGGTGAATAACGAAGAAGTCATGGTTTTCCTTAAGAAGAGAATTGAAGAACTGAAGGAACATGAAAAAGAATGCTTAAAAATTCAGGCTTCGTAGAAGAAGTAGAAAAACTCTGTCGAGAAAAGAACATCGAATATATTGATGCCATCGTTTTCTGGTGTCAGAAAAACAACCTGGAAGTGGAAACGGCTGCATACTGGATCAAAAAAGACCCAGTTATGAAGTCCAAGATCCAAGTAGAGGCTGAAAATCTCAATATCCTCAAACGTGGAGCCAGACTTCCCATATAAATATTAGGTTCAACCATTGTTGGAGGCGTTTATGCGTATAAAAACAATAGGTCGACCATCGCACGTATCTTCGAAAATAATCAAAAAAGCGGCATATTTTTATGGTAAATATCTGATCGGAGGCGGAAAACTCTTTAATAATATCCATTTGACTATCCAGTTTGAAAAAGTTACTAACGATGATGGTGATTACGCATACTGCGATTGGACAGACGGTAACGATAGTTGTAGAGAGTTTTTAATAGGTATTGATCGTGCTCTCAGCAAGAAGGAAACCCTGCTTGCTCTTGCTCACGAGATGGTCCATCTTAAACAATACGCCAAAGGCGAAATGAAAGACATTTGGCGTCCAGTGCGGATGGTTAAATGGCAAGGCGAAAGATATTTGCACGAAGAAATGGACTATTGGGAATGTCCATGGGAAATTGAAGCGTATGGCCGAGAAAAAGGTCTTTACTTCAAATTTTTGACTTATCTACAGTATGGAGAACCTGAGGAATTATGTCGGCGTTCGAAGCATATAAAGAGTACGTTGCCCTCAAAAATCACTTTACCAAAACCGATTACGACTATATCAAATACAACGGAAAAACCGGATTAAAGCACGCATCGTTTGATAAGCGTAAGGATAAGGTGTTCTTTGAGAAATTATCTAAAATTGAAAATGTATGCGAGTTTCTCATTGCTAATTTTATTGTTGATCCAAAACTATGGATCCGTGATCTCGCATATTCAGAGACTGCTCAAGTAGTTTATCAGAACTGGAAGAAACGTAATCAGTCTCTTACATATAATTTCAAAAACGACTTCAAGAAAATTCTACAAGAACCAAAAGGGCAGCAACACCCAGCTGCCCTGAGGTTATATCTTGGTAACCAGATCAGCTTAGAGTCCCTTTGTATTTTTGTTAAAATGACAAAAGCATTAGAACAGTGGGACTCTAAACTGGAATATGACCCGATATGGGATGACGTCCGATTGAAGGTTGTGAAGTATACTCCATTTATAAAATGCGATTATGAGAAGGTGAAGCAAATAATGCTTGACATTATGAGCGATATGGAGTAATATAAATAATGATGGCGATACAAATGCCATTCATACAATTGTTATACACTGTAATACGGAGATTATACATGGTAGATTTTAAGTCCCTCAAAGCAGCTTCAGGTAAGAAGTCTCTCGAATCCCTAACATCAGAACTCAATAAGCTATCAGGCGGCGAAGGAAAAGGTTCCGACGATCGTTTCTGGTCGCCAACAGTCGATAAGGCTGGTAATGGTTATGCTGTTATTCGTTTCCTTCCTCCGCCACAGAATGAAGACGTTCCTTTCGTTCGTATCTTCGATCATGGTTTCCAGGGTCCAGGTGGTTGGTATATTGAAAACTCCCTGACAACTATTGGTAAGAACGATCCAGTTTCAGAGTATAACTCTAAGCTATGGAACTCTGGTATTGAAGCCAATAAGGAAATTGCTCGTAAGCAGAAGCGTCGTCTTCACTTCATCAGCAATATCTACGTTGTCAGCGATCAGGGTAATCCTGCAAACGAAGGTAAAGTTTTCCTTTACAAGTACGGAAAGAAGATTTTCGACAAGCTGAAGGAAGCAATGGAACCACAGTTTGCTGACGAGGAAGCAATCAATCCATTCGATATGTGGGCTGGCGCTTCATTCAAGCTAAAGATTCGTAATCTTGAAGGTTATCGTAATTATGATAAGTCAGAGTTTGATAAGCCAGGTCCACTACTAAAGGACGATGAAGAGCTAGAAAAGGTTTGGAAGAGCGAACATTCTCTTCAGGAATTTCTTGCTCCATCTAACTTCAAGTCAGAAGAAGAACTACGTGCTCGACTAGCAAAGGTTCTTGCTGAAGACTCTGCTCCGGCCAAGCGTGCTAAGGCAGAAAATACTGAAGTTCCATGGGATGATGCTGAGGAATCAACTGCTCCATCATTCAAGGCAACTCATGCGCCGAAGTATTCTGGTGATGATGAAGATGAAGATGAGACAATTAAGTTCTTTAAGAAACTAGCTAACGACTAAAAGAAAGGGAGCTTGGCTCCCTTTTTATTATCCCCACATATTCTTCTTATAGTGTTTCATTTCTTCCCAATGATTACCGCCAATCATAGCAGCCCAATCTGGCCAACCAATATCATCTGGTGTATTATAAGCGTATCCTGAATTATCAGCAGCAGACATTGGACTTGCCCCTCCAGTCATAGAAGGAGTATTAGTAGGAGTTACAGTCTGTTGTTGTGCAGATTCTTCCATTGCCTGTGACTGAACAGCCGCCTGACTTACAGTTCTAGCATTCATAGAAGCCATAGAAGGAGAAGGAGTTAATTCTGCAGAGATCGCTGAAGCTATCATTGGAAGTAGTCCTCCAATCATCCCACCAAACCCTCCAGGTATAAAGCCGCCTAACATTCCCATAAGCTGTCCTGTCATGTCCCCACCCATTGGAGCGCCCATCATACCAGTAGTCATTGGCGCTTGCTGTATTGGTTCTGCTACAGGAGCAGCCATTGGTGCTGCAGAAGGAGCAGTTGTTGATGGAGTAGCTGCATAAGGAGTTGCTCCCTGTGCAGCTCTTTGTTCTGGCGTTCCTGCCATTTGATATGTGTCTGGAACTGCTGGAGCGCCACCTTTTCTGAGCTCAGCATGTAGATGGTCATTATGACCAGCAGCGCCATATGGCCCAGATTCTCTCCAGAAAACCTTATAACCGAGTCTAGTTAATTGATCAGCTAGATGATCAAACTTTGCTCCGAGAACAGGATTTGTCGCTTCTGTATTACCCTTACCAATATTAATATCAATCGCTCTTCCTTCATAATGGGCTCTACCTTTATGAACTCCTGCGACGCCACCAAAAGAAGGATGTTCAGAAATTCTCATTCCCATTTTTTCTAGAGCATGGCCAAGAGCAACAATATCACCAGAAGGTAATGCAGCAGAAGTTTCTACTTTTTCTCCGTGAGCTTGTCCTTCATGCATAGCACCACTGATAGGGCCATGGCCGCCTTCTTTACCAATTGTTTCAGTTCTTGGGGAAGTAGCAGAAGGTACAGCTTCTGGCTTAGAAACTGGTGTAGCAGTTGGCGTTGTTGAGGGTGTAGTTGCTGCAGATGTTACTGGCGTAGCAGTTTCGCCGCCTTTAGAACTTGTTAGTCTTTCTGCATTAGCTATTCTTTTTGATCTATGTTCGCCAGAAGATCTTTCATAAAATTCGTCAACCTTTGCAGCAGCATCAGCTGCAGATTTAGCCATTTTAAGAATATTGCCTGCTTTGGCTTCACTATTTTTTAATTCCCAGTCAACGAAAGCAAGTTGGTCTTGGAATGTAGAACCAATTAATGGTTTTCCCATTATTTGTTGGAATCTTGCCTGCCTATCAGGATGCCATTGTGCTATACCAACAGCTGTGCCTCCATCGCCCTTTTTCTTTCCGCTTATTACAGCAGAAGAAAAATTCTCAGATTCCACTTGAAGATTGCCAACAATACCAGCTGACTGTTCTTTTGACCAACCTTTTGACTGGAAAAATGACATAGCTTCAGAGGAACTACCATTTGGTTGCATTGCCGTGGCTCCACCACCACCGCCACCCATGCCGCCAGCGACATAACCTACTGCTCCACCAACTGCAGCGGCACCGATTTTTTCAACAACGCTTCCTAAACCAGTAGTAAGAGAACTAAGAATATTACCAGTGCCAGATCCAACCAAATTATTGGAAAGGTTGGTATTCATACTTTCAACGTTTCTATTCAATATTCTAATGTTTTTAGAAATATCGCTTAGATAACCTTGCATAGTTGTTTGGATACTGGCCGTTTCTTGGAATATTCTGATTAGGCCATCTATCTTATCATTAGTTTGTTCTGTAGCATATTGACCTTCCTGAATACTATTGTGAAGGTCGTTAATATCTTTTCTTTGTGCAGAAAAAGTAGTAGCAATATCTTTGACTATTTTAGAAAGATTGGCTGCTGAAGCGTTTGCAGCTTGTCTGAATTGACCAGCAGATTCTCCCATTGCTGATCTTATACTTCTGGATACTTCTGCTAATTCTGCCGTTGCCATTTCTTACCTATTTGCTTGTTGTCTTTTTGCTTCTTCTACTTCTTTGATATAATTCACCAACATTTGCACATAGATATCTCGTTCAAATGGTATAAGATTTTCTACATCAGATATTGAATATTTATGGTGCTGAACCAACGAAAATATAGTAGAGTAATAATTACCCAGATCAGTATGGCTCAGCGCCACGTAAAAAAATCGTTTAACGAAGTCAGAACTATTTCTCTGTCATGACCCAGATCGTTTTGATATAAAATCTTGTATTCCATCTTAGGGACATTCAACAGGAATTCCTGGATCTTTTCGAACACCTTGATATTAAGGTTTTCTAAGAATTCGTTCAGTTCTTCCTTCTTATAATCTTTGGCCTCGAAAATCTGCTCTTCAAAATAGATAGAATCTATACAACGAAGAATCAACTCAAACATATAATCTTTGTCTAAGGCCAAAAAGTCTGCATCATCATATAATGCAGCGGAAGGATATTTCATTATAACGCCAGACTTAGGCGTAATTTTAATATTGTTATCAAGGTTCTCTGGATACTTGACCTTAACATCGTCAAGATTAATTTCAAAATCGTATACTTTATTATCTTCTGAATCTTTGTATGATGCTTTAATAACATTATCAACAGAGATAGCTCTTAATCTAAGGAAAATATACTCAATATCAAACAGAGCCAGTTTGCTAATATCCAACTTGGAATCAATAGAGCAGTTGTTTACGATTTGTTTAATAGCCGAAAGCACGTCCGCTGGGTTTTCGCTTTCTTTAGCCATCAACAATAGTTTTTCTTCTTTGACCAAAAACGGTCTAAATTGATAGTCTTTTTTCAAAGAAGGTATATTAATTTTATAAACTGGGTAATCAATCTTAGGTAACTTAGACATTATTTAAACTCCATAATTAACTTGATATTGTTTCTCTTGTATAGCCTGTCATTACTGATCTGTTTTTATCTTCTAGATTAGATTTCTCTAAAGTCGAATTTTCTATTGTGTATTCAGTGTAAGCTATTTGTACGTTAATCTTCATGAGATTCGAATCCCCCCAAGAAAGAGGAAATTCTCTAATAGCTGTTGGAAAGGCTTCGAAAAGGTTTATTTTTTGGATGATGTTACCATAATGGTCGTATATGAATATGATTATGGTAGAAGAATAATTTTCTTTATACTCAGCCGTATAGTTTGGAGCCCAATTTCCAGCTGTTGAACCGTTAAACTGAAACACAGCTCTAGTCCATTGATACCAGTACTGCCAAAATTCACAATAATGATCGCCCAGAACGGAAATATTAATTTCTTGGAACTGAGCGCTGAATGGTTGTTTCTGTGTTGGGCCGATACCATATCTATTGATGTCTGTGGTAACAATAGATATACCAGGAGCCTTTACTTGATCTATTCTAAATTCCATATTTTCTGCTATTTTATAAACAGCAGTTGGCGTTCCTTGATTGCTGAGACTGGCTCCAGTCATAACCTTTGGAGTCTGGACCAAGACCGAGAACGAATTGTTGTCAATATACCCAAAATCTCGGATATTAGTTTGGAATTTGTTTATGTCAAATGGCATCTTTGTTCCTAATAAGGCGGCGAACCGCTATATCTCTTGTTTGGGTTAACTTTCCATCTTTGTAGTGGTAATATAATCGCCTTACCCCAATAATATGGATACACCTCATGAAACGAACTTCTTACATGCCCATACAGATATCTCTTGACGCAACTCTCAAAACCTTTGAATTGGTTTGCATATCTACTCAATAATTCATAAGATATGTTCAATTTGGTTGTTTCATTATATTTATTATTGTTTGTGATAGATTGTAGGGCAGACATCAATTGTGTACGTTGCATATACGGAAGATAATGCAGATTGATGCCCAGAATGCCATCGATGTAAAATTCTATAGGGAAAACTAAAGGGAAAGCGTCATAGAATGGTAGTTTATCTTTGTGCTTTGGGTCGTAGGCGAACAGATACATTCTGCCTACCTTTGGCATAGAATCCTTGGTAAATGGCTTGGATTTGGGTTTCTTTACGTCATCGATCGTATCATAAAACCAATCAAGAGCCGCTTTCGAATCATTCGAAAGAGCTTTGCCAGCATTCCTTACAATCTTGGAAAAATCGTCTTCGGCCATTAGTATCCTTTTGGTATTCCTAATTCTTTTTCTGTCATAATCTTAAACTCAAAACCTCGGTCTCTGCAGTATTCTCTGGCAGCCTTCCATTTGGCCGAATTTACTCCCCAAGTCATCACTTCTTGTATATATCTTTTTGACTTCTTCTTACTTTCTTGGAGCGCTGGTGGTATTGTCTGCGCATAAGGTTTGACCTCAATGAGAACCGTTTTTGACTTACCGTCAATGGTATTTAACCTTGCAGTAAAATCCACATAATATCTATGAATACGGTTGTCCACTGGGGATCTGTATGGTATAACAGTTTCCTCAGAGGACCACCATATTACCTGGGGGTCAGCGTCAAATCGGCTCATTACTAACAATTCCCATCTGGAGCGGTATACAATATTAGTAGGGTCGCCTTTATATTTTTGTGGATTTCTTGGTTTGAAGAATCCTTTATAAGTAGCCATCGTTGTTTTTTGTAATAAATAAATGAAGTAACTATATTTATACCCAAAACAGGAACTCAATGGCCCGTACAATTAATTTTCCACAGCCACCTGGCAGAAACCAGAAAACTAATGATACTTTCCCCAATGACTTGGAGCAAAGTAATAGAAAATTTTTTACGAAATTGACGTTTTCTGAATACAATTACAGTTTTACTGGAGGCGCTGGAGCTATAATGCTCGGAAACAGCGTCACTTTGCCATTCCCAAGAAGATTGAATGATAGTGAAGTCATTATATGGGAAGAATGGTCAGGAACAGCTGCCATAGGTCAGGGTCTGCAGGCTGTTGGGCAATATATTCCCGGCGCTGGCCAGATCGGTCAACTAGCTTCTCAATTGGCCTCTGGGTTGGATATGGCAGGAACCTTTAGCAGCCAGTCAGTTAATCCATTCCAGTTCATGATGTTCAAAAGACCAAACTTTAAAGAACACACTTTACAGTGGTCATTGGCTCCGAACACAGAACAAGAGTCAGAAACTCTCAAAAGAATTATCAATACTTGTAAAAGAGCTGCTTTGCCTTCTGGTGGCAGAACAGACTTGATGATGAGATATCCAAATATTTGTAATGTTTCTTTTACTCCCGATGATTATCTTTTTAAGATCAAACCTTGTGCTATAGTTTCAGTTCAAGTAGATTATACTGGTGCTGGTATGCCTTCGTTTTTTAAAACTGGCGCCCCAACTATCGTAAATTTGTCTCTTCAGCTAAAAGAAATCGAGCTGTGGAGCAAAGACAACTATCAAGAGTAACCAATGGCTCAGAGATATTTCGACAAATTTCCTGTAATAACTTATGCCAATACAGAGGCTATAGATATTACCAGACGTGTAGCAGTTTTAGATAAAATTGCAACAGAACCTTATTTGTTTTATCCATACGAAATTACAGATAACGAAAGAGCTGATCAGTTTTCTGCAAGATATTACGACGACCAATACAAAAGTTGGATAGTTTATGTTGTCAATAAGATTGTTGATCCATATTATGAATGGTATCTCGGCGAAAGAGAAATGCAAGAATTCATTACTTTAAAATATGGGTCTTATTATAATGCTCAGACCAAAATAAGTCATTACACTAACAATTGGGTTGGTCAAGATGATATTGGCGTCAGCGCTTATAACGCTCTTACTGCTGGGCAGCAGAAATATTGGGAACCCATCTTTGGTAGTTATAACAAAATTATGTCATACAAAAGAAGACAAGTAGAGTGGAAAACAAACACAAACGAAATAATGGAGTATGTTGTTAATACTAATTCTCCTTCTTATGTAATTGACGAAATTTGTGATATTCATTTTGATCAATTTTATTATGGCAAAGGTCAGATTATGGCAGTATCAGGAAATACTGTGACTGTTAAACACACTAATGGTTATGTCAAAACCGGAGAAGATTTTGATATTGTTTCTACTAGTTATATCTATGGCAGAGAAAGCGAAGCCAATAATGTGTTTGTTTCAGAAAGAACCGTTGCAGTAAACATACCAGCAGACGAGCAAGTTTATTGGAAACCTGTGACTTTGTTAGAAGAAGAAATAGAAAAGAACGAATATAACAAAACAATTAGAGTGTTGGACAGTAGCTTGAAACAAGTTGCTGTTGATAATCTAACTGATCTATTGAAGGAATAATATGGCTGCTGGAGACATTAAAGTTTCGTCAATTAAAGTTGGCAATATGGATCTTGTAAAAACTGGGGAGGCATCAATAGTTGGTTTCAATATCTATGAAGATATATTGAACCCATACGGTCCAGTCGCAGAATTACGAGTTATAGATCCAACAGACGCTCTTAGCAAAAATAAAATTAATGGTTCTTTTGACCAGGAAGTCGAGATAAGATTCTCCGGAGACGATAACATTCTAAGTTCTGGGGGCGGCGGTAATTTTAAATTCAAAATGTTCCAGAACAAAAACCTTAACGACCAATCAAGAAATAATGTAGGTTCTGGTCACAACAAACAATATGACATTAGATGTGTTTCTCCTGAGTTTTTGAACGCTCAAGGTAACCACATAGAAAAAAGTTTCAACGGCAAAACAAGCGAAGTTGTAGAACATGTGCTCAAAGAAGGTTTCAAATCCAAAAGAAAAATGGATATTGGAACTACCAAAGGAAACCGTAGAATTGTTATATCAAAAATGCATCCATTAGATGCGTTAAAGAAAATGAATACAGAACATGTTTCCGAAAAGTATCAGTCTTCAACTTTTGCTCTTTTCCAACAAGGAGACGAACAGGGCGAACACAAATATGTCTTCAAAACCTTTGAAGAATTATTCGAAAGCCAGCCAACTGTAAAGCTAAAACAGTCAACAAATTTAAATTTTGATTCAAAAGATCAAAACGCTAGACAAAATTCTATTATGTGGTTCAGACCTTCCAAGAATTTTGATTCTGGTCCAAGAGCTTTGGATAAAACAGAAGAATATACTGTCGATTTAACTTCTCACAAGGTTGTGGCCACAAATAGTCAAAAACAAAACAAGTTTAAATTTGCTGATAGTCAAGGAGTTTACGATCAATCTCCTTCATACGCTAAATCATTGCCCGTTAGATATATACATGATAAAGCTAACAATAAAGACAAACATACAACATCAGAAGCCAAAACAAAAAGAGCTGCCTTTCTTGCTCACTTAGCTCAAAATTCCGCAGAATTAGAAACATATTATAATCCTAATATTAAACTTGGTTCTATGATTGAGTTGGATATTCCTAAAAAAGCGAACAGCGATACGCAAGAAGGCGAAGGTCAATTCAATGGCAAATGTTTAGTTGTGGCGATAAGAACAAAATATAGAATTTCTGCAGAACCGCCACATTGTACAATGGTTCTGAGAGTTGTAAAGGCGTCATTTAAGCGTGGCGGTGGAGGTCAAGGATAATGTTTTATATTGCTGAAGTAAGAAATTTTGAAGACGATCCAACCAAATCAGGACGTGTGAAGGTAAGAATCTATAATGAACATAACGACGAACAAGCTATTAAAGATGATGCATTGCCTTGGGCGATGGTAGTTCAACCTAGCACATCTGCTGCTACTGCTAAACTTGGTCATGCGCCGCATGGCTTGAGAGTTGGTTCTAGAGTTCTTGTTACTTTCTTGCCTCATGATCATGCTATGCAATATCCTATTGTTCTTGGTTCTTTACCAAGAGGAGATATGCCTGAAGGCCATGAGGACAGCAATGGTGGAATTGGTAGGGATACACAAGAAGCTCAGAAAAATTCTGGTGGTTCAATAAGAGTTAAGGGTGTAGATAACCCTGCAGTTTCGAAGGACGATTAATTATGGCAAAAAAAGCATTCGATCAAGGAAAGTCTGTTTTTCATCGTAAACAACAACCCAAAATTCTTAAAGGCGAAGTAAAATATGCTGACGCTCCAAGAGTTAAAGGTAAAGACGCTGAGAAACTCTCTGACGTTAGAGACGAACATGCTAAAAACGCTGACAAACCAACTACAGCTTCTGGAGAGATTGGTAGTAAAGATTTACCCCAAATAATCCAAATGGTCGATGGAAGCGGACATGGTCAGGTTATGCCGCAACTTTACCAACAGATGCAACAGATAACTTCTTTGTTGGCTATAGGTTCTGGCGCTTCTATGAGTAATCCTCAACAGCCGTATAGCGGAGTTCCTTCTGGGCCATCTGTGATTCTTAATGATTCGTTTACTGGAGCTCTCTGTATTCTAACTAAAAAACACAATTTCGAATCAGTTATTGCTTTGTTCGTTGATGTTCTTGATCAAAATGGTTTGGAAGAAATAAATTCTTTATACAGAGATATTGTGAAAAATTCTTTGGCTAATCTGATTAGGTTGGCTTTGTATTTCGGACCGCTTAGTATACCTGTATCAAAATATGATGACACCGTATTTGGAGATATTGTTCCTTCTCCTGTTATATTGATAGACGCTGTTCCTGACAATTATGTAAAAAGATATTATACCATAGATAATGACCCTTATCCTGGTTACGATCAATGGGTGTCTCCTGATGGAACAACTAAGGTTTATGTAAAGAAGGCGCCAAAATCGTATCATTTTAGCACATCAAGCGAAGAAGTATTTTCTGTTTCTGAAACAACCATAGCAAACGAAATAGACAAATACTTTGAGTTAGACACAAACAACAAACCAATTAGATTTCTTACAGCAAGCAAACTTAACGATATTCTTTATGATCAAATGGTAACAATAGAATCTAACACTATGGATTTGGGCGCTGGTAAAAATTCTAACAAGTCTAGTGGTATGGGTGGTATGCTCGGCGGGCAATTACAATCATTAATTGGTATGTTAACCACGCAAACAAGTTTACCAAATTCTGCTATTCAGGGCGGTAATATACAGAATGTAATGCAACAATTTCAGAAAGATATGGGTTTGAATAACCAAATATTCCAGATAGGCAAACAAGCTCTAGGAGGAGGTTCTCCGTTAGGAGCTCTTGGAGGCATGGGAGGTTTAAGTAATATCATGGGAGGTTTTGGTGTTGGCGGAGGAGGATTAGGCGGAGTTCTAGGAGGAATGGGATTACCTTCTCAGTTAGGCGGTTTTGGTTCTTTTGGTGGTAATTCTGGCGGTGGTGGCGGAGCAGCTGGTTCTGGGTTTGGAAGTTATTCTGGAGGAAGTTATTCTGGCGGCGATATTTCAACGACTGGTTTAACCAAAGTATCAAGCATGTTAACAATATTAGGAATTTCGTAATGGTTGATGACAATAAAAAACTACCAAAAGACGGCGTTTCTGAACAAGACATTGAACCAAAATATGGATTCATTACTGGAGAATGGAGAGAGTGTGGCGGAAGTAGATGGCATTACGAGTACAAAGAAGAAAAAGATAAAACATATTCTCAGAAAACTCACCCTTCTGGCGCATACGATACAATAGAAAATAATGATAAGAAAAAAGAAATTAATACTAGCCTAAGATCCGGCGAAGTAAGGCATTATGTAGCTGGCGGAAAATCAACGCATGTTGACGGTCATCATGATATTAATGTAGAATCCACTCAAAGAACAGAAGTTGCTGGAGATATTGGGCAAGCTGGCGGTAAGAATTATTATCGTGGTACCAAAAATAAAGAAGTAAAAATATCAGGAGATACAGCCAAGATCAAAACAGGTTCAGAGGCTGTAAGTTCTAGAGGATATTCTGGTACAGTAAGAAACTCATACGACAAAGATTATTTTAATCATGTTCAAGGCGATATTGTCAGTATGGGCGAAAAGAATAAAGCCACTGTTGTTAAAGAAGATTATGCTATCAATGCTGGTCAGAACATGGACACTTATATTAAGCAGAAAGGTAAGATCGAAACTGGTAGTACCATGTTTATTCAGACAGGTTCTACAGCTACAATCAATTCTGCTTCTGATGTTCAAGTAAATGCAGCTTCTGAAGTAATGATTAATGCTAGTTCTAAGATAACATTAAAAGTAGGAAGCTCTAAGATAGAAATAAGTTCAGGGTCTATTACAATTACTTCGCCATCTATCGAATTTAAGCAAGGGTAAATATAATGGCAGAGGCACATGTAAACAACCAACAAAGATCATGTGGAGCTACTACTATAGTTTCTGGGCAGTCTTTTGTTAAAATAGATGGTCAATTGTGGGCTGTCGAAAACGACCAAAATAGTCACGGTCAAGGTGGGTTGATTGCTTCGAAAACTTATGTAAAGATTAACGGTAAATCTGTTATTGTAAAGGGTGATAGTGCGCAACAAGATAGTTTGTGTCCTTCTCTAGGAGGAGAACACTGTAATCCCAAAGCCCAAGAGGGCAAAAGTTTCGTAAAGGTAAGCTAATGGCAACCAAACCAACAAGAGCAGATACTTTCACTGGAGCAAAAAGACAAGTTGATTTTTTCTCCGATTTTATGACAAGTTTTGCTAAAACTCCATTGGGAGGTCAATTAGCTAAAGTTTCTAATGAAGATTCTGTTACACAATCTTTAAAAAATCTTATGAGAACCAATTTAGGAGAAAGATTATTTCAACCTACTGTTGGTTCAGACGTTTCGGCTGCACTGTTTGAACTTAATACGACAGATGCTCTTGGGACTATAAAAATGTATATAGAGAATACAATAGAAAACAACGAGCCAAGAGTAAACCTTCTACAGACCTTAGTAACTTCTGTACCCAGCGACGAAAATTCTATTGAAATAACATTGATTTATAATCTAATAAATAATCCAGAAGAATTTACTCTTACGATGCTACTAAAAAGAGTTCGATAAATGGCAAACAGTTCAATAAATCTCGCTTCCTTAGACTTTGATACTCTCAAGCAGAATTTCAAAGATTATCTAAAAGCCCAGTCAACCTTCAAAGATTATAACTTTGATGGTTCAAACATGAGCGTTCTTTTGGACGTTATGGCTTATAATTCTTATTTGAATTCTTTCTACCTTAACATGGTAGCTTCAGAGATGTTTTTGGATTCAGCCCAAAAAATTGATTCTGTTATTTCTCACGCTAAAGAGCTGAATTATATTCCAAGAAGCTCTCATGCTGCAGCAGCAAATGTAAGTTTTACTGTTGACACATCCGGATTTACTACCAATAAACTTACTATCCCAAAAGGAACTAGGTTTTCTGGATATAATTCTAATGGAACATATACTTTCGTAACAGATCAGTCTCTTACGTTCACATCAAGTAATAGTACGTTTTCTGTAGAAAACATACAAATAAGCGAAGGCGACTATTTCAATGATAGCTTTGTTGTAGATTATGACATAGAAGATCAAAGATTTATATTGTCAAATCAGAACATCGACATCAATACTATAACAGTCAATGTTGTTGAAAATTCTGGCTTATCTAACACTCAATTTGTTTTTGCTGCTTCCCTATTTGGTCTAAAGGGAGGATCTGAGGTGTATTTCGTGCAGGCTGTAGAAGGCGGTAGATATGAGATATTGTTCGGCGATGGATTGTTTGGCAGAAAGCCTCTTAATGGGGCGTCAGTTCAAGTAAATTATATTGTCACTGATGGTTCTGATGGTAATGGTGTTGATAATTTTACTCTAACAGATAATATTGGGCCATCTAACGGAGGAACTGCAACAGCTTCTGCTATCACAGTTATAACTCCTTCTGTGTATGGCGCCAATCAAGAAAACATAGAAAACATAAGATTCAATGCTCCTAGATATTATGCTACACAACAGAGAGCTGTTTCAGTAGACGATTATGCTTCTCTTGTGTATGCTAAATTTGGCGGCGCTGTTGACGACGTTATTGTGTATGGTGGTCAAGACTTAGAACCAAAACTTTATGGTAGAGTAGTCGTTTCCATCAAACCAACAGCTTCTACAATAGCTTCTTCTTTGTTGAAGAACAGTATTGTTAATTACCTTCAAGATTATATTGCTTTGCCTAACAGAGTTATTGTTACTGATCCTGAGTATTTCTATATTAAGATTAATTCAATCGTTCAATATAATTCTAAACTTACTACAAAATATGCTTCAGAAGTAAGAAGTATTATTCTTAATGATATTTTAGAGTTTAGTTCTGCTCATCTAGAAAAGTTTGGTAACGATTTTAGATATAGTAGATTCGTCACTCATATCGATGACGCAGACACAAGTATTACCAGTAACGACACTCATGTAAAGATTGTTAAAAGAATAAATCCCAAACTAAATTATGCCACTTCTTACAGTATAGCATTTAATAATCCTGCTGAATTAGAAGGCGTGTATGGAGGAGTTGCGTATCCAGACGAAAGAGTTTTCAACAGCTCTTCGTTTTCTTACATTGACGAAAAGGATAATATAATTCCTAACTGTTATATGGAAGATGACGCTCTTGGTAGTATTCTTGTTTATACTTATGTTAGAGGCGTAAAAACTACTGTCAATCCAAATATTGGAGTTATAGATTACGAATCTGGAATTGTTTCCCTAAGTAATCTAAAATCTTCTTACTATGGCAACTATCTGCTTCTGGAACTAAAGACAAGAAATAAAGATATTATTGCGACAAAGAACATGGTTCTGGTTATAGAACCTGAAGACGTAACAATCGACGTAATAGAAACAATTAGATAAAATGGAATTTAAAGTAGAAAAAACAATATCTAATTTTGTAGAGAGCCAGTTCCCTCAATTCTACCAAGAAGAGGGTCCAAAGTTCATACAATTCGTCAGAGCTTATTATGAATGGCTAGAATCCGCAGGTCCCGTCAAAGCAGATGGTAATGGCGGACCCATTCACGAAGCCAGAGAATTAACAGATTACAGAGATATTGATACTACTGTTGAAAGATTTCTGGAATATTTCCAGAAAAAATATCTTTATGGTATTCCATTCAATATTATTGCTAATAAAAGATTCCTCCTTAAACATATTTTGGACGTGTACCGTTCAAAAACAACCATTCAAGGTTATAAACTTCTATTCAGATTAATCTACGACGAAGACGTTGACATTTATCTTCCTGGTAAAGACGTACTGAGAGTATCAGACGGTAAATGGGTTGATCCACGATATCTAGAAGTAACATACACAGAGAATCTAGAATCTCTTATTGGTAAATCCATTATGGGCGTTTCTTCAAAGACAACAGCTGTTGTTGAGAAGGTTGTTAGGGAACGTGTTAATAAAGACATAGTTTATATGGCGTACATTACCAGCGTTGAGCCTAAAGGCGGCGAATTCGACGTTGGTGAAAGAATTGTTGACTACAGATACAGAACAGATTCTGCAGTAATTGGTGCATCGCCAGTCATCCTAGGATCATTAGATACTCTTGATGTTTTCAACAGCGGTAATTCATTCAACGTCGGAGATATTCTTAAAATTGCATACAAAGATCCAGATACCAACGAAATTGATTCTTTTGGTATTGAAGGTCTTGTTATCGTTAAATCCCTTTTTCGTGGATATGGTTCTCTTAACTTCAACATCGTTAATGGCGGGTTTGGGTTCCTAGCCAATTCAGCAATATTTTTATACAAAAACATTGCCGATCAAACTGGTAGCGGAGCGAGCTTTAACATCAAACTTTCTGACACCAGAAGATTGACATACAACACAGACTGGATCCAGGATTTTATTGACTTACCTATTAATGAAACTTCATATGGATTTTTGGGAAATGCCAGCGCCAATTTAAGTACGAATATCGAAGACACGTTTACATACGAGAGCGGCGTATTCGGTAAAATCGCCTATCTAACAAACGTTCTTGCTGGTAATGCTTATATTGCCCCTGCTAATGTTTTCATTAGATCAACTTATAGATCAAAAAACCTTCCTGGCAAACTTTGGTATTATAACACCAACACATTTATTAACGCTTATTCTTCAGGCGTATATGTAAATACTTCATTCATAGATGGTAATGTTGTTCTTATAGCTAATGCTAATAAACATTTCGATTTGAATAGCTATGTAGATTACTTGGCTCCAGAAGGCTATAGCGCCATTACTGGATTGCAATCTAACACAAGATATTATGTAAAAACTACAAACACGTCAGGAATTACTCTTAGCGAAACTCCTGGTGGAGCAACATTAGCGATCAGCACAACTAATGTTTCTAGTAATGTAGTGAAACACGTTTTCACTACAAAAGCTCTTACAAAGAGCTTTTTGGCAAACGCTTCTTATATCAACAACGTAAGTCATTCTATATTAGTTTCTAATGCCAATACATACTTCTTTGTTGACGATTATGTGTATTATTATGTTCCAACAGGAAATGTTGCAATTACTGGTCTGAAAGGAAACACTTATTATTATGTGGAATCTTCTAACGATTCTGCGTTAACTCTTTCTATGTCAGTAGGCGGAGATCCTATTGAGGTATTTTCTGGTAACTACGGGGCGGCGGCAGAAACTCATTATCTATTGAATGATACCACCAGAGCTCAAGTTCCCTATGTCAACGCTTATTCAGAAGATTTTTATTCTAATACAACTTCTGTAAATAATTCAAATTATTCTATCCTATTGGCCAATGCTGACATATATTTGCAAGCTGGTGATTCTATATTCTATGATGTTCCTACAGGATCTTCGGCGCTTGCAAATCTAACAGCAAATTCTGTTTATTTTGTTAAAACTGTAAATTCCAGCGCTATCACTTTAAGTAATACTGCCGGTGGTGCTACTATACAGATATACACATCTTCTTCTAGTGCTGCTGCTTCTCATCAAATCAAAGGCGCCAAATTCAACAAATATTTTGCGAACAATGATGTTATCTATCTGCAGTCTGATGAGGCTGATGCAAACACTTTAGAATTGGCTGTTATTAGAGAAATCAAAAGCGATACATCTGTTCAACTTTATGGGTTCACTAACAATACTTCTACTAATTCTATGGTATACGGTAGAGCGGTTGTTATCATGCCTTCTCAGTTTGCTAATTCAGAAGTCACAGCAAGAAATAGTAATACTGGTTTAATCGATCAGTTTAGTCTACTTTCGTATAACAATAATCCAAATAATTATGGCGCTTATGCAAGCATCATGAGAAGATTGGATAATACGATTAATGGCATTAATGATAATATTCTTGCTCTTAACTCTAGCGGTAATAATATCGTAGAGAAGGTTGCTGCCGTTTCTTCGGGTAGAGCTTACGTAGAGGGCGAATCTGTTCATGCTTACAGATATGGTATTTTAGAAGTTCCTGTTGTTGTTAAAGGCGGTTTTGGTTACGTAAACAATGATACTTTAATCTTTACTGGAGGGTTTACCGAATATCCAGCCAGAGGTTCAGTCATAACCAACAACCAAGGTCACATTACAGCTGTTAACACACAGCTTGGAGCTTGGTATAGTGGATCTGGATATAACACTATTCCAGAAATTTCTATTAGATCTGCAAACAGCAGAGCCTATGGCGCAGTGTTGACCACAAACTTCATTCCTTTCGATACAGCCAGTGAAATTAGAGGTATTGTCAGAAAGGCTGGTGTTGGTAAGGGTGTTGGTTATTGGGCAACAACTGATGGACTATTAAACTCCGATAAGGTCATTCAAGACAGTTATTATTATCAAGATTATTCTTATGAAATTAGAGCTGCTATCAGTATTGAAAACTACAAAGAAGTTTTCTATTCAACTTTCCACCCTGCTGGTACAGAACTATTCGGTAAGTATGAATTGCAGCCATTTGTGGTCCAAAGCGAGATAGACCTAGTATATGATACAAACGCCAATACTGCTTGGCCGCTATGGTTGACATGCGATATTTCAGACCCAAGAATTCGCTGCGACGTTCTTGTGGAAGAACTTCCTGACGGCAGACTGCTACCAAATACATATCTAACGGTCGATCAATTCACTTTCGCTAACAATTATCTGGGAGTAGACATAAATACTATATTCTGTAGTAATGCCACTCTCAGAGTAGATAGAATATCTGAAGATTCATAAGGGGAACTAAATTGACAATACAAACAGCCAATATTGGCGCAAGCCCAAACGACGGAACTGGCACTCCTCTGAGAGATGCCGTTGATCTGTTCAATCAAAATTTTATTCAGCTGAGTACTAACTCTGTTGTAAACACCAGTATTACTGTAGGAAATACAGCGACTGGAAACGTCTTTGTTAATTCTTCTTTGATTTATGTGCAAAATAATGCTGCTTACGTTAGAATTGGTAACAGCGCATCAGTGAACGTAATAGCAAACAGTTCTGTTATCCAGACAGCTGGTCTGGTAAATACAGGAACTCTTTCTGTTACATCAAATACTTTGAACCTTGGAACTACCTCTTCTGCTGGAGCTAATGGTTATACCTACCTACCAAACGGTCTAAAAATGAATTGGGGTTGGGTGTATTGTAATAGTACAATTGGAAATGCTATCTTTACTTCTGCTTATACATCAGAGTGTTATGTTGTTACTGTTACCGGTAATACAGCTAACGCTTCTTTTGCTCCTTTTGTGCCTGAACAGAATACAACTGCAGCTGTTATCAGAACAAACGATAATACAGCTATCAACGTTCATTTTATTGCGCTTGGTAAGTAAGGTTTAAAAATGGCTGGAATTATTCAATCTGCATACAAAAAGTCTTTAATTGATGAGATGTTGTATAATATCAGCACAAACACGTCTTATTATTACGCATTTGCATCTAACCCTGTAGCGTATAGTGGAGCTGTTCCTAATACTTCACCAAAAGACTATTCTACTGAATTTGAGAACGATTGGTTGATGTTATTTGGCAAGAAATTATCTATTTCTAATTTCGCCCCGTTGATTCAGAATAATATATGGGACGCTAACACAATATACAGAAAATATGATAATAGCGATCCCGAGCTTTATTCCAATAATTTGTTTTATGCTATTTGCGAGCCTGAATATGACGGTGGCACTTATAATGTATATAAGTGTTTGGACAATGGCAACGATTCCCCTTCTTCTGTCAAGCCAACAATGGTTCAAACAACTTCTTTTGCTACTTCTGATGGTTATGTTTGGAAATATGTAACTTCTATTCCATTCAGACTATACAGAATGTTTGCGACCGAAGAATATGCTCCATTATACGCAAACGCTATTACATCAATTTATGCCAATGTTTATGCTGGTGTAGAAAAAGTTGTTATTGAAAACGGCGGAACAGGTTATTCTACATATCATGAAGGCACTATTCTATCTGCTAATACTACTGTTATCCAGATTGAAAACGAAGCCAGTATCCAGAGCGGTTATTACACAGGAAGCGCCATCTATATTTACAATACTACAGCTACAACTTCTCAGATATTCAACATAACTGAATACGTAGCAAACAGTGTTGGTAAATGGATTTATTTGGATAAAGAAGCTAATACTGACAATATCTTGCCACAGGCCACAAGATACAAAATTTCTCCTAGCGTTCATTTCGTTACAGACGGTGGAACTCAACCTATTGCTTATACTACTATAAACCCAGAAGCAAACTCTATTTCTGATGTAGTAATTCTAGAAACTGGGGCGGATATATCTTGGGCTAACGTGACGATTAATGCTTTGGTTGGTCAAAATGCTAATGTTTATGCTATCGTACCACCAGCTGGCGGACATGGTAGTGACGCTCTTTCGGAATTGAATATCAAGGCTCTGGGTGTAAACTTTCATTTTGCTAATACTGAAGGCGACAATATTCCTACTTGGATTCAATATAACAAGATAGGTATTATTAAAAATCCATACCAATTATATGCAAATGGCGCCAAAAGTAATACTCAATTTACTGGGGCTGTTTTCAGTCAGGTTATGGAATGCGATGTCTCTAATCCAGTCGTATATACTATTGGAGACAGGGTTTATGGTAATACCAGCAACGCTTATGGTATTGTTGCCTATTCAAATACAACTAAATTGTATGTCACAGGCGACAAAACATTTATAGATGGAGAATATGTTTTCTCTAGTAATGGCGTTCTCAACACAGAAGTTGATATTGTTTCAAAGGGCGATATATACGCTAAGAGTTTGAAGCCTCTTTACGTACAGAATATAAATAATGTTAATAGGTCTAACACCCAAACCGAATCTTTTAAACTGATTATCCAGATATAATAAGGCACCAATAATGGCTCTAAAGACAGATTTCAACGTTGCTCCATATTTCGACGATTATGATGAGTTTAAAGACTATTATCGAATCCTTTTTAGACCTGGTACAGCAGTTCAGGCAAGAGAACTAACACAGATCCAGACAATTATCCAGAAACAGATCGAAAGATTTGGTAACTGGGCGTTTAATAACGGCGATATTGTTTATGGTTGTCAGATTTTCGACATGCCTTCGGTTCCGTATGTTCGCCTTATGGATTTCGCATCGAACGGTACAGCAAACTCAGCCACTCTAGACGTAAGAGATTATGTTAATGCAGTGGCCACTAGCGCCACAAGCAATCTAAAAGCTCAGGTCATTTACGCTAATGCAGGATTCAGCACCAATTATCCTGACACAAACATTCTGTATCTAAAGTACATCAACACTGGAACAGGCGGGGAAACTATATTCTCCAACAACGAATTGTTGACTTTCCAGCAAGTTTCTGTTGCAGGTAATACTGATCTAGCAAATGTTTATAGTTGGTCTAACACTCCTATCGATACTGTAACAACAGGTAATTCTCACGGCGTAAGCGTAACAGAAGGCGTTGTTTTCATTGGAGGCGAATTCGTTAGAGTAGCAAATTCTACATTTGGCCTTGTTAACAATTTTGGTACTTACGCTGGTAATAATGTTATTGGATTTGACCTTATTGAACAGATTGTTACAGAAAACCAAGATACAAGTCTTCTAGATAACGCTCTTGGATATACCAACGAAAACGCTCCTGGCGCTCATCGTTTGAAACTTACTCCTATAATCATTTCTCTTACTACAGAAGAAGCATCCCTTAGAGAGAAATTCAATCCTATCGGAATTTATAATTATGGTAGTTTGGTTTCTAAAGTTTTACCAGCAGCAAACGTCTATTCTGTTGTTGGTGACGTTCTAGCAAAAAGAACATTCGAAGAATCTGGCAATTATGTCGTAAACCCTTTTATTGTTGATACTGTAACAACCATTCCAGGTTCTGATGTAAGCGCATCTGATGCTAACAGCGTTCTAGGGCGTGTCAGCACAGGTATCGGTTATGTTCAGGGTAACAGAGTAGAAATCCAAAAAACTGCATATATCAACATGCGTCGTGGCGTTGATACCCAGACAAACCGTTCACAAGAAATCAATTTCAATTATGGCAATTATTTTATTGTAAATGAATACGCTGGATCATTCAGATCCGATTTGATAGCTAGCGTCAATTTTTATGACCAGCCACAAAAAGCTGTTACCAACAGAACATATTCTGGAACTGGTTTGGTTGGTAATTTGATAGGTACAGCCAATATTAGATGTGTAACATTAGTTTCCGGCACTCCCGGCACATCTACTGCTAATTATTACATTCACATTTTCAATACTAGTATGTCTGGAAATTACACACCAAGCCAGATAAAATCTATCGTATTTACTGGTCCAAACAAAGGTATTGCTGACGTTGTATCTACTGGTATTGTATCTTCGCAGAACAAAAAACAACTATTCAGTTTTGGCGTAACTGGTATTAAGAATCTTAGAGATCAGAACAACAATGTTGTTACAGATTACTATTACAGAGCAAGTAATACTACTGCTATTATGGACACCAGTGGTAACATTGACACAAGAATAGCTTCTTCAGTTACAGGCGGAACTGATATTCTACCATTCGTTGCAGGTACAACATTAACAGATTCGGCTGCAGCTGACATTATAGTTGTTTCTAAAACTAATGCAGATTCAGCTGCTATAACTGGGTCAGTTTCAGTAAGCACATCTTCTACTATTGTAACAGGTTCTTCTACTGTATTTACTTCTATATTTACATCTGGAGATTTGGTAAAGGTCGATGGCGCAGTAAGAACAATTGTATCAGTTGCAAACAACACTTATATGGTTGTTGATGCTCCGTTCGCTTACTCTAATTCTGGAACAAACTGTTATAAGAGATATGTGAATGGTAAAGTAATTTCCACAACAAAGGGTATTACTGGTCCTTCTCCATATGTAACAATAGATACTAGCACAGGGTTCACAATTCATTCAGGGCAGATTCCATCAGTTCCTTTGGACGTTGACGTTTCTTATATCGTAAAAAGAACTGTTACTGTTCCTGCTAAAAAGGAAATCAGAAAGAAGAGATTTGTTAAGATCAACACTTCTTCAAACCCAAAAGGTCCATGGTGCCTTGGGTTGGGAGACGTACATAAGATCAATAAAATTTACGGAACTGCTAATGGCGTTTATACTGTTAATGGTGTCGATCTAACAAGTAATTTCTCTCTTGACACAGGCCAAAAAGATACTCATTATAACTTAGCATATATTTACGCTAAACCTGGTTATACAGCTACTTCTTTCCCAAATGTTTTGGTGGACTTAGATTATTTTGCTGTTAATACATCGCCAGGAGTTGGTTATTTTACAGTCGAATCTTATCCTGTTGACGACGCTAATACTGCTAGTGTTACCGCCATTCAGACAAAAGATATTCCTCTTTATGTTGATGACACTGGAGCCAAATTACCACTAAGAGATTATGTGGACTTCAGAGTTCCATGTATTAATACTGCTAACGACAGCGGTTTTTACGATTGGTCTAACGGAGCTCAAACTAATACTGCAATTTCATATGCTACGTTGAATCCATCAAGCACTCTATCGTTTGATGTTCCAATCACAGGAATGAATTCTCCTGCTTATGGTAAATCTCTAGAGGCAGATTATACTTTCTATCTGGGTAGAAAAGATCTGGTTATGATCACCCCTGACAATGTTCTCAAGGTAAAGGAGGGTGTGCCTAGCATTACACCACAATCTCCTCTATTCCCAGAGAATGCTATGCCATTGGCTACTCTCAATATACCTCCATATCCTTCTCTATCTTCTGAGCAGGTCGATGACTTCTTGACTATCAACCAGAGCGCCATAAACCTTATAAGAGACACTTCTCTTTCAATATCTGGTTCTTCTTTGACTAATAGAAGATATACTATGAAAGACATAGGTTCTATTGATCAGAGAGTTACAAATCTAGAATATTACACTCAGTTGTCATTGCTAGAGAAAAAGGCAAAAGACTTAACAGTTACTGACGAAAACGGTCTTGATAGATTCAAGAATGGTATTTTCGTTGATCCTATGACTTCTTTTTCTCTTTGCGATATTTCTAATCCAGAATTCAGTATAGCAATTGATTCTTCGAAGGGCGTCGCTAGACCAAAAATTGTTAGAGAAACTATCACTATCAATTTCAGTAGCACTGCTTCTTCTAATGTTGTCAAGACAGGCAGACTTATTACACTAAACTATACTGAAGTTCCTTTCTTGGTTCAGCAATATGCTACAAAGTATAGATCTTCAGCTTTGGTTGCTTATGCTTGGAATGGTCATCTTACTCTTATTCCGACATACGATAATGGCGTTAATGAAGGTAAAACTGGTTCTGCAGAAATCTATATTGATTCAGCTGCTCCATGGAAAGAATTCGCTTCTAGCCCATTCGGCGTTACATGGGGCGATTGGAGAACTACAACTTCTACTGAGGTTGAGACTATTCTTACTGGAGAAGTTAGAAACAAAGTATATGACTTCAGAGGAAATCTTGTCAGCGATAGACCTGCTGCTGTTCAGCCTGTTGCCAATCCTCCATCTGTAAACGATCTTCTCGTGCAAGCTGGTTGGAATGGCGGCGTAGACTTATTGACAACTCTCTTAAGAGGTTTATAAATATACAAAATGGAATTTAGGAGATAAAAATTGGCTGTTACAAATACTACTAGTATTACAAGCACTACCATTGGTATCCGCGAAGGTACGCAATTACAAGTTACTGAAAACAAGAATTCAAAAACTGTCGGAAATTATGTTACCGACATTTCTATTCAGCCGTACATTAAAAACAGAATTGTCTCCTTTTTTGCATACAACATGCGCCCTGATCGAAGAGTTCATATTTTCTTCGATAGTGTTAACGTAGACGAACATTGTGCTCCTGGTTCAAGAGATGGTAACAACACATATGTTGTTCCAACAGACGGTGGAAATTACCAATCAGTTTCTAGAGTTGGCAATTGGGGTTCTCCTGTTTATACAGATAAAAATGGTAGAGTAACAGGTCAGTTCAATCTTCCTGCAGGCACATTCAAAACTGGCGAAAGAGCTCTGCAGATATGTGACGTAGATAGCCTTGTATATGGTAACGATGCTATCACCACAGTTTCTTCTGCTATGTTTACTGCTTCTAACATAACAGTTTCTAGAGATACATTAACTCTCACAACAGTTACACCAGAATTAAATTTTATACCTGTTTCTAATACATTCGTAAATACTGATACAACAGTTCTTACTTCTGTCATTGAAGATAACGTAACTATTTTACCCCCTCCGCCTCCACCTCAGCCTTTCCCATTTTGGTTGTTTCTTGAACCTGTAGCTCAAGCTCTTACTATCAACACCCCAAATGGAGAATCAGGAATTTATGCTACATCTATAGATTTGTTCTTCAAACAAAAATCTTTAGTATCCGAAAGAGGCGTTAATGTTTACATTTGTGAAACTCAGAATGGATATCCTAACGGTAAAGTCATATTACCTTTCTCCAAAGTTCACAAAACCTACAGCGAAGTAAATATAAGCGAAAACGGTACTGTAGCAACAAGATTTACGTTCGAAGCTCCTGTTTTCTTGGCAAACAAACAAACTTATGCATTCGTTGTAAGACCAGACAACAATGACCAGGATTATCAGGTATGGACTGCAGAGCTTGGCGACACAGACGTTAATACTGGATATCAAGTATTCAGTCAGCCAGTAGTCGGAACAGCTTTTTATGGTGCTACACAAGAACAGTGGACAGCCTTGCAAACAGAATATGTTAAATTTACTCTCAATAGAGCTAGATTTAACACACAAAAAGGTCAGGCTATTTTCATTAACACGAATACAGATTTTATTTCAGTATATAACGTAGGATATAGTAATTCTTCTTCTACAATTCTTGCAGGAGATTATGTTTATCAGTCTGACAATTCGACTCCTTCTACAGCTAATCTTAGCGTTAGTGGTATTGTCAATTTCTATGACGATAACAAAAATATTCTATACGTTGATAATTCTACTGGTAATTTTTCTACCAATAAGTATGTACAGATTCATAGATTTGCTAACTCTTCTGTAGTTTCTTCGCCGAACAACTCGACTATAGTTGCTTATGCTAATACAGGTTCCTTGTATAATCCTGTAGTTGATGCTCTAGTCCCTCAATTGGCGTACATTACTCCTCCAGGAACTTCTGTTGAATATTTCTATACGGGAACAACAAACAGTTATAGCATCGAAAGCAAAGAAACCAAGGTTATTCCTGGTTACGAAAAGGAGATGTATGATTACGAGCGTATCGTAGCAAGTCGTACCAACGAACTTAACAGTATGTCTGGTAAATCTTTGTATCTCAAGGGAGTTATGTATTCTGATTCGGAATTCTTGTCTCCTGCTATCGACACTGTAAGAAATCAACAGCTTGTCATTAAGAACGATATTGATCCTCTAGGTTTTGACTACGACGAATATTTCAATAACGGCAACGCCAGATCTAAGTACGTTTCTAAGATCATTACTCTTGCTGATGGTCAAGATGCTGAAGATCTTCAGATCATTCTAACTGCATTTAGACCAATTGGTTCTGACGTAGAAGTATGGGTCAAGTTCTTAAACGGCGAAGACACTGAATCTATCAATCAGAAAACTTGGTCTCCTTTGTATAATGTTGGTTACGGATTATATTCAGATCCTTCTGATCCTACAGACATGAAAGAATATGTTTATACAGTTCCTTCGTATTATGTTCCAGTTATAACTTCTGGTACAGTAACAGTATCAGGCACAACTGTCACTGGCACAGGAACTTCATTTTTGTCTGAATTGCAGCCAGGATGGTTTGTTACTTTCCTAGTTCCAAGTACAGCAGGTTATACAGAACAAAAGAGAAAAATTGTAAGTATTGCTAGCGATAGTTCTCTGACAGTATCTTCTAACTTTATTGGAACTTATACATCTGCAACAAGAATGTATCTTGCTCCTCCCCCAACAACTGCTTGGGTAGGTAAAGACGATAGAGTTGCTTTGACAGGAACTGTTTCTTCTTATACTACTAACAATTCTATTGTTGGTTCTGGTACATCTTTCACGACACAACTTTCAGTTGGTTCTGTTATAAGCGTTGGCTCAGATCAACAAGTAATTGTTTCCATTGCTAACAACACTCTATTGAGCGTTGGAACTCCTTGGTCAAGTGCTACTAGCGGAGCAACTGCTTATAGAGTGTCAAAACCAGGCCTTTCATACTATAACAGTTCAACTAACTTCTTTACTTCGTTTAAGCAATTCCAGATTAAGATTGTTCTAAAATCAAACGATACTTCTAAGGTTCCGATTATAGACGATCTTAGAGCTCTAGCAATGCAGTTGTAATCATGGAAAATAAATATTATAAAACAGATTTCGAAGGTTTAATGAAAGACCCTAATAGCGGGGCAGTTCTCAACGTTGATAATACAAAACTGGATGCATATAAAAAGAGAAAACAGTTTGTCGAAAGCAACATCAAGAACGTAGAGCGAATCAATAAAGTAGAAAATGACATCCAAGAAATCAAGGACATGCTTAGTCAACTACTAAAGAGAAATTAATAAATGACAGTTCTTATCGCAAATACCAGTAATAATCAAAACTTTGCTTACTGGCTAAACAGAACTAACGAACTTGCTTATGCAATGTCGGTATATGCTGTTACGGCCAATGGCTCTAATGCTGCTGTTGGTAATGCTGGTATTACTGGCATTTTCAGCGCTAATGTTCTGAATTCTGCCTATAATGCGAACGTAGGAACTTATGTAGTTGTCGGTAATTTCAGTAATCCTGACGCCAACGCTGCATACGTAAACACAACCCATATCCACGTAGGTAACCAGACTTCTAATTCTACTGTCAACACCAGCACTATGAAGACTTACTCTGTGTTGGTTGGTTCTAATGTCGTTGTTAATACATCACAGATATTCATAGGCGATAGTTCTGCTAACACTGTCTTGAATAAGAGCTATATGTATTTCAAGGCAAACGATACTGTTAACTCCACATTTAATTCTAATGGTGTATTGATTACCAAAGACGCTATTTCAGCGATTCTTTCTTACGATACTTTGTGGGTTGGTAATAGCGTTGTTAATAGCACTATTATAACCACAGCCAATGACATATCTACAGGTTTCACAGCCAATACAACTTCTATCCGTATTGGTTCTAATACGTTTGCTAATGATACAACTATTGTTACTGGTTATACTTCTACATCAAACATACTTTCGAATTCTACATTCGTCGACGTAAGAAGCCCAACAGCTAATGTTAAGATTAATTCTGTATTAATCTCTCTTGCCAATTCTAGTAGCGTAGCAAATCTTACATCAGACAATCTTAGAATTGGTAATTCGTTTGTCAACAGTACAATTATTACTACTGGTAATGTTACTGTTAATACCACAGCCATTGTTGTTGGTTCTATAGTTTCTCCTGTTTTGGCCATTACGGCTTATTCTAATAATAATGTCACTATTTACGGTGAATCGAATTCTAATATTGGTGTGTCTGGTAGATCTAATTCTGCCCCTGGCGTTTATGGTAGATCTATAAGCGGCGTTGGAGCCTTTGGCGATTCAGAAAATTTCTATGGCGTATATGGTTTATCTAACACTTCTTGGGCTGGTTATTTCGCTGCAAGAACAGGAAATCCATTATATGTTGGTAACACATCAACAGAATTCTTCAGAGTAGCTTCTAACGGTCATATTGGTATTGGTGGTATTGCACCAACTGTGGCTATTGACATACAGTCATCTGTTCCTCAAGTCAGACTACGTGGAACAGGCACAACTTCAGAACTAAGAATTAATCCTGCATATGGCGGAGCAGCACTTGGTTCTATTGGTACTGTTGACACAACTCCATTTATGTTGTTTACTACCAACGTCGAGCGTGTTCGTGTTCTTGCCAACGGTAATGTAGGTGTTGGAACTACTTCGCCTGCATATAGATTAGAGGCAAACGGAACTATATGGGCTAATACATTTAACAGCGGTAAGGCTGGTGTTAATACCAGCATCAATTCTACTGCTTTCTATGCCTACGCTAACAGTTCGTTCAGCACTCAAATTAATGCTACCGCTATTTCTTCAAACGCCAATATGGACGTTTATGGTAACGTTGTGTTTGGTGTTTCTCAAGCAGCTGGTACATACGTAAATGTCAAAGGAACTCTGGTTGTTAACGGGGACGTTACTGTTAACGGTAATATCACATACACTGGTAATGCTATTGGTGATATTATTCCTTCGTCGAACGATCTTTATCAACTAGGTACAGTTAATAATAGATGGAGAATTAACGGTTCTACGCTTACTCTGTCTAATAACGCTACATTATACCAGGCTCTTACTGTCAACACTAGTGTTACCATTGGTAACAATTCAACAACTTCATTTATTACTGTTTCTCCGCCAAATATTACTCAGAGAAACCACGGTAACACTTATCTAAACGCTAATGGTTTATGGACTGCTCTGCCAATAATTCCAGTGTCAAACAACGTTGTTGTTACTTCAGGCACAGGCCAGCAGTCAATCGATAGCGTAGCTCTTGGAACTTATGCATATGATTATGTGATCCATGTTGCAGATAGCTCTGGTAACAGAATGGCTACAAAGATTCTAGTGTCAACCAATTCTACAGCGATTAATTCTTCTGAATACGCTCAAATTGGTAATTTAGGCTCATTTACTACTGATGTAAGTGGCGGGGTTGGATACCTTTACTTTACTCCTTCGGTTTCTTCGTCAACAGTAAGATTTACAAAGGTTCAGTCTTCCTAATGGCAACGAAAGCTAATCTCATAATAGATCAAGGTTCCACTTTTTCAGTGGAGCTTGACCTCACAGATGACAATGGAGATGCCCTTAACTTGGTTGGGTTTTCTGCGAACGCACAGATGAGAAAATGGTACACTTCTACCAATGCTACAACTTTTAGCACTTCTGTTAATGTATATTCTGGACAGATATCTCTAACTTTGTCAGCAAATCAGACTGGCGCTTTGACAGCTGGAAGATATGTTTATGATGTTGAACTGACAGACACATCTTCGAATGCAGTTTCTAGAGTTGTTGAAGGCATTGTAACAGTAACCCCACAGGTAACGAGATAATACATGGTAAATGTTGTTGTTTCGAGAAAAAGAAACGTCAAAGTATCATCAAACGCTACTGGTGGCGTTATCGACACAACAGTTCCTGTGACCCTAAAGAATGCTCCAGTTTTATCGAGTGGGCTAGACACAATAGATGAATTAAGAGATGTAGGTCTGACTCAAAGATCAGACGGTTCTACATTAATTTATGACGATAGTACAGATACTTATCAAGTTAAACATTTGAATTTTGTTAATATAGATGGCGACTTAGATGGTGGAGTTTTCTAATTTTATAAATATATAAAAAATTCAAAGGAGCGCTATCTACATGGCCAATAACAGAATTCAGATCAAAAGATCGGTAGCTAACGCTACAGTTAGCGGTCTTTCAAATGGTGAATTGGCGTTCACCCAAGCTAGTAACACCCTTCATATCGGCCTTCCTGACGGCTCTGGCGTACTACGAATTGGTGGCGCTCAATATCCAGGCATTCTGACCAATAACCATGCCCTTGTAGCTAACACTTCTGGCGGTATTGATACAGTTATCGTAGATAATGCTATCGTCAAAATGCTTACTGCCAATGGATCTCCGGGTTCGAATGGTCAAGTTCTTGTTACCAATGGTTCGGCCATCTATTGGGGAACAGGTACTTCTGGCGCTAACACTCAAATCCAGTTCAATGATTCAGGCGTTGCAAACGCCACAGCTGGTTTCACATTCAATAAAGTCAGCAATAACCTTTTCATTGACAACACTGTATTCACAACAACAGTCAATGCCACAACAGTAAACGCTGCTTCTCATACTGTTGGATCCCTATTAGTCGCCAATTCTACTGGTCTGTGGACTCCAGCTGGTACAGTTAATGCAGCCATCGTAAGCATTGGTACAGATGTTGTTGCAAACGCTTCAGGCGTTTTCGCAGTCGGAACAGTTAATGCTTCTACAATAAGCGTAGGTTCAGTAGTTGTAGCAAACTCCACAAGACTACAATCTAATGGTCTAGCAGTAAATTCTTCTGGCGCTTATGTAACTGGTATCGTGAACGCCACAGCCTTTGACGCTGGTTCTATTGGAACAGGCGCTGGCGGTACAGTACAGAATACCACTACTTTCTTCGTAGGCAACAACACAGTTAATACCAATATTACTTCAGGTGGTATTGTTATTAATGGACTTACAACCGCTAACAACAGTGGTGTGTTTGCTGCAGGTATTGTTAATGCCTTTGCCCACACTGTTGGTACTGATCTTGTAGCCAACTCTTATGGTTTGTTCGCCGTTGGCGCAGTTAATGCTTCTATTCTTAGCGTTGGTACAGATTTTACTGCCAATTCTACAAAGGTTGTATTCTCTGGTTCAAACGTTGACGCTACATCTGCAACTGCAGAATTCTTGAATGTCATCGTCCAGGGTAACACCACTCTAGGTAACAGCACTTCAGACGAAATCCATGTTACTGCTCGCGTAACAGGCAACGTAAATCCATCTGCTAATACAGCCTATGATTTAGGTTCTAACAGCCTAAGATGGAGAGAAATTCACGCTGCTAACATCCATTCTACATCTGGTTACTTCGATGGTAGCGTTGAAATTGCTGGCGATATTATCGTCTCTGGTAACCTGGTAACAACTAACGTATCATCTGTTATCGTTTCTGATCCAATGATCTATCTTGCTGGTAACAACTATTCCAGCGATCTATTAGACATCGGTTTCGCTGCTAACTATCATGATATTGCAGCTAACACAAACCTACACACTGGTCTGTTCCGTGACGCTTCTGATGGTGGTATATATAAGCTCTTTACAGGTTCACAACAAGAGCTATCAGGTAACAACGTTGTTAATACAGCTGCTAACGGTTATACCCTAGCAATTCTACAGACTTTCCTAGAGTCTGGTGCTATTGTATCTAACAATACTACATTAACAGTTACTGCAAACTCAACTTGTAATGTTAATATTGTTGCTAATACATTAGCTCTATCTACTGCTCTCGCAGGAACAGAGGGTGGTACTGGTTATAAGACGACTATCAATCAAGCATTGCTAGTTGGTAACTCTTCGAACGGCTATAATAGATTGTCTCTTGGAACTAGTGGATTTGTTCTTCAATCAAACGGAAGTCATCTAGTATACGATTATCTAGATGGAGGTAGCTTCTAATTATCTGAGGATATATTATGGAAGAAGAGAAAAACGACCAACAAAACCTCTATACACTACATTACATCCAGAAGCAAGAACAATTGCTTCTGGATTTCTTGCGTAAGAACATCGACGCAGAAGTACGCATAGTAGCTCTCAACAACAATATCAATGAAGCTAATGCTCGCTATGAGGAATCTCAGAAGCAAGTAGCTCTTGGTAACGAATTACTGAATCAAGCAGCTGCTAGCATCGAAACGCTGACAGCTGAGAATGATCGTATTACTCGTCAGTTAGAAGCATCTAAAACTGATATTTCATCGCTACAAAGTAATTATACTGCTCTTCAACAAAAAAATCAAGAGATTAATTCTCAAAAAGAGAGAATTATTAAAGAAGCTCAAGGCGAGAATCAGTTGAAATTAAATGAAGCTGGTATCCGTATTAAACAATTAGAAGATGAATTAAAACTATGTAATTCTAGATCCGAAGAATTAAAAACAGAATACCAGCATCAAGTCGAAGAACTAAATAATTTATACACCGAGAATCAAAAGCTGAAAGGCGATGATTCAAAAAAGGCAAAAAAGAAAGAACCTCCGGCAACATTGCCAGATGAATTTTAATATCTCAGTATATACTGAGTTATAGGAGAGCCTAGAATGGCAAATACAGTTTTCAAACTGCGTCGATCATCAGTCGCAGGTAAAGTCCCAAATACATCTACTGTCGCAATCGGCGAATTAGCAATCAACCTTACCGATAAAAAGCTATTCTCGTCAGACGGTTCGCTAGTATTTGAGATTGGCGCCAATCTAACAGATCTCCAAGTATCAAATAATATCACAACATCAAACATCAATGTAACAGACACAGCATTATTTCAGAATGTTGCTGTATTTCATGATGTAGCTATATTCGGCGCTATTAGTGCCAACAGCAGCAACGGCGCAGCAGGACTGGTTCTTACTTCAAACGGTTCTGGGGTTTATTGGGCGCCAGCTGGTGGTAGCGCCACAGGTCCAGTGAGACAACAATTTACTGGCGACGGAAACACAACAACATTTGCTATATCTGGTGGTTACGAATCTAATACTGTTTCAGTATTCTTGAATGGTGTTATGCTTCATAACGGTCTTGAGGCCAATGTTCAGTCTGGAGTCAACGTTGTTATTTCTCCTGCTCCTGCAAACGGTGCTTTGATTGACGTTGTTGGTTATTCTGTTATCACATCAACTTCTTATCTGACAATTGGTAATACTAGTATCTCTGGTAATGTAATATCAATCGGTAATTCTTCTGTTAACACTCAGATTGTTCCAGGAAACGTATATTTAAACGGTTCTACACTAGTCATTGGTAATACATCAAGCAATATTACCATTGATTCTACTACTATTAGTATTGCTGGTGCGACCATTAACACTTCGTCGTTTAGCGGAACAGCGAACAATACTCTTTATGTTGGGTCAGTTGCTTCTAATGACGTTGTTTCAAATACGAGCTTGCAAGCTAACCTAACAGTCATACGTTCTGATATAGCAAATTCATATTCTAATTCTGTTAATTATACTAGTTTTGCTATAGGAACTGCTAATCTTGCTATGGTAGCGAACGCTGATGCAGCATATTCTAATGCCACCTCATACACTGACTCTAAAATAGCAACAGCTAACTCTGCTATAGTTGCTAACGCTTCTGCTGCATACAGTAATTCCGTATTTTATACTGACTCTAAGATTGCTACTGCTAATGCTGCCATAGTTGCTAACGCTTCTGCAGCCTATTCTAATTCTGTAAGCTATGTTGATACCCAAATAGCAATTGCCAATTCTGCGATAGTCGCTAATGCATCATCAGCCTATTCTAACTCTGTAAGCTATGTTGATAGTAAGATTAGCACCGCTAACTCTGCTATAGTTGCTAACGCTTCTGCTGCTTATTCTAATTCTGTGACGTATATTGACAGTTCTATTGGGGTTGCTAATGCTGGCATAGTTGCTAATGCTTCTGCAGCCTATTCTAATGCTGTGACGTATATTGACAGTTCTATTGGGGTTACTAATGCTGCCATAGTTGCTAATGCTTCTGCTGCATATTCCAACGCTATTTCGTATACAGATTCTAAGATAGCTACTGCTAATACATCTATGGTAGCCAATGCAGCAGCTGCTTATTCTAATTCTGTGACTTATACAGATACGAAAATTGCAACAGCTAACGCTGCTATTACTGGTAACGCTGCTACTGCTTATTCGAATGCTACTTCGTATACAGACTCAAAGATAGCTACTGCTAATGCTGCTATAACAGCTAATGCTTCTGCAGCGTATACTAACGCTACTTCTTATTCTTCTAATGCTTCTAATATATCTTCTGGAACAGTAGCAGAAGCTAGATTACCATATAGAATGAACCAAGATGTTCGCAATACAGATAATGTAACATTCGGACAAATGACTTTGACGGGGAATCTGGTTGTTTCTGGTAATGTTAATATTATCGGCGCTAATAATCTATCGCTAGTCGATAATATGATTTATCTAAATTCTAACAGCACTGTCTCGAATCCAGATATTGGTATTGCTGGTAACTATAATGATGGAACATATTATCACACTGGTTTCTTTAGAGATGCCAGCGATGGTATCTGGAAGGTATATGATAATTATGCTCCAGAACCTGATGCTAATGTTTGGATTGACACTACAAATACAACATTTCATATAGCAAACTTCCAAGCAAATGCACTATTCCTAGGCAACACAAGTTCATTCTGGGTTGTTGCTAATACATCTGGTGTTCATGCTCCCGCAGTAAACACAGTTAATGTTGTAATAAGCGGCGGTATTTCTGCCAATGGAACTTATGGTTCGGCAGGTCAATCTCTTGTTTCTAACGGAACAGGCGCTTACTGGGCAACTGCTGGCGCTACACTAAACGCTAACAATACAGACAGCTCAACGTATTACATTGGTCTTTCTAGTGGTTCGTCAGGAGCTTGGACTAATGCTGTTGTTTCTACCAGCAAGTTGTATTTTGTTCCATCAACTGGTACGCTTACTGTTGGATCTGCTACTGTTAATTCGACAAATTATTCTGGAACGTCCAACAACTCCGCTTATCTAGGCGGAACAGCAGCAGCTTCTTACTTGTTATCTTCTACTGCGTCATCGACTTATCTACCACTTTCTGGTGGTACAATTACAGGAACAACTACTGTTAATGGCGATGTTCGTATTTTCAAAAACGGCGCAGATTCTATTAATAGTCATTTATACTTTGCCAGTGCTGGTAACTCACAAGCATGGAACTGGCAGCTGGATTCAAGTGGTAATGCTGCTCTTTGGGGATATCCTAACAGCGCCGCATGGTCTAAAGTTTGTTATTTTACTCCCACAGGAAATCTTTTCGCATCTAATGATATAAGTTGCGGTTCAAGATTTCACTTCACCGCAGCAGGAGCATGGACAGGTGGCAGTTACGGCTTGATAGGAATGAACTGGGGCGGCGCAGCTGGTACATATAAAAACTTTGCTGTTTTTGATTATCCAAACGGTAGAGCCATGTTCACCGTTAACGGTCAGACTAGAGATGTTGAAATTTTTGGTATCTCATATGCATATGGTAGCTCTAGATCGCCAATCTTCTATGATTCAGATAATACTGGTTATTATGTAGATCCTAATAATACATCAAACCTCAACGGTTTAAATATTGGTGGTTTTCCTGCTTGGAAGTATTCAACAACATACACAACATCCACTGACTGGAATACTATACTTCCTGCGGCTTATTCAATCAGACTTGATGAAATTCAAAATGGCACCGGATGGTCAAATGGTCCAAGCAGTGCATATGCATATGGTGCTCTTTTCTCTTGGGCTGCGGCGAACCATGCGCTTCAGTTGTATGTACCTCATACCGCTTCAGGATCTAACAATGGTATGTGGTATAGAACTGCATGGGTTCCAGGAACCACATGGAACAATGGTTATGCTTGGGCCAGAATCCTAGATTCTGCTAACTATTCTTCATACTGTAACTTTGGTACAAACAACGTATATGGTGCTATTTACTATGATGGAAATGATACAGGATATTACTGTAATCCAAACGGTATATCTTCTCTATGGTCAGTGAATATTAGAGGTGATGCCAATTCTACTAATTACCAGAACCAGATACATTTCTGGGGTTCAACCAGCACCACAACTTCCGCTATTGGTTTTAAATCAAACGGAGGATCCTTTACTAATCCGACTGGTAACGGCGACGGTTATAATACATATTTCACAATGGACTCAGATGGAAGAGGATGGGTGTTCCGTCGAGGCACCGGTGGTAACGATTTCAGTGCTGCTTATACATCTGGTTGGATTCTTAATAATGGTGTTTGGCAGTCTAATGCCAGTATGCGTTCACCAATCTTTTATGATTCCAATGATACTGCTTACTATTGTAATCCTAATAGCTTATCAGTTCTATCAGGAATAGAAGTAGGCGGATTAGGAAGATCAAGTTCACATTGTATCGGCTCAAATCTTTCCGGTGGTATTGCTTGGAATAATTCTCAACTCGAAATAAGAAATACAAATGGTGGCAATGTTGGTATAGCGTTCCATAGAGCAGGTTATACTTCTGTGCCGCTATATCATGACGGAGGATCGCAATTACGTTGTGGTGGAAATCTAATCGGCGATAGTGATATAAGAGCGCCAATCTTCTATGATTTAAACGACACTGCATATTATGTAAATCCAAATGATGTTTCATACATGGTCGAACCAAGAATGGCATGGCGATCACTGATCGGTAACCAGAACTACGACGGCTGTTTGTATGATGGAGGATATGATTATAGACCTGGTATCACTATTAGAGGTAACTATCCTCATCTGAATCTAGTTTCTTCCGGAATCAATAACACATCTCATGGACCAACACTAAGATTTATGGCTTATGATACCGCCGGAGCGACATCAGGAAACTATAAGCATTGGGTCATAGGTACATCGGGCACAAATGCTGTCAGACTTTCAATTGGTTATGCTTCTAACAATGCTAACCCACATGAAGGTATCTATGGTTGGGGTTCTGTTGCTATGTGGTTTGAAAATGATAGTAACGTCTACTGTAATGCAAGTATTCGTCCTACTATCATGTATGATAGAAATGATACTGGTTATTATTGTGATCCTAATGGAACATCTTTCTTGAACGTAGTTGGATTGGGGACAACTGGATACGAAGGTCGTTTCCAGGTTTATAATGGTGGTACTGTAGCAGCATCCTTTATGGGCGGTTGGGGTCAGTATGGTAAGGTCATTCAATTAAGAACTGACGGCGCTGGTGGTCAAGATGGTCCAATGCTATGGTTCCACAAAGCTGGCGCCAAACACTGGGCTTGTGGTATTAGACCATATTCCGGAGACAACAGTTTCTGGATTTCTGAAGATTCTTATAACGGTTCTTGGGGTTCAGAGAGACTTAGACTCGAACCAGGCGGAAACCTATTGGTTACAGGTAACGTAACTGCCTACTGGTCAGATCGTCGTCTGAAAAAGAACGTCGAAACCCTTGAAAACTCTATCGATGTTGTTAAGAAGTTAAGAGGTGTTATTTTCCAGTGGAACGAAACTGGTAAAGGTATCTTCAATGGTTCTGATGAACCAGAAACTGGATTTATTGCACAGGAAGTCCAGGAACATATTCCTTCTGCTGTAAGAGAAAACAAACTAGCTAAAGCAGAAGATGGTTCTCACTACCTAACAATCGACCAAGACAAGATCGTTCCTTATCTTGTTGAGGCAATCAAAGAACAGCAAGAAATGATTGAGACTATGAAACAAGAAATGAGCGATTTGAAAAAACTGATAAATAGTTAAAAAACAAATAATAAAGGCAAAAAATGGCTCAGAATAGAGAAATTGGCGAACTTGGTCAAGTTGTAACAGTCAATACAGCTGCAGAAAGCGTTAGCGTTGGTAACACTGTTATCCATACTATCGGAATAACTGTAGGTAATACTTCCATTCATAGTAATGGTATTACTATTTCTGGCCAGTCTATGAACAACACTTCATATCCAGGCACAGCAAATAACACTCTTTATGTCGGGTCAGTAACGGCTAATGATGTTGTTTCTAATACAGACCTTCAAGCTAATTTAGTTGTCATTAGATCAGATATAGCCAACTCCTATTCTAATACAGTTTCATATATCAGTAGTTCTATAGAAACTGCTAACGCTGCAATGGTTGCTAATGCTGCAGCAGCCTATTCTAACTCTGTAACATATACTGATACCAAGATATTCACGGCTAATGCTGCTATAGTTGCTAATGCTTCTGCTGCATATTCTAACGCTGTGAGTTATACGGATAATGCATATTCCAATGCAGTATCATATATCAACAGTTCTATTGGAACTTCTAATGCTGCTATAGTTGCTAATGCTTCTGCTGCATATTCTAACGCTGTTACATATACAGATACTAAGATTGGAACAGCTAACCTAGCAATTGCTGATGCATACTCTAACTCCGTTTCTTATACTGATTCTAAGATAGCAACAGCTAACCTAGCAATCGCTAACGCATATTCTAATGCAATTTCTTATGCAGACTCAAAGATAGCTACTGCTAACTCTGCTATAACAGCTAATGCGTCAGCTGCATATTCTAATGCAGTTTCGTATACTGATTCTAAAATTGCTACTGCGAATCTAGCGATTGCTGACGCATATTCGAATTCGGTCAGTTATACAGATTCAAAGATAACTACCGCTAATTCAGCCATAACAGCTAATGCGTCAGCAGCGTATAGCAACTCCGTTTCTTACACAGATTCAAAGATAGCTACTGCTAATGCCGCTATCTCTAGTGCATACTCCAACTCCGTTTCTTACACAGATTCAAAGATAGCTATCGCCAATTCAGCCATAACAGCTAATGCTTCTGCAGCATATTCTAATGCCACAACATACGCATCAAACGCTTCTAATATTTCTTCCGGAACTGTAGCTGAAGCTAGACTTCCATACAGAATGGATCAGAATGTCAGAACTTCTGATTCTGTAGAATTTAAAGGTATGACCCTAACTGGAAACCTTGTTGTTTCTGGTAATGTTAACATTGTTGGTGCGAATAATCTTTCGCTAGTCGATAATATGATTTACCTAAATTCTAACAGCACTGTTTCCAATCCAGATCTTGGATTTGCTGGTAATTATAACGATGGTACTTATCGCCATACTGGGTTTTTCAGAGACGCCAGCGATGGTATCTGGAAAGTTTTTGACAATTATGGACCAGAACCAGATGCTAGTCCTTATATAGACACTTCAAATACAACTTTCCATCTAGCTAATTTTCAAGCGAACAACTATTTCGCAGGTAACACAACATCTAACTGGTTTGTTGCTAACAATTCTGGCGCATATGCTACTAAATTCTATGACATCAATAATACTGCTTATTATCTAGACCCTGCTTCTACCTCTTTGTTGAACGGGTTGATAGTAGGATATGGAGGAACATCATCAACTATCACAATGTATGATAGTGATAATGGTAATAGATTCATTCATGCCAATTCTGGTAGATTAGGATTCTTAAATCTTGCTGCTGATGGTTGGTGGGCATGGAACGATGACAGTGGTAACTGGTTTTCTGCAACTTCTAGTAGATCACCAATCTTCTATGATTCGGACAATACTGCTTATTATATTGATGCCGCATCAACCTCTGTTTTAAATGCTGCGATCATTGGTGGTCATACATATTCATCTTACAATACCAGTAACATTCAGATAAACACCGCAGGAAATAGTTCTGTAGGATTGTTGATGAAAAACTCTGGTGGTACTTTTGGTTTCCAATTGTATGGTGGATCCGGAACCGAATATGGGTTCCTTGGATCTTCTTGGGGCAATTGGGATATGCAGAAAACCGTTGGCGGTAATCTATATCTAAATAACAATACAAATTATTATCTGAACCCACCAAGTGCGTCGTTACTAAGCACACTAACTCTCAATGGCGGAACGAGCAATCCATTAAACGTCAGAACTTCTTCTGCTGGGCCATGGGCTATCCACTTAACTCGTGATGATTTGTCAAATTCTGTTAGTGTTTACAACGCAGGTGGTTATTGGTATTTCAGCTCTTATGTTGCTTCTGGTGGTTCTTTCCGTGCTCCGATCTTCTATGATTCTGATAATACTGCATACTACATCGATCCGAATAATACATCGAGCGTGTTAGGTATCACACTCAACGGTAAAATTAATTTTCCATCAGGTTCAGGCGGTGGTACTACTTTCTCTGCCAATCATTACAGTATGGGCGAAGATATTGCTGATGGTGGATGGTCACATCCCCATTACTCAGATTTGATTATTGGTTATCATACTGGTATTCGTATTGGCGCATCATATTCTGGCATAAGATTCTATAATAATTCACCAACAACAGATGCTAATAACGATGGTAATGGTGACGGTGGTGAAGCATTACTTATGACTGTTGGTGGCCATGCTGGTGGATTTGTTACCGCTCACGAATCAATACGTTCTCCAATTTTTTATGATTCTAATAATACTGCTTATTATGTTGATCCTAACTCCACAACATCACTAAGAACTGTTGGTAGTTGGAGAGCAGATTCATCATCATGGGACGGCGAGTATTCTGGTAAAATTCAATATCACGGTAGTAACTGGTATTTTCAAGCTGCAAGCGAATGGATTTTCAGAAATTCCGGTGGCTCCAATGTATTTTATGTCAATCAATCTGGAACAATATATGCGCCATTTTGGTATGATTCTAATAATACCGCAAGATATGTTGATCCTAACTCCACAACTCTACTCGAAGATTGTAGAGCAAGCATCTTCTATGATATTTATGATACAAACTATTATGTTCAAGCAAGATCGATTTCATATCTAAATGATATTAGACCTAACATCATCTATGATCGTAATGATACTTATTACTACAATGATCTTAATGCGGGTAGAAGATTTGCTGGAAGAACATACATTCATGAGTGGATCGAGTTCGTAAACTTCACTGGACTATATTCACCAAACAATGGCGCCCATTTTCATCCAAATGATTTGTCTTATGGGTCGTGGCGTTCAAGAGGATCTAGAAATGGTTGGGCAGGTATCGAATTTGATGCGTCACAGAATATTTCATTGATGATCAATACTGCTGGCACCGTTCAAGGATTTCATAACAATGCTGTGGGATGGAGACTTTATATCGAAAACGGAACAGGCCACTTCCCAGGAAACGTTATTGCTTATTGGTCAGATAGAAGACTCAAAGAAAATTTGAGACCAATTGGTAACGAGGCAACTCAAATATTGTCTAAACTGACAGCCTATAGATTTAACTGGAATAATAAGGTAAAAGATTTCCATGCTGAAATCGAACCAGGTAAAGAAGAAATCGGTCTTATCGCACAGGAAGTTCAGGCCGCCATTCCGGACGCTGTTGTCATTAATAGATCAGCTAATAAAGCACACATCGATGGAACAGAATCAGAATCAGAATATCTAACAATCAATTGGAACAAGATCACTCCATTGTTGGTTCAGGCCTTAAATGATACAACAAAAGAACTTAATGAATTGAAACAACTTCTAAAAGATAAGGGAATACTATGACAAAAGAAGAATATATCGTAGCAATTAAAGAAGCGGAAACAACAATAAATAATCTAGTTAGAGAAGCTAGATCGAATAATATTGTTGTTGATTTAACCGTGACAATCGAGGCTCCGATGAGCACTGTCAGTCTAGTATCCGTAATAGTAAAATAACTAAATATAAGGTTAAGGAGATAAAAAATGGCAGTAACATATACTTGGGAAGTAACAGGTCTTAAGACAACAACAGTAGCTAACACTTCTGATGTTGTCGTTCAGACATACTGGAAGAAAAAGGGAACCGATGAAAGCGGTAATGTTGGCGAGTTTAGTGGAGCAACTCCGTTCTCTGCCAATAGCATGCCAGCAAACACAACTTTCGTTCCATTCTCTGATCTAACAGAATCAGACGTTCTATCATGGATTAAAGCCGTTGTTGTTGGTAATTACGAAGAACATGTAAACGGCCAGATCCAGAAACAGATTGATGATAAGAAGAACCCAGTCGTAGAGAACGTTCTACCTTGGGCTCCAGTAACAAATACTTCACCATCAACACCAGAACCATCAGTAAACACATCAAATAGTTCAACTAGCAACACTTAATAGGAGAAAATAATATGGATAAGAATGTAACTCTTGAATTGACTGTAGATCACCTTAACGTAATTCTACACGCTCTTTCTAAGCAGCCTCTTGAGGCAGTTATCATGACTTTCACTGAAATCCAGAAGCAGGCAGATCCTCAGGTAAGAGGAGCTAGACCAGAAGGTCCACTTTCAGATAAAGTGTTAAACTAAAAAAGGTTAACCAATGGCTATTGTCTACGAATGGGTCGTTTCTCAAATGGAATGTCACTCAGAAAAAAACAAAAAGAAACAAGTCGTTTCCCTTGTGTATTGGAGATATGCAGCTAGGGATGGCGAATATTACGCTGATGTTTATGGGTCTCAGCATTTGGATACAGACAACTTAAAAGGTTTTGTTCCATATGCGAACCTAACTAAAGAACAAGTCATTGGTTGGCTCGAAACTACTATGGGCGAAAAGAAAATCGCAGATTTTCAGGCATCTCTGAAGGCTGCGATTGAAGAAATGAAAGAGCCTAAAGTGGTTACGCCTCCACTGCCATGGTCGAATTAAGGAGTCATTAAATGTCAGTATCATATAAATGGGCTGTAAAAAATATTAAGTGCAAAAAGAACGATAAAGACGAAGATGTTGTTGCAGAAATTTACTGGAGCAAGGTCGGTAAAGATTCTTCTACTGGCGCCGAAGGCTATTTTGAAGGAATTGTTCATGCTGACAATATTCCTGTTGTTGAAGGCAAGCCATCGAAATTCGTTGCTTATAATAAACTAAAAGAATCAGACGTTCTTAATTGGGTTAAAAAGGTTGTTGGTTCTCATGAGAGTCAAATAGACCTTTCAATTCAGAAACAAATTGATGAACAGAATAATGTGTTAATTGATACTCCTTTGCCATGGGTTAAACCAGAAAAATAATCTAAATATCAAAAATAACTCCATAGGGGATAGGGAACCATGGCGTCAGTAGACTTTAAAGTAAAAAACGGTTTAGTAACCGGAGCAAACAATACATCACTAGGAACAGCTGTTACAGTCTTAATTGGTGGTAACGTTGGTATTGGTGATACAAATCCAAGTTACAAACTATCTGTTTCGGGTTCGTTAAATGCTACTGGTGCCATTACCCAAGCTGGTAATCAGGTACTTCATGCCTCTAACTATAACAGCTATGTTCCAACATTCTCAGGAACTGGTGCTACTGGCACTTGGGGCATTAATATTACAGGAAATGCTGTTACTGCAGGTGGTCTTGCTGTTTCATCTGCTCAAGCTGCATCTACAATTGTAGCTAGAGATGCAAGCGGTTATGCGTTCTTTAGTTATATCAACAGTGCTTCTCCAAACAACGAAAATCCAACCATATCTCAGATTGTTGTTACTACCGGCTCCGATGGTTATTATCGTAAATCTTCAATAGCTTCATTGACTTCAGCTGTCCAGAGCAACGCTTCTGGTAACTGGAACATCAATTCATATAACATAACACAGTATCCTCTTAATCAGAGTGTTCTTACAACTGCAGCCCCAACCTTTGCTGGCCTAACATCAACAAGTAATTTGACAGTGGCTGGAGGAGACCTTTATTCTTATAGGTCAGGAGGAACTACTGGCGTATTGTTTTTAAACAGCTCTGGAAGTAGATACCTTTATTGGGATAATACAACTTATAATTTGAATGGAGCAGAATTAAACATTAATGGGCAGCGTGCTCTTAATGCTGGTAATTATAACAGTTATGCAGTAGCCAGAACTTCTACAAACAGAAATGGTGTTTATAAACTATTCAGAAACGATAACGATTCAGACTACAATATTCAGACTACTTGGGGCGCTGATCGTTCTGGTTATTGGTCATTAAGAGGTTACAATGGAGACACATATCATGCTCCATGTTATGTAGGTTATTCTGGATATGCAGATTCTGCTGGTTCTGCTGGTTCTGCCACTAATGCCTCAAACGCTACTAGAGCAACCTGGGCAAATGGTATTGACACAACTCAGCCATTGTTAGGTTACGCAGTTTCTGGTGTTAATATTGATTATGGCGCACAAGGCGGACCACAGATTCAAAGTCAAGGTTCTGGTGCTGCGATGATTTCTTTTCATCGCGTTGGTTCTTATGCTATCAATCTTGGTCTTGGAACTGATAATCAGCTACGCACTGGTGGTTGGTCGCGTAGCGGTAGTTTTGTTATTTTTGATAGTGGTAACTATAGTTCTTATGTTCCTGCAAGAGATGGTTCTTATGCTTATGGTACTTGGGGTATTAATATCACAGGTAATGCGAATTATGCTTCTTCTGCTGGTTCTGTTGCTTGGGGCAACGTTTCAGGAAGACCAACAACAGTATCAGCATTTACTAATGACTCGGGGTACGTCACTTCTGCTGGATCCGTTGCTTATGCTAACTATGCTGGATATATTGCAGGTAGCACTTTCTGTTATACTACTGCCGGGTTGTCTGTTGGTACAAGTTCTAATCCTTATGGCGCAGGTCATATTGTAGCTACTCAGAATATTACCGCTTATTTTTCTGACCAAAGACTTAAGACAGACATTAAACCAATTGAAAATGCTATTGATAAGATTAAACAAATATCAGGCGTTACTTTCAGAAGCAATGAATTGGCAGCTTCTTTCGGATATACAGACAAAGAAGAACAAGTTGGTGTTATTGCTCAAGAAATTGAGGCAGTGTTGCCTCAGGTTGTTAAACCTGCTCCATTTGATGTTGATAGAGTTGATGGTGTTATTGTTTCTAAGTCTGGACAAAATTATAAGACTGTTCAATACGAAAAGATTGTTCCATTGTTGATCGAAGCAATCAAAGAACAACAGAAACAAATTGATAGATTAAATAATAAAATTGGAGATTAAATATGGCTACTCCTGCTCCTGGTAATAAAATAAGTATGTCAGATATTCTTGCAGTCGTTAATGGTGGAAATTCAAGAAAAATATCATTTGGCGAGAATATGGCCAACAGATTGGACGTTTACCCATAGAGGTATAACAAGTGAGAAAAAGGATAAATATATAATAACAGGTTCTTATCTATTTAAATAACAAGGGACTATAATGACAGCTGGATTACCCGCTTCTGGTGTTATCTCTATCGGTAACATTTCTGTAGAAATTTTGAGAGCTTCTACCGCTACCACAACGATGAACGACACTAATGTTCGTACTTTGTTGGGTCGCCCAACTAATGCAAGCATCATTTATATGTCAGATGCATATAGTAAAAGATGGGTCACACCTGGTTCTCAGTCTATTACAGCGGTTGGTACTACCAACTTTACTGTTCCTAGATATGAAACATTGACAGTCACAGTTAAAGCTGGCGGTGGTGGTGCTACAGGTTATTGCGGTAATGATGGATTTGCTCATGGTTACTGTGGCGGTGCTGGAGCAGCTGGCGGTAACAGTAATTTTGCTTCTGGAACTGCTGTTACTGCATATGGCGGTGGTGGTACTTCAGCAGGAAGTAATGACTATTGCCCTCCATCCGGCGCTGCTAGTGGTGGCGTAGGAGGAACTGTTACTACTGGAGGCGGTGGTGCTGGCGGCACAGGGTGTAATAGCGGCGGCGCTGGTGGTATGGTCGTTAAGACATGGAACTGGGCTGATGCTGGAGCTCCAGCTTATGGAGCAGTTATAGCTGCAACTATCGGTGGCGGAGGCGCTGGTGGCGGGGGTGGCGAACGTGCTGGCGCTGCTTCTCCGGGTGCTTCTGGTAGTGTTGTTATTTCTTGGACGTAATCATTCAGTAGATTCTGTAACTACAACTTCGCCAGAAATGTCTTTGAATACCATTAGATGCGGCCACTTAAAGGGTTCGCCGTCTTTCATATCATAGTAAATATCTGCTTGAGAAATTAGCACGCCGTTTTTGTAATAATACTGGTGTGCTATATTTCTTCCGTCTGGAAGAAGTTCGCTTACCACATTGTAATCATCATAATCTGGAAGATCAAAAGTGTAAATCTTTGCCATTATTTCCTCTTTAACGGTTGAACTAAAATTCAAAAATATTTGTATGAACGTATTTATATAAATATATTTATATAAATATGTAAAACCTGATAGGAGATTTGTTATGTTCTCGTTTTTTCACAGATCATCTGTAATCCATTTAGATTGTTTTACATCCAGCAATGACGCTTATAAATTCGCCCCAATAGTCTATTCCAATCAAGCAAAACCAGAATGGTATGACGGCGTATTAAAACCCCAGCCGACCAACACAAAATGGCCTCAGTTCAAATTGAACGAAGATGGTAATATTTATTTTGATTGGAACATTTCCATAAGAACAGTAAGAGCTTGTCCTGGTTTCCATGAACTCTATAAAAGAGGGTTTATGTTGGAAAACTGGTGCGATTTTGTTGTAAATGTAAATGGAACTGGTGATATTTCTTATAATTTTTCTAACGGTAAAGCTCCTATACTGCATGGTTATCATCAGGTAGATCCAGGTTTCAAAGACCATCATATTCTGAAATTGAATAGTCCTTGGATAATCCAGTCTAAAGAAGATGTTCAGTTTATAGTTGTTCCTGCTCAATGGTCGTTAGAAAAATACAATTTTCATATCCTACCTGGGATGGTAAATTTTCATCATCAAACAGGAAGCAATGTTTTTTTGGCCATACATAAATTTAAACAAGATCAATTCGCAATTCATATGGGTCAGCCATTGGTCCAATTCATTCCTTTATCGGATAAGAATATAAAAATCCACAATCACATTGTTACCGAGGCAGAACTTACCACTAAAACTTATAGTGTGATTGGAAGATCTTTTGGATGGAGAAAGAACGTTTCTTTGGTGAAAAGAAACGACAGAAGAGAAAACAAAAAATGCCCTTTTGGATTTGGTGAGTAATATGTTATATACATTTGGCGATAGTATGTCTTTTGGTTGGAACTTGTATAAAGTTTATTCCGAAGAAGATCGTAAAGCTCTGGCATGGCCAGGTAAGTTATCTAAGATGTTAGACGTTCCTTTGACCGATTTTTCTTTTCCAGGAGCTAGTAACTGGCGTGCTGCGAGAATACTCCAGTCTTTGCCGCTAACCAAAGACGATGTTGTAGTAATTCAATGGTCTTCGTTTGGTAGAACAGAAGTCGGAGTTAATCCAAATTACCAATATAATTCTACAATGCATGAAGATGAGAAATATAAAATCTTAGATGGCACTCAAGAGGATTTTGGTGTAAGAACTAAAAATCTTTGTAGGACTATTATTCCTCATACGACTGATGAGTTCACTAAAAAATATATGTATCATACTTTTAATACATTCTGGAACGAAGAATGGTTTTTACAGATGTTTAAGGTTATGATGTCTAGTAGCCTGTATGTTCTACAGAAGTCTGAATGTAAGTTCATTATATTTGATGGCTGGATGCAGCATTGTGATATAAATGACTATAGAGATGTCCCTCAATATATAATCAGAGGGACTACCATGAATAATATTACCAAAAATATAACAGGTATTACAGAACAAGATCTTAGTTATGGTGGTCCAGAACAGAATCAGGTTATAGCTGATACTGTGTATGCGCATTTGGAGAAGATTTATGGACTTTGATTGGAACCACATAAAGAAAATTAAATCTGATTATTTTACTCACTGTTATCTTGCAATGAAGTTTAACCTTATGCTTTTATTCGCCGTTATAACAGGCACCATACATGCATTCTTTCCATTTATATTCGCTTTTACTCCATATAGATTGGCCAAAAAGGTGGTAAATGAAACTGAAAAATATTTTGTCCACGATAATGACTGATGGAATAATAATTAAAAGCTCAGGTTCATCTGGTCCTCCCAAGAGCTATTATCAACCAACTGGTAAAATATTTGCGGCCAATAAAGTTGCCAGAGAAGTTCAAGGTATAACGCAGAACAGTAAAATATACACTGTTATGAAGTTGTCTCATGCTGGAGGATTGTTCGGTCAGACGGTGCCAGCGCTGGAAGTTGGCGCTTATGTTTACACAGATCAATTTAATGCATACGAATGGGTTAAAAAGATAAACAATTTTACCCATTCTCACATAACCCCATTACACGCCAAAGCTATTATGATGACCAAGAGGTTCTGGGAGCTAGATCTCAAAGGCGTGACAATTACTTGTGGCGCTGAACCAGTAACCTGGGATATTATTGAAGCATTTGTTCCAAGGGGTTGTAAATTTATAGTAAATTGGGGCATGAGCGAAATTGGGCCAATAGCAATAAATCATATATTTGAAACCATGGAGGAAGTCCAAAGAGTAAAGAATATGTGCCCCAAGGGAGCCACGGTAATGGGTTCTAATAAATACTGTGAATATCAAATAAATAATGGAGAATTGGTTGTAAGAGGAGATATTTGTATATACGATGATTGGTATCATACCAAGGATGCAGTTATAGAATTAGATAATATCCTTTTTTATACTGGAAGAACCAATAAAGAGGTGGATTTTAATAACCCGACAAAGGGATAAATAAATATTATAAATTCATCAAAGGTAGGAATCTAATGGTACCAACAACAAGAACAGAGTTTGCCGAATATTGTCTTAGAAAATTGGGCAAACCAGTAATCGAGATTAATGTTGATGATGATCAGGTTTCAGATCGTGTAGACGAAGCTCTTCGTTGGTATTGGGATTATCATTTTGATGGATCCGAAAAGACCTACTACAAGAAAATAATCACAGCTGAAGATATAGCCAATAAGTATGTCACAATGCCAGACAATATTATTGGCGTTGTTAATATCTTTGACCTTGGTTCTGCATTGGGGTTAGGCAATCTATTCAATATTCGTTATCAGATTGCTTTGAATGACCTTTATACTCTTACTTCAGTATCTATGGTTCCTTATTATATGGCCATGAATCATGTCCAGTTTCTAGAACAGATGCTGGTTGGTAAAAAACCATTACGTTACAACCGCCATATGAACAAACTTTACATTGATATGGACTGGAACCAAGTTGTTGAAGGTCAATATCTTGTTGTAGAAGCATATCAAGTCGTCGATCCCGACGTATATACAGATGCATGGGGCGACCGCTGGTTACAGCGTTATGCTTCTTGCCTAATAAAACAGCAATGGGGTCAGAATATGAAGAAGTTTCGTGGTATGAAACTTCCAGGCGGCATAGAATTCAACGGTCAGCAAATTTATGATGAAGCCACTCAAGAAAGAGAAGAACTTGAGAAGGAAATGATTTACACATACAGCTTGCCAGCAACTGATATGATTGGATAATTATGGCCACCAATTTCTTTTTCAATAACTTCCAAGCATCTCAGGAGCAATTGCTTCTAGAGAACCTAGTTATTGAATCTATTAAAATCTATGGCCACGATGTTTACTATCTCCCTCGTAAACTTAACAATTACGATGAGGTGTATGGCGCAGACGATCAATCTTCGTTTGAGATGGCCTATCCTGTAGAAATGTATATTAAATCTATTGATGGATTTGGTGGCGATCAAGAATTTTTATCTAAATTTGGTGTAGAAATTCGCAATCAAGTTGTGTTTTCTATGGCCAGAAGAATATTTAATGAAGAAATTGGGGAATTTACTGCACAAGTAAGACCAAACGAAGGCGATATTATTTGGTTCCCATTGAACCAAAGAGCATTCCAGATTAAATACGTTAACAAATATGAAATGTTTTATCAATTAGGTTCGCTTCAGACATGGGAAATGACTTGCGAAGTATTTGAATATTCTGGCGAGAATTTCTCTACTGGCATTCCGCAAATTGATGATATGCAGAAAAGATTTGATACTAATATTCTTGATTGGACTGTGTTGACAGAAGATAATGACATGTTGTTAACGGAAGATGGTTCTTATCTTGTTTTGGAAAATTATCCAATCAATCAACTAATCACAGTTTCTGATAATTTAGCAATCCAAGAAGAATCTGATTTATTTGTTGACTTCAGTTCTGTAGATCCATTTAGCGAAGGTAACATTTAATGTTTGGTTCACCGTTTTATTTTGGTCTTATTCGTAAATACGTTATTTTGATGGGGACCCTGCTCAATCAGATCCGTATCACAAGAACGAATAAGACAGGAGAAGTTGTATCTTTACTTCAAATTCCAATTACATATGCTCCTAAAGATAAAATGTTAGCACGTGTCATGCAGGATCCTGGTTTGGATGTTGGCAGCGCCGTTGCTCCTTTACCAATGATCTCATTTGAAATGGGCAAAATGGTTTATGACGGATCAAGAAAACTCAATACTATTGGTAAAGTTTCTGTTAAAAACAATTCCGATTTAAACAAATTCAAATACCAATATAATCCAGTTCCTTATAATATAGAATTCAAAGTATATGTTTATGCCAAAAACGCTGAAGATGGAACTAAGATAATTGAACAGATTCTTCCATATTTTACCCCTGATTGGACGACTACTTGTAATTTGATCCCAGAAGTTGGTATTACTATGGATATTCCTATTATCCTAAATAACATTAGTTATAGCGATAACTATGATGGAGAATACAAAGACAGAAGAGCCATTATCTGGCAGCTTGATTTTGTTCTCAAAGGTTATCTTTATGGACCAGTGAAATCTTCTGGAATCATTAAGTTTGTAAACACAAATTTCTATATTCCTACTACAAATACTGCTGTCCAGGGAAGAGGTATAACTCCTCTTGCAGAAAAGATAACAGTACAGCCAGGTTTAGATGCTAATGGCAATCCTATAAATTATTATGGCGGACCAAATGCAAACACCGGCACTCAGCCATATACTGAGATTGAAGTTGATGATGATTATGGGTTCATAACCCAGATCTACAATACAGACGAGTTAGAATGACAGATAAAGAAGATGATCCAATGGGCAAAGCTCTAGGCATTGCTCCGTTGCAATATGAAAAACAAATTGATACTTTGCTTGCTAAGGCTCATGATGATTCTGCTAAAAACGATTTTGAAGCAGCTAGAGCTAATTTGTATGAAGTAATCCAAACAGGTCAAGAAGCTATGGGCAAGCTATCAGAAATAGCTGGTCAATCTCAGCATCCAAGAGCATTTGAAGTGTTGGCTAAATTAATGGACACCATGGTTAATACTAATAAAGAATTATTAGAATTACAAACCAAGATCCGAGAGATTGATGCTTCTGATTCTCCGATCAATGAAAAAGCTCAGACTATTAATAATAATCTATTCGTAGGTTCTACTACAGAATTACAGAAAGTTTTGAAGGAACTAAAGAATACTGATGAATGATTTAGTTGCAGGTTATAAGGGTAACGTACTACTTAAAAAATCTAATCAGAACATTGAGTGGACTCCCGATCTTATTGCTGAATATGTAAAATGCGCTGAAGATCCAGTTTATTTTACCGAAACATATATGAAGATTATCAGTATCAATGAAGGTCTGGTAAACTTCAAGCTATACGATTATCAGAAAAAGATGATACGTTCTTTCAAGGAAGGACGTTTTAATATCGTTACCACAGCCCGTCAGGCAGGTAAGTCAACAACAACCTGTGCATTTATTCTGTGGTATATTATGTTCAACCCTGACAAAACTGTTGCCCTTCTGGCCAACAAGGGTGATACGGCCAGAGAAATTCTTTCCCGTGTTCAGCTTGCATACCAACACCTACCTAAATGGCTACAGCAGGGTGTTGTTGAATGGAATAAAGGTTCGTTCCTTTTAGAAAATAACAGCCGTGTTTTGGCTGCAGCAACGTCTGCCAGCGCCATTCGTGGATATTCTATTAACCTTCTATTCATCGACGAAGCGGCGTTCATTGATAACTGGGACGAGTTCTTTACCTCAGTTTATCCTACTATTTCGTCAGGTTCAGAATCAAAGATTATTCTGGTTTCCACGCCGAACGGTTTGAATCACTTTTATTCAACTTGGGTAAATGCTATCGAGGACCGAAACGGTTATACGCCCATTTTGGTAAACTGGAAAGAAGTTCCAGGCAGAGACGAAAACTGGAAAAAAGATACTCTGGCTGGTATGAACTTCGACTTAGAGAAATTCGATCAGGAATATAACTGCGAATTCTTGGGTTCATCAGGCACCCTGATCGCAGGTTGGAAACTCAAAGAACTGGTCCACCAATCTCCAATGGTAGAAAGGGATGGGTTGATACAGTATTATCAACCTATAGAGGGCCATGTTTATATGATGGTCTGCGACGTTTCTCGTGGTAAGGGTCTAGACTATTCGGCGTTCCAACTTATTGACGTCACAAAAATGCCATACCAACAGGTGGCGGTTTACAGAAACAATGCTGTTACTCCTGTCGATTATGCTGATGTTATTTTGAGAACTGCCAAGGCGTATAATAACGCCTCTGTTCTTGTTGAAATTAATGATATTGGTGAACAGGTTTCTTATACCCTTCATTATGATTTTGCCTACGAAAATATTTTATTTACTGAGAATGCTGGGCGTTCTGGTAAGAGAGTTACTCAGGGGTTTGGTGGTACATCAACTACAGTGGATAAGGGTATCAGAACAACTAAAATAGTAAAGTCAGTTGGATGTTCAATATTAAAACTTCTAGTAGAGGGCAACCAATTTGTCGTCAACGATTTTCATACCATCAACGAGCTTTCGACTTTCTCAAAGAAAGGAAATTCTTATGAGGCAGAATCTGGTAAGCATGACGACTTGGTAATGTGCCTTGTTCTGTTTGCTTGGCTTTCAGAACAACAGTATTTTAAAGATTACACTGACATCAATACCCTCATGTCATTGAGGGAAAAAACTGAAGAAGATATGGAGCAGGACCTGTCTCCATTTGGGTTTGTAGACTCTGGTAGAGATGATTTTTATGAAGAAGAATATGAAAAATACGTTCCTGATAGTTGGATGTGGGATACCCCAAGAGACTTCTAAGAGAGCCCATTTTATAAATATAAAAAATTCATAATTGCAAATTCTCGTAACAGGGAGAAAATAAAAATGGCTTTTCAACTATCACCAGGCGTAAACGTATCTGAAATCGACCTTACAACGGTCGTTCCATCAGTAGCCACATCTGATGGCGCCATCGCTGGCGTTTTCCGTTGGGGTCCAATCGGAGAAAGAGTTCTAGTAGACACTGAGAACACTCTAGTTTCCAGATTCGCCAAACCAACCAATTTCAATGCAGAAACATGGTTCTCAGCAGCCAACTTCCTTGCATACGCCAACCGTTTGTACGTATCCCGTGCAGCTGACACTTCTGGAGCAACTCCATTCGTCTCAGCTAATACAACTGGTGCCAATACAATTCTCAACGTTGGTAATACATCAGCTATTACTGTTGGCATGTACGTTACACAGGTTGGTAACTCAAGCCTACTAAGCGGAAATGTTGCTTCTTATACAGTAGTTTCAAAGAATACTTCTCATGTTGTATTGAATAAAGTTACTGCTTCTAATGTGGCCACATCATTTACAGACGTTAATGTTTATTTTGGCCGCCCAGAAACTGTATATACTGCTGTTGGTTTCGACCCATCAAATACTGTTGCTAAGGCAGCTAATCTTGTCAACCAGATTGTCAAGAATAACTCTCATTATTCTCAGAAAGATGGAACATTCGACGCTGACGTTATTTACGTAGCTAAGTTCCCAGGCGCTATTGGTAACTCTCTAAGAGTTTCAGTCTGCGATACTGCAGAAGGTTTCAATTCAAACGTAGCTCTTTCTGGAGCCAACGTTGGTGGTGGTTCTATCACTGCTAATGCTGCTCTAGAATTCCGTGTTGGTTCAAATGTAGCTACAATGAAGGTGGTCGGTACAACTAATGCTGTAACAAATTCTGTTTCATCAAAGATTGCTGTTGGTGATCAGATCCTTGCTGGTAACGGCACACTAGGCGTTCAGTACCTACAGGTAAGATCAACAGCTATCTCTGCACAATCAACTGCAAATAGTTCATTTGTTGGTAATACTGCTGTTAATAGTAATATCAACTTCATTAACATTCCTTCAAACCCATTCAGTAACGGTGACATTGTTACCTATGCTAACAATGCTGGTGAAGCCGAAGTTCAGGGTCTATATAGCGGAACAAACTATCATGTTGTTCATGCTAATTCAACTGGTCTAAAGCTATCATCTTCACCATTCGGAACTGAAATTGATATTACTGCAACTCCAGGTTCAAATTCTTCTCTAACTGCAAACTATCGTGTTATGTCAGTTCACTTCGAAGATCCTTATAGACTTCGCGAGAACTACACAACTCAGACAATTGAGCGTTATTGGGAATTCTTCAACGTAGTTGAAACTGCTCCAGGTCAATCAAACCATGTTCTTTACAACGGTAATACAGCTGCTCAAGACGAGTTGCACGTCGTTGTTCTTGATGACGGTGGAGCTTTCACTGGAACTCCAGGCACAGTTCTTGAAGTCTATAAGGGTCTTTCAAGAGCTACAGACGCTAAGAACGTTGATAACACTGTAAATTACTATAAAGATGTAATTAATCAGGAATCAAATTACGTATGGTGGGCAAATGATCGTGGTACAGCTCCTTCAGCTAACTCACTAAATGTTGCTTCTGCTACTTCGCAGTCTCCTGGTAACATTCAGTTGGTTCTTGGTGCCGATGGTCTAAACGAAGCTGATGCTACACTAGGTATTTTGGGCGCTGGTTATGACCTATTCAAGTCAGCTGAAGATATTGACATTTCTCTAGTCCTACAGGGCAAGCCAGTTGGTGGTTCAACTGTAATTGGTGGAAGAACTGTTCAGAACTTCCAGCTAGCCAACTATATAATTGAGAATATCTGTGAAACAAGAAAAGACTGTGTTGCTCTTGTTTCTCCTGACCGTTCTCTTGTTCTTAACAACGTTGGTAGCGAAACTCTAGACCTTAAATCATGGAGAGGCGCTGTTACAAGTAGCTCCTATGCTGTTCTAGATTCTGGTTGGAAGTATCAGTATGACCGTTATAACGACGTATATCGTTGGGTCCCACTAAATGGTGACATTGCTGGTATCTGTGTAAGAACAGATAACACTAATGACGCTTGGTGGTCACCAGCTGGATTTAACCGTGGTCAGATTAAGAACCTTATCAAACTTGCTTGGAACCCAAACAAGTCAGAGCGTGACGTTCTTTACAGCAACGGTATTAACCCAGTTGTTACTTTCCCAGGTCAGGGTACAATTCTTTTCGGAGATAAGACTCTACAGGCTAAACCATCTGCCTTTGATCGTATCAATGTTCGCAGACTGTTTATCGTTCTTGAAAAGGCTATCTCAACTGCTGCTAAGTATCAGTTGTTTGAATTCAACGATGCTTTCACAAGAGCACAGTTCCGTAACCTTGTGACTCCATACCTACGCACCATCCAGGGTCGCCGTGGTATTACTGACTTCTATGTTGTCTGCGATGATACTAACAACACTCAGCAGATTATCGATAGCAATCAGTTTGTTGGGGATATCTATATTAAACCTGCGAGAAGCATTAACTTTATCCAGCTTAATTTCGTGGCTGTTCCATCTGGAGTACAGTTCTCTGAAGTTATCGGAAAGTTTTAATAAATAATAATAAATTCTCAAAGGAGTAAGTTAGATGCCTTTTAATATTAATTCTTTCAAAGCTCAAGGACTACCATGGGGGGGCGCTCGCCCCTCCCTGTTCCAAGTTCAGATTACACCTCCACCAACACTTCCGTTGAACCCAGAGGCGTTTTCTAAGCTAACCTTCACATGCCGTGGAGCAGAACTACCAGAGTCAACTATAAGTCAGATTGAAGTTCCTTACTTCGGTCGTAGAATTAAATTGGCTGGTGAAAGATCATTCGCTGATTGGTCAATCACAGTAATGAACGATGAAGATTTTTCTGTACGTTCAATGTTTGAAGCATGGCAGAATGCTATCAATACAATGCAGACAAATATTCGTCTACCACAGGCTGCTTTTGAACTTTATAAAGCATTCGCTGTTGACATTACACAGTATGGTAAGGGCGGAGAAATTCTTCGTGTTTACCAGCTAGTTGGTGCTTTCCCAACTCAGGTAAGCTCAATTGGTCTTGGATGGGATACTCAGAATGCCATCGAAGAATTTACTGTAAACTTTGCCTACGATTACTGGCTACCAGTTGACGAAGGTACGACAGTCCAGACTGCCGGTAAGGTTACTCCATATCTTGGCGAAACTAATATCGGTCCACAGTTCTAAGTCTAAATACTATATTATTCGGAGGGAGCCAAAACTCCCTCCTTCTATTGGAGAAATAAATGCCAGAATTATTCGGATTCGAATTTAGAAAGAAACGCCCGGAACAAGAACTTCCTAGTTTTGCTCCACCAAGAGATTCAGACGACGGAGCCGTTGTCGTATCAGCAGGTGGTGCATTTGGCACGTATGTAGATCTTGACGGTACAGTTAGATCCGAAGCAGAGTTAGTTACTAAGTATCGTGAAATGTCGTTGCAACCAGAATGCGATGCAGCAATTGATGAAATTGTTAATGAGTCTATTTCTATTGACGAAGAACATACAGTTCAGATTAATCTAGAAGAACTAAAAGTAAACGATACAGTTAAAAAAGCTATCCGTGATGAGTTCCAGAATTGTTTGAACATCTTAGAGTTCAACAAATATGCCTACGAAATTTATAGACGTTGGTATATTGATGGCCGTTTATATTATCATGTTATTATTGATGACAAAAATCCATCAGCTGGTATTAAAGAAGTAAGATACGTTGACCCACGTAAGATTCGTAAAGTCCGTGAGGTCCAGAAGAAAAAGATTCAAGCCAATAATCCAGGCGATGCAGTTGTAACCAAAACAGTCAACGAATATTTCATTTTCAATGACAAGGGTTTCAACTTCGGAAATAAAGCAGTTGGTCCATCTACTACAGGACTAAAGATTGCTAAGGATTCAGTTTTACATATTGTGTCAGGTCTAACAGACAATCAAGGCACAATGGTTCTTTCTTATCTACATAAATCAATCAAGCCACTTAACCAGTTAAGAACATTGGAAGACGCTCTAGTTATCTACCGTCTTGCTCGTGCTCCAGAACGCCGTATATGGTATATTGATGTTGGTAATCTTCCTAAGATGAAGGCAGAGCAGTATGTTCGTGACATTATGGTTAAGCATAAGAACCGTCTAATCTATGACGCTCAGACAGGTGACATTAGAGATGACCGTAAGTTCATGACAATGCTTGAAGACTATTGGCTACCACGCCGTGAAGGCGGTAGAGGTACGGAGGTTACTACCCTACCAGGTGGCCAGACACTGGGACAGATGGACGACGTCCTATACTTCCAAAAGAAGTTTTTGAATTCATTGAACGTTCCAGTGTCAAGACTTAATTCAGATGCTCTATTCTCAGTAGGTAGAGCTACAGAAATTACTAGAGACGAATTAAAATTCACTAAATTTACCTCAAGATTGAGAGGAAGATTCTCTCATCTGTTTACTAAGATGCTAGAAAAGCAGCTAGTTCTAAAAGGTATTTGCACTCTAGAAGAATGGAAATTCTTTTCTGACGATATCCGTTTTGATTTTGCTAAGGATAACTACTTTACAGAACTCAAAGAAGCTGAGATTCTTGAAGGCAGAATTAATCAGGCAAGAAACATTCAGGATATGGTTGGTAAATATTATTCGCATGAATGGGTTCGTAAGAATGTTCTGCATCAATCAGATGATGACGTTGTAGAAAACGATAAGGCAATTCAGCTAGAAAATCAACTCGCCGAACAGGGTGACTATAAATGGGTCAATCCTACTGTTATTAATAATGAAATGTTATTACAGCAGGCTGAAATGCAAACTCAACAGATGCAAATGTCTCAGGATCAACAACAACAGTTGCAACCTGGCACTGAAGGTTCTATGGGAGGAGATCCAGAAATGGCTCAGAAAATGGAACAAGTCAGAACAGCTCAGATTATTGTTGATCAAATGAAAAAAATGCCAAAGGCTAACAGAACTATGGCAGACGAAGCCAAATATAAAGCTGCTGTTCAAGTTCTAGCTAAGAACCCAGAATTAGTAAGTAGAGCACAAGCTGGTGGCGCTCCACAACCAACACAACAGTAAGGTGATATGATGTCTGAAGAAAATAAATATGAATTGCAAGATATGATTAATTCAGCTGCACTACAAGAACCATTGACATTCCAGAATGCATTTAATGATCTTGTGGTCGATAGAATCAGGACTGCAGTAGAAAACAAAAAAGTTGAGATAGCTCAACAGATGTATAATTACGAACCACCAGAAGATATTGAGACGGATGAAAATGATGATGAGTTTGGTGCTGGTGAAGCAGAACTAGAAAACTCAGAGGAAGAAATAGATGGCTAAATCCCTTAAAGATATTCTTACTGGAGTTAAATCCAGCAAGACAGTAAAACCCGATCTCAAAGATCTTGCTATGTCACCAGAAGGTAACAAGGGCGAGCTAGAATTTGCTGCAAAGCATGACATCGAGAAGCACGCTGACCGTGTTGGTAACGATGAAAAAGTATATGCTGGCGGAACATCAAAAACAACTAAGTATAAATTCCAGAAGGATGGAGTTTATGAAGAAACTAGTTGTAATCGTTCTGGTAAAGGCGTTCATTGCGAAATGCATGGAGAAGATGACTGTTCTTCTTCATCAGATAAAGAGCCAAGATATAAAGGCAAAAAACTTTTAACTGATAAGAAACAGGTTTCAGAAGGACGTGTTGAAGATGTAGCTCACAAGAAAGTTACTAAGCAGCTTTCAGCTATCGCTAAGTCTTCTAATGTTCCTGTAACAAAAGTAAAGCCAGGTAAGAAACAGTATAATGAATTAAAGAGCACTGGCTCAATGTTTGGTGGAGCAAGAACTATGGCTGCTGGCCTAGCAAAGCGTGACATTGAAGCCACTAGTGGCAGAGGTTCTTCAGTTGGTAAAGCTATCGTTAAGGAAGATGAAATTAACGAAGTAGCTCCACCAAATCCAAAGATTGAAAAATGGATCAAGGCAAACAAAGAACGCTTTGTAAAAGAATATGGTAAAGAAAAAGGCACACAGGTTCTTTATGCCAAAGCATGGAAAATGCATGGTCAGTCAGAATCCGGCGGGGCCACTAATACTGATTACACTGGCGGAACATTAGGTTCTACTGGTAGACTAGATGTGGGGACTTTATAATGTTTATTAAATTACTTGGAGCCGAAAGATCAATTTCAACAGCAAACAATTTTGGTAACACAGCAAACCTTTGTAGAGTTGTAAACCCAACTACTGCTGCTGTTCTTAATATTGCTTATGCTAATGGTGTTGTATACGCTAACACTACTGTTACTAATACATGCCCAATCTTTGTTGTTAAAGATTTAACAGACACACTACAAGGCACTGGTCTGCTAGCAACACCAGTAGCGTACAGAGGATAAGAGATGAAACTCATCGCCGAATTAAACGAAGATACTCAATATATTACTGAGAGATCTGAAGACGGTAAGAAGCACCATTATATCTCTGGGCGCTTCATGACAGCCGAAGAAAAGAACAAGAATGGCAGAATGTATAAGAAGGATATTCTTGTGAACGAAGTCTCAAGATATATTCGCGAAGTTGTTAATGCAAAAAGAGCATTCGGCGAGCTTAATCATCCTTCTGGACCAACAATCAATTTAGATCGTGTATCTCACATTATTACTGAATTGAAATGGGATGGTAATTTTGTCAATGGCAAAGCAAAAATCACTTCAACTCCAATGGGTGAAATTGCTCGTGGCCTTCTAGAATCAGGCGGGCAGTTGGGAGTTTCTACACGTGGCATGGGTTCTTTGAAAGAACAGAATGGTGTCATGGTTGTTCAGAGCGACTTCAAACTATCAACTGTTGATATTGTTTCAGACCCAAGCGGTCCTGGATGTTTTGTAAACGGTATCATGGAAAATGTTGAGTGGATTTACGATCCAGTTAAGAACACTTGGCATGAAGAAAAACTTCATGAGACAAAGAAGTATATTAATACTCTATCAAAGTCAAAGCTCGAAGAGCAGAAACTTGCTATATTTGAAGAGTATTTGTCGTCTTTAACTCTAAAGTAACAATTATTATAAATAAATTAAAATTTCTATTATAGGAGATTATTCTAATGGCTAATAACGAAGAACATGATCTCGACGACGTTGCTAACCTAGAAGATACAGCTGTATCTGAGGCAAAGCACGAAGAAGAGGAAGAAGAAGAGGAATCTTCTAAGAAGAAGATGAAGAAGAAGTGCGAAGAAGAAACAGAAGTTTCTGAAGAAACACTAGCTGGTTCATCACTTCATCCAAAGGCTCGCCATTCAGACCCAATGTCAAAGCTAGGCGCTATGCATGGTGTTATGAATGTAATGGCTGGAATGGGTAAGTCTGATCTTATCAACTTCTTCAATCAGGTTCAGTCTCAGTTTGGTCCAGGTAAGGACTGGGGTGTTGGCGATAAGTCTGGTCACAACCAGTCTTCAATCGACATGAAGCCATCAGATGCTACTGGCAAGTCAGCTCCAAAGACTCGCGACGCTATGCCAAAGCTAAACGTCAAGGAAGACATTGAAGAAATGTTCAATGGCCAAGACCTTTCCGAAGAGTTCAAGGAAAACGTATCAACCCTATTTGAAGCTGCTGTTTCAGCTAGATTAATTGCTGAACAGGCTCGTCTTGAAGAAGAATTTGAGACAAAGCTACAAGAAGAAATTGCTACCTTCAACGAAGAAATAACTTCAAAGCTCGACACTTATCTTGATTATTGTGTTGAGAATTGGATGAAGGAAAACGAAGTAGCTATCGAATCAACCCTACGCAATGAGCTTGCCGAAGAGTTCATGGAAGGATTGAAGAACCTATTCGCTGAGCACTATATCAGTGTTCCAGAGGAGAAGGTTGATGTTCTAGAAGCAATGGCCGAAAAGGTTGCTGCCCTAGAAGAAAAACTTGATGAAACAATTTCTGAAAATTATGAGCTAAAGAACTTTGTTGTTGAGAACGAAAGACAGGACATTGTTGAAGGTCTTGCTTCCGATCTAGCATTGACACAACAAGAAAAGTTTGCTGCTCTTGTTGAAGGAATTGAGTTCGATGGTGATCTAGACACATATGCTAAGAAGCTAATGATTGTCAAGGAAAACTATTTCAAGGGTGAAGCAACTTCACATTCTTCAAACATTGAAGAAGAAACATTTGAAGGCGAAGTCGCATCAACAGTTGGCGTTGACCCAGTCGTTAACCGCTACGTTGCTGCACTTTCCAGAACAGTTAAAAAGTAATTTATTATAAATAGATAAAGTATATTTTCTAAGAAAGGAAAACTAAATGTATCTAGCTGAGGAAATTCAAAATAAGTGGGCTCCAGTCCTAGACCATGATGCTCTAGGCAGCATCAAGGACCAGCACCGCCGTTCAGTCACTGCAGTTATGCTCGAGAACACAGAGAAGGCTCTCCGTGAATCAGCAGCACACGGTGATTACCAGACACTAACTGAAACAAGTTCACTAGTTCCAGCTAACCTAATGGGCGCTTCAAGCTCAACTCAGGGTACTGGCGGTATCGATACTTTCGATCCAGTTCTTATTTCACTAGTTCGTCGTGCAATGCCAAACCTAATTGCTTACGACATCTGCGGCGTTCAGCCAATGACTGGCCCAACTGGCCTCATCTTCGCAATGCGTTCACGTTATGCTAACACTAGCACATACAACAACGCTGGCGCAGAAACTTTCTACAACGAAGTTAATACCCAGTTCTCATCTGTTACTTCAGGTGCTAACACTTTCGGTAACAAGTTCGTTGGAACAATTCCAGGTGCTACAAACACTTCACCACTAACAGCTGTTAACACTTATAACACTGGTGCTGGTATGTCAACTGCTCAGGCAGAAGCACTAGGAACTGATTCAAATACAGCTTTCCCACAGATGGCATTCTCAATCGAGAAGGTTACTGTTACTGCTAACACTCGCGCTCTAAAGGCAGAGTATACTATGGAACTAGCCCAGGATCTTAAGGCTATCCATGGTCTAGATGCTGAAACAGAACTAGCTAACATTCTTTCAGCTGAAATTCTAGCTGAAATTAACCGTGAAGTTGTTCGTACTATCAACATCACTGCTGAAGCTGGCGCTCAGGATAACGTAACCACTGCTGGTGTGTTCGATCTTGACACTGATTCAAACGGTCGTTGGTCAGTTGAAAAGTTCAAGGGTCTAATGTTCCAGCTAGAGCGTGAAGCTAACCAGATCGCCAAGCAGACTCGTCGTGGTAAGGGTAACATCGTTATCTGTTCTTCAGACGTTGCTTCTGCTCTACAGATGGCTGGTGTTCTAGACTACGCTCCTGCCCTTAACTCAAACAACCTACAGGTTGACGATACTGGAAACACCTTCGCTGGTATTCTAAATGGTCGCCTAAAGGTTTATATCGATCCATACGCACTAGGTGGTAACTACCTAACTGTTGGCTATAAGGGTTCATCAGCTTTCGACGCTGGTCTATTCTATTGCCCATACGTTCCACTACAGATGGTACGTGCAGTTGATCAGTCATCATTCCAGCCTAAGATCGGCTTTAAGACTCGTTACGGCATGGTCGCAAACCCATTCGCCGAAGGTCTTTCACAGGGTCTAGGTCGCTCAAATGTGATCAGCACTAACAAGTATTACCGTAGAGTTATTGTTAATAACCTTATGTAATCTTTATTCGGACAAAGATCCGATGTCTAGAAACTGGGGCGGCTTCGGTCGCCCCTTTTTTCATATATAAATAGTATGAAAGGAGTTACCATGTCAGCAATAGATAATACACCAGAAAACAAAAATTTTCTATCGCCTCTGAATTTTAAGTTCAGCCTCAAAAGAGCGCCGCATGTAAACTTCTTTATCCAGAAAGTAAACGTACCTTCATTGGGATTGCCAGTAGTTGTATTTCCAAATCCTATGGTTAACATTCCAATCCCAGGAGAACATCTATCTTATGGTGATTTAGATGTTACATTCAAAGTTGATGAAGACCTACAAAACTATCTTGAAATTCACAACTGGATTAAATCATTAGGCAAACCACAAACATTTGAACAGTATAAAACCATCGCAGCCAAAAACGAATATACTGGAGAAGGTCTTAGATCAGATATATCTCTAATGGTTTTGTCTAGCACCAAGTCTGCGAACTTTGAAATTGTTTTCGCAGAAGCACATCCTATATCTCTTTCTGGACTTGTTTTTAATACAACCGATGATAATGTTAATTATGTAGAAGCATCCGCCAGCTTTAAGTATACTTACTACGACATAAATAAAGTTTGACTTTTTTCTTAAAATATAGTATTATAAAATATTAGATGAAAACTGTGAGAGTATAATGACTATAGATGAGATATTAGAGAACTGGCATATAGATTCTCAGATTGACAGAACAGAGCTTGGTGATGCAGCTCTTGATATTCCCAAACTCCATCATAAATATTATCAGATTTTTGTCAAGGAAAAAATGATTCTGCGTAAGCAAGAGTCAGACATGAAGCAACTCAAACTTGACAAGTATGAATTTTTAACTCAGGGTCCAAACGAAGAGACAAAAGAAAAGGGTTGGAAACTTCCACCAAAAGGTATGATCCTCAAGGGAGACTTACCTATGTATCTGGATGCAGATCCGGATGTAGTAACTCTTTCTCTCAAAATTGGATACCAACAGGAAAAGATAGAACTACTAGATTCAATCATTAAGACCATTATTAATAGAAATTTTATTATTCGTAATGCAATTGATTGGCAGAAGTTCACTATGGGAGCATAATGGATAAAGTACAGATCGAGAAGTTCGACGAAGTTTATATAAAGATCAAAGCCGAACCTAGTGTTATGATGGAGATGAGCGAGTATTTTACGTTCATGGTTCCTGGTGCTAAGTTTATGCCATCATATCGTTCTAAGTTTTGGGACGGTAAGATTAGACTTCTCAATGTTATGACTGGCCTATTATATGCTGGTCTAACAAAATACGTAGAAGAATTCTGTAAGTCAAGAGAATACGAATTAGAATATCTTACAGACCTTTCTTCCGAGAATTTTTCTGTCAAAGAAGCAAAGGATTTCATTGCCAAGCTAAAGCCAACAATGGAACCTAGAGACTATCAGATAGATGCATTTGTTCATGCTGTAAGAGAACGTAGAGCTCTATTACTTTCGCCAACTGCATCTGGTAAGTCATTTATTATCTATCTACTTGTGAGGTATTATGCGAAAAGAACTCTTATTTTGGTACCAACTACTTCTCTTGTTAGTCAGCTTGCCAGTGATTTTGCTGACTATGGCTTCGACTCTGATACTTTTGTTCATCGTGTGTTCGCTGGACAAGATAAGGGATCAACAAAACCAATCACAATCAGCACTTGGCAGAGCATATACAAGCTACCTAAAGAATTCTTTAGTCAGTTTGATGTTGTCATCGGAGACGAAGCTCATCTCTTCAAAGCAAAATCTCTTACTTCTATACTTACTAAACTATCCGGATGCCGCTATCGTTTTGGATTTACCGGAACATTGGATGGTACTGAAACCCACAAGCTCGTCCTTGAGGGACTCTTCGGAGCAGTCAGAAAAGTCATCACAACAGCAGAGTTGATTGAACAAAAACATCTTGCTGCTTTCAAGATTAAGGCGATTGTACTGTCATATCCAGACGAAGCAAGAAAGATGATTGCCAGAGCAAACGACTATCAATCCGAAATGGATTATCTTGTTAGATTAGATGCAAGAAATAAATTTATTAGAAACCTAGCATTATCACTAGAAGGTAACACTCTACTTCTATTTCAATTTGTCGAAAAGCATGGTAAAGAGCTCTATGCTAAGATCAAAGAAGAAGCTAGTGATAGAAAAATATTCTATGTAGCAGGAACTGTTGAAGGCGAAGAACGAGAAGAAATAAGAAAGATTGTAGAAAATGAGTCTAATGCTATTATTGTCGCTTCTTTTGGTACTTATAGTACCGGAGTCAATATTAAGAATCTCCATAATGTTATTTTTGGTAGCCCAAGCAAGTCTCGCATCAGGAATCTCCAATCAATTGGTCGTGGGCTACGTAAGTCTGATACGAAAACTGCTGCTACCTTATATGATATAGCAGACGATCTATCATGGAAGAATAAGAAGAACTATACGTTATTACATTTTATGGAACGAATTAAGATCTATAATGAAGAGAAGTTTCAGTATAAGATCTATAAGGTATCTTTAGATTATTAATTTCATTTGGTGCACTAGTGATTATACTCGCACTGCAAAAAAAGTCAAGGAATATATTATGGAAGCGAAGAAACCAAAAAGAAAAACAAATTATATCAATAACAAAACCCTCTACGGGGCGATGATACATTACAGAAATGATTTAAAAGAAGCTGTATCGAACGGTAAAGATAAACCTATTGTTCCAAAATACATCGGTGAATCTATTCTTTTGATTTGTAATAATTTGGCAAAGAAACCAAACTTCTCTGGGTATACATATAAGATGGATATGGTTTCTGATGGAGTTATGGATTGTATCTCCGCTGTGGATAATTTCGATCCAGATAAAACAAACAATCCTTTCGCTTACTTTACACAGATCGCTTGGAATGCATTCCTTCGAAGAATACAGAAAGAAAAGAAGCAGACTTATATTAAACACAAAAATTATGAAAACAGTTTCCTTATGATCGATACTTACGATGAAGGAAACAAATCTATGCAGTTGAAAACTAATGAGTATTCAGACGAGATCGTTAGGTCGTTTGAAGCAAAGTTGACAAAAACTAAGAAAGCTAGTAAACTGGTTGGAGTAGAAAAATTTTCAGAGGTAGAAGAAGATGAAGAATGAACATCTCGTGCCTGTTAACATTCAGGACATTGTTAATAGATTAAACGATAAGACTATTAGAGAAAACGAAAAGGCTAATCTTTTGCTACGCTTAGATGCCATTCGTGATTATGTTACAGCAGCTGTTGTTAAGGCAAATTCTAAAAGCGATCAGTTCGGTAAAAATCGCTAATAACTAAATAGTCTTTATGAACGCCTAATAAATAGGAGTATAAAAAGACTATGTTTGAAGAAAACAAATATTCTAAATGGTATGACAATATCATAAAACACGCTAAAAGAAGAGCTATTTTAAGATCGTATTTTGATGGAGAATACCATCATATAATACCAAAATCTTTAGGCGGAACGGATGACAAACAAAATATCGTTAAATTAACTTATCGAGAACATTTTGTTTGTCATCTTTTACTTACTAAAATGTGTAAGGATAAATCTCAAAAAGCAAAAATGTGTTGGGCTTTACATAGATTGACTTTTTCTAGAAATTATTTTGGGAGTTATCAATATGAAATTACCAGAAAGGTTCATATAAAAAACTTTACAGAAAATCATCCTTCGAAAAGATTCAGTAATTGGGGCGATAAAATGTCAAAAATAATTGAAGAATCTTGGAAAGAAGATGAAATTCGTAGAGAAAATATGAAACGAAGAATGGGTCAATGGAGAATAGAAAATCCAGAAAAAAGTAAACAAATATCTATTAACAATTTACCCAAACCTATGTTCGGAAAAGATAATCCTGTTTCGAAAAGAATAGAATATAAAGGTAATTTTTATTATGGTTGGAGAGAATTGATGGAACAAACAGGCGTTTCAAAACATATCTATGAAAAATATTATTTGAATAATATTCCTTTTGAGCATAGAATTGGATCAAATGGACCGGAGAAAAAACTTCCGTGAAAATAGCCCTACTAACAGACTCGCACGCAGGTGTCAGAAATGACTCCCTAGCATTTCATGATTATATGAAGAGATTTTACGATGATGTATTTTTTAGGTACCTCGACGACAACAATATTAGCACTGTCGTTCATTGTGGGGATATTGTTGATCGCCGTAAGTATATTAACATTAATACTGCTTATCGTTTACGAAAAGATTTAATCGAACCAGCTATTGCTCGTGGTATTACCTGGCATCAGTGTTTAGGTAATCATGACACATATCATAAAAATACTAATGAAGTTTCATCTTTTAATGAACTTTTTCGCAAGTATGACATAAATATATATGATAAAGCAACCGAAGTAATGTTCGGTGATACTAATATTCTGTTAATTCCTTGGATTTGCGATGATAACAAGGAACATTCCTTCAACATAATAAGGAATACAGATGCACAAATTGCTTTCGGTCATTTGGAACTGGAAGGATTTGAAATGTTTAAAGGTTCCATCGTTTCTCACGGAGATGATCCAAGTTTGTTTGGACGTTTTGATATTGTCTGCTCTGGGCATTTTCATCATCGCTCACACCGTGGCAACATTTATTATCTTGGTAGCCCTGCAGAGTATACTTGGTCTGATTATAATGATCCTCGAGGGTTTCACATATTTGATACAGAAACGAGAGAACTGACATTTATTGAAAATCCATATAAGATGTTTCATAAGTTCTGGTATAATGACGGAGATCCTAAGTTTGTAGACTCCGATATTGATTACACACAGTTTGCTAATAAAATAATCAAAATTATTATTACTGAAAAGAATAATCCTTATTGGTTTGAGAAGTTTATAGAGAACATTGAGAAACAAAATCCTGTAGATATCCAGATTGTAGAAGATCATCTTAATCTTAACTTAGAAGAAGATCAAGAGATCGTAGACGAAGCCGAGTCTACTATCGAGATATTTAAAAAGTATATTACTGGCGCCGAAGTAAAAGGCGTTGATAAAGTTAGATTAGAAAACAAGATTGTAGAATTATATAATGAAGCATTAACAGCGGAGTAAATTATGAATCGTCGTAAATTATTTTCCTTTCTCCCTTTGGTTCCAGTTTTAGCTAGTGCTGTTGTTATTAAAGAAGCACAAGCAGAAGAAAAACCTGCGGATAATAATGCTAATACGTTGCGTCTTATGGGTATGAAAAAGAAAAGCAAAGAGCCTTATTATAATCCTAATGCTATTATGTATCTTGGAACACCTTATGAAGTTGATGATACAACTCATGTAACAATGGCAGTTGGTCGCGACGGTAATCTTTGGTTAAAGTCTGCTGATGGTGATTGGAAACGTGTGGTAACAGAATGAAATGCAAACTGAATAAGATAGTTGGCGGTCCCAAATTAAAATGGTATTGCGAAATTTGTAGGAAATTATTTGATGTACCAAATCCACCATGTGAAAATAAATGATTTACTTTAAGAAGCTAAGATGGAAGAACTTCCTTTCGACTGGAAACATATTCACAGAGATCGATCTAGCCAGCAAGGATACTACTCTCATTGTTGGTATAAATGGGGCTGGGAAATCCACGATTCTGGATGCTCTGACTTTTGGACTTTTTGGCAAACCCTTCCGAAAGATCAACAAGCCACAGCTAGTAAACTCAATCACACAAAAGAATTGTTTGGTAGAGATAGAATTCTCAATAGGAACTAACGAATATAAAATTATTCGTGGTATGAAACCAACTGTGTTTGAAGTTTATATGAACGATAAACTTCTTAATCAGTCTGCAGAAATGAAAGACTATCAAGAAATTCTTGAGAAGCAGATCATTAAAGTAAACCAAAAGTCTTTCAGCCAAGTTGTTATTCTTGGATCAGCCACATTCCAACCATTCATGCAGCTACCAGCTGGCCAACGCCGCGAGATTATTGAAGATCTATTGGATCTCCAAATCTTTACTATCATGAATTCTTTATTGAAAGATAAGGTTCTTATCAACAGTGGATCAATTTCAGATGCTCTGAACGAAAAGAAGATTATTGATTCTAAAATAGAATTAACCAAGCAGCACATACAGCAGATCAATGAGAGTAATCTCAAGATTATTTCTGAAAAAGAAAAGCTGATCGTTGAGACTAACAAACAAATAAAAGAATTAGCCAAAAAATATTCAAAGCTGGAAAAAGAAGTAGAAAAGATCCAGGCAGATGTAGGTGACAATGAAACTGTTTCTAATAAGTTAAACAAGCTATCTAAACTAAGGCATCAGATAGAAGCCAAGGTCGCTATGTTAAATAATGACGTTGATTTTTTCAACAACCATGAGAACTGCCCTACATGTAAGCAGCACATTCAAGAAGATTTTCGTGTTAAGACTGTAGAAGAAAAGACCAATCAGATTAAAGAGACCGAAGAAGGATTGAAACTTCTTACTCTAGAATATGATACAGCGAACAATCGCCTTA
>Ga0214168_1000016_pt1 | contig 68934 bp, 78 predicted proteins | sample LakMenepilimnion_FD_153002 | JGI IMG/M metagenome (GOLD analysis project Ga0214168, IMG submission 153002) | Freshwater microbial communities from Lake Mendota, WI - Practice 29OCT2010 epilimnion v4 | ecosystem: Environmental > Aquatic > Freshwater > Lake > Epilimnion/Euphotic zone | place: Lake...
TGAATATTGCCATCAGAATCTGTTACTGTGAGATAGTTGCTACCTCTACTGAGTATTTCTAGGTAAGTATTATTGGATTCGACTATGTCGCCAACATTAAAAATATCACCACGAAAGTATTGTTCACGGATACTATCAAGCTCAGTGGTTTTATCAAATTCTATGTTTGGATTGGTATGCTTTGAGAATGGAGAGTTATCCAAAGACTCTATAAGATCAACTTTACTAAAATCAATTTTACTAGTCTTTGGATTGAACAGCGATTGGTATGTTTTCATTTGGATTCCATCTATTAATAGTACATTGTACTATTTATGAATTTTTAGAACCCAGAATACTCCTTGAAGGACATGAGACTTTCTTTAATATTCATACCTTTACAGGCAAGATCCCATACTTGTTTAGCATCTGCATCGGATGCTTCTTTTGGAAGAGAATGACGGAATGATTCAAAATCTCCATCAGTAACATATTTTCTCATTGCTGTTCCAGACATAGCAGCATCCTCTCCATCTTCATCGGGATCTCTACCACCTCTACTAAGTACACCTACTTTACTGAATTTGAAGTAATCACGGCTATTAGCAAAATCAACAAATGATTTCTGGTAATCAGCAAATCTGTCTTCTCCACATACTAGATAAACTTCATCATACCCATGTTCATTAGCATAATGAAGAATGTTGCCTGGTTGCTTAACTTTATTTTCAGCATCTACCTTAACCACACCTTTGGTCCATTTGGACATCATTTTAGCTTTATCGAGGTAAGGTAATGGATTCTTTTTGTTTTCTGAGTGAGACAAGAATATGGCAGGATCACCATTATGTTTCTTTGCCAGTTGTTCTACTTTATCTACCAACAACATATGTCCACGATGGAATATATTGAATCGTCCAAACGCCGCTACTAATACTTTTTTCATTTTAACAGTTCCATTTTTTGAGTGCTAATGCTTTTCGAGTAGGTTCACCATTAGGTTTCTTCATAGGACCTTCAACTCCACTCATCCGAGCACAAAATGATTTTCTACGATTAGCAGCTTTACTACCTGGTTTTAACTTAGAAGGAGGAGTAGTAACGGCAGTTTTCAAATTTCCACCAGTTCTTCTATTATAGGCATCAACTCCTTTCTGAGTCATTCCTCCAGTAGAACTCTTATGACCTTTAGCATCAATAGCATACTCTAAAAGTTCTTCATCGGAGAACTCCTCCAAATTTTCCCAAAATATTTCAGAATCAATACCATGCTTTAATGATAGTTCTTCAATAACTTCTTCTATCAAATCAAATTGTTCTTCTAAACTCGTTTCATGTAGATTATGTTCTACTATAAACTGATTATATGTTTTCATTTTGCTTTACTCTGTTTGAATTCGGGAGTAGTTGTTTTTAACCACTTGCCGTTAATGTTCATGATTAGTCCTTCTATATTAGGACCAAGCATATCCTTGCCTTTGATACCAGGATGATTAATAATGAATTCAGCAAGTTCGTCTTTACACTTTTGGATTACTGCTTTGATTCCTTCTTTCTCTTCTTTGTCTGCAGCTTTTCTTGATAACAACACTTGTTTAGCTTTATCATCAATCGAATCTAATGGAGACAAGTAACCTGAAATATCAATGTCGCTAGTAGAAAGATATGGATCCAAAATCATAACATCTTTCTTGGTCATTTTGTATAGGCTATCAAGAATAGCTTTTTCATCTGGATGAGTTTCTCCAGTAGAAGCAATCAATACTTTATGTGGGAACAGTGTCATTAAAGAACCAAGTTTGTTCTTGTCATATTTGACTGTAACGAAAGTAATCCAATCATCTTCTTTATTTGCCAACGGATTGTAGAACACTTCCACAACAACTTTAGTATCATTGGGAAGATTCTTAGTGATTGGAGAATTCTTGAAGAACTTTAGAATATCGTCATAATGACCAGCTCGGTCAATAGAAACTTGGTCAGCCGTACCTTTAGATAATGTAAATTTACTGAAGGACCCTTCATCATAGATTGGCCCTGAACGACTAGATTCTACAAATGTTTTACCTGTAGAATCTTTACCTACTCTGAATCCTAATCCATCGACCTTCAATTGTACTGGAATATTTTTCAGTTTGCCACCAAAGTCTTTCTTAATTTTAGAAAAGAACTCTATGAAGTCAATATCCTTCATCTTCTGAAGATGATCGATACCTTCTCTTTTAGTTTGTTGGACGTCTTCTTTTAAGTATTCTTTGAATGATTTCATTTGAATTTCTTATAGTATTCAGTAATTTGAGGAGTATACTTATTAATATCAATTCCAATTTGCGAAGCAAATAATGCTACACCTGGGAATTTCTCATCAAGATCGCCTTTAGGATTGCCACGAACAATTGCTTGGGCACCAGCACCAAAGAATCTATCAAAGAAATCTTCAAAAACCATTACTTGTTCTGTATGTGATTTGTGTCGCTTAACGATAGAAATTAATCCAGTGAATGATTGCATTTCTTTCATCTCAGCTGGAGTTGGTTGTACACCAAGGAACATAGTAAATATATTTTCGAGTTCAGTAACGAATACAGAATCTTTAGATTCCAACTCGTCGTAAACAGGTTTGCCATTCATCATAACTTGTTTGCCATTTTCCATTACAGGCATATAGCGTATACGAAGACCTTTTTGGACACTGAATGCCAATTTAGATTTGTCAGTTTCTTTAGGAGTTCTTTTCTTGCCCGTTAGGATAACAATAGGCTCACGTTTATCACCATGCAAACTTTGCATTAAGTATTTGTGAGCTACTCCCTTGACACCTTTGATAACATCTTCCCAAGCAGAACTATGACTAAATTGTGCCCAGTCTGTTGGTTTACCATTTTGGAAATCTACTAACTCTAAATCAATTTGAATATTGATGCCGTACTTACTGAGTTCCCACAATGATATGAACTGTCCTGCTGACGTTTTATACCCAATCAATTTAATAGGACCAAATGTTTTCCCTTTGTTATCCGTAAGGAATTCTTTAATCATTGGTTCCATAGCAACATCGACTTGAGTATCAATATCACCTACAGAAGGTTTTTTAGAAGTAAACAAAGCAGAAGGAATGTCAGCAAGATTAAAGAAATGGAATGCTGAACCACTCAAGTACTTGTTAGATTTAAATAGCTCATCATTCCATATAGGAAGACCATATTTCATTTTGAATGCATTTGAAATAGTTTCGAGACCTTGACGGATAATAGGTACAATCTCGTCTCGTGAAATTGATTTTAGATCAATTCGTGTTGCTTCTTGGTCGTCAATAATTACATTGCCGCCTTCTGTAAGATATTCTTTAAATGATTTCATGCTATGTCCTTGAACAACTGATTGATGCTACCGATATCGTCTAATGTATATGGAGATTTTCCTTTGGTAATTAGCCTAGCTTGAAGTCTTAAACCAGCAGTTCTTGCATCAGTAGGAGGAGTAGTAGGGAAATTAACTTTTGAACCACTGTAAGCTAATCTCATCTCAATATGAATGTCGCCAGCCAAAGCAGGAACAGGAAGATTCAGCGGATTACTACCCAAATAGAACAATCCAGCTCCACCAATTTGAATATAATATACACCTTTCTTATTATAGTGTCTGTTAATGAATCCGACGTTAGTAATTGATTTGGAATTGATCTTAGCAAGCAAACCTTTAGCTTTCAGTTCATCTCGACCTTTCTTAGAAATCTTCAACGGAATGCCATCAATTAACTTATGATATTCCACAGGTTCAATTTGATGAGCAGCATTTATGTAATCGTCAATAGCTGCAATTTTATCTTGAGCAGTGTCCATTAACAGAGAAAGATCATCTGGATCCATTTCTTTTACTGGAGTAAATTTCTTAGTATGCATATCATAACGGAATGAACCACCTCCCATTTGATCTTTGGGAGAAGATTTAATCTCGATATTGAATGGTTTGTTGTGTAATGTAGCTTCTATATCACCGGCACCTACATTAGAAAAGCCAGCAGCAGGTTTAGACCCCAAATGCAATGACGCAATTCCTTGCTGAATAGCATCTGTCATTAGATTATAGATTTTCAATTCATACTCTAATCCAGACGAGCCAACCGATTCCGTGAAATATTCTTTAAATGATTTCATGCATATTCCTAAAATTTGTTCATAATAGGTATTTAGTATAATATTAAAATCCTTCTACTCATGATATAATTTCTCTCAAAGTAAAGGCGTAGATCAATTAAGACCTACGCCTTTCATATTATAAATTAGGCTTGGTATTTTGTATCGTGTTCCTTGTGGTTTCCGTATGATCCATCATACAACGAAAGTGTTTCAGCATTCCACATGACGTATTGACCAATACGAGTACCTTGTTTGATTCGGATTGTACCAGAACCAACATGCATACATGCAGCCATTACTCCACCTACTTTTTCACCAGTCGTAACATCTATACCATAACCACTATCGTATAATCCAGAAGTTAAGAATACGTCATTGCGATTTAATGTAGATCTAGTGATTACGAATCCAGCTTCCTTATCTGAAATAGTCACTATATTCTCCATTACTACTTCGTAACCACCAGGAGCAAGTTCAAACCAACCATCAGCATCAGGAAGAAGTTGAATTGAGCCTCTATGAACTTTGGTATCATTATCAATCTCAAATACTGTATTGTTAATTTGAAATACTTTATCCAGTCGAAGATCGACAGCATTAGCTTGAACATCGCCCTCTTGTACTCCAGTCAAAGTAGAACGGCTAGTTGGGCTCATAATATGTTTCATAGGTGTTCCTCTAAAAAGTTAATAATTTTGTCTTTGTAATCTTGTAACGTACCATCATTATCAATGATAAAATCTACATCATCTAATTCTGACTCTGTAATATGACCATCATAATCAAGTCCTGGTCTATTGATCTTTACTATACAGCCATTAAACTTCCTTACTAATTCTACTTCATTAGGAAATCTACAATCAGTAATTATCCAAGTAGTATTATGATTGGAATATATTGCATCTTCTACATACTCTGTAAACTGATCCTCATTATAGCTTCGCATAAGCATTCCAATCTCACGAACCACCCTACGACCATCTACTTGGAAATACTTACCACCCAAATCTCCTTTCAATTCCGATCGTTTGAATTGATCATAAGCTAACTCATCTTCCAATCCAAAGATGTTACAAATATGATATTTGATTGGATCTGCAAAAGCAATCTTACTGGTATCAGGATATCTTTCTTGAGCAATCTTGAAGAATTCGTCTTTACCAGAACCTTTTGCTCCATGTAATGCTATAATCATAATTAGGCACTCATTTTATCAATAGAATGCATATTATAGAGTATATCATTCATAATATCAACATTAAACTCGTTAGTAATACTAAAATCTACTTCAGCTTCAAATTTACCATTACGTAATCCAGTAGGAGACCCATCATACCGAATACCATTAATTCCGTGCCAAATAGGACTAGAAGAATCCCACGAGAATATGTGCTTATGGAATTGACTCAAAAGTTCGATCTCATTTGGACCATCAGTCATCCCTAAACAATGAAAACGATTACTAGCATTCTTCAACAATAATCCATTCTTATTCAATAAACTGAAAACCTTCCATCTAGCAAGGTATCTTTGAAGTCTGTATGATTCATCTTTATGACCATCACCATAAGATTGTTCATCTAGGCCTAGAGCAATAGGACAAGCAAGAATCGATACACCAATGTAATCAATATCCTTATTACCAATAGCCCATTCGAATGATGCTAATAGGTCTTCGATTTTACCAAATTCTGATTGAGGACAGAAGAATGTTTTGAATCCTGCTTCTTTGATTTCAGGTATTAACTTAATAGCAGCATTAATAGTTTTGGTATAGTGTTCTTTAGGATAATCAGACATCACTATCGAATCACCCCCAACCAACTTAGCCATACTAATCAGTTTAGAAGAATCGTACATTGGTTGGCCACGCTTAAACATTTCAAAACCGCCATTATCCACATGATAAACGACGCTAGGATTTTCTTGTTTTAGCTTGATATAAAACTCTCTATATTCCTTATTCTCTTCAATCAAATGAGCCAACAGCAAATGAACAGGATATTTTTCTACGAATGGTAGATAAGATACAGGAGCAATATGTGCAAAGTTGATCATTATTAAATTCCTCTATACGTTTTAGTACAACCATTCTCATTATCTTCGCTGACATCAATAGTAAACTTTCTACCTGGATACTTCGAGTGGATTTCTGTAGCAAGATCATCAGCAATCATCTCACAACTTTTATAATCTAGTTCTAACGTACCATGATACAAACTTTCCAACCATCTCTTGAATTGGATGAACTCAATGTCTCTATCATTATGAGTAACTTCAATCCATACTTTGAACCAGAACATATGACGATGGGGATATCCTAGGAACGACACATCAGCAAGATTAGGATCTGTTAACGCAGCAGGATACTTGTGGATACCTTCTTTCTTGAAGGTAACCCAAATAGAATTTGATTCTGTGATAAGAGTAGTCATGTTAAACCTCAATAGTTCTTCTGGTTACGAAAGGCATATGTTGTCCCGAGACTCTATATAATCCCTTATTTCTCATGTTATTGTCAACAATATATTTTTGCATCTCTTGTCTATCATACCATGCCATTTGACCAGTAGTAGGATTACAATGCCAGATTCTATGACTGATTTTACTAGGATTGAATAACCATCCTTTATCATCAGTTTCAATGTAGAATGTGCCCATACTATCGATGTTAGATTTTACATCTGCTGAGTAAGGTCTTTTCCATTTAGGAGATTGAAATTCGAGATCAATTCCAGCAAGCTGTTTGGTTCTGTCAGCTTCATGAAGAGTAACTTTCCAACCCCAACTCTCCAACACTTCTTTGACAAATAATTCACCTTTTAATCCTTTAGAGCCAGAGGGCCCGAAGGCCCCCTCTGCTGTTTCTGTCCATTCTGTAGTCAATCGTTCACTCATAATATAATTCCTATTATTGGCTTAATGTGATAAATTCTGCTCTGCAAGCTGGATCATTCTTAAATATTCCACCTAGTTTGGATGTGACTGTAGTACTACCAACATCCTCTACTCCCCTTGCTTTGACGCAATAATGTCTAGCATCAATCTTTACAGCAATGTCATCAGTTTTTAAGATATATTGAAGAGCATGATATACTTGTTCAGTCAATCGTTCTTGAATTTGAGGACGTTTAGCAAAGTACTCTACGATTCTATTCATTTTGGATAAGCCTAGTACTACTTCTGATGGAATGTAAGCAATAGTAGCAAAACCATCAATTACTACAAAATGATGTTCACAGTTAGATTGAACATTGATATTCTTCTCAATGACCATTTCATCATAACCCATTTTATTGATAACTGTAGTACATTTAGGAAATGCTTCGTAGTCTAAACCCCAGAAGATTTCATTAACAAACATCTTAGCTACTCTTTTAGGAGTATCCATTAGACTGTCATCAGTCAAATCTAATCCTAATGTTTCCATAATATCTCTGAACTTATTTCCAATGATATCAATTCTTTGTGAGCGTGGATTAACAAACGGTTTCATAGGAGTCTCTACTCCATGTTTCACTAGGTGGTTGTGAATCTCATATCCGAGTTTAGCATCACATTTTGTTTTATTATAAGCCATTATTACCTTCCTTAATCGGTGAATTTAAATAGTACTACTTTCTATAAGAACTTCTTGATTTTGGTGTCTCGAACCAATCAATCTGAGTCGTAGTCACGTTCAACTTCGACATCTTCACATCAACACAATCATATAACCATTTTGAAAGATTTTCTGATGTTGGTACAAACTTAACAATGAAATACCCTTCTAATGTTTCATACACTTCGTCCTCTGGAATTCCTGACATATCCAAAACGAACCCAGCAATATGATTAGTACCTGGAACCATTACAGGTAACAAAGCCATCTTACGTTCAGTAACAGAATACCATGAATCACTTACTAATCTATCAAACATTGGATCATTAGCATCAATAATAAATCTATGATCAACGTACGTATCTAGGAAATTCTTCAACCAACCTAAATGTTTGAAATCAGTTACCATTCCTCGTTCTAACGTATCTCCTTCAAGAAACACATGAACTAATCCCTCGTGGCCATGAAGATGACGACATTTACAAGCATAATCATTAGTCTCGCAAAATTCTTCTACTAACTGTTGACTCCACACTCTATGACCATAGCAAAAGCTAAACTGTTTATCAATAGTCCAAGTACTCATTTTATCCCCTTATCGATTTTTTGCGTTAGACCAAACATATGTATGGCCTCTTAGTGCTATTCTGAAACCTAGTGCTTGATACTTCTCAACAATAGGAGCAATCTTCAATTGATCTTCCATTGTTTCTCCTAAAGGCATTACAAAGAACTCTGAACCAATATCATTATCTACCAAAACTCTAGTTACGTCAAGCAATTCTTTTTCACATTCTTCTGAAGCATTAGCTACAAATTTAATCTGAGCATTGAACAATTCCGAAATTTCAATAATATTATCAAAGTCAACTGCCCCCTTCTCACCACTAACAGATTCGAGTTTAGGACTGATAGAGAAGAATGGATATGCATTTGATTCGTAAGCCCATTTCACAAATTCATCAGTCAATTGTTGAGTACCATTAGTCTCAACAGTAAAATGAACCCAATCATTTTCTTCAAGAAACAAATCTACTACTTCCCTAATCATAGTCTGATATTTCTTCAGTAGTGGTTCACCACCAGTAAATACAATATGAATATCACCATTAGTAATTGGGTGAACCAAAGAACCCGTTGGATTGTTTTCATTTGTAATTAGTGCTTTCAACGTTTGGTGGATATCTTCTGGAGTATATGTTTCATGTTGATCTTTGAACTCACCATTCCAAGAATACTCTGTATCACAGGGAAATCCAGGACATTTCAAGTTACAACCAAATGACCGAACCCATAATGAAGGAGTACCAGCAAAATACCCTTCACCTTGCATACTAAAGAATAACTCGGATAATCTGTACTTCTTACTCATCTCTTTCTCCAATTAACCAAAACATACATCATTATACTATAGAAACTAGGACCAGTCAACAAATGATTCCCATGGATACACAATCCATAATGATGGATCCGCTGCTTTATCAATTTCTTGGTATGAAAAATCAACCTTGATAGGACTAGCAATATTATTGTGGATAGTAGCAATCCTGAACATGATACTAGTATCTTCAGTCTCCCAATCCCAATTACCAATAATCCACTCCAGTGTTTTTCCAGAATCATTAATATCATCAACCACAAGAACTTTGATTGGATCTTTTCCTAGAAGGAATCTTAAATAATCTGCATCAATGGTTTCTTGGATTTCTCCATCTCTTAACTGAACGATAAAGGTCTTGCAAGGGACGCCTGTGATTTTGCTTATAAGAGTTGCTGGAATGGAACCACCATTAGCGATACCAATAATCAAGTCAGGAACCCAATCAGCATCTTTCATTTGATTATTAATTGATCTGATGGCATTTTCAACATACTGCCACGTCATATATCTTTTCATGTTATACCTTTAGAATACAAAATCGTTAGTAGATTTCTCATTGCGAGATTTTGGAGTGTATGATGGTGTTTCTGATAATCCACTCTGAGCGGATTCTTCAACATCAAAAATTCTCATTTTATTTCTATCAATTCCTACCATAAACTTCTTATAGTAGCTTGGATCATTATATCTATTCTTCAACTGCTTGATCATAATCTGACCGAGCTCTTCAAGTTCTTCAGTAGATATTAATGCTAGCATGAGATCACAAGTTTGAGGTAAACCAATTGATTCTGAAGTATTGGTCAAATCGAGATCCGAACTATTCAATCCTTCTCTATTTGCTTGAGTAGCACTTACCAATGGTACGTTGTACTCTACAGCTAAACCTCGAAGTTCTTCAGCAATTGCTTTGACGTAAGTATAACTATTAACTCCTCCTCCAAACTTCATTCTTTGAGAAGCACAAATATTCAAATAATCGACAAAGATAATATCAGGAACAAAGTTCTTCTTAGATTTCAATTCTTCAATCAATGCTCTAAAATGACCAGTATGAGCGGCAGAAGTAGGATACTCCTTTACAACCAACTTACCATGAGACTTCTTCTTGAGTTTATTCAAACGAGAAGTGAATATATCTTTTTCAACAGTCTTGAGTTCATTCATACCAAGATTCAATAGATTAGCATCGATACGTTCAGCAATACGTTCTTCTGCCATCTCCATAGTAATATAAAGAACATTCCGACTCTGCATTAATGCGGCAGAAGCAAAATGACACATCACCAAAGATTTCCCAACACCAGTATTATGAGATGATATTCCATTAGTATAATATCTATGATTATCATGATCTACTTGAATATCTACAATTGGAATTACATTTCCTGTTTTTACTACATTACCATATTCATATTTTCCGGATTTAGTCAAATATTTGGTATCAGGTTTATATACTAAATCTTTAGCATACTGCCATCCTAGACTAGTTTCAAAAAGATGATTTTCATTTACTCTTACTTCTATATCATTAACAATCAGTAGATATTCATCCCACTTACCCTTATCAACAAACATAGATACTGGAACATAACCATCAGGAGAATCCACTTCAATTTCATACCCATTCTTTAAAAGACTATCAATATCTCCTATCGAAATTTCTTTTTCTAACCAGTCAGTTTTCATACATTCTCCTATAATAAAAATCTATTATAACATGAATTCTAAAAAATGTAAACATATAAATAGATCGTACAAACTAAAAAAAGCTGGTCACGGGATTGCAGTCCCCACCAGCACTAATCATTCCAAGATAAACAGGAGTCTATCATGACCAGCACAAGTATATATCAACTTCTCTGCAATTCAAGAAAATTAAATATCTCAAAATATGGACCAGGATCTGGTCTTCATCAACATCATATAATACCTAAACATTCTGGTGGATTAGACATAGAAGAAAATTACACATATCTAACTACAAGAGAACATATAATTGCTCACTATTTACTCTGGCGAATCAATAAAAATATAGATGATCTACGTTCCATGAATATGTTAGGAGCAGAATTATCTGTAGATTATAGAAGAAAAATTGGCAAATGGTGCGTAGAGAATAAAATAGGATTCCATAGTGATAAGTTTTCTCCGGAAACTAAACAATCGTGGAGAGATAAAGGTATAGAAACTCAAAAGAATTCTAATAGCAAAGACACTTTTTATTACTGGTCTACGATTGAAGGTAGAAAAGAAAGAGCTTCCCTTGGAGGCAAATCTGGTGTGGCTTCTCAGATATTAGAAAGAGGATTTCCGGCATTTGTATCTTTAGATCCAGAACAAAGATCTAAAGATGCCAAACGTGCCGGTAGTTTTTCTGCTAAGAAACCAGTTACGGATGGTAAAATTGCTAAAAAATTCCATACAGATGAAGAAGTTATAATATTCTTAAATGCTAATCCTGAATGGCGTAAAGGCACTCCTTCAACTGGAATATGTGTTACTAATGGAATACATAGAACTAGAATAAAACCTGAATTCTTACAAGAATATTTAGATAAAGGTTATGTAAAAGGATTTACTCTTTTTTAAGAAGATATTTTTCTCATCCGGATTCTAATTTTAGTTTCTGGATGAACACACCCAGCCAAAAGTACAGTCAACGATTTCTTAGCTAAGCCGTTACTAGTAATCTTGTTTAGTATATCAATATCAAACGGAATCTTCTCTTCTACTCGATTGTAGAAATCGTACCGATCAGAAGAATCGTCAAAATAATCATGACCAACATTCGTATCAAAACAAATACTCAGAGCATCCGATAACAGAGTAGGAATAGCTTCAGGAGTGAACTTATCATTCTTACCATCAATGATTTGCATAGAAGATAGAATAGCATTAATTACTGCTCTATGCTTGCAGAACTTCTCAGTTTCTTCAAGTAACCATTCTTGATTAGTTTCTTTATACTCTAACGAATCGATCAAATGAACAATTTCAGTCAACGCATCATCAGACACATCAGATCTATTCGATACTTGAATCGATATGATTTCCTTAGTAGGAAGTTTACCAAAATTATTAACAAATGATAATATAGTATCAGTTACTACAGATTCACTACGATCAGCAAAGTATTCCTTCTTAATGAAGGGCAATGCTTTTTGACTAAATTCAGGATTATGGATTAGATTCGATAGTATAGTAGTCTCGATTCTACTCATTAAACACCACCTTTGAATACTGTCGTTCTATCTTTGAGAGATTCTTCTAGTATTTCCACTAGTATATCACCTATACAGTTTTTAAATTCTTCTTTATTATCGTCTGAACAGTATCCTTGATGTAACGTATATTCGAAGTTCAGTATTGGTTCTTCTGGATTAGGAAATTCCACTTTACCAAATGAAAATAGCGATCCTTTGAATTTTCCTTCTATGATTTCTAGTGCAATAACTTCAGTTCCTGTTGCATCAAAATAATTGTATGTGTCAAATTTAGTAGTCATAGTATGCTCCAAGTTAAGAAGGGCATCCGAAGATGCCCGATAATATTACACCAATTCTTCCAATTCTTCAACATCAGAATCGACCTTATCTAATTCTGCTTCAATGTCTTTGTCAGAAAGCATCTCAGAAGAAGTCAATTTATAGTTATCTGATACCCATTGTTGAAATCCTTTCTGAGCCAATATAGGTAACCAAAACTCCTTGTTGATCGTTTCTTTCAATCGATACTTCTTATCTTCCAACTCACCAGTAGTAGAATTGACTCTCGAATACCAACCATTGCTAGGTTTAATGACGTGACCCGATTCCAAAGCCATCTCTAACAAACCTGACCATTTCGATACTCCTCCTTCAAATGAAACACTAATAGGAATTTTAGATTTCTCTCTAACGTATCTTGATTTTTCCACATTGATAATGAAGTTATATCCAATCACTTCAGTACCTTCTTTCTCTTGCTGACGTCCCAGAATGAAGATATTATCAGCAGACAAATACACTCCAGTACCACCAGAAACAATTGCTTTAGGGTACAACCCTTGTTCCATATAGATGTGGTTGACTGCTACCATAGGAATATCGAGTCTATTCAAGTACGGAGTAATCATTCGGAAGATTGATTTCATTTGCTTTGCACGAGACATATCAGCAACTGCTTTTCCATCTATAGCATCATCAATCTCTTTCTTGGAAGACATATTACCGAGAGAATCGATTACAAATATTACTCGGTCACCTCGTTTGAGACCTTCTAGTTGTTGAATAGCATCAAACTTGAACTCTTCCATATTCATGATAGGAACATGGAGTACTCTATTCATATCAATATTCAACGAATCAAAGTATGCAGCAGGAGTACCAAACTCACAATCATAAAATATCATGATAGCATCTTTATATTTCTCGAGATAAGCCTTTGCCATGATAAGTGAGAAATATGATTTGAAATGTTTACTTGGGCCGCAAAATAGCGTTAATCCAGGAACAAACCCACCATCAAGCTCTCCAGACAAAGCAACATTCATTGCTGGAATAGAAGTTTGAATCATATCCTTCTTCATGAAGTACTTTGAATCCTGCAGGATATTAGAATCTTTGATTGTAGTATTCTTTCTTATTCTAGCTAGTAGTTCAGACATAATGAATTCCTTTGGTTGATTAAACGTTTATTATACTACATTATAGAAATAATACAACATTAGAAGAATGCATCCAATGATGATACTTCTTCAAGATGCCATCCAATAGGCTTAATGATATTTCCTAATGGTTTCAAGAATACTTTTTCAAACTGAGTATCGTAGTCGATATATTTGCTTAGATTGAATTCTTCAGGTAATCTTCCAGGAAACCCAATCACATTTTGTTTGAGTGTATTAGGAAGTTTCAAGAACACATACTTCAATTTGTCACCTGAAGCTATCGAAGGATACTTCTGTGTCAAGTTATGAGTTTTCAAAGTATGATTATACAATAGTCCTGCTCGAACTTGAAGAGGACAACCTTTACTGAATATAGTCTTATCATTCTGATAATTTGCCATTCCATTAACAGACTTAGCAATAGCAATGTCTTCTACGTTATAAGTCTTGAATTCCTTCTTAGTTTTATCAATGAACTTGATAAGATCGTCATTAGTCTGGTCGAATATAATATCAAGAGTCTGTTTTAGTTTATCTTTAATAATTGGAGGAGTAGTAGCTTTCACGATATCAATACCCATAATCTTCATTTTAGGTTTATCATATTGTACTCCTTCAGAGTTATGAACTCGAAGAGCATATCGTTTCTTAGCAGTCCACAATCCTTTATCAGCTAATACTTCTCGTTTCATTTGCATCTTCTGATCATAAGAATTCAAGTACTCAGCCAACTCTGTATAAGATTTTGCAATGTATGGTGTCAATACCTTGGAACAAAATGTATCCATGAACTGAATCTTTTCAGCTGTAGTTTTGTCAGGTATATTGGAATCAATCAACTTGGCTAATGAGATATAGCAACTATCAGTATCCATTGCGATGATATAATCATAATCAGTAGTTTTCATTGCTGAGTTCAGATACTTGTTTAGTTTAGCAGCAATCCACTTAATCGATAATTGACCACCAGTAGTAATACCTTCTGCCATTCTCAAATCATAATATCTGAAATATGGCATACCTAGAGCACCATAAGCAGAATTCAATGTAATCTTCAAAGCCATCTGAATATTATGAAGTCTAGTAATCTCTTTCGACAATTCCTTGTTGGATTTATCTTGCTCACGTTGTTGCTCGAGCTTGAGCATTTCTTTCTTCTTGATTGAACGATTAACATACATCGTATCCATCAGCTGAGGTAAGAATCCTCTCTTCTCTTTGGAATAGCACCATCCATTAGCAGTAACAGCATAATCAGTTTTTGGTAGTTCCATTTTATTCAACAACCCATCAATAGTAACATTATGACGAGTAGTTGTTATAGTTTCTGGACTGATATTACTTTGCATAATAAGATGAGGATACAATGAAGCTAAGTCGAATGAAGCTACCCAGTTATGAAATCCTAATTGAGGAGGTTTAACAAAAGCTCCCTCTAGTTCACCTTTGACAGAACTTCTATCTTGATTAGGGATTACAATGTTCTGAGCTAGTAAGTAATGATAGATAGTAGCATCCCACAATCGAACAGGACTGAATGCTTCACTATAATTGATCTTGGCCATATAAGCCATAGTCAAATGTAGTTCGATAAATTTTAGTTCATCATCTAGTCTATTAATAAGTTCGACATCCTGAGCATTATAATCGGTGAATAGTTCAAAATTGTTAGAATAAAATTCCTTGAAACTATTCCACTCACTATGATCCACTTTCCGCTCACCCAATACAATATAAGCAATATGATCTAATTTGTACGTTTCTTCGGTAGACATAGAATACTTCTTATACAAATCAAGATAATCTAAACACGATGTTCCTACAATATCAACAGTCAGAACTTCATCATCATTAAGTTTTTCCATACGTTCATGTACAATATTCCACACAGACAACTTCTTAGAATACTCAGATCCAAGAACCTTATTGATTCTATTCACAATGTATGGCATATCGAAGAAATTGATATTCCAACCAGAAACGATATCAGGAACTCTCTCTTGCCAATGAGCAATGAACTGTTTCAGCAAAGACGATTCATCTTGACATAGAACATACGATTCTTTATACTGACCAGTATAAGGTCTTGTTCCAAATATCTTCTTAGTTTTAGTTTTCATATCAGAAATACCAATCAATAATATTTCTTCATTAGCATACTTTGGTTTTGGGAATCCTTCTTCTTCGTCAGCAGTCTCGATATCGATTGAGACTATCTTCAGAAGATCAGAATCAAACTTGATATCGTTAGAATAGGTTTCTGCAATATACTGATAAGCATAGTTGGTTTGACCAAGGATATTGAATCCTTCTACATGCTCATAACTTTTAATGAATTCCTTACAGTCATTAATGGATCCAGGATTGATTTCATACACAGGAATACCGTATAATGATTTCCATTTACTAGTTTCAGCTGAAGGTTTCTTAGAAGTTGTGAACAGAGTCGGATAGAAATCTATCTTGGCTTTATGAGGAAGTCCGTCTTGAATAGAACGAACTAGAATCTTGTTACCATACTGCACTGCTGAAGTATAGAAGTTATTTGTCATATTGATCTCCATAATGTAATAATAATCTACTTAGGGATATTATCCATCAAATATCCCTAAGTGACAACATTCAATTTTAGTTTGGATATAGCAGTTGCAACGCATCAAAACAAATATCATGAATTGGATTGTGCTTTTGAACTAAGCTCTTATCGAACCCTGGAAGATTAACGTCACAGTATCCACCATCTGAACTACTTGATAAAATGTCGACAGCAGTTCGGATATCACGGAATCTGCTATGTTTGACTACATGAGGAATGTTCATAGCATTACACAAACTACAAATAACCATAAAATCAAAACCACTTCTGGCCCATACAATTGGCTGGCTAGAAGTATCGTACTTCTTAATGTAGTCCTTGATTAGTTGGATTCCTTCAGCGGCAGATACGTCATTAGGAGAAGGAAGTAAACTAACTTTACGAACTTCGTCTGATTGATTTTGCCACCAATCTAAAGTTTCTTTCGATACCGTTCTTTTGAAGTCTCTTGTTTGTTCTTTAGCATCAAACTTCACAAACAGAGCTTTAGACAACAACGAATCCCACGTGTCACCTTCTGTAAATTCAACAATACTAGCAGAAAGAATTACTGCAGTAGATTCTACATCAAGTGTTTCTAAATCCAATACTAACATTTATTTCTCCAATCTAAACGATGATTTTTTGAGTAGGAGGAGTAATGATCAAAGACTCTTCAAACTTTGATTTGTATTCATCCGCAAGACCTTGAGCTGGAGTGCAGATTGAGGCAATAGCATGTTTATTCAGAGTAATATTAGATTCAGCATAAGGCTGGAATGCTGCAATCATAAGACCGATCTTTCCGGATTCTGTCATTTGAGTTGCAATTTGAGCAGGATTTTCTAATTCGTAAGTGGTATCAGTTTCTGAAGCAATGATAGAAATAACTTCATCTCCAGATAATAAACGAAATGCGAGTATTTGATTTGTCATAATATATTCCATAAAGAAAAAAAGAAGGGGAGATAACGAGTCTCCCCTATAAATTGATTAACCTAACAACAAATTATTAGATGTACTGATTTCAAGTTTACGAGGTTTTAATTCCTCTGGGACGATATGGTCAAGAAAGATACGCAACATACCATCATTAAGTTTGATCTCAGATACTATCACGTTTTCAGCAATTGTGAAGGTTCTAGTAAATGCTCTTGATGCAAGACCTTTATACAAGTATACACTATCATCTGGTTCTGCAGATTTACCAGTAACAGTCAGCGTTCTGTTATAAAGTTCAACATCAATATCATTGCGACTAAAACCAGCAACAGCAATCTCAATAATAAACGAATTATCTCCAACAGTTTTGATATTGTATGGTGGATAAGACTTTTGATTCTTAAGATTCTCAGTTGCTTTTCTAATTGCTTCTGAATGTGTATCAAATCCTACAAAGAATTTCAAGAGTTCCTTATCGAATTGAACTAGTTGGTTTGCTAACATAATATTCTCCTTTTCAGCGAGATTTTAGTAATAATCACTCCGAAGACGTGATCGGTGTTTGAGAAGTTTTAGTGTTCCTCCTCAGAACAAACAACTTATTCTGCTGACTCTTCTGGAGGCAACAGCTCTTTAATCTGTGCTTCACCCTGGGCATAAATTTTACCAATCAATGCATTAATTTCATCGAATGGATACTTACCAAGAATAGCAAGTAATTTATTTACATCAGTAATAGTAAGTGTGATATTTAGTTCAGTAGTATTTTCATCTAATGGTTGTGTCATAGTATATTCCAATTTAGTGTGAAGTTTTACGAACACCGATGTTATACTTAGGCATCAATGTCCAGTTTGATTTCTCTTGGTATGTAAGAATCTTGATTGATGATAACGAAGCTCGTTTAGCAACTTTATCGGTATCAATGACTTTCAACAAATTCCAATCTTGTAACAGTACAGCAATAGCATTTCTCCGTTCGATATCGTCTTGGGAGACATTTGATTCTTTACCATCTAATGCAAATAGTTCTTTGAAATGCACCAAATAGTATCTTCCTTGTTTGTGTAGAATATGGCACGACTGATAAAGGATATTGTCTTTTTTAGAAGCAACACCAATCCGAGACAGAGTTTCTTTAATTTTCAGAAAGCTGTCTGGTTCTGGAATGGTAATTTCTAGCATACTATCAGTCAAGTTGTCATGTTGTGTAAGTGTTTCACTCATTTTCGACCACCCGTGTATTGTCTCTCTTTTATATAGTTGATTTGTTCAGTAGTTAGCATATCCAAAACATCCTTACCTCTCTGTTTAGAATATCCATAATATGAACATACTGCATCTAGGTCATCAGATTTTGATGCCTTCTCTGCCCACTTCGAGAAACGCTTTTTCCTTGCAATCGTATTTATATAATAAGCAAATTGTTGCTTACTAGGAATAGACGAATACCGATTCATCTCGTTAGCGAACATAACAGTATCAACAAAGTATGAAAGACTACGGTTGATCAAAAATGCATTGTAATCTTTGTCAGCCTGAGGATCCTCAAACAAATCCTCTTTTGAATAATTTATAGCATTCACAAACTCAAATGGCTTAATCATAATATAGACTCCAAGTTACTTGAACTTACAAGCTGACATAATTTCCGTCATACACGCCATAATATTAATTTCCTTATCTGCTCTGAAAGCTCCTTTGTAATCATAATCAGCAAGAATCAATACTAATTCAGGAATGCTTTGTGGCTCCAAATGTTCTACTGAAGTATCATACAACTTTCTTGCTAGTTCAACAAATTCTGTATCAACATTAGAACCAACCCACTTACGTACATCAGTAAAGTTTTTAGCTTTCAATGATTTTAACAATACACCAAACTTATCATCGTTGAAGTTACCAGTCAGAATACCAACATCTATTTTACCAGAAACTGAGTATCTTTGCAACTCATTTAAGATTCTTCTATAGTCTGGAAAGTGTTTGATTACTAATTCAGATACTACTTTAGGATCAAATTCTACACCTTCATTGTTAAGAATCTGTACTACTCGTTTATAGAATCCAGCAGCAATAGCAGGTTTATCTTTAGCATCAACTTTGAAATCAATACAAGTACATCTGCTATGTAGCGGTTCAATAATTCTTTGTTTGTAGTTACAAGTAAAAATGAATCTACAGTTAGCAGAGAATTCCTCCATAAAAGAACGTAATGCTGGTTGAACACTTTGAGGATTCATATAGTCAGCTTCATCCAGAATAATAACTTTCTTAGAATCAGTCAACGAAACAGTAGAAGCAAAACTCCGAATAGTACCTCTTAGTACATCAATGGACCGACCTTCGTCAGATCCATTGATTAGTATATATTCAGCACCAATCTCATTACAAAGAGCTTTAGCAACAGTAGTCTTACCTGTACCAGCAGAACCTGAAAACATAAAGTGAGGCAATTGTCCTGATTCAATAAATTCCTTAAAAGTATTCTTCAACGACTCAGGAAGAATACAATCATCAATCAACTGTGGTCTGTATTTTTCTACAAACAAGAATTGGTTATTAATGCTAGAAATTGTCATAATATAAAGGTCCTTTAATTAAGCTGAGAAAGTAGAATCTTGCTCAACACCAACATAATAAACTAAATCGGAAGAAGTAGAAGCAAATCTGGATACTCGTTTAGATGAAATCGATACTTGGTATTCTCCTGGAATGAACTTGAGGATATCTACCTTGAAATTAACTTGAAATTCTAAATCTGTATTACCAATAGCTACTTCAAAAGAGTTAGCTGTATCATTCTTCTTATCGCCAATGAACAACTTCAGTTCACCATCAACTCCAATGAATGATACATCAGATGATCTTAATACAGAAGCAGTTTTAGTAATCAATGATAAGTGTTCTGCAGTCAATAACAATTCGATATCAGTTTCTGGAAAGTTGATGTCCTTCTTAGGAACCTCAAGAACACTAGAGTCTGCTGAATAATATTTGATAGAATTCTTACCTTCAGAAATCTTAACAAACTTCTCGTTAAATTCTAACTCAGGACTTTGGAATAGAGCCATAACACTAAGGAACTCGGTCAAATCATAGATACCAAATTCTTGTGGGAAGGTATCAGGAACAGTAGCAGAAGACATTAGAGTATTAGCAAGAGTTCTGGTCTTGAGAATGTTTCCTGGAGTAATCAACATATTGGAATTGATTGAAGCATAGTTTTTCAAAATAGTAATAGTGTCTTTCGATAGTTTCATTTTACTTCCTCATAGTTTAGGTCAAAGATTATATTATCTAACATGAATCATTTTATTACAACATTATTCTGGTGGATTCTTTACTAGGTTTTCGTACAGACACATCAGACTTGCTATAGCATGGGCCAAGTGGTGAAGTTGAGACGATTTATCTAATTCTTCACCATCTCTATACTCCCATTGATGTCTCTGGGCAGTATTGAAGAATTTTCGTCTGGCCTCGGTAGGATTCAACCACTGACTATTATCATTCTTATACTGATACTTCATTACCCGAGCTACTTCTGTCATAGCTAACGGAGGAATCATATCAAAACAAGGTTCAATTGGTTTGTGAGGTTTAGGTGTACCTGTATATTCAGCCAATAGCAATTCATATTCTTGCTCAGTCATGTTTATCTCCATGGATCAAATATTTCGAGAGTAATAATTGTAAGGATCAATAATCCTGCAATTATATCAATACTAGTAATCATTCTTACGATCTCCTAAGGTATAATCTTCATACACAAACAATCTATATGGAAAATTAACATTACCTACGTTACAAAAATTGTAACCCAAGAATTGTTCTACTACTCCAAATACAGTTTGGATTCCGTACTTCTCTTCAAATTCATCTTTACTTTCATATAGATTATCCGTAAAGTTACCTTCGATGTATATAGGAAGTTTAGCTTTGTAATAAGGCCAAGCATCAAAGAAATCATTAGCAGGACAAAGTTCAAACAGATTGGATTCTTTCACGAGCTCATTATAATCATCTTTGTTCTTGATAGTAAGAGTATAACCACTTTTAATTTTAAGCTCACGGTAATTTAGATTGAAAACGACTTTAGATTTAAATTCTTCAGTTAAGTAGTTGCCGTTACGTTTATCTTCTACTTCAATTAATTTTGGAAAATCTTCAATCTTCATTTTAATCCCCTAAAGAGACAGTACGAACTTTTCTAACAATACATTCATCATCATGTTCCATCGAAATACCCATACCCATTCTTGAATACACATATTTTGTATCACGGGTAGTATATTTGGTAGAAGTCCAATACGTTTGTCTTTCGATGAATTTTTCAGGTTCAACAGTCATCATCATTTCCATTTGTTCTAGTGATGGAATGAAGTAATCGTACTGTCTCGATTCACCTTCACCAAGAATAAGCGGTCTGTTCCATCCTTCAGAGAACGAAGCAAGATATTCTGTTTCTACTGGAGACAGAATGAGATGATATGGTTTAACGTGTCCTGGACAGACTGTTCCAATATAAGTCTCGCCAGGTAAAAGTTGTGGTACCATTTTATAATTCCTCTTCAATTTGTTTAACTTACGGCTATTATCCTTTACTATTTCAGAAAGGTCAACACTTTATTTTTCACTTGAGTTAGTTATTTTTAACCACAAGTTGTGTACGTATATTGATGATACAAGACCAAATGCTCCTCCAACAACATAACACACTGACTCGTACATTCCAGCATTAGGAGTAGCTTTGTATAGAACCAGCTGGAGTGATCCTATCATAAGAGCTGTAACAAAGGATGGCATTGCCTCTTTGTTCTTTACAAACTGAGATTGAATTCCCAGCAACATAATAAGAAAGAACGACGAGAAGAAAAGGGTAATCATTGAGATTATTTGTTCATTTACACACAGCATATTATTTCCTAGGATTTCTTACCAATTGTTTTAGCATCTGTTTCATCTGTAATATATTGGTAACTACCTTTATTGTAAGCTATTCCAATTCTCTTTGATTTACTCATAATCTGGTTAGCATCATCTCCTGTTATTTGACCTCGTGTAACTTTCTCTACCATTGAATTCTTACCTAGACTAGCTTTAGAATTTCCTATCAACGATGGTATGTTATCTTTAGGAGCCCAACTAGGTCTTCCAAAAGTCATTCCTTTATTAGATGCTTTAGGTTTAGCAGTAGTACCAAATACCCAGTTAGAATACTCTTCGAATGACATCTTGAGCTTTGGTTGGGTTTTGTATTGCTTATTGAAATCTATCCAATCTTGTTTTAGTTTTGCTTCTTTAGTTAGTTTCTTGTTCATATTAATTCCTTAGTGAGCTATTATAGGGTAATATACAGGAGTTTAATGAAAAGGTCAACATTATTTTATAAATATATTTCATTTGGAGTATAGTATGAATCTGGCAAGAGATATAAAAATAATGAAGTTTGTCGTTGGTAGACTGAAAGAACCCAGTACTCATGCTGCATTGACTGGATTATTTGCTGCATTTGGTAACATATCTGATTCCACGTGGAATATAGTAATGAATGGACTTGCTGTGACATTTGCGGTTGCTGGAGTGTTCATTAAAGAACCAGGTGCTGAAGATTAATAAAAAGAAAGCCCAATAAAGGGCTTTTAGTGTTGTCACCTTAGGAGAGTGATTGGAGCGGGATAAGGGAATCAAACCCTTGCCAGGAGATTGGAAATCTGCTGTTCTATCATTAAACTAATCCCGCATTATTTGGCTCCTTAGGATGGATTCGAACCACCGACCGGACGATTAACAGTCGTCTGCTCTACCGCTGAGCTACTAAGGAATAATAAATTGGCGTTTTATTTTTTTAACGTGGGCCACGCCTAGCACCATTTCTACATTTGGAGCCCCATTCCGGAATCGAACCGAAATCTAAAGATTACAAGTCAATTGTAATAACCATTATACTAATAGGGCATTTAAACTTATTAGGGGTGACTAGTGGGATTTGAACCCACAAAATCTCGAATCACAATCGAGGACGTCTACCAATTCCGTCATAGTCACACCTAATAAGTCTTTGTAATTGGTGGAGATCCCTGGATTCGAACCAGGTGCCCAAAGGGCACGGATTTACAGTCCGCTGCAGTCACCTATGCCGCTCGACCTCCAATATTCTTCTATTATATATTACCAACTTCAATATATCAACATTATTATCTAACTGGACTCCATGACCGGATTTGAACCGATACCTTAAGGTTTTGCGGACCCACACACTACCGTTATGCTACATGGAGAAATTATAATGTGCTTGTCTTTCCAAGCTGTCACCAGTCCACTTAATGTACACAAGCTGGTTCGATGTACTCCTATCTTATTCAATTCCCGATAGGCTAAGGAATTTTACAGTAATACCGATGATGTAATTTGGTGGGTCCGTCCAGATTTGAACTGGAATCTCAACGATTATGAGTCGCGGGTTTTACCATTAAACTAAAGACCCTTTTATTCCTTATACAAACTTTACAGCAAAACCTTTAACTTTTAAGGCATTTCTTGCCTTTTGTTTTGCTTCAGTTTTGGTATTACCACTGAAGTACATCTTGTCCATTGAAAGACAACCTTCGATTGGAATATAAACCTTTGTGGTAAATAATTTACCCATCATTGATCTAGATTCTAAAACTTCAGCTTCTACAGTTATTGCTTTCATAATTTAATTCCTCTTCAATTTATTTAACTTACGGCTATTGTCCTATACCATTCATCAAAGGTCAACACTTATTTTTAAATAATCAAAGAAAAATCATGTCTTTTTTCAACTCTGATAACTTGCTCGAATCTATCAACAATCTGGTCTATATTGTGGCTTATCACGAACACATTAGAATCTTCTCCTAGTGTAGTTAGTAGATTCATCACATAATCTGTGCCATTAGTATCTAGGCTATTATCAAGAATCTCATCTAACAACAGAAGATTAGTGTTAGCAGAGTTCTTTAGTTTAGCAATCTCTCTCCACGCAAATAGCAGTGCCAAGTCGATTCGTTGCTTTTCTCCTTCACTGAAGCTAGCATAAGTGAATTCGTCTCGGTATCTTGACTTGATAGTTTCAGAGAAAGTCTCATCGAGTTCAAACTTCACATAAAAATCCATAGCCGACAAATACTTATTAATCAATGTGTTCATTACAGGCAAGTATTCTCGTATTACTGCAGACTTAACACCAGTATCTTTCAATAGTATGGATGATATGTCCTCAAGGTTTCTGCGTTCCTGAAGAGCAGTCTTTTCTTTAACTGTATTCATTGCATTATTAGCAAGTTCCTTTAATAATGCCTTCTCATGATCAATATCTCCTTTATCTGCCACCACAGAATTAATAGCTTCTACTAGAGAAGCATTCTGTTGCTCTAGTGTAGTGATCTTAGAAGAGTATGTATACACTTCATTTTTTAGAGCAGTAATATTGGTATTGATTTCACCAATAATCTTTTGGCGTTCAGTGTAATGTACCAATTCCTGTTCTATAGCTTCAATCTCAGCCATATTCATATCATATTCAGATTGGAGATTATCTCGAATCGAATATTTGTGTTCATGAGGAATACTCTGAGAACACTGAGGACATGACTCGTTATCATCAAAGAACGATATCGTATTTTTAAGAATCTCATTATTGTGGTGCTGAGTTCTTAGTAATGTTCTGGCATGAGTAATAGTTTCATTAATATTAACTGAATCATGTACTTCCAAAGACAACTCATCAATCTCTAATTGAACTACTGAAAGTATTTTGTGGGTACTTTCAATATCGATATTATTGTTATCTATCGAAGCCTGTATACCATCAATCTGCTTAGTCTTACTATTTTCCAAATTACTAATAATAGCTTTCTGGCTATCTATCTTGGATTTAGATATTCTGATATTGTTATCAGCACACTCCAATTCACGTTTAGTAGATTGAATTCTATCTTTCAAAATAGCATTCATGGTACTAAAGATTCTGATATCCAGAATATCCTCAATAACTTCTCTACGGTTATTAGTAGACAATTGCATGAATGGTACGAACGATGATGAACCTAGAATTACTACCTGAGTGAAGGTACGATAATTCATCTTCAAAATCTGTTGTTCAAGAACTGTCTGATAATCTTTGAGAGCAGCATCCTGAGTCAATAATTCAGAGTTCTTATATATCTCAAACACATTAGGCTTAATACCACGAACTACTTTATAAGAATTACCAGCAGTCTCAAATTCCACAGTAACTAATAGATTCTTACCATTGATTGAATTTACCAATTGACCTTTACTAATGTTTCTGAATGATTTACCAAACAACACAAAGGTCAAAGCATCTAATACAGTAGATTTTCCATTACCATTCTTACCAATGATTAGTGTAGTATGATGAGTATCTAGTGCAATCTTGTTGGGTACGTTACCAGTACTCAACAAGTTTTTCCATTCTATAGTTCGAAAATTAATCATGTAACCTCTAGTGCTTCCAGATAAAGGGATTTCATAAACAGTTTGATAGAATCTTTGTTAGATTCATCAGCGACTGATTCTATATATCCCTCCAACACATCCAAAGTATTCTCAATATTAATAGTCTCGTTATCCAAGCTACCTTCTTTGAAATCAGATAAATCTTCTAGTATCTTAATTTCATGAGTATCTGATTCGTATAACTTCTTCAGGAATAGATCAAACTGGTAGAAGTCTGTTTTCTTCTCTACTACGATTTTAATAAATTTCTTTTGAAATACCGATATATCAAATTTAGAATAGTCATTTAGCTCATCGTTGTATACATGACGTTCAAACATGGTATGAGGTGATTCGATGAACTCTAGTTGTCTAGTAGTAGTATCAAATACATGAAAGCCTTTTGGATCGTTATAATCTGACCATGTCATTTCATAAGGGGTACCAACATAATGTACATTATCTCGAGATGATTTAGTATGGTAATGACCAGAGTATACACCTTCGTATCTCTGAAAAATACTAGAAGAAATCCCATGTTGAGATTCCATATTTTTATACATTGCAAAATTCTGGATTTCAAAGTGTCCAAAACACAAATCCGATTTACTCTCTTTAATAAACTGTGTATACTCTTCTTCATTTTCCTTACAAATCCAGGGTACGATATCGATCGAAGTTCCATCTTCGAGGTGAATGGTAGTCAAATTTTCATACACAGTAATGTTACTAAACTCATTCAACAACAATGCTGAAGAGCTTACACTAAGGGATTCTCTAAAATACAAATCATGATTACCCAATAGAGTATGGAATTTGATACCTAAGTTTTCTAATGGCTGAAACAAATATCGTCTACTTTCAGCCAATGTATTAAAATTAACTTTCTTCCGTTGATCAAATAAGTCTCCCAACTGAAATACAGTATCAATTTCATGCTCAATCAAATAAGGAATGAAAGTCTTACTATAGAATGAATCGAACAGTTCGTGAAAGTTTGGACTGTCGCTTCTGCAACCTATATGGGCGTCGCCGAGTATAGCAAATTTCATGCAAGTTCTCCATATAACAAATCTAAGGTAGAAGTAGTCTGTACTTTTTCTTTCACAGGCTTATCTTTCTTAACAATCTCAGGTTGCTCTACATTAGAAAATTCTTGAAGGAATTCTCTGTAAGAATTTATAAACTCAGAATCGTCATCGTGATCTTGCAAATCCATTACCTTATTCCCTACTGATTGGATAATTTTATGTTTTAACAAGAACTGTTGTTTCTCTTTACCTATTCTTCTAAGGTAAGCAAAGTAAATAATCTGAGTGAAGTACGCAAAAGGATTCTTATAGTTTTCAGAATCAAACTTGTCAAAGTAAACAATACAGTTCTCAATACCATCAGAAATCATTTCGTCTTTGTATGAATACCCATTGAAATTGCCTTTGGAAGCTAATTTGGTAGCAATCAGTACAATACACTCACCAAGATAATTTGATATTTGTGGTTTAGCCAAACCTTGTTCCTCAGCTTGTTTCAATAATATTTTTCTTTCAACTATAGCTTCATAGAACTTAGCATTATCAATGTAATCAGCCATGACACTTCTCCCAATATAATTTATTCAGATTTCATTATCCATCATAATACAAAAAAGATCAACATCAATATCTTCCCTCGATATACTAAAATAACGGTATTTTGGGATTTTACATGCTTTATAATCAATCAGTTAGAAGCCATTTTTCTGACTTTTTACTAAAAATGGTAAGAATGTACCATTAAGAATACGAAACTAATGTTTAATTCAGAATTCTTATTGAATATCAATCAGTTAACGTATTCTGTAGTTGGATGTTGTATAAAGTTGACTTTGGTAGTATTATAGTACTAATGGTTTCAATTGATATTAATTAGCTGATATCAAGATTGATTAGCTTGACATCAAATTCTTCTGCAGTATAGGTTTTGAATCGTTCACTCATGTGATTCAGAGTATGATTCGAAGATTTCTTATAAGAAAGATTATCAGCAATATCATACAAGGTACAACTTGATTTGCCTTCTTTGAGTCTGAGTCCTCTACCGATAGATTGAAGATTTCTAATTTTAGATTTAGAAGGGCTAGCAAATATAATGTTTTCTATAGAAGGAATATTGACTCCAGTAGAAAGAGTTTGATAGCTGGCTACAATAATAGCATTAGATTCATTATCAGTACTTAGTCGGATTATTTCTCTTTCATCAGTTTTTACTTCTCCACTGATAAAGGATATTTGTCTGTCTTCAGAAGCTCTTTCTTGAATCATCTTATACAGTACTTTACCGTGTTTGGCAACATACTGGAATAGTACTAGGGTATTTCCTTTCTGCTTCAGAGCAAGATTAGTAATGAATTTGTTTCTAGCTTCATTTGCCACAATCCAATCCATCTCTTGCTGATACTTTGCTCCACTCATGAGTTTTCTAGTTTCTTCAGGATACTTTAGTAGAATGCAGTTAATGGTTAGATTAACTACTCTATTAGAATCCATTAATTCTTTGGTAGTAATTACTCTATGAACTGGTCCTAGAATTCCTTCTAGTTGGAGTTGGGATATTTGTGTATTGTCGATTGTTCCTGTAGTACCAATTCTGTATTTGACTTTCGTCATCTTCTCAAACATTCCTGTCTGACTAGTAGCCTTTGCTAAATGACATTCATCGGAGAATACAGCATCCCATTGGTTATACCACTCGTTGGATAACTTATGAGTAGATTGCCAAGTCGTTACCATGACGTTACTATGGAAATCCTTGGATAGTCCTGAATACAGTTTTTGGCAGTTAGATTCTGTTGACCAACCATTGCCCGAAGAGTAATCTTCAAAGTCTGCGTACAATTGTTCTACTAGTAAAGTATTAGGAACAATAATCAAACACTTCATTCCTCTAGCAACAAACCATCTTAGTAAAGTATAGATGATAAGGGATTTACCCGAAGCAGTAGGAGAAATTAGTAATGTTCTACATTCATTAAGAGCCTTATGAACTGCTGCTAATTGATAATCTCTTATTTGAATTGGATTTCCTTTAGAACAAGGGTTCAATATTTTAGCAAAGCCTTCTACTTGTTCTAAAGTAATACCATTGTCGTAAGTTATATTATCATCAATGGTAATCTCGTATTGGTTACGTTCAGCAAATTCCTTAACGTAACCTACTAATCCAGCATAAAGGGTTTTGGTTTGAAGATTATAAAGTCTGCAATACCCATCCCAAATTCTAGCTTTGAACTTAGGCATATACTTTGCACCAGGAACAGCAAACTTGAAGAATTCTGATAGTTCCTGCTCGATCGACTTATCGGAGAATATTCTAATAAACGATTCGTTGAATTTTTCCACTCTAATATGCATTAAGCACCAGCCAAGAATTGTTTGAATGAAATAGAGTTTTTGATTGACCACGTTCTATCCGAGATAGATTTTAAGATAGACTCTAATAGGTAAATCATGGTCTCAATGTATTCTATTTTCATTTTGAGTTTAACAATATCAGTATCACCATCAAGTAACTGTTCCATTTCATTCTTGATGGGTTTAGCATATTGCCATTGTTCCCATCCAAGATCATTCAGTTCTTGGCGAGACAATTCTCCTCTGTAATATCTAAACTTGGTTTTCTTGAGTTCGAGATATTCTGTTCTGAGTTTGCTTATACGAAGTTTTGCGTCAACTAGTAGTCTAATATACTTAGCATGAAGTTTAGCTGTTTTTACAGATTCTGTATCGAGGTGGTTATTATCAATGTCGCAGTCAATTTCCCAATTATCTTGGATTTCATCAAGTGTCATAATATCTCCAATAATTTACTCAAAAATAAAGTATGTGTACTCAAATGTAGCTGATGCAGTTATATATGTGACGTCTGTATTAGTAGAAGCGAAAGTAAATCCAGAAAGTGAAGTAGGAACCAAATCAACGAACAACACTGTTTTGACTACTGTATTATTGGATCCTAGTATATTCAAAGTGCCGTCTGAAAAGTTATTTGCAAGTTCAGACATAACAAACTTTGGTTCTCTATTTTGGAATGAAGTATATTGTTCAAATTCTTGAGGGTGTCCAAGTCCAGCAATCCAGTTAAAGATAGCAAGATAGTTTGCCATATTTTCATCAACTAGAAAATTGATAGTCAATGGTTCGAATTCCATTTTACTACCTGGGACTTTAATCTGAGTGAATGGAGTGTCCATTTCCGTTCTAGGAAGTGATATGCCTGGTAATGGTACTTCTTGAGTAAAGTAAACCATTTCAGGTATTTTCTGAATAACAAATTGGAATCCATTAGGAGATAATGGATTAAGGTTTTCTGGTATAAGAGAGATTGCCATAATAGTTCCTTACGATGTTTGAACTATTTATTAGACAATAAAAAAGGAGTCCGAAGACTCCTTTCAGTTAATGCAATTTGAAAATTAAAATCACATAAGATTTGCAACAGCCACTTTGCGATAATATGAATTTGCATTAGCATACAAACCATTTGGATCTTGTGGACCTGTATAATCAGCTACAGCGAATGGATTGCTAGCAATACCATAACGAGTTTTGAAGCCAATTTTTGGTTGGAATGTATTAGGATCAGTTGCACGAACTAATTGCAATGGTACGTATGGGCAGTAGAACATACCAGCATCAAATGATGAACTACCTTTATAACCAGCAACAAAGAATTGTGTAGCTGAACTGTTTGCTGCATATGGATCAACATAAACTTTATAACGACCGTTTAAGATACCAGCAAAAGTTGTTGAAGTATCATCAACATTCAATGAAGTAGATAATGCAGGAGCATAATCAAGTACACCAGCCATTGCTAAAGCAGAAGCAACGTCAGCAGAAGTGATGATGAAGTTAGCTTTGCCACGACGTGTTAATTGGCCAACAGCATTTGCTTCACGTTCAATTTGGAACAATAAACCTTTGAATTTTTCAACTGACCAACGACCATTTGAATCGATATCAAGATCGAATGAACCAGCAACAGCAGTACCAGTTTGAGCACCAACTTTTGCAGAGATATAAACGCGACGAACAACTTCACGGTTGATTTCAGCAAGAATTTCTTGAGTTAAGATGTTGCTCAATTCAGCAGCAGCATCTAAACCATGAACTGATTTAAGATCTTGTGCTAATTCATCTGTGTATTCTGCTTTCAATGCACGTGTTTGAGCAGTTACAGATGTTTTTTCGATTGAGAATGCCATTTCAGCAAAAGTAGTTGCTTCGCCATCAGCAGTAGTCATACCATAACCTGTAGTAGCGTTAAAGATGTCTGTTAATGCTGATTGTGTACCAGAAGCAGGAGTACCAGTACCGTCAAACAATGTAGTTGCACCAGAGAATTGAGTGTTTGCTTCGTTAACCAACGCTTCAGCACCATTTTGTGATGTGTAACGTGATTTCATAGCAAAAATCAAACCAGTAGGTTGAGTCATTGGTTGAACGCCACAGATATCATAAGCGATCATTTGTGGCATTGCACGACGTACTAATGAGATTAATACTGGATCATAACCTTGAACAGCTGCAGTAGTTGCACCAGCAGCCCAACCAGCAGAACCTAAAGCGATAGATGAACCACCAGCGTTAGCGTGTGTTTCATATAAGCCCATGCTCATTGAACCTTCTTCACGCATTGCTTTTTCTTGGTTTTCTAATAATACCGCAGTAACTTCTTTACGGTAGTTGTCTTTAATAGGACTTAAAGATTCGTGCTCTAAGATAGGAGCCCATTTTTTTACTAATTCAGGACGAGTTTGCATTTTTGTAATTTCCTTATTTTAAAGTTTAATTCTGTTAAAAGTTTCTAAATATTGAGCTACATTTGGATCAATGTTTTGTACACTTTCAGTAAGTTGTACTGGTGAATCAGTTACGATAGATTGTACTGTACCAGCAGTGGGTTTTTTACCAAAGTAATTTTCTTTGATGATTTGCAATTTAGAAGAATATGTGTCTGAATCTTCAAAGCTCAATTCTTCAGCAAGAGATTTGAATTTCTCTACTTCAGTATCAGTCATTGATTTGCAGAATTCTTCTGTGATTGTATTTCTTTCTACATAATTGATGTACTTAGACATCGTAACATTCGATTCCAAAGATTCATCAAGTTTAGATTCCAAAGTAGCTACTGATTCTTGTAATTCTGCAACAAGATCAAGTTTTTCATCTGGAACTTCAATATAATGTTCTTGGAATAAATTTTTCATTCCACTAACAAATCCTTCAAGAATGTCATTTTTAATGCCGGTTGTAACGGCAAGTTCATTATCATTCATCCACTGCTCAACAACATAGTTGAGGTATCCATCAACTTTTTCAACAATTTCTTCTTTAGCACCTTCGTAATATTCTACGAGGCGGTCTTGGAATTCTTCTTCTAATGATTCAACTTCTTGAGTCACTCTTGACATTACAGCAGCTTCAAAGATTGCAGTAGCTTTTTCTCTGAATTCTTCTGTAAGGTTTTCGCCATTCATTAAAGCATCAACATCGGCATCGATATCTTCTTTAGTCAATCTATCGACTGCTCTATTAATACCAACCTTACGTTTTTTATTCATACTAGCTGCGTGTTCATATTCTTTACTTCTTGTGGGATCAGTAACAGTTACACCCTTAACAAAACCCGCAAGACCAACATCAGATGTTGCTTTCTTGACATAAGAACCTAAAGTCTTTTTTGACAATTCTACTAATTGTTCTTCATCTAACTGATCAATATCTTCTGATAATGCTTGTTTAGGACCTTCTTTAGTACCAAACATAAGAGCGTGATGAGTCACCTTACCACCTTCTTTAGCTACTTCTTTATGAACGCGAGCAGCATCTTGATGAGTGAAAGCAATAGTGTGACTAGCTTTGCCAGTTTTATCCTTGTGGTAAATTTTAATACCAGTAGGATTTTCTTCAGCTTCGTCTAAATCTTCTTTTTTCATTTTCATCTTAGATTCTTTGGTAACTTCCAAATCATCTTCGTCTTCATCATCAGATTCTTTCATTTTAGGTTTCATGTTGCCGCCGCAAGAGGCTTCAGCCATTTGCAATGCTTCAGATTCTTTTAACAAATCTGCAATTTTATCTTCTATAGACATTGTGTCTCCCTTGTTATAGTTACTTAATACGTGTTAAGAAATTTTGAAATTCTTTCAGTGATACTTCATTTATTAAACTAGATTTGGCACCTGAAATTGCTTTGCGAGCATCATCAATATGGCGTTCAGTAAAGACACCATTAACGTAAACCCATTCTTTACCTTCCATGATACCATTAACCCAACAATCAATACCACTTGGTTCGTGGACAATATCCACTGTATTCAATCTGAAGTCCGGTTGGACAATACTTGATCCATTTTTACCACTTACTACAGATCCTACACCTCGAGATGAAACTCCCATCTTAATACCTTCATCCAACAGGGTCTTTGTTAATAATCCCATTGGAGTGTTTAAGACTTTCGCTTTACCATACACATCAGCGCCATCAAATCTCAATTCGGTTATAAGATGAGATACTCGGTCAGGATTAATAGCTGGACTATCAGGATGACACATCTCACCCAATGCCCGCTTTTCTTTAATCATTGGTTGGAATTTATCAACGGCGCTTTCTAGTACACTTAATGGATAAACTCTACGATTACGATTCTCTTTTTCAGCTTGCATATAGATACCAGTGATATAATGTCTTTTTTCACCAGTACTCTTATCTACTTCAACTAAGAATTCAGTATCTAATAGTGATTCTGTAATTAACTTCATTGTGAAATTCCCTTTAAAAAATTCTTTTTGATTTTGTTATGTGTCATACCTGTAGCCGCCATAGCTTTAGATACTGATGGATATTCAATTCCATCAATAACAACAGGAAAAGAATGTTTCTTGGTAGTTTTATTATTTATATAGTTTTTAATGTGTTTTCTAGTTATTCCTAATTTCTCACAAGCTTCTGTATAAGATGAATATTCTATATCATCTATGACGATAGATTTGCTCATAGATTTATGTCTTGTAGGTTCAGTCTTATTCTGCTTTATAAGATAAGCACTGACGCCAGTCATCTCTACTGCTTCTCTCATTGACAAATAAGTAATACCATTAAATTCTACTGGAGGATATTTTCTAGTGGATTTATAACCAGTTTTACCTTTGTTCCATGGAATGTTTCCTAGTTTTATAGGATTATCAGTTTTCCAGCTTTCACTAAGTTGTAGTTTTTTAAGATCGGCAAGTTCTTTACCAAACAAATCTTCATAACTTCTATTAGAATGCGATTGAGACATTTTTTGGCGGGATTCTAAAGATGGAGATTTACCGCCCATGCCACCTTCTTGAAGATTAAACAGAGGACCAGTTCCGAGGTCATCTCTTCCAATCAACGACACAAACATTTCCTCATGATTAAAGGCAGTTTCTTCGTCAAATGGGCCAATATTAATGTAATAAGGTTTAAGACCTAAAGATACTATTTTGTTAGTCTTGTCCTGAACCTTTTTATTCTTCTTACTATAAACTCTCGTCTTTACGCCTTTTCCACAGTAATATGGCTCAAAAGGTAGTGAATACTGACCATAGATATGTTTTCCAGGCTTTCTTGGATCACACAAAAAATAGAAATAGAATCTTTCGTCAGTACTCATATCTGTCCTTAGATTGATTGGATAGTACTTAATTGATCTGTATTTTTATAACCAGACACTTTTTTAAGTCTAACCCAAAGTTCCATATTGCCAGTACCAGTAACCGTAAATACTAATGGGTATGTATTATTGATTGGATCGTTAGCAAATCCAGCTTCTGATAAATTAATACTGCCAATAGTATTAGATTGGAAGGTATATGACCTTACAGAATTTCTATCAATAGCAATAGTACAATCAGCATTGCCAGACCAAAATAGATTAGCAATATTAACTTTCTGAGTAGCACCATTCAGTGCTTCGTTTACTGCAAGGATATCTGTTGTCAAGTTAAGTGTTGCTGAACCAGCAGTACCTGCAACTTTAACAACAACATCGCTATAGGTTTTTGATACAACTGTTATAGTTACAGGCATCTTTTATTCCTTAATTGTTTCTTGAATAACACTAAAGAAGTTGTCTTTAGACTCATTCATAAAATTAATTGCTTTAGTATTATTTATTAAAATTTGATTTAGGAGATTCTGTGTTTCTTCGGTAATAGATACAACAGCACCATCATCGAGGGTATATTCGTATCTATTACTTATCAAAGAAGTATTTTCTCTTAATTCTAAAACTACAGGATCAATTGCAAATCTTTGAGTTGATAATAATGTAGAATAGGATTCAATCAAAGCAGGGCTAGCAACGATGCCGTAGTGTTCTTTTATAGAATTTGTAATATTCTTGTTAATATCAATAGATTTTACAAAGGTCGAGTAGTTCATTAGTCGTCCGTGTCTTTAAACATAGTTTGAGCAACTTCAATTTTTCTATCATCAATAGCAGATGAAATCTTATCAGCCATTACAGTTTGAAAAGAATTCTCGATATCAGTTGCTTTACCAGAAATAATAGCATCAACTAAATTTGAAGTAAATTCTGTCATAATATGTTCCTATTGTTGTGTTGTATCTTGCTCTACGGGAGCAGGTTCTTTTTTAATCTGAGCAGCAATCTCTTTAATGTCTTTCTCTGATTGCATCAATACGTTCTTTTGTATCCAGTCGATTGAGTAATACTTACCGACATAAGGATCCAATAATTGAAGAGTCTGAAGTCTGTTTTGAAGAATCTCAGTATCTTTCATTTCTTGGAAATGATTATCCTGGTTGAAATCGTACCTTATGCTATTAGCAAATTCATCCCATTCATCTTCTCGGATGATGCCTTTAGCAACAAGTTGGATTCTTAATATTTCGTTGAATACATTAGAAAACTTATTTCTTAATCTATTTATAAACTTACTAAACTTAATCTCGTCACGAGTAATTTCTGAACTTCTACCAAGAGAGAAACCAGTATCTGGTCTGAGTCTTGACATAGGAACATTAAGTGCTTGGAATAGTTTATTTTGGAAGTAGTTGATATCTTCAATTTGACCAAGATTCTGTGCACCATCAAGAGTAGTAATTTCAGTACCTTTACCACCTTCTCTTCTAGGCATCCAGAAATCTTCCATCATAGAAAGATTTTTCTTATCAGTTTTTACTTCACCAGAAACTGCATCATAAACAAGTTTGTTTCTAAACTTATTCATAATGTCTTGAACGTATTGTTCAGCTTTCAGTTTAGGTAAATTACCAACATCAATATAAAATACTCTACGTTCTGGTGCTCTTGATACTCTGTAAATTACTAGAGCATCCTCAATCATTTTCAATTGGTTTGTAGGTTTGATTGCTTTATGCAAGTATCCCATAACCATATTAGTATTACCATCAAGAATACCTGAATGGCAGTAGGCAACTGAATCCAAACTCATACGAACGCCTTGAGTGGTCTGGGTAGTTAATCCTTTATCATTGTATAGGTAGTATTCTTCTTGGATACTTGAAAGTTCTACACCTTTAGGAGAACGTGAAGATTTTACAACTTTTACGCGTCTGATTTTTTGTGGTTCGATGATTCTTAATTCAGTAATGCCAGATTTCTTATTATTCTCATCAAGCATGATGTTATAATAGATTCTACCATCGATGTACCAAGTTCTGAAAATGTCATGGCCTCTATCATTGAACTTCAATAGAGTAAGTACATTCTCAAATTCATCTCTAATTTTCTTTTTGATGCCATCGGAAACTTTAGTATCGTCAAGAACGATACTGACAGTTTGTCCAGTATCACTAGTAACGATTGCTTCATTAACAATATCTTCAATTGCTGAATCGCAATCTGGGTATTGACTGATTTCACGATATTTCCGAATTAGATCATTTTCGTTTTTGATGCCACCATCTAAATCTACAGAAAGACCATAGTAATTTGCGGCAGATACCAAAGCAGAACCGTCTTCAAGAGACGGTGGCACTACTGAAGCCACCACCGTCTTTTGATTCGCTTTCTTTTTGGTTAAATTAATTCCAAAAATTTCCATTATATACCTTCAGTATGTTACTATACAGTTACGTTAGTAGTCCAATAATCATAAGTGAATGTCACATCGAAAGATTCGATTGAAGTTCCACCATCATAGGACAATTCGATAGCCCCAATTGTAGTTGGATATGCGTTTACAAATTCATATCCTTTAATAGTATTACCGTTTCTATCAAGTTGTTCTACTTGCATTTGCATTTGGTATGATAAAGGATCTAAACGACCATCTGTATATTGAGCAGTCTGAATGCCTTCAATCCAAGCTTCAAGACTATCTCTAATTTTAAAGTTGACATCGTTATAGATGCTGATTGTCCATGGTTCAAATGTTCTTTCACCAGCCACATGAACTTCACGACCCCTATATGGGATAGAAATATCGCCTAAATTAGAAGAAGGTAATTGAGCAGCATGACATAAGAATTGAGCTGTTCTAGCAGCATCAGAATGACCAAGTACCCACTGGGGTAATTGTAAGAATGCTTGAAAGTGATTAGCTCTTGCTCCGCCACCGACAAGGGTAGCTTTAAAATCGTTAATTGCAGTTGCCATTAGTTATCTCCTATTAGGCGCCAATTGTTGAAAACTCTACTGCTTGACGAGCAGCAATGAAGTTCAATGTAATAAAGTTAATGCTATAATTTGGTTTAATATAGATGTCGGCAACAAAGTTATTGGTTTCTACTACTTGTGGAGTATTGTTGGTTGTATCACATATTACTTGGAAAGCATTAATTCCACGTCTACCTTGAACATCACGCAAGAAAGGTTCAATCATATTTTTAAATTGAGCTCTTGTAAATGAGTCATTAAAATCAAATAATTGAAATTTGGCTGCAGTTGAAATAGATTTTTCAAGAATGATAAACAATCTACGAACGCCAATTCTATCAAACGCACTTGGTTTTGATAATAATGTTTTATCACCGTACAAGATAATACCTTGGCCTGGGAACGAAACTACTGGATTAACACCATTGCTATACAATGTATCACGAGCAGCTTTATCAGGATTGAATGCTAATTTAACAACATTTTTGACTTGACCGCGTGTATGACCACCAGGAGAGAACCAAGGGTCATTTGTTTCATCTGTACGAGCACATAATCCAGCAATATCACCATTTAACGGAACCCAACGGTATTTGTCGTTGTATCTGTCATACTGATATTTATAACCAGAATCCAATACTGCATAAGATGTTGATGGTAGTGCATCACGATATAAATTTACTTTAGTAGTGATTGCTGAGTCATTACCAATTAATATGCCACCAGTTGATAAATCTTCTGGAGAAACAAATACCAATACATCTTTACGAACTTCAGCAATATTATTAATTACTGATGTAGCAGTAGAAGCAGATGCTTTACCTAAGAAGATATAAGCCAATGGATATTGTTCTGCATTAGATAACAAGTTATATGCTTCTAATTGCTGAGCAGCAGTACTTGATAAATCATCAACACCACCTGTCAAAGCATATGAACCATATGCAGTTAAACTTGTGAATGCTGTAGCACTTGTAATTGTCGCATCCCAGTCGGCTACTAATTTAGAAGTCCACCAAATATAATTTGATCTTGTTGCTAATACATCTTTGTAGTAGTTATTAGTGCCGTTTTCAGATTTGGCATTAGAACCTTTAGAAACGAATGAATATTTTTCCAAGATTGAACCAGGAATGCCTGTCCATTCGCCATTAACATCTACTATTACAATGTGTAATTCATCGTTAGCAGCAGAAGCGCCTTTTGCTACGGCAAATGAGGAAGTACCTGGTGCAGCTTGGAATTGACTAGCGTATTTCCAATCAGATTTAATAGCACCACTGGTCAAAGCAACAAGAGCATTAGCTGCTAAAGTAGCTACCGAGTTGCTAGTGATAGAAGCGACAGTACCTACAACTGTGCCAGTACTATCTTTAACAACTGCACCAACATACAATTCTGATAAGAATTTAGTTTGAGCAGCGCCTGAAGTGCCGCCAGTCAAAGTAGCAGATGATGTTAGGGTAGTAGCAGTACCACTTAGAGTTACAGCTTTAAATGTGGCAGAGTCAGCAACTTCAACCGAAATTGAGTTACCTAAAGCTCCTGGATATTTTGCAGTAAATTTAATTGTACCAGTACCAGCACTGAAATTAGTTTCATAGTCTGTAGTATTTTTAATTACTGTAGCAGTACCAGAAGATACAGCATTTTTATGAGTAGTTGATCCTGTACGGATATTAACCAAGTTATTAGAATATGATAAGAAGTTAGCTGCAGAGAACCAAGCTTGAGCGTTAGCATCATTAGGTTTTCCAAAGAAAGTGACTAGATCATTTTCAGAAGATACTGTTGTTGGTTCTAATACAGGACCCCAAGCAAAGGCTCCAGCAAAAGCCGCGGCAGATGATGCAATAGCAGGAACGATATTAGTAAAGTCCTTTTCTACAATTGCTACGCCTGGTGATAATTGAATTGGCATGTTTGTCTCCATTGAGGAAAATAGTTGAAATTATATATTATAAATTTATACATCACATTGTTAAAAATTTAGTTCTAATTCTATTTATAGAATCTAAAAATTCGCTAGTACATCACGCTCTGATTCGTTGCCGTCAGTTAGCCATCCGGTAGGAGTCATTTGTTCGTCTAAGAGTTTCAGTCTATCCTCGAAAATAGATTTTCTCATATCGATATTAGTAAGAGCTGTAAAATAAGGATCGGTAGTTAGCCAAGCAAATAGCACCAACGTCATTACTAGATCGTCATGGTACCCATCGTCCGCTGCATAAGAGCCTCTGGATTCAATAAAAGTAGAGAACTCTGCAATAATATCAGCATCGTATACTAATAGTTTATTTTCTTCTATCAGGGTCTTGAGGTTATTACATCCAATACGTTTTATCTTCTTATCAGTATTGATGCCAAGTCTAGTTGTTCCACCAAATCCTCCTGATATCATTTGACCTTTTGTATTTCTACCAACAGCAAGAATATTTTCATACTCAAGATCAGCGTGGAGAATATAGCTGACTTGTTCTGAGCTATTGATTTCCATAAGAACAAATGCTTCATTATAATCATTAGCTACTTTGTAAATAACATTAGGATACAACAGGGGACTGATATTATTATCTCTATATTTTGTTACTACTTTGTATGGTAATTTAGTAACATCGATTACAGTGAAGGCAGAATAATCGCCTCCTACTCCTTTAGAAGTATCGACTATCATGACATAGCTGTGGAATTGTATAGGATATTCTATGATGTCTAATCCCTTATTAGAATACAAATATGATACTGGTTTCATTTTGGACATGACATCAGCAGCAATCAATGTGTAAGATGAACCAAGGAAGTGCATTAGTACTTCTTGATTATACTTAATTTCTCCTAATAACTGTTTCTGTTTAGCTGCCCATTCTTCGTCATGTAATGGATGTTCCCAATACTCTACTCGTTTATGAATGAATCCATTTACATTCCGTTCAGCTTCGTCCCACATCTTCCAGAAGTGATTGAAACCAATAGGAGTGGAAGTAATGATTACTTTTGATGATTCGCCAGAAGAGATGGTAGGATAAGTTGAAGCAAAGAATTCTTCAGCAATGGTTCCTGGTACAGAAGATAACTCATCAAGGTATAATAGGTTAACAGATTTTCCTCGAATACCCGATGCTGTTGTTGCAGCAATAAATGCTTTACTTTTATTCTCCAGTGCGACAGAACCTTTATTCCATTCTACTACACCTTGTTGGAGCCACACAGGAAGTTCTTCATACATCATTTGGAATCTTGACATTACTTCTCGAGCAGCAGCAACTTTATTACCCAACATAGCAACATTTTTACTTTCGTTGAATACACAATACCAAACAAGATAAGCTGCAACAGTAGTAGTGTTATGTGATAAAATATTATTAGTATAAAATGTATGATTATCGGAATCCAAAGACAAGTCGTACATATTTTCATAATATTCAAGACACTCAACTCGAATAACTTCTGAACTTCCTATGTTGGTTCGTATTAAGCGCCCATAAGAATCCTTTGCAAAAACCTCGTTATATTCGTCGTCGATAATAATATGAGTATCTGCACATTTTAGATACAAACCATTTGCTAATGTTATTTTGTATACTTCATATTCTATAGTTTTGTTAGATGTTATAATATCAACAAAACCATCTTCCGTTTCAACTTCCCAATCCGAAACATTGATGGATTCTACGAATTTTCTAGTTATTGTATCAGAAAGGTTATACATTCATCAATTACTCTTTGTTTATGTTTTTTAAAATCACACTCTTTAATATGAAGTATAGAGTAACCACTGTTTATAATTCTATCGTCCCTATTACGTTCTTTGGATGGATTTGCAATTCGATCACTGTGCCAATAATCGCCATCAAATTCTATTATTCTTTTCTTATCTAAGCATATAAAATCAGGTAATACTAAAGATCCATCTGATAATTTTAATCTATATTCTTGATTACGCTCGTCTTGCTTATTCTTAGTAGCGAAGTATACATTAGGGGAATTGTATGAGTGTGCTAACTCATCAAATAATAATTGTGATATCTTGGAGAAGTTTTGTTTCTTATAAGATTTTGCCCACTTCAATTGTCTATTTGCCCAAACTTCTCTACCTTTATCCGTCCCATGTTTAGTAACACATATTTCTAAACTAAAAGTTCTCTGTCTATCAGATAAAGCAATTGTAGCCTTTTCAATAGACATACCTCGTGAAGTATAATATTCTATTTTAGTCCTATCGTTGTTATTTGTAGTCTTAGTAACTACTCCCTTTCTCTTAACTTGCGAAATGGTATCTAAAATTTCAGCTTCTGTTAATCCATTATATTTAGTAAATTTTTTACTATATGGCGATTTATATCCATTATGACCATAACTTGGATTATTGTCGCCTTTCATCTTATCTATTGCCTTTTGACTATGAACTGGACCATACTGATTAGTATACTCTTCAACAGTCATGTCATGAGACATAGGATGAGTTCCTAGATTGTAAGATCTAAACCCACATAGTTTACATTCGCGATAATCGTACTCATTAGAACCATCTGGATATTTTATCAAAGATTTCTTACGTCTATTATCGACTTCAATTTTTCTTTTGGTCTTAGCTTTACAATCAACTGAACATAAAGTGGCATTATGGTGACGTGGTGTGAATTCTTGGTTACATTCCTTGCATTTTGTGGAATTCTTCAGCAGTGACATTTAAGGTTTCTCCAGTTTTTTTATTTCTTACCTTATATATCGTGTCTTTTTCAAAACACTTACCGTGCTGGCGAGGGAACATTCCAATCGAACGAGAATTGAAATGTATAGTATTGATAAAATCTATTTGATAATCATATAACTCAAATGGGACTAATCCGTAATCAAGGGTAATGATCTTGATATAATTTTTGATGAAATATATAGGGTCAGCTTTACATTTTATGTATTCTTGAACTTGGTGTTCTGTGTAATCAACAGAGACACCAATAGTCTTGAGATTAGGATTTGAGTTATAGGTAAGTGAAGCCATAATGTTGTTATTTCCATATAAATAAAGTATACTCTGTACATAGCCCATTATAATTGTCAGACCATGGGACACTGACCGCATACATCGAACCTTCCCGATGTAGGAGAGGATCGAGATTCGTCTTGTACCCTTCAGTAGCCAAACTGTAAACAAACCTGTCGTCAATGACTAGCAATACAGGTGTGGTCGATAAAGATCAACATTATTCGCAGGTCGGATGTTTCTTTATCCGAATTCCAAATTTTTGCATCGGACCTACACGGCGCAGTTTATTATAAACCATCAATGTAGGGAAGTACCTTTAGCATTCTAAAATAGGATCCGTGAGCGAAGCGAACTCTGACCTGAAAGGTCAGCAAGGGTGGCTCTTAGAACCCCGTTGGTGTGCTATTGGTCCAAGTATCTATTATAAAAGTATCTGGTACATTAGACTTAACAAAGTAATCCAATGGTTGATTCGGTAAAGTAATATTAGCTTTCTTGATAACACCAGATGAAGTAATGGAACCAAATATATTTACTTTCATAGTAAAGTTAAAAGTATAAACTATTTCCCTTCTTGATTGAAAGTCGCCATCATATGAATCTTGGAAACTTACATTATTCAATATAATAGGAACATCATTAACAATATTCAAGTCTGGAATAGCATTAATTGATAATGTATAGTCTGGAGTGAATACTGGCAAGATTTGTTCAACTACTGCTAATGCATCTTCTGTTGTTTTAGTTAACAAGTTTAATTCTATATCTAGATTATATGGTACAGGACTGAATTGAGTCTTTAATACAGATGTTGTTTGGTTATAACTTGCTACCTTAGTCATCTTATTGGACTTTCTAGTTGCATCATAAGAATATCCAACTATTTCAAACGACATTCTAGGAAGTATAGTATTAACATTGTTATCCAATGATGGATCTTGTTCCAGTCGAACTAGCCATTTTTCTTTAGGGCCATAAGCAATAGGCACGTTTATGGTTTGTAATACGTCACCATTTTCGTCCATTCGTTCAATTTGAATTTCCGAAAACATCCGTCCAAACGCCACAATTGCTTTCTTTATGATACCATGGTAATATGGAGGATTATTCAACATTATAGTTCACCAAATGGATTCGTTTCTGAAAAGATAACATCGGTTGCTTTATCGATAAACTTAGCATTATCACCATAAGACTGTTGAGTATCAGTATTGGCAGTAATGTCTACATCAAACGATTTCAAAGTTTCAAATACATCAACTTCATCAATACCAGTATTGATCTTTTCACTAGCATATTGGAACAATTCTATTTGTAGTTTGTAAACGTAAAGTTTTCCAATTTGATAGAATGGATCCTGATGTTGCACAAACTTGATTTCAAATAATCCCTTTGATAGTGGAAAGTAAATCAAGTCACCTTCACACGGTCTATTTGGAAGAATGGTATCTTCATAAGTTCCGATGAGTTGTTCCCAACGTTTTCTAGCAATTACTAGAGTAGCAGACTGTTCAACCATCAGACCAAACTTTTGAATGAATGATCCTTGACCTTCAAAGTTATCTATATTCTCAAAGTATGCTTCTATTGGATATTGGCTATTGAATTGAGATAATCTATCCTCACCAAGTATTTCATCTTTAGCAATCAAAGTTCTTGGAATGTATCTAACATCCTGACCATAAATCTTTAAAGATTCGATGATAATATCTTCCCAAACATTCTGTTCAGAAGTAGTACCCATTGAAAAATATCTATTTCTTGGCATAGTATCAGCCCATAAACCATGAGAGTGGAGCGGCTAATGTCAATAATTCATCTTCAAGGTCTTTAATTTCTTGCATTGCCATATCGTACATGCCTTGACCATCAATAGAAACCCCGCCAGGTAACAACATTCCGGAAAATTTAGATAAATTCTGTCCCCATTGTCTACGAAATAAAGCAGTCACATATTGCTTTAACCATCTTTCATTCCAAACATTAGCAAACTCAGCAGGATCCAATGCTCTATAGCATTCTGCAATAACATAGGTCCCTAAAGTAACATCAGTTTCCCAATTAAGGTCCAAATGTAATCTGCCTTGCATACGATTAAATCTGATTGAAGGTGCTCTGTTTAATACAAAAGACATCAAATCAAGATAACTCATAGCAGTAGTATAGTAAATCATTGATGTAGAAGTCAAATCATGTAAATCATTTAATCTTAGTTGGTACTGAAGATTGAAAATGGTATTGGTCGATGTTGTACTGTTGCTGATTGGTAGAATGTTGCTTATGCCATAAACCAAATCAGGAATTTCAATGTACTTGTTATCATAAACTCCACGAACACAAGATACTATAGTTGTATCGTATCCAGATTTAGAACCAACAATATGTTCGCCTGGTGCAAATGTACCTTTGACCATTTTAGTCATTAGACTAGCACCAGAAGATGATTCGAAGATTTCTGTAGCAACTTCGGCAGTAGCACCAGAAGTTAATCCTGTGACAGTTTCACCTACAGTAAAAGAAGTAGCAGTCTGTGTAGTTAATGTAATGATTGATGCTGAAATCTTGTGTTTCATATAGAGTTTCTCGACACCATCTGGATGATACTGTCTCCAATATTCCAGTGCTTCGTCCAGTCTATCTTCTAGTTGTTCATCATCTACATTTACTTCAAGTACAGGGGCGCCTAATGCACGAAGGCAATATTGTTTAAGTTGTTCTCTGCTATGTGTTGCCATTCTTATACTCTCTTTCTAACATCAAGTCTTATCAAATCTTTACAAGTAAGAGTTTGAGTAGTTGAAGTGTTTGTTAATACTACATCAAAAGACATTGTTCCAGCAGTTAATTCATTTGCTATAAAAATGTACCGGACTATGCCATTAATATTATCGACCTTCTGCATAAGTTTAGATTGAAGAATTTTATTTTTTCTCCACTGTAAAGTAGCAGTATAATCTGTTAGATCGATAGGTTCGAAGTTATTTGAATCTACACAAGTAAATTCTATAGCACTTCCTGTGTCGCCTTCTACAAAATCCGTCATGTAAATTTACCTTTTATTCTATGAGTTTCAACAAACTGTAGTGAATCTTTATTGTTATGTACAGTAACAAATTGCAATGCTGTTTGTCCAATATGAGACTGAACAAACTGAACATTTCCAAGATGTTTGATGTATAGTGGCTGAGTAGTTTTTACTATTGATACTGAACCTGTACCTAACACTCCAGATAATACAGTATCTCTTGTGATTGATAAACTATTTATACTGTTGGATAATTGATTACCTGATACTGGTATTTCTTTGGTAATTGCTATCGAATCTAAAGCGATTGTGCTAGTAACGCTGGATAATCCAATAGTTTTATCTTTTCCATAATCACTAGACTGTGTATTACATTGAACGCCATTAAGATCAATTAACAATGATTTTGTACAAGAATTTATTTGAGTACTGGAATAATTTCCACTTATTCCAATAGTAATATTGTTTGATTCTTGACTAATACTGATATTAGATTGAACACCGGTAAGGTTTACAGTAGATGAACTTGTAATTCCAAATGTGCCAACATTAGTATTTGCTGTTACTTTTAATAATTGGTTAGATAATATTTTTACAACTGAACCGATATTACTAGAAGAAACTGTACCAGTAATTGCTATCAAATAGTCGGCAGTAGTTCCAATATATCCTGCACTAGATGTACCAGCATTTCCTATTAATCCAACTGTAATGGATTTGGATACAGAACCAATATTAGTACTAGTTGATACTGATGATGGTTGTACAGATTTAATAACTAATGCTGTTCCAATAGAACCAGATGCTGATGTTCCTGTTATACCTTTTGTTCTAGTATTAGATAAGGTACCAACATAAGAAGTAATACTAGAACCAAATAATGCATTATTAGTAAATGATGGTTCGTTTCCTATACTACCAGAAGCATAGTTTCCAAATAATGAAGCTGAACCAGATTTAGTATAATCAAGTTGGCCAATATTAGTAACAATCTGGTTACCAGAAGAAGAACCTGATGATATTACTGGTAATAAAGTTCCTGTTGATATACTAGAACTATTACCAGATATTGCTATTACTAAACTATAAGATGGAGAATTTACTTCACATAATAGTTGATTGCCAGCAAGAGATGCTCTTCCAGTTTGTATTGCAGTTAAATTACCAACTGAAGTACTCGATGTGTTTTTAGTGACAGCAGTTGTGCTTGATACTGAAAGAGAACCAGTTTCAGTTGTACTAATAGCACTGGTCAATCCAACGATGATATTATTAGGTTCGGTTCCTATTGATGTGGAACCAGTATTACCTGTAAGATTACTTGAAATTATAGCACTGATAGAACCAATATTAGTATTGGACTGGATACCAATAATCGATAGTGTGTTATAAGAAGAAACAGAATCAATATTAGTTGATGTTTGAACACCTGATGTAGATAAATCTATAGTATAAGACAGATTACCAATATCTGATTCTAATGCATTTCCACTAGTTGTTAGTATATGATTATTAGGTTCAGTACCGACTGAGGAAGAACCAGTATTACCAGCAACATTTGTTTCTATAGAATAAACAACAGAACCAATTGAACTTATTAAACTAGTAGATAATATTTCCGAAGAAATTATGCTAGTAAGATTACTTGTACTGATGGTAGAATTTAATCCACTCAAACTCAGTGTCAATTCTGTATTAGGATTATTCAATTCTGAAGTAATTGAATTTCCTGTTGTTGCTACTTCAAGATAAGAATTTGTATTACCAACATTTGCACTAATAGAAGTATTAGTTATAGGTGCAGTAGTGCTGTTAGGTTCTGTACCTAATGCAAATGTTCCTGTGTTACCTATTACACCATAAGAACGGGCATGGTTTACTGAACCAACATCTGTAGTGCTAGTTACTGAAGTAATTTCTGACGATACTACAGAAGAAACTGAATTTAGTTGGCTTGATGCAGATACTGATGATAATCCGATAGTTATATTGGATAACGTATTACCAACATAAGATTGAATTTCATTGGCAGATAGTAATACTGAACTGAATGTAGTTGATGAACCAACAGAAGTGCTACCTGTTACATTAGTAACTGATAGTGTAGTATTATTAGGTTCAGTTCCTATTGCAAATGTTCCTATATTACCAGTTAATGCAATGGTTGTATCATTGGTAATAGAACCAATCGAAATTGATGAAACAACACCACCAGTTGTTAGTATATGATTATTAGGTTCTGTACCGACTGAGGAAGAACCTGTATTGCCTTGTAATGAAACTGTAGTTGATTCTAATACGGAACCCGAAGCACCAGTTCCAGATAAACCAGACAATGAGGTCGAAATATAACCAACAACAGAATTAATACTAGAAGTGGCATAATTTCCAGATGATGTAACTGTATTGGATATTAATACTGAACCAATAGAGTTTGTTCCTTGGTTACCAATATTTGCTGTAGTAGATGATGGTGATAATGAACCAATCGAACTAGAAGATGATGTTCCCGATATAGCAATACTGATATTAGAAACTGGTGTTCCTATGCTACCAGAAGAAGTTACATTTAGAGTAGATATTGCGTGATTATTAGGTTCTGTTCCGACAGAAGTGGTTGCAGTGTTGCCAGTAAGACTAACGCCGCCTGAAACTGCATAACCAAATGAACCTAAAGAAGAAGTGGCAGAAGTGCCTGAAGTAGATACTGAAAGATTGACGTAAGCTATTGATGAAACGAAACCCGTACCAAGGGTAATATATCCTGGTACGGTATAATCGAGTGCTATCCAATCACTAGCATAATAAGATGAATTGTTAGATATAATAGCCATTAACTTGTCAGTATCCTTTGCAAGTAGTTAAACCAAAACTTATATCATAGCAATTATCTAATTCTCTATAATAATATAAGATTTATAGTTATTTATTAAGCAATTCTAATCAAAGCATTTGTTGAGTCGTTAGTAGGCATAGTCAATGTAAATGTACCTGCAGTAACGGTTTGAGCACCAAATGTATGAACTGATACCGCATTTTTACCAGTAGCAGTGTCGTTATAAAGTAAAACTGCATCGAATGCTGTAGTTAAAGTAACATTAGAGAATACGATTGATGCTGATGGAGTAAAGAATGCGGCGGTGCCTGTAGTTGAAGGAGCAGTAGCTGTAGTAACTGCAACACCACCTGGAGTATAACCTGTTCCTGTTACTTCACCAGTTGAAGTATAAGCGCCAGTGCCAGCACCGATATTAGCAGTTGTTAAGTATAATGCTGCTTTAAATGAATCTTTTGTAGTTGCTGCACGAACAACAGTTGTCCCAAAAGCATGAATACCATTAAGAATATCTTGTTTAAAACTAGTTGCCATTGCCTGAGTATTGGCCATTTTAAAATTCTCCTATTACTGTTTCTGTAAATGTAGCCGGTTGTTTAAGGATTAAATGAACATCACGTCTGACTAGTTCACCATCAAGATGGTACTCAGTCCAATTTGAAATTTCATTATCTGATTCATCTGAACCCTCAGTTTTGATTAACAGAGATTCTTCAAGATCACCTTTAGTTGTAAAGATTAACGCCATTATTATTCCTCATTATTATTTATAAAATTCACTACTACAGTATATTTATACTATCTATTGAATCGGAACTTCCAGCTGGAATATCAATTACTGGTTCTTCAGGAATGCTTATTTCTTCCGGAATATTAACTGGAACTTCTGTGGGAATGCTAGATTCAACTGGTATAGATTTGTGTTGGGATGGCCAAATAATATCAAATGGAAATCCTTCTTGAAGAGTAATATCTCGTAGTGCTTGTCTGTATTCTGCCCATATTACTTTATCGACTTGAACATCAGCAACTTGAGTCCAATCTGTTTCTAGTAGCAACTGGTTCCGTTTAGCACGAACTTCATTAGCTACTGCTAATGTATCAGCAGCAATATCTTCTGGAGTTTTGTCAGTTACGGCTACCGTAAAGACTTGATTATCTTCAATGTATGGATCAACCGTAATAAGTTTTTGAGTTGTTTTATCATGTGCTTTCCAAATAGTCACACCAAGCACATTGTTAGCAGCCATGAAGTCTACATCTGGTCCAGTAGTAGGAAACGATGTAGCAGGGAATAATTTTTTGTAGTGACCGATTTCTACTATCTGGTCGTCTTGTATAATTGCAATATCCATTTTAATATCCTCCAGATGTTGGTAATGGTGCTGTTGGTGGTGTGAATGATGTTGTATATCTGGCAAGTCCTTTGGTTATTCTTAAATCATCAATATACCCATTAAATTGTTCACTTGCTGTCATTGTTGGAGTATCACCTAATGTAATATATGCAGCAGCATTAGAATCTACTGTTGCGGAACTTGTATATGTTGATTCTTGAGTACCATTCACAAACAATCTAAATGTCGTTCCACTTCTAGTTACCGCTACGTGATACCATTTATTACTTGCTAATGTAGTGGTCGATACCATAATGGCATCACCCATATTACCAGGAACTGCATATCTAAACTTATTAACCGCATCATTAGTGTTCATCATTAATGCGTGGGTATTTGTAGTGTAGTCGGCATTAAAGTTAATTAATCGTGGATAACCAGATGCCTTTGAAACTTGATAACACCATAACTCAATAGTAAAATCTCCAGTGCCAAATGCAAGACTTGCGTAAGCATCGGATTTTAATCTGCACGGACGTGTACCGCTAAAATACATAGCACCTGTACCATACATTTTCTGTGCAGTACTAATCTGAGCATTACCATAAGCTGTTATAGTCTTAGGACTATTACTCAAATCCGTAAACGTTGTACTTCCATTAGTTCCTTCACCTGTTAATAACAACGACACGTCAGCGTAATTAGGGTCAAATGCAGCACCCGTAGAATAATAACCTTTTCCACCAGTTGCTGCTGCATTTATAATCTTACGATTGCTCATTATTTTAAGTCCTTACCAATCACATATCCAGTCCAAGTTGCTCCAGCGTCGTATGTATAAAAACCAAATGAATCACGACCAGAAGATGTTAAACTTGATGGAGCAGTACCGCTTACCCATTTAACAGTAGAAGTACCACCAGCGGCTACTGACAATGTCCATGTAATAGTTGCTAATCCAGCATTAGTCAAATCTAATATAAATGAACCTACTGAACCAGTGGCAGGAATATTACTCACGGTGAACGTAGTAGCACCAGCGGTTAAGGTCTTGGTAAAGTATGAACCTAACGACAAATCTATGCCTAATGCAGCCATTGCTACTCTGGTTTCATAAGAACCTAATGCAGTAATAGTTTTGTTAGTTAATGTCTGTGTATCAGTTGTGCCAACAATTGTTCCAGTTGGAGCTGTTACTGCAGTAAATGCAGATGTTCCATTGCCTTTTAAGATACCAGTTAATGTTGCAGCACCTGAACCACCTTGAGGAACTGATAATGCTGTGGTTAAGCCAGTTAATGAAGTAATATCACTATTAGCACCGGATGCTGCTTGACCTGCTAGTGTATCTGTTGTTTGTAATTCTTGTATAGTTGTTCCATTAAGAACTAATGGATATCTAGCTGTCATTAACTAACTCCTACCGATATAGTTGAACCTGAACGATTTAGAACAGATAATATTCCTGATTGTATTGTGACACCTATGAAACTAACAGACCGATTAAGCACTTGAAGTGTTGATGCTATAGCAGTCCATGAGGCAGTCGCACCGTCTGTTTTTAAGTATTTATTAGCATTGCCAGTCTGACTTGGTAATGATACTGGAGCGGCTTGAGATACCCATGCTGTACCATTAGAAGTCAAAATATATCCAGCAGTTCCTGGAGAAGTCAGTCCAGTACCACCGTTAGCCACAGTCAATGCATTAGTCAAACTTAATGTTGGAATCGTTACAGAATAAGCACCACCAAAAGTAAGGTTTCCACCAAGTGTCCAAGTTTGTGCTGCAACATTGGTAATATTGCCAGAGTTCATATAAAGTGCGTAATTGGTAGCACCACCAGCAGCATCGCCATACAGACCAATATTCATACCGCCAGCATGAGTATCGTTAGCGTATCCTCTTACACCAATAGCAGAACCAGTATCACCTGTAGCAGAAACATGACCCTCACCAACTACACCGCCAGAACGTGTGGCAGCATTCGTATAACCTTTACCATAAACACCAATACCATAGATTGAAGTATCAGTAGCATGAGCAGTTCCTTCAGCAACTAATCCAATATTATGACCTTCATTTTTTTGGATACCTGAAGCAGTATTAGAGATTGCTGTAAGTGAGTTTGGAAATCTTGTAAGGTTAGCCGCAGTTGAAGGACCAATTAAGGCAACTGTAGTGATTCTTGGAGAATCTAGTGTTGGTCCATTAGACAGAACAAGATTAGTAGTACCAGTAGAGGTTGTCGCTCCAGTACCGCCATTTGAAACAGGCAAAGTACCGTAGTTTGTTCCTCTTAAGGTTTGTGATAAACTTTTAGGCATTTTTATTCCCTGCTATTTGCCATGTCATAGTTTCCTCATTCCAGATATAATTATTTCCATCTATAGGATAAGGTATCGGAGCTTCCCAATTACAATTATTTTCATTGAATATCCAAGAATTATATAATTTTGGAGGGATAAAAGCATTGTAAATTTCATTATAACTATATCCAATGCCTGCATATTTTTTTCTTATAGTTTTATTGTAACTTGTCTGTTTCCAATTTGTAGTTTTTCCAAATAATGATTTACAAAATTCAATTCCTATGGATTCATTTTCTATACCATATTCATCGTAAATGTCTTTATTATTTACAACAATTATTTGTAAAACTATATTGTTTTCATCAAGTTGTGCAAAATGAGCCATATAATCCCCTAAAAAGTAATAGAACCTGATCCGGTAAATTTATATATTCTGTAATTACCAGATATAGATACGGTTGGTGATCCAGTTGTAGATATAGCAGCCGGATATGTAGACAAGTAACTTATGATCACGATCCCAGAACCGCCAGCGCCTGCATCTGCCCCTATTTGACCTGTTATACCACCAGCACCACCGCCGCCGCCACCCGTATTTACTGTTCCATATACACCGTTTTTATCAGTATTGCTTCCATAATTACCACCGGCACCACCACCTCCAGTACCACCTGTACCGCCAGATCCAGCATTCATATGTCTGCCGCCACCACCGCCACCAGCATAATATGTGGTTGTTCCTGTAATATTAGAAGGTGTTCCATTTCCGCCATTTCCAGGAATAGCTGTGCTAGCATTAGTACCGACTGATCCAGCACCACCGCCGCCGCCGCCCGTATTGGTTACACCACCGTAACCTCCGGCAAATCCTTGACCAGAAACTGCAATTCCACCAACAAAAGATCCATTTGATGATCCACCGCCGCCACCACCGCCAGAACCACCGGATGCTCCATCAACGCCCCAACCTCCGCGACCACCACCGGTAGCTGATATACCATTAAACAAACTATTTGAGCCTGAAGTAGATTGCGATTGCGAAGATGGTGTATATGTACCACCTGCACCCACAGTTATTGTATATGTTCCTGTGGATAAATTTGTAGATCCAGTTACCACTCCACCAGCACCACCACCGCCACCGCCAGCCCATTGACCACCAGCACCACCACCCGCAACTATTAAATAATTGATTGGAACCAATGTTGGGTATACAAATACACTTGAACTTGCCGTACTTTCTATGCTAGTATATCCAAAACTATTTGTTGCATGAACAGTGAATGTATATGTCTGTCCAGTAGGTAAACCTGTTACTGTGATTGGACTTGATGCTGATGTTGCACTTATTGATCCTGGAGTGCTAGTAGCAGTATATAATACAGTACCACCTCCTGTAGCACCACTATTAAACGCAATATCAACATTGACTCCTACTATATTTGCTAATAATGAAGTAGGAGTATCAGGAACACCAATTCCCTTTGGCCATAAAGCTGAACTTTTAGCTACAATTTGTTGCGGCAACGTAAATATACCGTTATTTTTACCAATATATGGAATTCCACTTAAAGTATTAGGTAAACCACTAATAATACCGCCTTTATATCTTAACATAAAAACCTTATTAAAATTCAGATGTTGGAGGAGTGAATGCGGAAGTATATCTTGCAACTCCTCTTGTTATTCTAAAATCATCAATATACCCATACCAGTGTAATCGTGGACCACCACCTTCTGAATCAAATACACCTATACCTCTTTTATAAGTAGTATCGCCCACATTTCCCGAATAAGTATGAGAGTGTACTAACGACCCTCCAATAAAAAATCTTACTGTACTTCCCGAACGAGTTACTGCAGCGTGAGTCCATGTCCCTGTTGGTATGCTAACTCCAGTTGAATATGTGGTCCACCCTAGACCTAATCCATGAAATCCGCCCGCACTAAATACTAAAGAAGTATTTATTCCATCTTGTGCCCAACTTACATTTGCTTTAGTCGTAAATAATGCATCATACCCATATATTGCTTGTGTTCTATATGCCCAACATTCTATCGTAAAATCTCCGGTAAGAACTGGTAAACTATTAACATCAGTTGTTAAATAATCTCCATTTCCATCAAAATACATACTACTTGTTCCAAATTTTGCATGTGTTGTACTTATTACAGCATTGCCATTTGCTGTAATAGATTTAGGTGAATTGCTTGAATCTATAAATGTGGTACTACCATTAGTACCATTTGCATGTAATAATAAATCGACTGAACCGAAATATGGATCGGAATTCATAATAACGATGTTAGAAATTCCAGAAGGACTACTGGTTCCCAAAATATTGGTAGCTGTAACAGTAAATGTATAAGTTTGTCCAGTAGATAGACCTGTTACTGTAATTGGACTTGATGAACCCGTTGCATTTTGACCAGTATTTGCTGTGGCAGTGTAAACTGTATCACTAAACCCTCCATATAATACGGCAGGTGTAAAGGCTACAGAAATCGTAGTAGGACCTGAACCAGTTGCAGTACCAATAGTTGGCACATTAGGTTTAGTTTGACCAATTGCCCATAGAGATGAGCTTTTTTCCGCTATCTGTTGTGGTAATATAAACATACCATCAGCTCTACCAGTATAGGCAGTTCCGCTAGGAATATTGGCAACACTGCCAATCATACCGCCTTCATATCTTGACATTATGAAATCTCTTCGTAGGAAACTGTATAATTTATTTTGCTTGCTGTTCCTGAAGTAACTATAACAGACATATTTTCTTCAAGATACACAGATTTATCTAATAGAGATAACGCTGAACCGGCAGGAACTGCTACTGTATAGATCAACGGGTAAGCTGTACCACCTGATGGTGCACTACCTTGGGCAACTGAACCATTAGTATAAAGTGCTATTGTAGCATTAATTGAATTAGTACCATCAACATTAGTAGCTATAATATTATTTAATTTTATAACCTTTCCACTAGACGCAGCATTGGGTAACAATACGACATTAGTGTTTACTGATGGTGTCAAATAAGTTGTTTTGCCAGTGATTGTTGTCACACCGACGATATTAGGCGCTGCCATTTAACCTCCAAAAACGATAGACATGGCAATTGCTTTGCCGGTTGAAGCTGCTGTAGAAGCAGTAGAAACCCAAGTTGTTCCATTACTTGTTAAAACATTACCAGATATTCCTGGTACTACTCCAGATAACGATGTTCCATTGCCCAATAGAATACCAGTAACATTAGTAGAAGCTCCTGTATTGACTATTGAACTTCCTGATGCTAATGGTACAGATGGAGTTTGTAATAATCTCCAATTGGTTGATGCTAGATTATAAACAAATGAGACTGCAGTTCCATTAATGTCAAGAATATAAGAAGTAGCATCAGATTCAATAGTCTTTCCAGTATTAGGTAATACCGTTAGATAATTGGTAGCAAAGGTACTTGCCATATCCAAGAATGCAATAGTAGCACCATCAGAAGGACTAGCAGGCAAAGTTACTGAAAAAGCGCCAGCAGTCGTATCACATCTAACAAGATCGTTAGCTGAAGCAGTATAGGCAGATGTTTTTATAGCAGTAGGAATTAAACTTGAACCACCTCCACCAGAAATAGTTATGTCACCAGATCCTAAAATGCTAGTGTTATTAATGGTTTTGATATTTGTGCCAGAAACTAGTGTTTCTTGCTTAGTGCCTAGTTCGGTATTAAGTGCTGATAGATTATCATCGGCTTCTTGGTTTGTAAGAGGAGAACCCTTAACATTTCGTAGGGTTAATGATGCCATTGTTCATATCCTTATAAAGTATCTATAGTACTATTTATAAAGAATTTCTCTTGATGTTCTCGATATAGTTATTCATGAAGTGATTATCAAGCAAATTCAATTTTCCTTTCTTGATTCCAAACCAGAATCCTTTCACATGGTCTTTTATTCTTTGCCAACTATTGAAAGTTCTTACGTCACCATAGTGGTCGAAGTACATCAATTTGCCATGGTGCTTATAAGGAAAGATTGGATTCCGAGTAACGATATCAGTATTATTAACAAACCGATAATGTTCTATATTAAGACTATTCAATAATCTAATATAGGTAAGATCACCAACTCTAGGAGAACCAAAGGTATAAAGTACTGGATTAGGCATACCTTCTGTTCGATGACATCTTGCAGCCATTAGAGTAGCCATTGCGGCACCTAAGGAATGTCCAGTAAGATACACTCTACGATTTGGATATTTCTTGAATAGTTTGACTATATCATCCCAGACATTATCAACGGATGCTTTGAATCCTTTATGGACTTTACCAATACCAGAACTACTAGGCACAAGTTTGAATCTAATATCAGCAACTATATCTTGCCACTCGGTAACTTGAGTACCTCGGCAAACTATAATGATAGTGTCTATATTGAATAGGAAATAGGCTTGAGACCCTTTTCTATCAATTAGAATACTTTGATAACCAGGAAACTGTTGGTTATCGTTATAAGCAAGATTGCTAAATTGTGCTAGTAGTAATGGTGTTGTCATGTTATAATTGAGTTCTTAAAGTTGCAATTTGACTTTCGATATCAGCAAGCCATCCATTATCAGTTCCTAAAATTGCTTCTCGAGTTCTTCTAATAGTAATAGCAGATTCAAGTGCTGCAATCTCTGCTTTGATTTTAACTTTTTGATCTTCAGTATTAAAAGGAGGAACATAATCCTCACTTGCTATCAATTCATAATCACCTATTATTGATAGTTGATAATCAACACCATCTGCATTTATTCTATCAGAAAATTCTTCTACCCTTGAAAATTTACCTAATATTGAATTTTTAGTTTTTATATACATTTATATACCCTCATTTCAAGCGATAAGTTTCAATTACGCTTTTATCTTTAGAATATGCTATACCCCAAGTTTGTGAACCTATTTTCCATTGTGTCATATAGTATTGTGAATCGCCACGCAATGCGGTGGCAGTCTGAGTAGCTCCGTAATTAGTTGCTCCTGAAATAAGACCTGATGAAGATAATAAAATTGTCCAAGCTAAACTTGAACCAGTGGGAGTGCCATTAGTATTTACTACGCATAAATATTTTCCAACAATAGGCATAAGACTACCGGAAAAAGTTAAAGGATAAGTTGTATTGGATAATGTAGTAATGCCAGTAGAATCTAATAATGATCTATCCATAGACAATAAAGTAGCTGAATTTGAATATCTTAATAAATAATTATCATCAGTTAACATTGAATAACTTGCTGAATTAGTAAAAGTAACTGACGTGGAAGTGATGGTATTAGCTGTAAAATTTACGGTTAAAATATCGGCTGTATTGAGTTTACCAATTACTAAATATTTATTTCCGCCCAACCAATACGCAGCAGGCATTGTAAATTCAGACATCGATGTATGTGTGTATATTTGCGGATGCGTTAAAGAAGTAAATGGACCATACATTTCTATTCCATTCGCAGTAGCATCTGATCGTATGGTTAATTCAGTACCAGCAGTAATAGTTGTTCCGCTTATAGTTAAAACTCGTGCTGATAAAGTGACATCATTATTAAAAATTTGAACCACTTTATTTGCATTATAAGGAAGAAGAGGTGTTTTTTGTGCTTGAGATACCAAACCTTTTGCCGCACTTGCTGTACCAACAGTGGCGGTACCCGAAGAAACTGTTACGCCTACTACATAATTTGTGAAAGGCGCGCCATTACCCACGGCTTTAGTAAGAGTAAGTATAGCCGAAGTAGATGAGAGTGCAACCCAACCATAATAACCTGACCACATCTCAGATACACTTGTTATGGTGGTAGTAGTTTGAGTTATAGTTGTACCCGTTATAGTAATAGTAGTTATAATAGGAGAACCTGACCATGCGCCACAAGTTAAAAATAAAGTCGATGATAATTTTATAATATTTCTACCACCTATCGCTGAGGTACTAAAAAGACCCCAGGATGTTGATAAAGTTACAGGTGTTCCATATGAAATAGTCGATCCAGATACACTCACTACTACCATATTAGTATTATTATATATTAATAAAGCTGTAGTAGAAGTCAAAGGGAATAGAGCGTAAGAAGTACCAGAAGATGAAGTAGTCCCTGCTACTGAAGGTGTTCCTAAAGAACCAGTAGTTAAATCTACTGAAACACAAGTGACATACCCATTGTGATTGACATAAGCAGCAATAGCTAATGTTGATGACAATAAACAATGTTGATGTTTCTTATAGTCAGCAGAACTATTATCGACGACACCAGCGCCAACAGGGGTTGTATAAGCTAATGCTGCAACATCTAATTTATTTGACCCAATATCAATATCCCATATACCAGAAGGTGTCGTATTATCCGCTAAATTTATAGTTGCTTTTTGGTTTGCGCCAAAAAATCCATAAATATTTCCTGAATAATCACTAAATCCGATAGATTTTGTACCATTATTATATATTCGTGCGATATTAATACCTGTACTAACAGTAGTAGCATTGGGAAAAATAACATTAACAGGTGCTGTTGCAACTAATTGCTGGAATTTAGGAGAATTTGCAGATAATATTAAATCACTAGTAATAGTTTGTGTATTTGCACCCCCATTTACAACTGGAGCAGCAGTAGATGTCCATGTAGTTCCATTGGACGTTAATACATTTCCTGCTGTGCCTGGAGCAACCGTTTGAAGTGCTGAAGTTCCGTTACCTAATAATAAACTATTAGCAGTAATTGTTGCTAAACCAGTACCACCATTAGCAACAGGAAGTGTACCTGTAACGTTGGTAGTTAAAGAACAATATGTAGTAGAAGTTGATCCAGTACCGCCATTTGCAACCTGTAGTGGATTAGTACCACCGCCTGCTCTTAATATATTTGAAAGACTTTTTGCCATTTCTTATTTCCTTATGGTTGAGTTGGCCAAATCACGTTAAACGGAAATCCTTCTTGACCAGTAATATCTCTTAGTTCCTGTCTATATATCGACCAAGCATCTTTATCAACTGGAGCATCCAATACTTGAGTCCAATCAGTGTCCTTCAATAACTGGTTTCTTGTAGTTCTTACCGAAGTACCTTGTTGGGTATCAATTCGTGCTTTGTATTCAGTTTCTTGTTCAAGTGCAGTTTGGTTTTCATTATCAGTAAAGACTGGTCCCAAACTATACTTAGTAAAATACTGTTTCTTAACTTTCTTAACGCCGTCACGGAATGAATATTGATAAGGCGTAGTCGGAACAGCTTGTTCACCTTCAAGAACTGGAGCAGCACCAAAATCTGCTAGGATATCTTCAGTAATGATTGGAGGGAAACTAGTGTTAGCATTAAGGTTTCTGAATTCTTGTTCAGAAACCACTTGTAGTGTTTTTGTAAAGATAATTTCCATTTTGTTTCCTATGCTATGGCTAAGAAGATGTAGGTTGCTGAAGCGACATTGATATTGGTTGCTGCTACTTGGTTTACCGTGAATCCTGGAGAATATGGATCGATTGAATCGTCAGCTGTTACTTCGGCTACTGCAGTATTTAATGAAAGATGTGGATCATTACCAGTTACAATTCCTCTAGCAGTATCCCATACATACCAATCACCTGTTGTGCTTGTACACTTTATAAGGACAAATCTTGCACCAGCCGCAAATCCACATTCGATGTTCTGAGATGAACCATTACCTGTATAAGAACCTACTTTGGATATGCCAGCTAGTGTGGCGAATAGGTAAGCGACATAAGTAGCATTATTTGCGTTTACCTTATCCCGTTGTGTAGCAGATACGTCAATATCAGGAACTAAAAAACCAAGTTGAAAAGCTGTTGCTGAAACATAGGTTGTACCTAAAAATGCATTTGCCGCAGGAAAAGATGTTAAATTAAACCCAAAGTTTGAAACAGCGGACGAGTAAACATAAGAGCTTCCTATATTTACTACGGAAAGCCAATTTCCACTATCCGATCTAGACTTTAGAATTACAAATTCTGGTTTTACCCCAAGAGAGTGATTGATAGATCGCGCTGGATTACTTGTTCCATCCCCCGTATAACAAACCACATCAAAGAATCCGGGAGCGCGTTTGAATACTTCTGCTATGTATGTATATGTATTACTGTTAGTGCTTGATTCGTCCCCCAAAGTAAATCCAGCCATATCAAAAGACATAACAGAGTTAGAAGTTTGTTCTGTAGCGGTAGACGCTGAATTAAGTGGCTTAGTTGCACCACGAAGTTTATCATTCCAATTTGGTGCCCAACCAACAGTGCGACCTTTAAGAAACACAAAATCTGGCGAAAATCCAACACCAGTCAGAGGATAGCTTAATGACCCGTTTCCAGTGTATGCTAATGGACTAAACACCTGCGTCCCCGTTGTAGGCGGCTTGTTTGGCATACGGATTGCCATGTAGATGTAGGTTGCGGTATTAAACCCAGATATACCAAACCCAGTTGCGTTTAAAGATTCAAGACCTCCGTACGCAGATTCAACGCTTGATGTATTTGCAAATAAAGATTGCGGCCCTGTAGAATTATTAGGCCATCCGCGCATAGTGTCCCAAATTCTCCAGTAATCACCTCCACCAGATGAAGCGGAGGTTATTATCCACTGCGGCTCCCAACCCAAATTCACAGTGGCATTACCACTCCCATCCGTAGTAAACGACCCGCACTGAATAATCCCAGTTGATGACGTGTCGTGAGCGAATAGGTAGGCAACGTAAGTACCGCCAGAAGCGTTGACCGTAGCGTCTGTACCAACAGAAAATACTGAGCTTGTGGGTGCTGTTGAGTTCCATACATTTGGTGCTGAGGTTTGTGTGGCAATTAAATTTAATTGCATTGAATACGCGGCTGATGTTAGACCATTGCTATAGACCTGCCAATTTCCTGTCGTGTCAGTGCGTTTAACAATAATCATTCCCGGAGCAACGCCAAGACTATGTGCAATCGTTCTTGCACTGCCTGTTCCCGTCCAAGTCACCACATCAAAAAACTTCGCGGCTTCGCGGAATGTCCATGAGGCGAAGTTTACGGTTGAGGCGGTGCGGTTTGTTCCTAATGTAAAACCAGTAGAGTTAAACGCAGTCAGTGTGTTTGCAGAATTTGAGGACCCATCAATGTTTTGGCTTTGCAATTGCTGATTAATACCTCGTGCTGTATCATACAAGACGTTAGACTCAGAAATATTTCGACTTTTAATCCAAACCAATCCACCCTTACCTGCCAGATCAATACCGTTGGTGATGGTCTGCGTTGAGCCGTTGCCGGTGTACAAATATGTACTGAAGACATCATCCGAGTATAGTTGTCCTTCCTCATCCGATCTATTTGCTGCTAATGTAAACATAATTTAACCCACGTTCAATTTAATGCCAGTATTAACCAAATAGAAATTGGTTCCGTCTGTACTTGCTACGACAAAAGTAAATACATCAATCTTGGCACTTGTTCCAGTTAATGTAGGAGCAGTAGCAGCCGTCCATTTCATATTAGCATTCCATGATATTGTACTACCACCATTATACCGTACAATTGCTTCGTATTGATTACCAACCAAACTGCTTAATGTTCCAGTCAAATTGAATGTAGTAATATTAGCATTCAGATTGATTCTGAAAATCTGATTAGTAGTCAAATCCCATGTAATAGCATTAGTAGATGGTGCAGTTTCTGCTGAAGTAGAAGGAGTTTGAGGTTTTGTAAAGGTTGTAGCAGTTCCTGGAGCAACATAATCTGTGCCAGCGGAAGCATTTGCTAGAGCACCACCTGAATTTGCTTTTAATAATGACGTCCCTGAAGGAGGAGCAAGATAATCTGTGCCAGCAGTCGCATTAGTAAGAGTATTACCAGTTCCTTTGGTCAGTCCTGTTAATGTAACTGATGTTGATACATTACCTAATGAACCTACAGGCGTTTCTAATAATTTCCAGTTAGTACCGGTAGAACTATAAACGAATGAGACGTAAGTACCATTCATGTCTAAAATTAATGATGTGTCACTTTCGATTGTAGTAGTACCACCACGATTGATGGTCAAATTAGCAGTATTAAAGTTTCCAGTAATATCAACTACACCAATAATATCACCATCAGTTGGCGATGTTGGGAATGTTATAGAGAATGCACCAGAAGTAGTATTACATCTTACTAAATCATTTGATGTTGCAGTATAGCCATTAGCAGTTTTAATAGTAGTAGGAGTTAAACCGCCACCAATAGAACCCCATTTAGAACCATTATAACCTTCAAAAGTAGTAAGATCGCTATTGAATCTTAAATAACCTGCGACAGGAGTTCCTGGTCGAGCCGCAGTTCCACCAGTAGGAATACCTAAACTTGGAGCAGTAATATCAAGGCTAGATGTTGAAAATACTCCACCTCTATTGATATAAAGTGCATAATTGGTAGCACCACCAGTTGCATCGCCATACAGACCAATATTCATACCACCAGCATGAGTATCGTTGGAATAACCACGAACACCAATGGCAGAACCAGTATCGCCAGTTGCTGAAACATGACCTTCACCTACTACACCGCCAGATCTTGCTGCACCAGAAGCATAACCTTTACCATAAACGCCAACTCCAATGTTACTGAATGTGCCTGTTCCAGAAACAGTTCCTGTATTAGCAATTGATACTGTAATAGTCGTACCAACAATATTAGTAACTGAAGCATTAGGAGCAATACCAGTTCCAGTTATTAATTGACCTATTAGAATGCCAGTTGCAGAACCAACTACAATTGAAGTAGCACCAGAAGTACCTGTAATAGTAGTAGTTAAAGAACTAGCAGTACCTTCGGATACTAGACCAGCATTATGTGGTTCATTTTGTTGAATACCAGAAGCAGTATTACTAATAACAGTTAAGGCATTAGGAAACCGAGTGCTGTTGGCTCCTGTTCCAAGATATAAAGAGGTACCACCAGTTTTATCTAGTTTGCCTGTATCTAGTGTAGTAAAGTTGCCATCCACTTCGGATATTGTTAAAGGTGACCCCTTAACACTTCGGAGAATTAATGCCATTTGAATATTTCCTTATTTGGTTAACTATATCTTATTTATTAACAGTTGAAGCATCTGTTTGATATCGGACATCTCATTTTTCAATTCTGAGATGTCTTCGGCATTTTTCATAACAAGTTTAGCAGCATCTCTTTTAAGTTGATGTTCACGCAATTTAGCACCATTCACATTAAGTAATGCTTTTGAATGAACATCTCTAACAAGATCATTTGTATCGTCAAGTGCCATTAATTCCATTTTAATCGTCCAATGCCATTACTCTCAAATCTCTAACTTTAGGAATTGCTACTGTAGTTGCTGATAGCATTACAATCTTAATAGAGAATTGATTGAATCTTGTCTTATTAGGTAAAGCATATCTAACACCAGGCAAAGCATTGTCACCATAATCACACACAAATTTATGTTCAACAAATGACTGGTCGTATCCGGAAGCACGTTCAGCAAGTACCATTTCATGATAAGGAGATTCTTCAAGAGTAGTATTACCATCGACGAATGCTGCTTTGTAATATACTTTAATGTTGGATCCAGTTGGAGTAACTGCATTGAATCTAGCAACGATATCAGTAGATTCGAATCCTTCTGCTAGAATTACTTTTCTAGTAATGTATCTAGCTTCAGCCATTCCTCCAGCAGGCAATAATTCAGTATCTCCATTATGAGTAGTTCCTACATATCTTAATACGGCAGAACCATTCAGTGTATCTGAACCATCAAATGTAGGAGCAGCAGTTGAAGTAGTTCCAGAATCAATAACCAAGTATATTTTGTACATATTATCAACAGAAACTTTCAAGAATGTTCCAGCATTATAAGTTGTTGATGCTACAAAATCTGGAGCAATAACTTCATTATTAATTATGTTCTGAACCAGAACACTCGATAATCTTTTGATATCAATTACAGGAGATATTTTAGAATCGATAGTTGTTAGATCTACTCTTGAATACAAGTCCTTAACATTAGAATCCAATGCCTTTCTTGATTCTAATTCATAATTTGAACCCAAGTGTATTTGATTAAAGTCGCTATCAAGTACACCATATTCATTAGTACCTTTGTAGTAGTATTTGGCTTCGGAATTCTTGAATGTCAAGTTTTCACCTTGAGCAAAATATACATCATAAGGAATTATTGTATCTTGCCATCTTTCACCAGTAGCAAGGAATCGTAAAGATATTGTTCCACTAGTAACATCACCTGTTGTATGAGTAGGAGCAGTAGCTCCAGAAGTTCCAGAATTCAATACTTCGTAGATATTATCAGTATTAGTAGATACTTCTACTCGAATATACTCACCTTTGTTATAATGAGTTACTGCAGAGAATGTATTGTATCTTGATGAGTAATTAGTAGGTGGTTTTTCAGATACAAACTGAGCTACGCCAGACGATTTGAAATCTGCTCTGTTGACTACAAAGCATAAGTCTTGGTAAGGCGATGGTAACCACGTTTGACTATTAGAACTCTTGAATAAGTCACCAGCATAAGGTATTTGTGAGATTCTAGTGTCCAAATCATCCAATTGGAATCCGCCTACTGTAGCCGTGAATACTTCATAGTCCTTTGATGGTGATAGAATTACTATAGCATATGTACCTGTTGCTAAGTAAATTGGTGTATCAAATTTGAACTTGGTATAAGAGGTTGCGTCGTTTGAATTAGGATAATCAGAGATTTTTACTTCGCTTGGAGTCAAACTCGATATTGCAAAAGGCACTATGTCTGCTGAACTAGGAAAACCATTTACTACTGGTCTGATTTGCACAGTAATATCGTCAGTTAATGATTTTCGTTTAAAGAACAGATCGACTGAAGATACAAACATTCCATCAGGATATTCACCAGGTTGGATGAAGAAAGTCTGTGCTAACGGATCAGCAGTAACGATATTTTTAGAACTAGAAACCATCGATACATTTGCTGAAGCTGGAATAGTTTCCGCATTAGTATAACTAGGAGAAACTTCCCATCTCAATAAATTATTTCTCAATTTAACCATTGGATCTTGAACTGCTGATTTGAAGTTAGCAAGAATGACTTTTGAGTTTGGATGATTTCGTACGTCTCCTACCGTAGGAGATGATTTTCCAGTTTGTGCTACCCAATCGAAGGTAGGTGAATAGTAAGTATATGGCCATGTTATAGTAACGTCGAAGTATAATTCGTAGCCAGGCTGAATGACAACAGGGAAACCAGATACTGGAGTGCCTTTACCATTTTCTTTTGCTTTTACTGAAGCAATTCTCATATTAGAAACAGTAGTTGTCATTGCATTAGCCCAACTACTACCAAATCCAGGAGATAACAATTGGTCATTCGACTGAGAAACTGTAATTCCTGTAATGGTTCCACTTCCAGAACCATTGTTTTCTATTTCGTATGTTAGTGTATGAGAACCGGCAGGAAATTGTAAGAATCCATCACCTAAGTTTACATACTTTTTTGTTCCGTCAGCATTAAGAGTTCTCCAATTTGTGTGGCCATCCTTTCCCCATATTTTTGCATTTGTTGGTGAATTTAGAGGTTCGTTCAATACTGATTTTTGATATTCGTTCCAATGAACAAATCCAGTATTACCATCCATTTTAGGAGGAATTATAGACTTCTTGGAAGAATCTGTATATTCTATAGAAAAGTTTGCTTTACCTTCAACTACTGTTACTGAAGGTGGCATAATTTGATCCCATTTAGTCGTACCAAACGAACTAACGACTAATCGTGCTCTCTGTGGATCTGCCTTTGTTTTATTGAATCGGTAAGTAGTTGGATTAGTTGCAGAAGGCATTCTATTTTTATCCAGGTAATTAATAGTACCATTACCTACTCTTTTTTGCCACGTGGGCAAATCATTGGTATTAATACTGCCTATTAATGCCATATAATTTGGTTTCTCAAGAGTACCACCAGTACCTGCAACTGGAGTAGAACTACCGTCCCAGAACAGTTGAAATGCAGTTGGTCTATCAAAGGCTGAATTCACATTAATTCCACATTCACCCGTAGCAGCGGTAAAGTCAAGAACATACTCATCCACTCTAACTTTATCAACCACGCCAGAAGAGACGCCAGAAGTAGCTGTAGAAGCAGGGGCTGTAGTAAAATCGTAACTGTCGTATCCTTCCCAACTAATCCAGTTTGTATCTTTAAATATTCCTGGTGTAAAAGTAATACAATATTTTGTACTAGGAGACAGACCACCTGCTATTTGTGATATTACTACAGTAGAACCTATATCACTTTTCATTCCCAATTGAGTAAATATTTCTACACCCGAAACGTTATTGCGTGGATCGTTACTAACCTGCCAAACATCAACAATAGGTCCGGTTTTAGAATCTTTAGTTATTGTAATTCTTCCAGTAAATCTCTGAATGTCTCTATTGAATACTAGTTTTATAGTATCTAAATTGTGATTAATATCAATGGAACCATTAGAAGGTTCCCATCTAATAACTTCTATTGGTGGAGGAACTTCATTGATTGTATAAGTTGGACTATCGCCAACTGAATCACCAAGACTAGTTAATGATATTGATGCTTTGAATAGTTCTGTCATTTAATTATCTCGTTATGTTAATCAGCGTTGATAGCAACTTGTTTGGTGAACGTACAAACACCAGATGTTCTATTTGGTATTGTTCCTGAATTTCCACCTTCAAAGTTAACAGTAGCTCCGAAATCGCCTGATGTTATATTAATCCCATTTAGATTGTAATATAGCGGTGTTGTATCAGATACATTAGTAGTAGTTACTGTAAAGGTAACGATATCACCTTCAATAAATTCAGATTTATCAGCTTCAATTCTATAGGTAGGAACAGGAGAATCGACTATTGTTATGTTATTAGAAGAACCTAAGCACTCGTTAGTTAATTTATTAGAAGTTGAGTATATTTTTAATTGGCAACTTTCATCCGGCTCTATCAATTTATCTTTAAATGTTTCAACAGTAAATAATATATCAGATCCAGTCACAGTAACAACACCTGAAGTTTGAACAAAGTCCAAATCTGATGTTGCTGATGTTCCCACACCAACAATACTCCAATATATTTTTTGACCAATGTCGACATTCTTGGTAGTCAATTTAACATCAATGAGATTGCCTTCGACCACAGCCTTTGATGCTGTTAGTATATATTCAGGCATAGGTGGTACTGCCGCCTCTACTTTGGGTTCATATGTAGTAACCGAAGCTGTAGTGTGAAGTAAAGTTCCTGATAATGACGTTTTATAAATGTCGATAGCCCAAAGTTCAGTACCTTCTACAGTTGCATCAATATTGGTAGTAAATGTTGGAAGATCGACAGTTCCTAGTGCATTTGTAGTTACGGAACCACTAATAGAACCAGAAAGGAAATCTGTTGCATTAGTGCCGCCAGTACCTTTATCGACTACTTTCCAATATAGTGTTGTGCTTAGTAAATTACTAGCTAAAGTACAAGTAGTAGTTTGACCTTCGGTCAATACCGGTGAAGTAAAACTAGATGCTACATAATCAACTACACTATTATCTCTTACGGTAACCGAAGCTGTGGTATGAAGTAAAGTTCCTGATAATGATGTTTTGTAGATTTCAATTGCCCAAAGTTCAGTACCTTCAATAGTTGCATCTGTATTAGTAGTAAATACAGGAAGAGATGCATTTCCAAGTGCATTAGTAGTTACGGTTCCAGTTAAAGATCCAGAAAGGAAATCTGTTGCATTAGTACCACCAGTACCTTTATCAACAACTTTCCAATATAGTGTTGTACTTAACATATTACTAGTTAAAGTACAAGTAGTAGATTGACCTTCGGTCAATACCGGTGAAGTAAAACTAGATGAAACTGAGTCAACTACACTATTGTCATATAGTGATACTGTAGCTGTAGTATGAAGTAAAGTTCCTGATAATGATGTTTTGTAGATTTCAATTGCCCAAAGTTCAGTACCTTCAATAGTTGCATCTGTATTAGTAGTAAATGGAGGAGAAATTATTGCACCACCAGAACTATTTGTAGTTACGGTTCCAGTTAAAGATCCAGACAAGAAGTCTGTTGCATTAGTGCCGCCAGTACCTTTATCGACTACTTTCCAATATAGTGTTGTGCTCAACAGATTACTAGTTAAAGTACAAGTAGTAGATTGACCTTCTGTCAAAGTATATGAACTAAAACCAGAATTGACAAAATCTGGAACTACAGTTACTCCGTCCAAAACTGATATATTTGTTGTGGTATGAAGTAAAGTTCCTGATAGAGATGTTTTGTAGATTTCGATAGCAAATTTTTCTGTGCCTTCTACAGTTGCATCTGTATTAGTAGTAAATACAGGAAGAGATGCATTTCCAAGTGCATTTGTAGTTACGGTTCCAGTTAAAGATCCAGACAAGAAGTCTGTTGCATTGGTACCACCAGTACCTTTATCAACAACTTTCCAATATAGTGTTGTACTTAACATATTACTAGTTAAAGTACAAGTAGTAGATTGACCTTCGGTCAAAGTATATGAACTAAAACCAGAATTGACAAAGTCTGGAACTGCAGTTACTCCCTCCAAAACTGATATATTTGTTGTGGTATGAAGTAAAGTTCCTGATAATGATGTTTTGTAGATTTCGATAGCAAATTTTTCTGTGCCTTCTACAGTTGTATCAGAATTAGTAGTAAATATCGGTAAAGTACCTGATCCAGAACTATTTGTAGTTACGGTTCCAGTCAAAGATCCAGACAAGAAGTCTGTAGCATTAGTACCACCAGTACCTTTATCGACTACTTTCCAATATAGTGTTGTACTTAACATATTACTAGTTAAAGTACAAGTAGTAGATTGACCTTCTGTCAAAGTATATGAACTAAATGAACTATTAATAAAGTCTGGAACTGCAGTTACTCCGTCCAAAACTGATATTGTAGATGTAGTATGAAGTAAAGTTCCTGATAGAGATGTCTTACGAATTTCGATAGCCCATTGTTCTGTAGTTTCTACAGTTGCATCTGTATTAGTAGT